>JGI24158J21664_10000055_pt1 | contig 59283 bp, 47 predicted proteins | sample Ectturendosymbi3_FD_21664 | JGI IMG/M metagenome (IMG submission 21664) | reverse complement strand
CCTTGACTGGTCGATCCGTTTGAGCCGTTGAACAGCTCTCTAGCGCAATCGGCGGAGGAGCTGGGGCGTTGGTAAGGCAACCGAAAACTGCTGTTTTTTTTTGCGAAAATCGCCGAAACCACCTGGGTGTCAAAGTGTTAAGAAACTGTTAGGGACCCGGTATGGTCCTGTAGGGACCCGCTTTTGTTTGATTCTAGGGACCTGGTGATAATTTTCTGATTTTAGGGACCCGATTCGGGTCCCGAATAATTTGTTTTCTATGGCATAATGGCACTGTTTATACGAGGGTTATTCACAAATGTCCAGTTGGAAAGACTACGCCCATTTTCATCGTTGTAAACTTTTGCTGCCTTCTCAACTTTCCGATAAAATGATTTTTTACGGTTAACTGTGTCAAATGAATTAAAGTTTTTTTTTCTATGTCATAATGGCACAGTTTATACGAAGCAAAAAATGTTCAGCGGACCATAGTTTGCATACCAGTGGTCTAAAAAAGCTGTTGCAAACTTCCCTTTACAAATTTTCTGTAGTTTTTAGTTACTCATCAACTCTCACAAACTGAAGCACGAAGTTACTGGAGACAGTTTGTCCATTTTATGTATGTTTAGTTTAGGCTAATGTTTTGTCTATAGCATAATAGCACTCTTTATTAGAAGGCCGCAAAAATGTTCAGCGGGCCGTAGTTTGCGTACCTGTGGTCTAAGCAAAGCGTTACCAACTTTTTTGAAACTGAGAGCTGCTCCCTGGGTGGGTACCAATGCGTAGAGCTACTAGTTTGATGCACATTTCTGAAGCACAATTGTTCAAAGTACCTTAAATTATATCAATACTGTATTATCTACCTGATGCCCACGGGCAACATGCTGGTGATCCCGTTCTCTAAATAGACCTAGTGTACACTTTTGTATGTAAAATTAATATAAAAAGTGTGTTTCGCTGGACACAAACAATTGTTTTGCGACAACGAGTGATAGTTGTTGCAGGAATGAAAAAAGAGTCTGACCTGATTTTACAGAGGTCACGTGTCCAAGAAAACTTAGTTCCTTGTCGGGTCCCATCAGACCCAAATGAGCCTCACACGTTATGCTCCAACATTACCTGCTGAGAGTGGTTCCTGTGCCTCACGTGGAAAGCGGAAGCAATCACGTTTTGTCTTTAAACGGTTGAAACTAACATTTTGAACATACGCGAAGGACTTTTAAGTTCAATGCATATTTTTAATTGCACATCAACCAAAAATTAGTTGCTGACGTAACCGTCTTGTGCTAAACGCATTCAGACCTTCGTTGTTTTTTGTCCTCCACAGACTTCACTCTTGGTTTCGTTCGCAGAAAGTTTAAGTAACTGTCCGGTACTACGTCATTTCCTAAAAGTACACTTGCACTTTTCGCAGAAAAGTTAACCTTAAAGGTGCATAAAAAAGTAGCGCAGTACAAAATTGGTGACTGGAAGTTAAAATCTCGCGATTTTCGTAAAAATAATACCGTGAGCGAAATTCAATGGAAGAACTCTTTCAGTGAAACACCAAATGTTTATGGAATGTGCTTTTTTCTGCCAGCGACATACAAGGTTTCCCACTGAACATCAGTGTGTTCGGACTGGTCCTTCATCAGCATAGTGTTAATGAATTTTCTAGTTTAACCAATTTTTTAGCTGCAAATGCAAGCTTAAGGAAAACCTTAGGTGACCTTCAAACTAAAACACTTCAAAAAGTGAAACAATGCCGTTTGCCAGGAACTGAAATATTTGTGAGATCTGTGTGGAGTAGAAAACGAGCGTGTGGTATGCAAGGTCTTCATTCTTCTACTGTACTTGGCGCGTATCGATGCCTCCTCACCAACGCACGGAGTATCTCGATTTACAGCGATTGCTAATCTCAAGGGAAAATGTCTGCTAAGGTCATGGAGATATCAGTATCGCTTTCAAACGGACGCTGAGTTTAATCATAAATTCCGATTTTGAAAAAACACACACGCAAATAAGAAAAAACAACAATATTAATGAGGTCACTGTCGGCAAACAGAGAAACTGGGAACAAGTTGATTGTAGCGAACCACTGGCAGTAACACTGATTGTAGCGACGCTGTGCAACACTATTTTGCAAGAAACAACAGCATGAAGCACGAGCTTTTTAAGTTGCGGCATATTTATAATAACAGCAAACGGCAACGTATCCAGGAACTTCTAATGTGTCCGTAATTAAATATAAAATGCTGTTCAATGCTTTTACCGGAGGTGGAGGTATGTAAAGAGGCAAAAGTTGTGCTAGTAGGCACAGCCATCGAGAGACTTTGACTTCCCAGCGACATACGTATGCTTCTTATCGTTAGCAATGTCACAGCAAGTCGAAAACAGTTGCACACAGATTTCAAAGGTTGCAACAAAAGGATAAACTATTAGTTACACGGTTTCCGGGTGCAAGTAAAGAAGAAAACAAGCGTGGATCAGCAAAAGAACAAAACACGACGTTGCCGCACTCTCAGGCTGGCTCTAGTTTTCCGCATCAAGTTCTTCACCACTTGATGCCGCAATTTCAAGCGCAACTGTAAACCACAATGCTGCGCGTGGAGTCGCGACCTGATGCAAATGTGATTCGGTGGCGAATGCTACATTCTACACGCACTGCGCAATAGAAACTGGATCGCACGTCGTAAGTGGAAGCTTGGCATTGCACAGCGAACGCTGTTGTTCAGAACAGTAATGTAACGACAGACAAAATCTCAACGACAACAGCAAAAGCAAAAACAGGCTGCACGAAATCCAAAACGGCACAACAGGATCACTGCATACTTACTTTCTCACAACAGGATCACTGCATACTTACATACTTTGAGTTAGTGTATCAGCAAATTTGCTTGCATGAAACGGGAAGCGAACTTCGGGAAAGACAACTTCTAGTTCTATGTATTTGTTCTCTTTGCTCTCAAAAGGTCTGCAGCGTGCTTGATCACCGACATCGCTTAATCTTATAGAAGTGCGGGCCTGCTTTAAAAGCGTTGGTCCAATGCAGCAAGTGCAAAAGGACATGTTTGCACTATTTTTAGCGTCGTACTGCAACTGAAATGAACCCATATTAAGTGAACATCAGATGGTGACAAAAAATAAGCCTTTGCTGCGTTTAGACAAACAGATGAAAAACCGACACACACCGCTAAGTAGGGGCCGTGGAACTTTGTAATGAGTGTCCCTGGGTCCCTGCATCATAGTTGTTTGATTGCGTGACGTTATCAGTGATCATTCAACTGTGGAACGCCTTTGTTCCATTTGTTGTGGCCGGTGGCCCAACTATATGGACAAGTACGTATGGACTGGAACCAATTCATTGTAATAGATTGCTCGTTGAACCTTCCTGCTGGGCACAAACCGTTCACACGTTCACATTGCGTTCGTATGTATCACGTGACCTACCGGTTACGCCTTGCGCTGAATGCGTTTTTCTGTTCACTTCTCCGTGGGCGCATTTACGACACCGCGGCGTTTTGCATTCGTCGCGTTCTTCATTAACCCGAGATGTGCCGTGAGCGTGCCCGTTGTTCGAAAAATCAATCGGCCGTTCTCGGCGACAGGAGTGTATTTTTATCATGGAAAAGACAAGTCGCCACTGGTGCTAAGAGTCTGCAATTGTTGCCGTTGTGCGTTGTTAAACGTGACGCAAAACTCGAGGACAATAAATTGTACAGAGTCACCTCTCAACCCCTGCCTGCTCCGTGTCTCAAGCAGCCGCGACCCTGAGTGACGCTTTCGCCCTCTCCCAGGACAGAGTGAATCAGATTCACTGATTGAGCTTATGTTTGCATATCGAGACACGTCAACACATCGTGTCCAAAAAGGATTGCATTACCAAAATCACAATTTGCGCAAACAAGCTTAGTTCCAGTTTTCAAGTAATGCCGGTTCTCTTTATAAACCAAAAAACATTCCAAAAACTTTCTCGTCACATCTGTTCGCATGACTGTGTACCTTAGAATATGGCCGCCAAACCCCTTGTGCGAACACGAGCGTACGGAGGGGGAGGCCACTGTGCCATGGCCACCCCTTCAGACCTTAAAAATAAAAAATGTAAACACAGTATTGTTCCAAAACTAGCTTCCTGATTGCACAAAAATGCGTATTTTTAGGTGTAATTTTGCAAAATTTTCCCGGGGCATGCTCCCAGACCCCCCTAGGATGGTCGTGCCTTCGGCACTTCCCCGAAGTTGATTTATGACGTCACACGACTGTGACGTCACATGATTGTGACGAAACTTGCCCCTCCTCGGAAATTTTCTGCGTACGCCACTGTGTGCGAATAACATGTATTTGGAACCACGTTGCATTTTAAAGTTCTACTTCGCACACGACCATCCCGAGATTCCTTACTGCAAACAAAGTGTTCCTTAATTTGATTTGTATCAGGCCATCAGCGAAACACAGAACGACGCGTGAATAGAGCAACGACACAAGGTTGTGATGACAACGAAGCTTGCCTTATCGACAGTCAGGCACTCACCAAATTTTTGAAGAGCTTGTTCTGTATAAGGAAAAAGTAAAAATGTATGCAAATTATGGGGGTTTCTTGCATCTCGGACCTCTATGGAAACTAATCGCTATCCCCTTGTTCCGTACCGCCACGCAACGGTTAGCATTCCAATAAATCTTCAAACAGAAGCATTTCAAAAGATTGACCCAACGAATGGATCGCATTACTGTCTGGCCAGGCCATCATGATAAACCGAGTTCATGAAACATATTTAAAGATTCTATGAGATTCATCGGATAAGTACCAGTGTCTTGTTCTTGCACGCACTGCCATTTAGAAACACGAACTGAAAGCAGATGCGCTGTCAAACATCTACAAAAACGGTATCAGTTCGCAACAGGTGTTTGCAAACTGTAAAAAACAGATAAATGCCACAGCTTGGTGGTGATCACTAAACCGCCTTCAAAGGACACCTGGTCCCCGACTATAAGAACACGACGACTAACTACGCTAAGTGGTGGCCCTAAAGAAGTCACCAACTGCATCGGCATAGTGATTTACACGATTGGGTTGCGGATTATGACCATTTAAAAGGGTACAAATGCAAACAAATCAGGACATGGTACTTGGGTCCAGTTGAAATAGCACACATTCCAGTCAGTTTGCTTCCCTGGCGGTTGTTGCTAGTTTTATTTTGTCCGTACTCAATATCGCAACAACTGTTTGTGACGACACAAAACTGTTCACATCCAAGTCATTAAAATCATCACTCCCAACTCGATGAGGTTGTTGGAATATCTTGTTACCTTGCCATCGCAGAGTGATTGCGGTGAGCACGAATCTCACTTGGATATCGCTGCATAGCCTTCCAACAGTGGCAGTTCAACTCTAAAGCCACGGCATACACCCCTTCCCATCTAGCCTACTCCTGGGTGGAGTGTTCCCATTCTTTTGTGAAATAAAGCTCTTCGGCAGTTGCCTTTTAGACCGGCGAGACTCTCAAGCACTGGTTCTGAGCCACAGTCGTTAACGACGCGCTTCTGCAGAAGAAAACAACCGAGGTGAGCACACTGCAGCTGCACACAAGTACACGCTATCATATTATGGCCGCAAGAAACCAGAATTAATTGAAAGGGAAAGAAGTTTCTAAACTGCGTTCTTGTCCAGCTTCTACAACACAAGTGTTAGCCCAGATTTTCTCATTGCTTCGTGTGCTTTACAACGTTTGACTTTTGGACTAAGTTGAAACCAATTCTTGCACAATTTTTATCAATTCTTCCTACAGCTTCAGCACAGAGCTGGGAACGCCCAGCCACCCTACGGTTATGCACGAAGCACGTCTACATCATGAGATCGGACGAGGTGTTGCGATCCAGTATTTGTTTCAAATGGAGATGAGCAATCATGCGTCAAGCCATTGCTGGAACTATCAGGTTGTTGAAAAACGAGCTTACTAGTATACTTCAAGAATATATCGATAAACACCGCGGGACATCTAAATTTTTTAATTCGTCTAAATTTCGTATTTAGTACTATTTTAGATAATAATGAAAGTCAACCTTATTTGAAGCCAATAAAAACCTGTGACACATCGTGTTCAAGGCAAACAGACAAGCGCTTGTGTTTCGTTTCCGAAAAATAGCTAATGTTTCATTTTTTAAAGCCGTGTTGAAGAGCACAGTGCACTGTTCATTTAGTGTCACGGACAGACATCATTTTTCAATTAACAATCTCTCTGATTCCTAAATCTCATGTCTTGCTCGTGAATTAACCAACTGACCTGGCAACGGCTTTACAAATCCAGAAACTTGCCACAGCTGCAAATATCTGGACTTAACTACATCCACCGAAACCAAAGCAAGCAAATTTGGAAATGCATAACCCGAATCCTATTTTTTATTCTTATCACAACGGGAACTCGTTGAAAAAATATAAACATTTTTCAATACATTTCCGGATCAGTCAATTTCTTCAGAGCAAATTAATTTCAGCAGTCAAACAAATTTTCATAACTCTCACCTCAAACTAGGTAAATCTTCTTCTGTTAAATCAGGTGCGATAATTGCAGGCAGACTTTTCCGTTGAAATCGAGAAGGGGTAGATATTTTCTCCGTGTTTTCTGATGTAAGGGAAGTTAGAGAACTAGGTGATTTAGTGGATTGAATAGGTTTATCAGGAACCAAGGTATGATCGCTGCAGACGATTTCGCCCTCTGGCGGCAACGTTTCGTTCGTAGAAAATCCGCCAGAAGACAGGAGACTTTTTTGTCGGCACTGCGGACACAGGGTGCAGTAATCACTAAAACGTCTTTCTTGTTGATTGACGTTCGTCGAAGGCCCCAATTCTAACGACTTGCTCAGACGAGATGGATCCAGCGGCAAATCTAACAGGGCAGTTGGTTTTGAAAACTGAGAGTTCGCACCGGATGAAAGCAGCTCAGACGACGATCTCAAGGAGCCGGTCAACATGGGGGCCGAACTGCGGAAGTCTGACGTAATACTGCACGCAACCTGTAGAAATCGATCGGTTACTAACTTTAATGGGGCCTGAAACACGGGCAGCTTCCATAACTTAATTAAGGAGGATTGCAACAAATTTCAAATGCAGAAACATTTCAACTAGGGTTGCCAGATGCGTTTTGTAAAAATACCGGCCATTTTGATTTGTCAACAGCGCCAGATCTAAGCCGTGTTGTATTTCGTAAGCGGCACAGGGAAAACAGAGAAACAATCAGTATTGTTAAGCCACAATTAATAATTTGCCTGTATTTTGGCTGGCTCATTACATTTCGGTATGTGCGTGACGCAAATCGCTCGAAGGATTGCGTCAACAGCAGGAAATAAACTTTCCTGAAAGAACTTTCCTGACAAGATTCACTACTAGAGTCATTATAATTTGAGAAATTCGGCGTTAGTTCTTTATTTTCGAAATACCAGCTTCAGGCACTGAATTTCAAAATACCGGCCTTTTGTCGGCCTCTGCTAAATTAGCAGTGAAATACCGGCCATCTGGCAACCCTAATTTCAACAAACAATGAGCTTCCGATTTTTTGACTTTCGTCCTATGTCACTGCCAGCACCATCTATTTTCATTTGACTCAGGGGCGAAACGAGGGGGAAAACGATGTCCCGGGCGCCGAAACGTCCCGAGCAACAATGTCAAAGTACTTTTCTAAGATTCGGATGCTTCTGATAGACTTTGGGTTCGAATACGGGGGCGCCAAACTTGTTTCTTGCCCCGGGCGCCATCTAACCTCGGTACGCCCCTAATCCGACCACGTGATTTGTTACGCTCTGTTGGANACACAAAAACACGCNGTAGATTTGCTTGCATGGCGCTGACATGCTGCAGAACTTGCGTGCGTGATCAGTGCTGGCAATTGTCGCCTACTTAAATTCTTTACCAGACCACATCACTGAAAGAGTGTTTCGAGTACTGGATAAAGGTTTCTTTCAACGTGCATAATCGTTGTGATAATGAAAAACAAGCAACGCACCTGAGCACCACCGTTGTGGTCATGACAAGCTCCTGCCGGAGCTGAGGCGGTTGATATGGTGCCTGCAGAAAAGAGAAGACTGAAAATACCGCAAGCCATGTAAATTTTGCTGCAGATGATTCGTCTCGATGGCAAATGTAAGAAGCGAGGGAAGCAGTTTCGCCGAAAACATCATTTCGATTCGAGGCGGCCGTTTCTTATTCAGACCTTGGCTTTCAAATCTTACATGACGAAACAACTGCCAAATTCATCGCTGTGCGAACGTCATGACGGTTGGAAGTCGTAGATTAAGTGTGCTATCTTGCCACAAGCGGCAGCAGAGGGCATTTGATGAGATAAAAAGCATGGAGATAACAAAACGCTGCACGAGACGTAGAAGGTAACCGACACAAGTTTTTAGGTTTGTGATTGTCAAAGTGAGCAGAAGGAAGTATGACAAACGTTTGGTTCACTGTTACAACCGTAATAAGGATGTGCATCTCTGCAGCGATACTGCGTTTTACAAAGCAAACAACTTACTTATACGGAACTTACTTGTCTTTCTCACGTTCAGCATTTGTTTGAATGGTTCTTCCTTTGCATTCTGAAAATGAACGTACCTATTAAACAATGTCTTGACTTTGAACCGCATGCGTCCTTCGGCTTGCGGTTCTTCCTTTCTACAATTAAACTTTGCTCAAATAAATTGTCAGCATCAAACAAAACACTCCAACTAGACAACACGCTTCGCCACGGAACATGCAGATGCTTACATTGTTAGCTTCATCAAGAGGCGCAGTGATTTCCAGCAGAGGCTGGGTTTCGTCTGTTTGCTCTATCTGCTCACCAGAAGAATCCCCTTCGCTCGAAACGTTGCTGTCCTGCGATTTTCATAATTGCACAACTCACTCAGAGAAGTCTCTCACACGCGTCAAGTAGACTGCACTTGAAGTGCTGTGCAGGGAGATTAACACCATGCACAGGGGGTCATTAGCAAGCTGCGCGGTGGCAAATTAAAGTGCAAACACGCAGACTGCGTAACCTTAGGCTGTTATAAATGACAAAAAGCATGAAAGCCGCCAAAGTTGCACAGTTCTACAGGCAGGAAGTTCAGACGATAAAACTTATTATCAATGCATTATAATGCGCAGGGAAGCACTTCCAGTAAATGAAAAATGTCTCTATTAACCATCTTTTTGAATGCTGTTAGGGACGTACAAAATTAAAAATCAAATCTCGAAGATTTTGAAATGACTTTTGAAGCTTCCTTCGCATTTCTTTCTTTCTAATTTCCTTACGACATCTGACCAAAAAGGTCCTAGTGAAAATAGCTTAAGATCAACGTTCACTGATTGAACATTAAGAGATTGTTATGGTCTTCCTCAGTTTTGTTGCCATTCCGTTCTATTTGAACTGGTTACCATGATAGTGCGAAGTAATTCCCAGTTCAGTCTTATGCCAGAGGGGATTGCAACGTCGGAAAGATCAGGGTTGAGCCGAAAATTACCTAGAGGTGGAAAGTTCAGTTTAAATCATTAAGCAGCTAGCTTCATCATGGTTGTCAACTGAGGTGACTAAATAATATCGAAGTAAAATATCTGGGGCAGAAAAATTGTCACCGAGCTTCCTTTACATTGCACAATGTCTGACTCTTATCATCTGACTCTATTCCAGAATTTATGGATCGGAATAGGACTTTGGACAGTTTTTCGAGTTGGCCATAATTCTGTAGACAGAGGGAAGTTCGTAGAATGAATGTTCGCCAGTTCTCACTTATTCCGTTTGTAAAGACTTGTCAGCATTACTTTGACTTTTGTATGTACTTTCCCAAAAAGATTAGGTTATTCCAGCTGTTTGGATGTCCACCTGGATGGCTGAGACTGATTCAGTTTCGAAATCAGACTTGAGTGGTATTGCATTAGTATTGCATTGACTGATTTGAACTTGGACCTTAATCTCAGTTCAACGTCATGTACAGTTTTTCACGAATCATATCATTCAAAAAAGATTCTTTACCCTTCCGTCATTTTCAAGGTCGCTTTCATTTTCGTCATCGTCATCTTTAAAATCGTCTTCATCATCCTCTTCGTTTTCCATTTCTTCTGCTCTTTTGTCTTCAAGGTGCTGTAAAACACACACATAAGCTTTGCTTCTTCCTGTGTCTTTTCAAAATTGCCCCACGTTTTCTGTGTCGCCTTCATCGTACGAGATTCACAAGCGTTGATGAATTCGTAACAATTGTGCAGCGAACTTTGAGGCTGGGCTGCCTATTCATCGATACAGTGGCCCAACCTTCCAAAACAAAGTTACGTCGTTGGCATAATTCTGATAACTTGTTATTTGGCGCCTCAACGTTTAATGCCATGAAGCTTGGTTTATTTCCAGTCGGCTAAAGTGCATTCTAACAAAAGAACATCTCATTCACCTTCATCAACACCGCGACTACGACATTGACCAACACAAACTGAGCCATCGTGACGAATAAAACGAAGTAGATAGGAGTGATGATCGTGCTCACGCAGCAATTCACTTTGCATTCCGCCGACGCGTCGCAGTTTTCACGAAGAGTGTCCTGTGTTTTTGAAATGAAACGATTGAATCTCGACTGTGCTGATGAAAATTCACATGAAGAGCTCACTGGTTATTTTCTCGCGTATTAGAAGGCAGGAATATGTTATGGATGAAAGGTAAAGAGAAAAACGTGTAAGAGTTATTTTTGACTGAACTGATCAGCTAAACATAAGACAAATATGTAAAATTTTCCTTGCGTCTCATATCACAATCAGCTACGAGCCTTTCATGTTTTTCTATCTATCGAAAAAAATGCGAAAAGCCGACGAACACGCAGTCACTCAAAAGTTAGCTTCTTGTCAACCAAGCTCCGAACAGAAGCAATTCAAACGCCCCACTAATAATGACTGCAGAGATCATGCAACAAGAGTTCATGAAATACTTTTGAAGGTCTTCCTAGAGATTCGGCTAACCTACCTTCATGATGCCGTTCCAGTTGTCGCCAGTCGAAATGCGGAACAGAGTGAGCAAAGCAATGCCGAAGCCTGAAAAGGATGCGTGACGGCCCAAACCATCGCAAGAATGCTCGTCATCACAGGCTGAGAAAATAAGTAAAGCACTGTTAGTGGTCTGACAACGTTTTTCAGTCATTCACTCATGCAACAAGTTTGCGATGCCTTCCGCTTCTAACTTTTTGAGTGGATTGTTGGCGTTTCGCTGCTGCGTTTAACATCAAATTATTCACAAACTTTTAAGGCGTTAAACTCATTTTTTATCTATCATACAAGTAAAAAGTTGACACTTTGACCAATGAAGTTGAAGGTCAGTTTTTCAGTCCAGAACTCAACCCAAAAAAGCCAGGCGTTCGACACAGCAGTGATTTAGTGAAGAACAATGCTGGCAGCGCTTGGAGGATATAAAACTGGGCCTCGAAGAAACCGGTCAGTGATTTCTCTATTGAGATGCAAAACTTCAAGTATTACGTCAAAGAAACCACTTCTGGTTGCAGTTAAGCTATTGATAAAACTCGAGCAGGAACTCTTCCACTCGCCGTTTTGTTTTGAACATAGCTCAGAGATTGAGATTGCTAATATTTTTACATCTTTTGTACTTCTTCAGGTTTATGTGTCCACCTTTTATCTGCTTAGTGTTTAAACAAAGAAACAAAATTATTTCTTATATTTTTCATAAGGCAACTTTGAAAGACACCGAAGCAACGAAATCGAACCAAACTTGCGGCAAAATATACATGGATTGCAAAAGCGACTTACTCAACGTGCCAAACAATTCAACGCCCAGAGCCGCAAAGATAAAAAAGAGCAGCGCGAACAGCATCCCGAGGTTTCCGACTTGAGGCAGGGCACAGGCGATTGTTTCCAGCAAAGATCTTATGCCTTGGGAAACTTTTAGAAGCTTCAAAACTGCACGTAAAAAAGTAAATTAAGTGACGCTTTCACTCGAAATCCGAAAAAAGCGCATTTGCTGCAGAGTTTATTGCAATCCAATGCTAGATTATTGTTACTACAAAGCAGTGATATTATAGAGAGCACTACGTATTTCCGCTTCAGCTGCTGGGTAAGCAAATATAGCTGTACATTTCATTATTCCGATTTTGGCAGCACCGCGTAATAGTAATGTTTTCGCCGGAATCAAAGTGGCAACTGGTAATCTTCTGATAGCTTAAGGCAATAGGTGTAACAAACATGGCGTTGACAACCAAGTGCTGTCAAACTGTCAGTTATACAAACAGGGCGCTGTTTTAAGTTGCCAATTTGAATTCGGATTTTGGGAATTCCTCTCTTCGGGCTTGTCTGTCATCAAACGTGCACACAACTGACGCGTACTGAATTTGTAAAAAGGCTTTTTGTTTATGAACGTTCCATCTCAGGACAGTTTTCTCACGTAACTCTGCTATTCATTGTTACTCTCAAAGAAATCTTTTGCTGGGCTTCAATTTTTTAAAGTGGTTCCCAAACTTTTCTGATCGCGTACCACTTGTGTGTCCGGTACTGTCACGGCGTATACCTTGTTCCAGGAAAACTCATTCAAGCAAATATCATTTGATCAAAATTTTAGAATACTAGACCTGGCACAAAAGCGGCATGAACAAAATGGCGGTGAGAAACACAATAGCCATTGTTAAAAACCAACAGAAAAAGTACAGAGAAATGCAAGAATTTATAAACAGAGCCCGATAAATAAAAGCAAAAGCTGTGAATACAGTTTTGTGCGTGAAGAAAAACAAAAGATAGGTGAAGCCTTTCGCGTACCATGAGTGGTACGCGCAGCACAGTTTGGGGACCACTGAGGGGAAAGGCGGGTAAACTGCTCCTTTGCGGAAAATTCGCGACAAAGTGTGTGAATCAAACGGAACGTGTCTGTATGGCAGGACGAAAGTTGCTACATCTAGCATGGAAAGGTACTGTTTCGAGTAGCAGCGCTATACCTCTGGCGATGCGAAGTACCCTCATAACGCGAATGATAGTTGGATTGATGATCAGAGTGCGGTTTCCTGCACTTTCCATATCTTCAATGTATTCTATGGTTATGCCGACGATTGATAAAATGACAATGAACATGTCAAGTTGATTCCATCTGTGAAAAAATAGGAAACGCAGATGAAGAAATCCCTTTTCTACCTGCAGTTCTGTAAGCAATGGTAAGTTTTATTATAGCACGGAGCTCATACTGTGTGTTTTGTGTTTTGGTTTCAAAAAAATTTCAATAAAACAAAAGTTGAAGAGATTAAAGGGGATTCAAAAGAGGTTTTCAAAGAAGAAAAGTCCTTTACTTCTTGGTACGGCACTACAACATTGGTACTTGTGCTAGCCTTTGTTTGCGAAATCGTCAAAAGTAACTTTCTCAATTAACTCGACTGCAGCAAGCGTTGTCTTCTATTAAATAGAGTATTCGCATTTATCGCCATGAGGCGCGACACCACTGGCTATTGTGGTATGACTGAACAAGGTCAGTACCTACCTGTCGCGAAAGTATCTTCTTACACCGAGTGCAATCAATTTCAACATTGCTTCCAAGATGAAGACAGCGGTGAAGAAGTAGTTCGCGTATCTTAAGACTTGATCAAGAACCTGCCAATAAAGAGTTTTTAAAGAAATTGCCACTTGAATTAAATCGACGTACTTTTAAACACTTAAGGCTTAACATGCGAACCGTCGCACATGGCTGTCGCGAGACGTGCTAATGCAAAGCGAATTTTCACGTAACTTAATTACAATAGGTAGATTGAGGCAGATGAAAAACTCCGCTTTTCTTGTCGGCGCTTCTAACTGGCAGACGTGGTTGCCTCATAGCATCACCAGACGAAACAGGCAAACCGGCCGGTTTCGAACAATCTAGGTGACGTCGCTCGCATGTCACATGTTTTAACTGACTGCTATCGTCTGCGTCGGGTTACAAACAGATGCGGCGCTCTGTCGTGCTGCCACCCCACTCCTCGCTTCCAGCAGGGCTTTAAAGCAAAAGCACCTTTGGCTGATGATAATGCTCGACCGCCATCGTTAGAATGTTCACTCCTATCACCGCCGACACGCCCAGCTCGAAGTACTTGTTCATACAGAACAAATGAATCGCTTTTCGCACAGGTCCGTAACGCTCGAAATAAAGATTGTCGTCTGCAACAAGAAAGATTTGCCACTTTCACGTTAACAGATTTTGTGTTTCAAGTGAAAAAAACAGCAGTTGGGAAGGCACTGGAGTAGAAAATTAAACGCCGATGTCTCAAACAAGGATCTTGGGAACGTGCTGATCAGTCTGCAAGTCGGTGAGAATATCATATATAGTCTTTACCTTGCGTTTTTCGAGAGCATTTGAATATGTCGTAGTGAGAGAACGTTTCTGAAGAAAAACTTTGATCTATGCAAATTGTTCTTTATCAGCTAAGCGCAAAGCTGGAGCGCTATGGACAGTGAAGCACAGATAGTTGTAGTTGGGAAGAGGTGAAGCTGTACGTGCAAGTAGTTGAAAAACAGCAAAAAAGGCTGGGCGGTGTTGACGACTTAGCGTGTCCAAGGTGATGGATACGAAAATCCCCAAAAATATCTCAACGTGCTCAAAAAAATGTTTCGAAATTACCTTCTTTTCCTGAAGATCCACAGCAGACCGACTTGATTCTTTTCCAGGCGTCCTGCAATATGCCTCTCACCCCGGCTACGTGCGAACGCGCGCGAACGAGAGCCTGCCTCCTGAGCGTGCTGGCCGAACCTGTTTCTCGTGATTTCCGCAATTGTTTCTGGCGGTGTCGTTCCTGCTTTCTCGCGCGCCGTTGCTGAAAAAACAAAAAATCTGGAAGAAAAGTTTCCGGACAACTAAACGGACAAATCCTCCAAGTTCCTTGCTTGCGACATATGACGCCAAGGAAAAAAAGGGCGTTTTGGCGATGAATCCGCTCTTGATCACACGAAAAAATTCGCACACCTGGCGCCTTTCCTGCTCTTCCAGTTCGTGCTGTTCTCTGCACCGGTGAAAATTCTCCACCACCACACCGACGAACATGTTAATCACGAAGAAACCGACAATCAGCAGGAACGAAATGAAGTATATCAGCATCCAAGGATTGTAGTTTTGTTGCGGCTGCGACGGGAACAAGCACTGTTAGGTGAGCTTCATATGTATGTCGAATACAGAAAAGTTTAGAAAAGCTTCAAGCTAGGCTTAGACGTTGGCGATTTTTTAATTTTTTAGCATTAATTGCTGCGGCCGTTTTCATTATGCAAGGAATAGGTTTGTGTGGAATGTAGCTTATATACTTGTCCCAGCTAGTGGGGCTACGAGATATCATTTTTCGAGTACCTATTCGCAACGTGGTGGTAAAACCACTGAACTGAAAGCTTTGTTCCATTACGAGAGAGTAGAAAATTACCCCGAACGCGATATTCAATTTCGACATCCAATGCACATCAAGTACAAGCGGAATTACACCGTTATTGCATTGCAGTGATCCTACTGAGCGCCGGGACTTACCACCCAGATCCGGTCACAATTGATGCAAAACACAAATCGCCCACTCTTTGTAAATTGTGTGACCAGGGACGGTAAAGCATTTGCTGCAATCACTTCGTATCTGTCCTTGATAATGATGCGATCAGAAAGCCCGAGCGGCAAGTGCGCAAAGCTTCACACTGTGGCAGCAAGCAACAACAGAGATCACATGCCATGATCACTCTATTATTGCTTGTTCGCGCCACGTTTAAATGGGTGTTGTTCTTCGCGCACATCCCGTTCGTGGTGAATCGCATATTCAACGCAACGCCACCGGAGAGGTTGCAACAATAGTTATTTGCTCATATTTTAGTTACAACGGAAAGACGTTACTGTTGCAACATGCACGGTAGAACAAAAGACGCAAATTCTCTGCGTGCGGTTCTCTAAAGCCTAAACAACGAAGTGATTTAGTGCAATAATCCCGAAACAAAATGAATGCCATTATTCAGAGTAAAGCAAACTTGACCGAAGAGAAGCACAACGAAATTGTTAGTTTTTTCGCTGTTTCACATCATGTCCAACCAGATTGCAACTTTCAAATTTGAAGCTGACCTGTTGTTCCTCTCCGACAGCATCCAAGCCATGGTACATAATTTCAACCCAGCCGTCCTTGGACGCCAGCACAAACAAAGACATCAAAGCTTGACCAAGGTCGTCGAAGTTGTACCTACGCAGTCCAAACCAAAGTTGATAGCAATTAGACTCCGTTTATCCGGCAGCGGGAGAGCGCATTGGCAAAGTTTAACGAATTTATACGGAAGATTCAGTGATTTTAGAAAAATACCGTGCTAGTAAATTTGTAGGAAATAAACCAACGGTGGATGACTTGCAAAGGTATGTTAACGAAACACTGAAATCCACAGTGATTAGTTTGTGCAAATGCACATGGTTTCTCGCACAGGAGAAAGAAAAAATAACGAAAACCTAAACCAATTAATCCAGGCACGTCAAAAAGACAAGTGGCAAACATGCGACGTTTACTCAAACAATAAAAAATAATCGCGAATTCAAACGCCGCCGATAATTGCTTCTAAATAACAACAACCAACAATTGATGATGACAAACCTTTGATTGACCCAGCGGTTCTCACGATTAGCCTGAAGGCAGTTTGTGCGGTTGGTGACGTTGTGCACTTCTGGACCATCGCAGTAGTAAAACTTCCCTTTTAAGAGCTTCACAAGCAAAACATGTTTTCTCAGACTGCAGAACAAACACTGCCGCACTGAAAAGCGAAGCGCTACGTGCAGAACATTGCCGGGACAGCAAAACGAGAAGATGGCGTGTAGTCAGTTGGTCGTTTCGGGAAAACCACGTCGCAAAGAAAACAAAGAATACCTCCTTGAACTTTAATATTCTTATGAAATTATCTGCATTTCGGCATTCTTATCAGTTCAAATAATGTTTTCAAATAGAACCTGACAAAGCGGCGAAGTCAGTTCGTCTTGCTTTTTTAGCAGTGCTAAGCGCGAAGTACACTGAAAGCAGTTTTCACGCTCCGCAAAGAAGATTTTAGGCAAGCTGCAAGTCACGATCAACGAAACTGCATTGCTTTAACAACATCAGCGATTGTATGCTTTTCACAACGGTGCCACACATAAAAGACGACCGCCGGCGAGCGTTACCTGCACTCCCAGTATGCCGAAAATCATGAAGAAGGCACAGCAAATCAACACAATATTTCCAATAGGTTTGAGCGACGAAAGCAAGGTTTGTACAACTACTTTGAGCCCCGGGGCGCGACTGATCACTCTGCAAAAAACGAACGTTTATTAAACCTTATTAGCAAAGCTGGTTTCTTTCTTTCAGTACCAGGGCAAACCACGAGGCTATGCCACTGTTGAGTAAGTAAAAAATATTTACCTTAATGGACGCAATGTGCGCAGAAGTCTTAAAACCCGAAGTATTCCGAAAAGCTTGGAACCGCCGCCGGATGCCAAGGTCATTATGATGTCAACCAATGATGTCAGCACAAGAACGAAGTCAAGAACGTTCCAACCACTGCAAAAATGGCGGTTAGCTACAAGGAAAAGTTTATTGCTTACGAAAAAACAAACACAGCTCTTTTCAGCTTAAACTGAAACTTACTTTTAAAGAGTGAAAGACGGCCTTAACACATAACAACCAGACGGTTGAATCTTCTCATTTATTTTTAAGCGGATAACCAATGCAGATTGGCAAACAGACTATTTTTGTCCCTTTCCTCAATTTGCTGTACATTTGTGATTAACTTCCAGGCGCTGAGTAACAAGCAACCTACCCACCTTTTGAGATAAGCGCTTTTTCCAACACCCAGGCCAGTGGCGATCACCTTTGCGATCAACTCGATCGTGAAAACAACAGTGAAAATGTAATTGAACACGTCGAGAATGAGTCGTTCCTGGAAAAGTACGTGCGTCAAACGTTTGGTGGAAGGTCTGCAGAGGCCAGCTGCATGCCGCAGTGATCAGCTAGTTTATGCCAGGGAATAATAACATTCCTCGTCGATGCGTATATGGTCTGATGAACGCTGCTCCTCCTTTTATCAAGAAAACAGCACCCGCTTCTCTAACCTGACTTTATTTTCGTTAAAAAAAAGTTGCTTATACTTACACTAGAGGTTTCCTAACCGGGGTGCGTCGGTTGATTCCAGGGGTGCGTGAGGCATTGCTTAAGTTCAAAACTGTGGTACGCTTTGTTGAAAGAAGTATCTATGTCGAATAAACTCTATTAAAGGTCTTTCGGCTTACTCATATATTTCGTCCTGCGCACTGTATCAATTCATGTAACATCACATTGTTTTTGAGGTCATATTGCATTTGGCTGATTAAGGTTTGTGATACAGGCGTTGACGTCCTTTTTCCTATCTGTGGGAATAGGTGATCGGTACGTGATACGATTTGATTTAGCTAAGTTTCAGAATAAACTCGTTTGTTCATCTGTTGGTATAAATGCTTTGACAAAGCACTATGATACGTAAGCAATATAGAATAGTATAATTCTGGATCAGATTGTATCCCAAAACATTAGGGGTTCGTGGAGACATTTGACGTTCACAGAGGTTTGGAGGTATATAGTTGGGGAATTATCAGGTAAAGGCTCATAACACAATGAGGTAAAGGTTCATGAATACCAACACCACAAAAAGCGAATGTTATGAAGTTTCATGTTCTCACCGAGGACTCGTCGTCCAGTGAAGGCCTTTCCATTGCGATTGTTATGCAGTTTCCAAATATGAAGAAGAGGATGATGTAGTCAAACCACTTGTTGGACACAACCTTTTGCACGCGTTTACGAAATCTGTACGTTCGGTACGTGATTAGAAAAAAAATTATCAAAAATTTTCGAATAAAATCTCTGCAAAACAACAAGTCACGATCACAAAAGCAAAGTACGATCGCATGGAAGCAAGTCACGATCACATGAGCAAATAGCGCTCATAAGAAAGCAAGTTACGATCACATGAGCAAAATGCGCTCATAAGAAAGCAAATCACGATCACATGAGCAAAATGCGCTCATAAGAAAGAAAGTCACGGGCACATGAGCAAATTACAACAAACAATGAAAAAAAACATAGTCTGTTTACGGCAAGAAGCCTTTGGGATTTAAAAACATCCCTGTTCAAAGTTCCGGTTAAGGAAAATGAACGTAGTGGCGTGGTGAGAGTAAAGAGTTGTTGTTACCTTCCTTCAGGTGAAAATATATAAAGCGACCACTCGCTTCGTCGCCTGATGAATCTTTGCACTCGTCTTATAGCGCATCCAGGTGGAGCAGCGGACAAGCAGTTGCACAAACCCTGCAAACATTTATAAGAAAAATTCACCTACTTGATTATATCGACATGAAATGAAACTACGCAAACCTAAACCGTTAAGTTGTTGCGGTAAAAGTAAACCAAGTTTTGCCTTGAAAATTCAGTTCTCCTTGCAGCACTTATGCTAACCAAAGTTTAAGCGTCGTGGATAGCATTTTGGGGAAGGGGAAGGCCTTGACAATGAACCAGAAAAAAGTCGAAACCAGACTAACAGTCATACTGATGTCATAAAATTGACAGAGAGCCGCATGAAGTAAACTTCACAACACTGCTGTGACAAAACAATGGACGACAGAACTGCCTTAAATCGCGAACAATGAGATAACTCGGTCATGACCACTGGCTTATTCGGAATTGGTTTTGATATGTTGTATTCCGAATTGTACAAAATCATGGTGAATAAAGTTACTTTCGTAGGTTTTATGGGGAGCAAAAGTCCCTCCTTGGACCCCCCCTGTCTCTAATTTTGACAAGATTTCGCATGACAGCACCGAAGGATTGCATATTACAGCGCTAGCAACGCTTCAGTATCAGTGTTATTTATTAAACCAGCCCGAAACATTAATTTTGTATCAGAGTTTCTTTTTTTTGTTTCAAGACCACACGTGGAAATTCCGAAACATTGCCTCCTTCGATTAACACTGAAACGTTTCAGACGACATCAAACATGGTAGTGCCGTTGTTGGGAAGTTTCATTAAACATTTTGGCAGTCTAAACACGAAGGGGTGGAGTTAAAATTTTTCAAATCGGATGCTGTTCAAACAAACGTTCTCACCATTAAAATAATACCTGCGTGATTGGGTGATCGTGGTGGCAGGTTTGTGGCTTACGCGAGACAGAGGGTGTGGGTGGTGAGCTACTTGTTCGCAAGCAATCTCTGGAATTCGTTGCTTCACGAGCAAACCCTTCGGTAACTGCAAAACACATNCCATGTACTGTGAACAGCTGGACCTCAATCAGAATTCACACGAAATCAAAGGTGTATTCTTTTATGAAAGAAAAATAACGGCATTATGAACTTCTTGTTTAAATATATGAACCAACATTTAGTACAGATGCCATCGCTGATTAGCGATAAACAAAGCAACACAAAACGTCTTTTGCAAACGCGCTATACAACACAGAGCGTGTGAATGACCCAGATGCGTAGCCAGCCCAAAATTTTGGGAGGGGCCAAATAGCTTGACTTTAGGCAAACAACACTATTCTGTTTGGGCCACCGCCTCTCGAAGCACAACGACCAGATATGTTAGAAATTTGGGAGGCTATGGGCTCTTTGGTCCCTCTAGCTACACCTTTGGAATGACCTGCAGATTTTTTGCGTCGGTATAACGATAAGATGAGCCAGAAGGCGCCCATCGTTTGACCCATGCATTTGATTTACAGCTTTAGCGACAGCGTAAACTTCCGCATCGTTTGGCAGTGGTTGACGAGTAATAATAGTTTCTCATCACCAGCAATTTAAAGTTTTTTTCATGAATTATTTAGTTTGATGTCCGTCCTCTTTTCCAAATGTTTCTTTTAAAGAGAAAGACGCAGCTAAGTAAATGTAGCGAAGCACCAAAAAACATCAGCAAGAAAGGTACGTCTCAACTAGTTCAAACATTGTAGGTGTGCTTTTATACCCTCGTACACTTGCACAGTGCGGGGGTGGCTATACACCATTGAGCGACACCCAGTTTTGAGGAACTCGGTCCCGAAGACCTCAGGTCTTGTGTCGTCTCAGTCTCTAAAGATGCATTTCGTGTCGCGACTTTGAAGGAGCAAGCACCTATTATACCTTTGTTAACCCCATCACGGTATTATACCCTTGAAAATTTCAGATACACACAGGGTGCAGTACGCCCGCTCTGCAAGCACTGCTCTATCATTCAGCTGTTCAAACTGTTTGCCGTTGGCCTTATCGGCGGAAACGGAAAAAACAAGTTGAAAAGAAAGTCGAAGTTTCGAAACATTGAAGTTCGGTTGTGTTGATGGTCTTTTCTTTGATTGATAAAATTCACGAAAAATCTTGGCGGACCCAACAAATGTTCAGGTCTTGAGTCTTGGTCAGGAATATTGAAGTCTCGAAGTCGAAACAAAGTCTCCGCATTGGAAGCCACGACTTAGGTTACATCACCATTTTTCACACGCGTTCACTCGCGCACTGTGGATGAGCTTTCGGGATCTTGAAACGTGTACATTGCAAAGGTTTGAATTTACTGTATGTTACAAGAAGCCTTACAACAAACCTTCGTTGAAAGCAGTGGATGTTTTCGACTTAACGTCGTTGCTCGCTTCGTCAGAAATATCAAAGCTGTGATTGCTGTAAATATCTTCATCGGAGGAGCAATCTGCGAAACGCTTTCTTTTATCATCATTTCATGTGGCATTTCCCAGCAATTTCGTTTTTGGTTTGTAAGTAGTCTAAACTCACCTTCATCTTCCAGGCTGGACACGAGAGACTGGCGTTCAATAGGCAACGACTTCGGTCTAAGAAGGAAAGAGCCGCTGAGCTTCCGAGGACTGCTGCACGCGCTCAGACGTGACTGAAAAAGATATTATATTGCCCGACTCGACTACTACGGCACGAACAACATTTCCTTCATCCCCGCTATAAATCGTTGCATTCACATTCGGTGGCGTGTGCCTTTCAACAGGCCTGATGCCAGCCATGACACAAGTAACTATACTGTTGCGTATCAACAGAATGCAAGACAACGAGGGGAACTAAATCAGCAGTGCACAGAGAAGTTCATTAACCGTTCGTACTCCTTTACAAATCACTGAAATATCTATTCCAAAAGATGACTGCCGCTACACAAAATCGCAAGTATAGGTAATTCAGTCTCTTTACTTCGGCACCAGGGGTTGCTTTGGCTTAACAGCAGCATTCTCACTTACCGCAATACTTGATTTTCTTGAGCCACTAGATACAGAAGAGCTGAGGTTGGTTTCGCTCGCTGTTGCGCTGATCCTTGCACTTGCAGCTTCGATCGTGTCCCGGCATCTAGCCTCCGTTTCGCATACAGCCAGCACGTCTTCAGTAGAACCGCCAAACAAACTTCGAGGGGCGTTTGGCGTCGGTGTAGCCGCAGTGCACGTAATAATCGGAACCTCAACGTGCGAGGCTTCTTCGCCTGCCACGTGGTCATGTCGATTTTCTTGCACTGTAAAAAACAACAATCGCAAATATTTTGAATGAACTTGCGGGCAGCTAGCCTCTCCCCGTGCGGTGAAAGGTCACAGTCACACTTTTACAAGACTGCCGCTTACGCAACAACAGAGATACCTTGGACGACGACAAGTTTTCCAAAAGAAAAGCTACGCGTAAGCAATTTCAGATCGAAGAACTGTATACGACTGTAGCTTTTAATATTCGTTTAGGTGACTTCACGAAATGTGGTCAAACGTATCAGCTGCTATTCATGCGCTTTTGCATCGCTTCTCACTGGCACTCTTAACTCTGTTCTTGCACTTTTCAAGTGAATAAAACCGACCATCACAGTTTAATGTAGCAATGACAGACTTATACTACCAGTTTTTCTTTATGTCTGTACTTGCACTCATCCCACCGATGTACAAAACAAAAATATCTTTATGCTATTAATGGAACATTTTTCTTCCAGATGTGACTAGTGCCATTCAAATTATTAGTTTTTTGTTTTTGAACGCGTTGCATGCTTAACAGTATTAGCCAAGGCCAAATCAACAGTCGACGTTTGTCTCCTCAGTCATTCCATGCGCTGCTAAAACCAAGCATTTAAATCGGCCTATACCGCTAGATATGACAATCTCACAGCTTCTTAATCTTTAAAGGCATCTTCACGCTACACAGCTCACCGTTGCTGTTGACAATCTCCTCGAAGATGAGGCCGTCGTCTGGGGAAAGTTCGTCGTCGGTGGAAGTGATGCTTGGTGCAGATTCTTCCGAATCGCCGCGCTACGATAAAAATACATCAGAAAATTAGGCGTGTCAAATCGCAATTATTATCGAAGTTGCGGAAGCGCACATCGCGACCTGCTGCGTCATAGACACAAAACAGTCCGGCATTATTGCCAAACCTTCAATCACGTAAGTCTGTCGAAATCTGACTGGGAAATTCGTAATCCTCTGTTTACCTGGAGAACGTAGCGCAAGTTGGCACCAAGCGATTGTACAAGAGGCTGAAATCAGTGAAAAGAATAAATATAAATAGGTTAATAAAAACACATTTCCGGATTGAAAAAAAACGCGGTAATTGAGTCTGTTCTTTGGAAACTTGCATTGAAAAGTACAACGCAGCAAATCATTTCTGATTAAGAAACTTACAACAAACATGCCGAATTTACATAATTATGATGTTTTCCACACGGTCTATGACAAACGACGACAGATGTTATAAAACGTAACGCTGAATTTAAGATGATGCTGCCGACAATCACATACATGCACTCCTTTCACATGGCGATTGCCCTCCATCTTGACCTCAGATGGCCTGCGCAAGCCAAGAACGCCGGCCACTTGCTCCGTGTATTTTTCGGCGAGTTTGTGAGGGCGCTTGGCTTTTTTATGGTCGTTGAAATCGTCGTTGACGCCGGGTCGGCCAAAACACTCGGGATAGCACTGACAACACAACGACATCGACATGCAAGTTAAGTAAAGTCAGGATGCAGCGTTGATGGCGATGTTAGTCACCGTAAAAACATACCACTGTCTTGGCTTGTTCTTTGAAAACTGCATTAGAGTGCTCGATGCTTATTTGCAGAGCTTGTAACTAAGTCATTGGTTTTAAATGTCCTAAGGAAATGCTGATTTTGAAATTTTATTTTTCGCATGCGGTTTAAAGTTGAACCGGACAATCCGAAAGCACAATGTAGATCATCATTGACAGTTTTATATCAATATACTCGTCAAACCATATGTTTTATCTTAGGGCGTAACTGAAAATTAACGGACTAAGTACATCACTGTAAACAAATGATAAGATCTGTTTTATTGGCTTTCACGCTTTACTAAAATTCATCAATATTATGTCTTTTACGATCAACTTCTCCTAGTCATTTTTACGCTTATTCCTTTTGGTTTCATTTACGTAGGTCGAACTAAACAGCGGAAAAGGAACATTTTCCATCCAAAAAGCGAAATTCAAACGTGTGGTTTTAAAGGCAGAACATTCCAAAATGCTATCAGTTTCGTTTNACAAGTTTTGTANGTCAACAAAGCTTTNGCTGTTACTGTGTTGTGGTGTGGTACTCATTTTGGTACAAATTGTTCGTTAAAACGTCCACAAAGGATCAAAACGAGTATCTAATGTGCCAAAAATTGGCCGTTGCCCATTTGGCTTGCAGATGCAGTTCCGTTCATCGTGTCCGATTCTTACCGCATGCTACTATTTCTGCCTTATTCAAACTCTACAACGATGAGAACAAGTAGCTGTGTTTTGTCAAAACAGTTATTACGTCAATGGTTGTCCGAACATACGACTATCTTAAGATAATCACGTATGATAGAACTACATTATGACATAACAATCACAGCACAATGACAAGGAGAAAAAGGAAAGAGACAAGTTCCGTCGGTGTGCATAGTATTGAAAAATCATCCATGCGTGTGGTCACGGTCAAATAACAATCACAGGACGCCGTGTGCTTTGATCACGTTCACCAGCGTGCGGCCAAACAAGTTCACAGTGGTCAGTAACGAAACCTAGGGGTTTGCTTACTTCTGCTTGAAATCCCTCGACCAAAATCGCCACCAGCAAATTAAAGAGCACGTAGTTGCCGATCGTCATCAGCGTGATGAAGTAGATTGCCGCGAACGGCGTTGTTGCGTCCATGCCGTTGTACAGCACAACATTCCAGTCTTCTTGTGTCAAAATCTTTCGAGACAAACAAGTTGTGGTGAGTGAGTTACCGCTTGCAGCGCGTAAACTGACAACTGAACCGTTCCGAGCACTCTGCTATTCGCGCGTTTGTGTCGGTATTTCAAAAGTGGGTACTTCCAATTGAATTTTAGCATGACATTTAGTTGAGACCGCAAAAGAAGCAGATAAGCAACTTTCAAATGATGACCTGAGATCCAATGCAACATCCGGGTTACTGTACAATTAAACATCCACAGAGAACGCGCGAAGAAGCGAAGGGAATTTTTCGGAACGTACAAGTTGAAAGAAGCGTTTCAGGCCGCACAACGAAAACTGAGAAAAACATACCTGAAACACTGTTACGAAAGCCCACAGAAGGGAGTCGAAGTTTTTACGGTCACATTCACGTTCCCCGTACTGATTGACGAAGCAAAACTTGCAACCGAAAAGATGCATTCCCAAAATGCTGTAAGCACAACGGCGTGAATGTTGCATGACCCAACGAGGCGTACACACAACTGAAACTCGCAGAACACCGGTACTATCAAGTAAACACCCTGTGTACGCTGAGTAGTTTTATTTTCGTTTTAGGGAGTTTCGCAAATCTATCAAGAAATCAGAGTATGCTACAATTTTGAGGCATGCAAAAGGTAAGCGTTGGGCAAACACCATCAGAACCTCTGAAAATGAAGGAAACAGTGGCAAGCCCGGAACTACGGGAGGCAATCGTGGGCAGTGCCTTCCAACGTTGTTGTTCCCAGAAGATTTTTTATTGAACATATAATGAAAACAAAAATACTGCCTCCTAAAAATGTATTTTGCCACCTAAGCCCTGGCTACGGGCCTGAACAGGCGGTCAAGAAACATGTCATGACAGAGTGCTTGCTTCCCTTGAACAGTCAGTACATTACTCATGGTTCATGTGATTACCTAAGCTTCCACTGGTGGTGAACATATTGGCAAGCCCAGCATTAAAAGTCGACACTGCCTATATACCATTCGCGAATAGCAAAAGTAATTTGTCGGTTTTCTTCAAAGCTCATAAATAGTTTTTTTTTCCTACAGTTCGTTTTTACTTGCGCATTAAAAAATTTAAAATGCGTTCGAACGACATTTACCTGAAAATGAATATGAACAACGTCAGAAGCATCATGAACGTAGCGACGTTGTCCATCGTTCGCATCAGCACCAGCAGCTGGCGCCTGAGAGCAGGTAGAAACCGGACCAGCTTCAGAACTCGCAACAGCCTGAAAGTTCGCAGCACCGAAAGACCCCCGCTGCCACCCTCAGGGGTGCACGCGATTTCCCACACGCTGTAACGCAAGCACAGCAGTCACAATACTCATAAGGCGCTTTTACTTATAAACTGGGCTANGGTAAAACTTTCAAGTAAAAATTATAACGTTCCGATAATATTTTTGCTGTTCTGAAAGTCTAAACCACAGCAGATCAAGACAAATTTAACACACTTGAGATTACAAACCAAGTTTTATACACAAAAAAAATAAAACCGCCAACGGCAATACAAACGGCATGTAAATAGGAGACAAAATAGACTGTAAACCTACTAAGCTGATAAGAGCAATCCTCAGCACTTGCGACAAAACAGCGAAGCTATCCAAAAAAGCAAAATCCGCTTCCGCATTATTAAAGGCTCCATTACCTTATTATGACAATAGCAGCATCAAAAACATTGTAGAAGTTTTTGATATAACCGATCAAGCCGTACGCCAGGAGCTTCGATATCATTTCTAGAACGAAAAGTGTCGTGAAAACAACGTTGCTTGTTTCGAGGATGTCAGTCAGAGTCTTTGGCTGAAAAACAAACAACATCGTCGCCGTCGTCAGGTTACATGAAGTGATCTTCCAACTGTTTCTCGACATAGAAATAAAAACTAGTGTTTCCAATTCGGGGCAAAATTTTAAAACCAGGGTTTCGGGTAGCTGAGAAAAGAAACCCGGGAAAACCCGGGTTTTTTCGGGTTTTGAAATGAATGCGATTTTGAGCGATAAACTAAATATCATTGTGAAGTTAACTACTGCTGGTCCCTGCGCAATTTATTAGCGAAGTATTAATTCAGTTAAGCACAGTTTTTAAATGATGTTTATAATACTTACGCGTGACGATCAAAGCATACTTTCATCATTCAGTCTGTTTCTGAGTTTTGTGACAAATAGTTCCGTGGCTGTAAAAGCCCTCTCTGGTTCCACTTATTCGTGCTTGATTGCAATTAAGGCATAGAACATTTGTTTCAAGGTTATTTAGGCTTCTTTGTAGCCTCAAAAAGACTCCTTTTTCACAATTTGTGATCGGATCTCTTCCTGTGCCGGAATAGTCTTTTGGTCATCACTCTCAAGGATTACATGGATTCTGTGCTTTGATTTCAAATGGTTGATTAAAATTTCGGTGCTTGAACCACCTGCGTTTGTCTCACGGAGCACAAATTGCACTTTGGTGGTGGTTGAGCCATTGTTTTATAAGAAATGGCTCTAAGCTTCTGATTTTCTTTGATTACTAACGTCTTTAAACTGAATGTGTATGATTAAGAATCTAAAGTCGCTTCTAAAGGAAAGCCAAATATTTTGTAGAAAGTTATTGCAAACTGAAAAGGAACGAATCTATTTTGCAAAGAATCACAATTTGTATATGAATTAACACACAACAGCTTATAAATGAATTAACTAGTAACTACGAAACTACGGCATACCTTTGAAGAACTATCTCACGTGTTAGTTAGTTCATTAGGTTAGCGAAAAGACTAAATTTCGAGTACACACTTATTATGCGCAAAATGGCTTCACGATCCGTCTAAATAGGTCAATTAAACGAAAATATGAACGGACCAACAACGAACTTACGTTGGTCACAGAGAAAAACCCGCTCCTCGCGGCTCATACTAATAGTCGAAAGTTCAAAACGTGCTAATTAGGCTGTTACATGCGCCAATCTGCAATTTCAGTGTTATCAGAATTACTAATATTTGAATGCAACAGCAAATTCAGGCTTTTTGAAATACTCGGGTTTGGTAGTTGAAAAAAAACGGGTTTCGGGAAGCAGAAAATAGCCAAAAAACGGGTTTCGGGTTAGGGAAAACCCGGGTTGGAAACACTAATAAAAACATATTATTTCATTCAGCGACAGCAAAAATACTACTGAAGAGGTTCTGGCAAACCAGCGCAATAGGACGAAAGTGCTATTGCGAAGAAATGTCAATAGATCTGTTTTTGTGCGTAGCGTTCAATAGGATCGTGACTGCAACAAGATGAAGCAACATCGTACGATGCGCCTTGATCCACAACCAAAAACAAGCGCAACGCGGTAATGCCAGAACAAAGATCGTTAAAAAGCACTTAAAGGCGTATATGAAGCTGTTGCCCGCTGAAGAGATTCTAAGAAAGGCCGCTTTTCCTTCCAGAGCAATAAAACCAACATGCACTATCTTATGTTCTTATCTAATGGTCTGCATCAACACTCATTTCGAATTAAGTCGCAACACTGTCCTCGAAACGACTGGTTCAAGGCAAGTCCAAAGCGCAGACGCTACTTCAAAACGGTAATGGCGGAAATTCACCCTTTTGTGGCCCCGGTTTGGGGAGACACTGTGAGTGTTGTAAGTGCTTGTTTTGATTGCGTCTTAGAAAAATCACTGGCCCGAAACAAAACCACCCGATGAACACCCAGGCCGACAGGTTTGTCGCATTTGGACAACTTGTTCGCAACCGATGTTAGTGGGAACCACTTAGGGTCTGGAAACAACGTTTGTTCCCGAAGTTGTGTCTGCTGAGCTGGCTATATTTGCATGGCAGCGTAAGAGGCACTTTCGTGGAGTACGCTAAGTGACCTAGTTCGAAGTCACCGTCAATGTCGGGGATAACTGGAGGCAGTGGTAGGCACCGCTGAATCACCTACTGCATTTTCTGATATTGAGTGCAAGTGGATCCACATGAGGAGAAACGTACGCATGCACAAACTGCGTTGAGCAAACTGAAAAACGAGTAAGATAAAAAATTTGGATTATATGGGCGTAGGTCGATCAAGGGAATCTGCTGAACTACTGCATGGGACTGAACTCCTGCATTGAGCATCTGCATAGGAAAACCAACAACCAAATCTTACTCAGGTTAGAGAAAATTCGAATCGTTTGACGTCAACGAATTTAGTTATGATGTAACTTTCAGCCGAACAATGGCTAAAGCAAAGGGTGGTGAATAATAATCTGCTTGATGCGATTACTATGTCACAATCGATTTGGTTTGCAATTATCACTGGGAAAAGCAAGTGCCGCATTTTTTATGCATTGAAATAATGTGCATTCAAGCATGGTGGAAACAGCTGGTAAAATGCAGTAGCCTCAAGGCTGTGTGCAATACTTCTGTGTTGCATGCTTTTGTTGACACTCGTGGAGAAAAGGGACTGAGGTGACAAGGAATAAGCTTCCCTGCCTAACTTGGTGATAAAATAAATTAAAATGCAATGTTAATAGCGCAAGAAAACTGCGGTATTTACCGCGTTAATATCACATTACAGCTACAATATCAGACCAGAGGCGATTCCAGGTCAACAGCGTCACTCGGGCTCATCACGCGATTTATACTGACACTGAATGCAACCGAGTCCAATGCAACCATTCGAGGCTTGCGTCACTGAAATTTCTATTTGCTTTTATTCTGGCTGGTGCCATCGTTGCTCTGTGACGTTAGTTACCTAACAGTGAATGACAAGTTCTCCTGAGAACTCGTCCATTGTTGCGTAACCCACGTCACAGATCAATGATAACGCTGTTTAGTCCTCTGCGCACCAGGCTCATTCATATTAGCCCGAGTTACTGGAAAATGTATCGTTGGTTTGACGTTATTGTTGATTGGGAACTGTTCGTTGGTTGGAATCGAAATCTAATGTTCTATGAAAATCCTTTGCTTCAAAAACCATTCAATCTGATATGAATGATATTTTTTGAAATACTTATTTGCAGGGCCGGCCCTAGCAGATGCGGGGCCCAATGCAAGACTTGGACGCGGGGCCCAATGCAAGACCTGGGCGCGGGGCCCCTTTGAGCAGTGATTTTATGACGTCATCGTGTTCAGTCAACCGTGTTACGATCGTGGTAGATCGCAGATATACAGCACAGCACTAACACGAGAATTGAGCACGTTTGCTAACGTTCGAGGGGAAATTTGCTAGTTCAGACGAGAGCGTTCTTTGTTAAGAATGAAATTTATACGGCGTTTCTATCTAATTCTCAAGCGCAGGGTGTATCTGGCAAAAATGAACAATCTATCCAAACACCATGGCGCGGAGCCCCAGAGGCGCGGGCCCCAATGCAGTTGCATCGGTTGCATTGGCTTAAGGCCGGCCCTGCTCATTTGTTGAGGGCAGCTCGGGCTCTAACGAATAAGCCCATAGGCGTAGTCAGGGTGAGCCAAGGGGGCCATGCCCCCCAACTTTCTAGCATATCTTGTCGTTTTGTGCTCTGAGAGGCAGTGTCCCAAACAAAATAGTGTTGCTCGCTCGAAGTCAAAGTATTTGGCCTCTCAAACTTTTGGGGTGGCTACGACACTGGATGAGCCCGACTAAAGTGCGAGCGAACCAAGTCGAGAGATAACGCTTTCTATCTACATTGCACGATATTTTTTATTCAGGTCACCTGCAACATGAACGCGAAAGGCCAGACATGGAACGAAAATATACGAACAGTGACAAGGCCCAATGAAGAGAACCCGAGTTAACAACCTTAATCAGTTAAGTGAGTGGTGGCACAAATATACAAATCAAACAAGCTTACGTTCTGCAATATAAATCGCAGACTCGGGCTAAGCCCAAGGAGCCCGAGTGCCGGAGTCGCCACTGTAATAGACTGAAGCGGAGATTGCGGTGTCGAAACAAGGCTCAAGTTAAAATTACATGAGAGATATTGAACCTATGCTATGCACTTTCGTTGTGCTACAACATTCGAAAAGATGGTAAGAGAACCTAATTTGCCAAAATTAAGGCGCAGTTGCTTTGCATATTCGATGTAAAACCCATTAGCCAACCATGGAAATTGCCACCAGCAGGTGGAATATGCGAGAACTTCAGACATTCCTTGTCCATCCGACGTTTTAACCGCTCAGCATTGACTTCCCGGATGTAACACACGTCATCAACAAGGTTAAAACCGCCTGCCTGACTAAAATTTTACCTGCTTGTAATGCTCGATGCCCATACTGAGAGTATTGATCAGAATGGCAATCATTATTCCACGACCGAAGTACTTGCTGTCCACGATACGTTTCATGCATTTTGTCAGTGTTGACCAAGAACTGCTCAGCTTACCCGGCCCAGCCTAGAAAACAAACATTCAAACTGCCATTTCGCTTTATTTTTGCAACATCGGCAGTTTCAATTCAAGGGTCACCAAAACGTTCAGTCAGCAAAAAATCAAAAGTCGTTTGCTGCAGTGTTAAAAAACTGCAGAAACGTTTATCTACCATTAGGCCTATAGAAACTTCTTTCTTTGAGTTATACCTTGATCCAATTTTTGAATCGCGAACAGCATTTTACGGGTTCTTCGTCTGTTTCGTCACAAACCGCCTTTTCTGCAGTTGATTCGACGTCTCTGACATCATAAGCGGAACAAGAGTAATTTAAGTCGGATGTTACGTAGGTCCGATGCGTTGTTGGAGACGCGGGTTTGAAAAAATAGCTTTCACTGGGCGTTTGCCTGAAGTCTAGACAAACAAAAAAGGCTTTTGACGTCGTTAAATATTTTGACCACACAAAAGCAAACATCACTGGGATGAACATAGACGGAGAGTCGGAAGCGTGTATATACGTTGACAGGTGAGGAAGGGGGTACTGGTTTAACAGTTTTGATTTAAATTCTTTTTTTGGAGCCAATTGGCACGCTGAGTAACACTGCTTGTAGGTCACGTGACTGAAATTTCGCAGAACACAATCTTAAACGCGAGTGCTGGACAGGGCAGAAAATGCATCCAGTATCAATTGATGAGATCTTGAAATGGATATTAAGTGCAAATTTCAATAACAAACTTCTCAAACTATTGGTCAGTTAGCCTGTGATGACGTTGGTCTTTTCTTACGAAAACAATAAAACCTTTTAGCACAAGCAGGGTACCTAGTGAAAGTCGAAGATATTGCCGTGTTATTCAAATCAAGATAAGGAAACACTTCAGTAGCAGTGATCTCATTCTCATACAGCGGTTTCTGCACGCGGAGAAAAATACTAATATCCAATTTCTTAGAGAGGTGTGAACTGCAAAATCAAATAAAAGCAGAAATAGACTGTTATTTACCGTAGTTTCAACCTGACAAGCTTTGGGAATTGGAGCCTTGTTCTGTTACAACACTGATCNAAGNTCTCCTTTCAGCGTTTCCAAGCAAGTATCAAGCAAATACAAACGCACTTCGTCTTACCAAAAAAATCCTGATTGCTCGATCCGAATTGGCTTCCGAAAGTCGAGCGCGGTTTAAAGCCACGTTCGTAGTAAGCAGTCGCTTTCGCCATCGAGACCTCGTTCGGCCCAGTCTGCCCTGCCAAGTAGCACCGCCGGGGCTCCGGCGTCACGGAGGTCGGCAGCGAGTGTGAGGAAGACCGCAGAGAAGCGGATGAGCGCGCTGGAAGAGACAGGCTGCACACAAAGCGTAATTTACAACTTAAAATAATCCTCCCAGCTACTGGCTGGCGGCACTGAAATAACGGAAACGCGCACTCGCCGCCCGCTGTTCATGCGTGACAAAGGCAATATGCACTCCTGGGTTCACATCAGCAGTTGTACGGGCTTGTCAGACATACATTTAACGAACATAAGGTGCCAAGAACCACTTGCGAAAAAGTGAAAGAGTTGAATTTTTCATGTGATTTTTTTTTTGCAGACACTATCAGCAAAACCCCAAGTTTTCAAAGAGTATAAATCCATTTTTGCCTTTTTTGCACTGAAAGAGTGTAAAAATATTTGTACTGTTTATTTGAAAAGTACAGGCGACATCGTATTTGGCAGAGCTCGGTTGGAATCCAACGACTAGATTTTTTTCAGGTTCCCACTGTCGTATGTCTGGAAACTTCGAAAGCGCCTTCAACTATAACTTTCTTTTACTTCATATTTTTTATATAACTCGACGTAACGGCAAGTGAGCAAGGATACAGTTCAGATGTTCACTAGTGTACATTATGAACTTAACTGAAATTTGGGTAGGAGAGTGTCACACCTTATAAAATCACTACTTTAATGGCAAAAACGTAATGCAACGCCCAACTACACCGTAAGGTTTTCTGAACTTACGGAAACCGATCTTGAGTATCCAGTCCGTTTTGCCCAGCATTCGCAACTACACAACGATGCACGTTAGTTGCAAGACAGACGTCGCCCAAAAGGCTTCAATGGATCTGTCACTCACCACATCGCGTTTTTGATTGTTGGTATTTCCAGCCTATCCGCCTGGGAATCTGTGAGCATGAGGCGGCGAGCTGCGTGCGGCGAACCCCCCGGTTCGACGAAGTGAGGGGCGTTGTGCAGGTCGATTTCCACACCGACTGTCAGGACTTTTTCGTGGCCGTCCACGTTTTGCAGCGCTGTGTCCGCACTGCTTGCCGACTCGATGTGAAAATGATGATGATGATGGTGATAGTGATGGTGAAGGTGGATCGGAGTTCGCTTCCCCTTCGGTTTTGACTGCTTTGTGGCACTCTTCGGCTTTCCCGATTTGGCAGCGACTTCTTGCTTTTCCTCCCGCTCTTTCTTCCACTTTACCAAACGCCTGTCAGTGCAAAAGTTGACCTCTGACAAGCTGCGTCTCCGTTTCAACAAGGCAGTGCTTTTATGGACTTCATTTTAATAATTCNTTCACGCACAATTACGTGCAAAACAAGTTGCTGCANAAACTGTGGTGAAAGCATAATCATTGGAAAAGCATTCATTTTCGTGCTCGCTTTTTCTCTATGNAGGGTCGCGAGGGAAGCTGCCCTAGGAAGACTCGAAACACCTCACGGCCAACAGNAATCTCAAGTAGTTCTCGTTCCGCACCAAGATAAGATCAAACAGGGCCGGTGATGTAATCACCCCACCTGGGCGTTTGTTGACATCTAGGTCGCTTTCCTGTGCGTGTAACCAGAAGGACTCGACACATTCTGGTCAACTGGCTGAACTATCGTGCTGAGATCTCTTTAATTGGTGGAGGGCTGGTGAACTCTTCCGCCAAAATTGCCATCTCTATCGCTTGTACTTCAGACGCCACCCTTTCGGTTATTACCCAAGATTTATGACCATAGTTGAAGATCAAAACTAAGACTGATTTAAAACCTGACAACTTTGCTGTGTTTAAAAGTTCTCGTTTTGTGACCTCAGAGCGATGAAGCTCACGCAGAACTGCGTTTGTTTTGCCAATACGTGTGTCCAGTTCTTTCTTCCGCCTTCCGTCACTTGTGGATACCATAACAAGGTTCTTGAACTTCTCGACATGCTGCAACGTATTGCCACTTACTTGCAGCAGGGCTTGGATTTCTGGAGAAACATAATCCATCCGCGAAATTTTTATTCCAGCTTTGTTGCACGCAGCAGAAAACCGATCAAATGCATGTTGAAGACTCTGTTCAGAGGATGCAAATACTGCAGTTCCAAATCGTCCGTCAAAAGCAAACGATTGATCCTGCAAATTCCAACAGTGACACCCTGGTCGATTCCGGTACGGCTGTTTATCCAATTCATATAGACAGTGAAGGAAAGTGGTGACAGCGCACACCCTTGCCGGTGTCCAACAACCACGGTGAGCGGTTGTGATTTTATTCCGCTGATACAGACGCACACCTCTGAGCAGGAATGCAGTGACTTGATGGCCAGTAACAGGCGGATGTCAACACCGTGCTGTCGTGCGCGTTCTCGCGGTAGTGCTACTGCCAGGACGAAAACCGCACTGGGTACCCCGCAGCTTAGGCTCGCGGCATTTTTTTCAATAACTATCTGAGCAGTGCTGTTGTTGACCGTGAGGTATTTCGAGTTCTCCTATGGCCGCTGCCCTCGCGACCTTCCCCAGAGGAAAAGCGGGTACGAAAATGAATGAATGAATCTTTTTTCAAGGCACTTGGTATGCCCTTTTCCTGTGAGGCTGAGGAGAGATGTAGCGGTAGTTAGAATGACTCTTATCTGTCGTTCTCGTGTGTAGGGTGATTAGCCCAATTTTCCAATCTTTCGGGGCCTTCTAGAACACCAAGCGATTTGACACACGCGATTCAACCAAAAACGTGATTCAAGAGTTTGAGGGTTTCAGGACACGGATTATGGCAAACTGCAGCCTTCCAATCTTCAGTATTTTGAAAGCTAGGAAGACTCCGGCCGTAATCACGTTATTTTCCTACAGCAAATCTACCTCCGGTGGTGTCAAAGTGACTGGTTTCGAAAGATTTAATCTAAAACAGCACGGTTGGAATATTTCTGAAGCAACGGAATTATCGTTTCGTGCTTGTCTTAAATGGTGTCGATGAAGAAGTACAAACTATCAGGTTCGTGCAGTTACTGCATGTAAAGGTTCAAGCTAAAGCAACTCATGTTTAAATTCGGATATTTGCCTCTTTCGAAAGCATTATTTCCCACCCTGCTTGGTGACAAAGTCCTATGTTCGCCAAGAAACCAAAGCAAATTGCCCGAAGTTTTGAAAATATGCTCAGTTAATATCAAGAGGCTGTTAGCAAGGCCGTAATCGAAGGTGAAAACGACGAAATCACTCCTTCACAGAAATGACAAGGTTTCGGATTTTAGAAAAAACCTTCAATTTGCGATTTTGCTCCCTCCGAACCCATCGAACCGCGGTGACCCCGAGTGTGGCAGCACAGAAAAGATCATCTCAAATGACAAACGGTGACACAGACCCTTGCTACGATCTTCGCTATTGGGGGAATTGATTGACCGCGGAAGCACAAAGAGACTGAGCTTACGTCAAAGTCGCCACAGTGATCGAATGAATCAGGCATCAACGTTGCCGACCTGTTTATTCGTCGCTTGCTTTTCCGGCACAAGTGGGAGATGTACTTGAGCATTTCCTCGTAGCAATTTCCCGGAGGCGAGTAGCTGGCCAGCGTGCTGTCGTTCGACTTGAATCGAAGCCTCTGCTCCTCCATCAGCCTCTGTTCACGCTGCTTTGTCACCGAGAACTGGGTGGCAATCACCACCAGGCAGAGATTGATCATAAAAAACGAGCCAATCTGTTGCGAAAATAAATAAATTAACATATGCTATTTATAGCAGCTACCTCTAGTGAAGATTGGTTTCACGGCCGCTTTCAAGCTCGTGGGCTTTCCCTCTGGAAAAAAGACGACAGTGCTGTACATGTTTCCACTGATGTTGTGGAGACATTCATGCATATCTATAGTCCGAAAACCAGCGGTTATGTACTTATTCAGCTGTGACTGCTTTGCACTCGTGTTTTCACAACAAAAACATGATCGATGTTGTTTCCAAAATAATTTTTGTTTAGCCTCAAGACCGCAAAGACACCCAAATTGTACGTACCACAATGAGCAGTATGAAGTAGATGAAGCTGTAAAACGAGTATCCATCCATTACAAAATACATAATATCCACCCATCCTTCAAGACTTATAACCTGTGGAATTTTAATACAGTGTCGTTACAAATCGCTATAGCGTTGTTCCACAACAGCTTTGGCAATCTATTGCAATACACACCTACCAACGTAAACGACGCAAAATGTACCGAACGCACCATTTTTCACCATTTTCGAACGAAATTATTATCATCAAAAACAAACAAAAACTGCAAGATAAAGCATGCCTAGCAGAGCTAACACCATTTTCAAGACGGCCCACCTGAAAAATGGCGACCCAGGCATACATAATGTTATCGAAGCTAATGGCCCCTTGGAAAGGATTTGTGTCTCCTGCTTGGCAGGTTGAGTAATACCCGTTCCAGTCAATGCAATCAGTTTGTCCTGCACAACAAAGCAAACGAAACAGCTGTAGATATAACAACAAACAGTACAATTTTTTTGATTTTGTTTTTTTTTATAATGCACAAATGCTTGGCAAGACATTAGTGACGCGAGGTATCCTTGCATCAGTTATAAGAATTGTCCAAGTGAAAGACCCTCAGATGATTTTCTACCAAGCGAAATATCTTTCGGCGACGTAGACACGCTTGCAAGTTGTAAGGAAGCAGTGCTGTAAAGAATGGCCGTAAAGGTAACCCGTTCTTTTAAGCCATCAAGACCTCGGTCATAATTGAAAAATATTCACAAAAGCCGAAAAGATTTGAAAAGCTTTGACTCTTACCGTCCGCGATGTAAAGTTTGTCTAAGGGACTACTCGCGTCGTAGTAAGTAGCGTTTAAACTGCAAGTCACGTTTCCCACTTTGGATGGGGGGACCAAGGCACGATCGCTGCATTGGAAGTCACCACTGTAAGTCGGCAAAGTGCAGATTTGGGCGTTTTCTCCGGTAACGTCGTAGTTGAAGTACGGAGGTAGAGGCAGGCTGTAAAACGTCGAGGGGATATCATCAAATGGCCTTTCAAAGTTTTGCACGTACAGGCGCGCTCACGTTCTTTCAAGACAAAAAACAGTTTTGCGCAATCTCAACTGTATAATCGTCGCAAAAATTTGAATGCAAGATTTGAAGTTAGCAACCAAAATCATCAGATTTTGAAAAGCTGATTTGAGGAAAAACAAACTAATAAAATTGCGTGATGATATGAACATTACAACAGTCTGTAAGTTCATGTTACAACATCACTGACGGGTATTCCCGTATTGTTCATTAATAGCGCCGTCATGTATTGACCAGAAAAGTGACAAACATAAAGATATATCGGCAGATCCCGAAGGGAAGCACGACAATGATCATGACTGTGAAAGTTAACGAATCTCGGTCTGCTTTGATTTAAACGAGTTCATGGTCAGCAGTTTAAAGATAAGCAGCCGTGACGTTGTAAGAGTCAAGTACGGCTAATTATCACATTTACTAAGTTCCAAATTTGAGACGTATGACCAAGCAACACCGCCTAGCCGACTAGACGCTTCAAGCGACAGCTACAAGTACAACGTAACTCTCGCGAGCAGAACGCCTTTCAAGTTTCGAAAGTAAATGAAAAAACTAACTGGCAAGGCCCAGGGCGAGTGATACGAATCAGCGCATTATTGCTTTTTTCCGGTCACAGCCATTTATCCGAATGCAAGAGTTCCTAAACCATAAGTGTGGCAAAATGCACGGATAAGAAAATTTAAGGCAGCGATTCATTAGATAAAACGTTGAAATTGAACGTTAGCAACGTAGTGTCAGGCAACTGCAACAACGCTACTGCGTTTCCTTCTTGAGTATTGGGTTGTTTGGTAGCTGTTTTGACAGCGGTTCTTACTGATCAGCTGTCACTGCAGAATTGATGACATGCCGCAGCAGATAAAGCTTCTTTCAAATGCACGGTTGAGTTCAAATATTCCGGCTAACGAGCTCTGTTTGCAAGCTACTCAAAACAGGCCAGTTCTTCAGCATCTCACGCTGGCGGAGGTAAGACAAGACGAGCCCTCAATCCACAGAGATACCGCAACCCTGACGCACTTTTTTACGACCTTTTCACAAGCAAAGAATTCTGTTTCCTACCAAGTACCAGGCCGAAGGCGGTTGGTGGCATTTTGTAACGCGATCAATTAAGGGCGCTATGCGTTTGGCGAATCCAAAACATGCCGCAGTGCCTCGTTTAAAGTGATCGGGGCCTTTCAGTCAATCGCTATTAAACAGCAAGCCATCGTATATCAAAACCAGGTGTTGCGCTAACCTTGTATTATCGTAAGATACAGTGTGGTTCGGAGCGCTGGAGAAGTTGAAAACCTCCGCGTCGAGAAAACATCGCTGCCGCAACGTTCCAGCCCAGAGTTGGACCGCGACCACGCCGAATATGAAGAAGACAAATGAGCACAGCATCAAGACGTTGCCGAGCATAGGCAGAGTGTCGAGCAGCAGCATGACCAGGATGCGCATACCTGCAACGCGACGACGCCCCTTGCGTTACAAAACTAATTTTGAGCGCAAATTATTTCAGCGTAATTGCCTCTCCTGAATGAGTGCAATTATCGAGTGGCGTCGCAATTTGCTGTTATCAATCGATCAGAGGTCCGTCCTTGAATCCTGTGCACTTCAAGATCGCAGCCTTGAATAACCCGATGTCATTGAACGAAGCGGCCGCATTCATATAAAACATCTGCTTCGAAAGCTGAGAATTTTTCTGCTGTTTCAATTTCGCGAAAAGCGCAAGCTGATAATTTTTCCTGTGTGGAAAATTTGCGGGCTCGTTCTACTTTTTTTAAAAATTGTTTTCATGCCTTCAGATTTTAATTCAATTCCAAAAAGCATCAAAGTGCCACAAAAGTTTAAATATTTGTACAAACATGATAAAAACATAGGAGTGAATTTTTGTTATCTGCCTTAAAAGTTTTGTTTTTGTGAGACCGAAAATGCAAAAAAATAGGTTACTCGAAGTGAAATAAAACATGTCATGAAAGGACAGACCAGTTCCATTTATAGATAAATAAACGGATAACAGCATAAGCGTTTTAGGGTATTCGATACCAGCATAGGCGCTTGGCGCTCATGATGAAATGTCGCTGTGTAATACTGGGACATAAAAGCACTTGCCTTGAAACCCAAAACGTTTGGGCATTAAACATCATAAGGTTGTCGAAGCCAGGCAGAGGCAATTCATCTTCATTCCCACATGGCTTTTGTGATGTGACCAAGCAGCCGCTGTCACCGTTGCCAGCTATATGTCATGTGAAACATTATGCTAGGGCGTTGATGCAATCTACAGCATTAGTGACAGTTTGACAATGCGAAAGCATGACACTCCGGCGAGAACGGCTGCGTGCTCGCGAGTGAGTACTTTGTGTAGCGTAGCACTAAAAACATAACATTTAAGTTGCAGGACCATCGTTCTGACGTAGTCCTCCCTTCCCGCAGCGTTACTCTCATTCAGTGGGGGGTTAAAGAAAAAAAAAATTGTCTCCGAGAGAAAATTTTCATCCTGTTGCACGAAAAAAGGCTACATCAAAATTGGTTGATGCATTGAAGCATTTGGTATCTACGTGGCCCAACCACGTCGTTCTCGTGCAGATAAGGCAATATCCCTGCTTACTTGGAACACGATTGATGGCTCGCAGAGGTCTCAAAACACGAACTGTACGAACCGATGTGAAGTTCACCATTCCTTCCATGGGCAACATGTATTCCAGTAACCTGCAGCAACAGAAAAAATAATCTTGAATGTCATAAGGTAACTTACAAAAAGAACAGAAACCTATTTTTTCAAACGCAAAATGACATTTCCCAAGTGATTGATCCAGAGCAGAACAGAGCTTGGTCTCATTAAGATAAAATGCAGCACTAAAGTATAGTGTATTTTACGGCAATACGTCGTGTGCTGCAAAATATTTCAGGTTTTGTTTTAAGTTCGATTTCATTTGAAACGTTTTGGGAAGGTTGGTCGTCTTTATGAAAATCCGCATAACAAATATTTGTGAAAAATCACACATTCGTTGACGTGTTCTGGCCATCCAGGTAAACACGTTTTGCAAAACTCAATTACATTCTATTACTTCAAATACGGAAAACATGCTTTTTCAGGATTTTCAATTTTTTGCACTTTTTCCTAAGTTGTCTTGACAGACAAACCTGTACCATCGCATTTGGTTGATCGGAGAGCAGAAAATCAAAGTAAGAGGACCCACGACTTTTCGCAAACAAGGCAAATATTGCTGATTTATCCAGTTCAATCCAACAGAAGCAAATCTCACCCGCACAGAACAATGAAGAAATCGAGTCGGTTCCACGCCTCCCCCAGGTAACCCAGTTTGCCCCACACGCCCATCGCGACCATCTTGATTACCATTTCCACCGCAAAAAAGGCAAAGACGAAGTGGTCGAACGCCTGGTCGATAAAAGGGAAATAAAAATTTAGTTGATGTCACTGTGAAAAAGCTTTTCTTTGACAACATACAGGTCAGAAAAACAGCAACGTGCGCCTGTGATTTAATCTTATATTTTTGTTAATCTTACTTGTTCTTTTTAACCGCATTTTGGCTTCATGGCTGTCTCAGGCATATGCGTCATGTGACACTGAGTGACGCTGCAAAAATCAGCACAATCAACCACTTGTACAAGAGCGGTCTAACTGCATTGCGAAACCGCAGCCAAGGCAAATTCGCTTCACGCCACTAATCAGCTGGCAAGCGTCAAGATGCTGATTGCTCTTTCGATTTACCGAGGTCGTCTCGCTTTCACTTTTGTTTCATTAATCAGTGCAGCTCAGCCTGGAACAATCCCGAATTTTGCGCCAATATTCGCTCAAATTGCGATTTCGAAGATTTATTCTAACCACACAAAAAACGTGTTGCAAAACCATTTGGAAAAAATAAATAAAAGTAGGTTTGCAGGAAAAAAACAAAAGCAGATATGTTGCTAACTGGTTGAAACGAAATGATTGGTAGTTGGACGCTATATAGCGGCTTTGGCGCCGCTCCCGATACCGCAAAGGCAACGTTTCCCAAAACATTTGAAAACGTTAATATTTTCCGACATTTTATTAAAGCATTTTTTTAAAATTATTCGATTTTCTATAAATAATTGTCAGTTGAAGTGTTGGTCGCAAAATGAAAAAAGCTGGTAAGCACTGGTTTAAAGCGTTGATTCGTCGTCTTTCTTGTCACTACCTCTGGCAAATCTATGTGATTCTGTTGCATGGGAGCCAGCCGTTTTAATTGTAACTTCAAAAAAACTTATTTTCTTCAGGAAAACAAGCATGTGATAGGAAATGTAAGTTAGGTTGCGTCTTCGTAAAAATAAGGACTATTTATAGATTGAGTTCATAGGGTTCAATACTGTTTAAAACTTTCGGTCCACTTGTCTATTCTATCTGCAAGTTTTAGAATCGAAACCCCCATATTATTAAGTTTCTTGTACAATGAAGCTTACAGCTACTGACGACGCAATGCCTTTATGACCACGCATACAACTTATAACAAGTCAGGAAGACCTCCATTTAATTTGCCATAACATACGGAACAAAACAAGTCACCTCTTCGAAATACTCTTTGGTTAAGAAAACGAGAGGAAAAAAGGCTTGATGTCGCTTACCGCCAAGATATTACATCTTTCGGAGTCGCACGGGTGACCGATATTCTCACAAGGCTGGTACAATCCAAGGGTTACACAGTTGAGCAAGATGACCAGCATGCTGACTCGTTCGAACCACGTGCTTTGCAAACCAAAGCAAGTTAAGGGCCATGCCTTCCGCGTGCTTACGACAAAAGAAATAAAGTACAGCGTTTATTTGAGGAAAAGCAACTTGCAGCACCTTATTCTCATAGCTGACAGCCGAAGCGTCGTCGCCGAATTGAATGTGCTGCATTAACACGTGTTGCGCGGCGTCTAAAGGCATGTCGAAAGAGGGAAAGGCACAGAACGGCAACAGCTGTTAAAACTGCTTGGCAGCGTCTTCGGCGAACTCGACACAGCTATGATCTGGTCGCAGAACGCGAAAGTAATTAAAATGGTGAGAGCAATTAAAATGTTAGGAGCTGCGCCAGCATGCATGCCGACTGTCAGCGAAACCGCAAAAGTCAAAAGTTCCTTTGTGTTTTCGTGCGATTGATGGAACCACTTCACTTGTACGGGCAGCGATGCGTGACGCCGCTCTTGGCAATGACTGCTCCCCATTTGGGGCCAAGTACCTATGCTTTTTTACGAAACGAGTTTTTCGATTTACTTGGCGAAATTTGGCAAAAGATTTTTCGTGTAACACGAGCGAAGTGTTTGGGTAAGTTCAACGTGAGTGGAATCCTTGCCAATGCGGCCTTTCCACGTCTTCATTCCGGTAAAACGTGCGTGGGGGCTAGCGGTTGGTGGAAACTTTGTTGAGTTGATTTGTGAAGCGTTAACAGTTTAAAGTTCGTGAATATTTTTCGAAACCCAGTAAAAAACACAATCCTTTCGTTCTGCATCCGCTCCTGGCTCGGAAAAAGTAATCCCTCGAACAAAAAACGTGGCAACAGATAAGCGCCATCAAAACGTGCAGGTGTTCACAACGTATTCCGCAACTATTGCTGGCGCAGCGTGCCCGCAAATTGCTTCACTGTTTAAACGAGCGACCGATACTGAAAAAGTTTAGTCAACGCTGCTTTCATCAAAGCTAAACAAAAAAGGATATGGGTTTGAGACCATCTTCAGACACCAAAGTCTCGGGAACGATGTCTGCTTGAGCGAGCAGCAGACCACCGGATACAGACCGGGAAAAAGCAGCGTGTTGCGGGGCTCGAGACACTCACTGGATTCGGAACCTCTCAGAAGAGCTTCTTGAACTTCAGCAGCACTCCCGTCTTCGCGCCGCTGTGGTTCGAAGGCGACCGTCTTCGACGTTGCGTCGTTGGCCATTTTGTCCTTGCAGGCAATTATCGAGCGTAGGGGTGGTTGGATCGACAGTGTGTCCGACGCATCGCTCCCAACGCGGGCTCGATCTATCTCATGTACAGGGGACTTGCAAACAGCAAGCTCCAGCCACTGCCTACGCACAAAATTAGATCAAGTATTTCGCAACGGTCGGTCGATTTTACGATTGTGACGTTTACATATCATACTCGCAGAGAATCTGTGAAAAAGAGAAACAAACCAACGTGAACAGATGAGCGCAAACAACAAAGTAATGTACAAGGGTCGGACGGGACGTTGTGCTGAATGCGCCTTTGTTTGCGTCATAATTGCATGACACCTACGGATTATGGTAGCTTGTCTGCAGCGGAGAGTTGATTGCGTCTGAACGACTTAACCCCACTGTTCATACTCAATTTCCTCACATGATGCACGCGTATTCGAAAAAGCCTATCTAGGCGAAGGTGGCAAAACTATGGCGCTCAATCGAATGTGGCTGTGACAAGGCAGGCCATTTTAGGCCACGAATCCTAGCTGATACACGTGCGTGATTAAATTCGGCGAGGCAATTTTTCACTTTTTGATACAAAACCAAGTCGTTTGCTTTATACGGCACTGGCTTTTCTTGGACGAAAGTGACGTCACCAGTTTACAACGGTGAGACTAGTCAAGAACGATTATATCTGTCTCACAGATGACAAGCTGACAAACACTTGTAAGGAAGAGAAGGATAAGCATCAGTATTTGGCCCACTACGTTTGAGTCTGTTGGCGACGCGATGGCCTTGCCATTTGCTTTAAGCGTCTAATCCAAGAAACGTGCGGTATGAAAACCTGTTTTGCGAGGTACCAACATCGTGGCATGCTTTGCTGATCAAAAGCTACACCAGCTCCTGGTTGACAAGAACAGCCTTACTGCAACGTCCAGTGCTGCCAGACTCCAGAAAGACTAATTTAGTCAGATGGTCAAATTTCAAGTCAGTAAAATTTTACATAAAAATTAGCCAAAAACAGTCATATTTCATAAAAACCTATAGCCATTAATAGCCAAATCTGACACATGAAAATAACATGAAAATCTACCGAAAAGTACAGTTAGGCAGCTTATTGCTTCTGAGAAGTATGCATTTACGAAGTAAAGCATTGTACAGTACAAAGTGCTGACGCAATCAGGGAACACACGATCACTGCAAAACTGTTTACAACGGTATTAACCATATTTCCTTCGAAGAAGAATCTCACCAGCACTCAAAACATCTCATGCGTTCCCAAACTATACATTATCAGTTGGTAATTATTGTACTCCAGCACGCGTCAACATCATCCGGAAGTGACGCACTGATCACTGAAGCGCAACGAGACACTGCGGTTCCCCTGGATTGAAGTGCTCGATGTCACTATCAAAATCTTATGTACACAGCAACACACGAGTCCTACGTAACTGCGTTAAGTGCATCCTTACTGGTCTGAAATCTTAAACTTAATTCCACTAATTTTGCCGCCCGAATATTTATAAAATAGCCAAAATGTACCCCAAATGCAAAATAGAAAGCAAGACTAATTTGGCGGAAAGATAGCACATCTGCCAACACTGCAGTTCAGGCGTAACTTTAAGCAAACAGAACGTTCGTTAAAAATTCTGTTTGCATCTACCCCGAGCCTCAGTTTTCTGATTCTTAACTTCCCGCCAGCAACCTGCCTTTTTCAAACCAATCAACTGACAAACAGCGGCCGTGCCACTGGATAAAGTGGCGTGACCGTCCCGAGAGACTCGAAATGTCTACTACACATCAGACAAGCGATGAATGTCGCGCGCGGCCAATGAAACATGTCTAACCGCGGAACCCGCAAAACTCTTGGGCAGACCGCTGGCAGACGATCGCCTGCCGGTAGCGACTTGCGATTTTTTCATGGCGCGAGTCGTTCGCTTTCAACTTTGAAGCGCTTCTCCGAAAGTTTTAATCTTGGTCGGGATAACACGCCTTCAAAACAACTCCGTTTAATTGCCGCGTTTTCGCCGTATCCGCTTTCGAGCAGAATAACAGCGATTTTCAGACAGCGACACATACACGGGAAAGTTGACGACGGCCAAGCGCGCAATTTTCCTCGTCGCGAGCGGTAAACACGTTTTAAAGTTTAGAGTCTGATTTAGCGTTGACAAAAAGAGCACTGACCGTTTATCCCATGGCTGAATGACAGCGAGTTGGATCTGGCAATGCATTCACCGGGAAAAAATGAAACCTTTGCAAAATTGATAGCATCAAAACATCAATTCGCTTAATCTGCATTGCTGAGTGAGTCACGCTAAAGATTCAACGGCCGAGCGATCGATAACATCGTAAAACGCTGCCAAAGTCATGTCACCCCGAATTTACTCAATAAACAAAGGTTTTCCTGCAGACCTAAATTTTGCCTCACGCTTTCAAATGCAAGGTAAGCTTAATCATCTAGCAGTGTATCAACCTTTTATAGCGACAACCCAAATGTTATACGCTAAATAAACATATACCTTCGACGACCTGCCTTACCAAACCACTTTTCAAATTTGAGGTCCAAGTTTTTTTGAAAGGTCAAATTCAGAGACCACAACTGCGAGCTTGCTGCTGCATTGCACAACAAGAATAACACGTGCAAGCATTGTGATGTCACAATGAAAATATACTAGCACTGGTAGCTAAAAGACATCTCGCGTCAGAAATAAGTTACCAATAGAGTGCTTGTATGAGAATTCAATCAGCTTGAAGCAGCGGATATAACTCAAAGAGGAAGAAGCACCTGCACAGCAACCTTTTTGTTTATGCATTCCCATTACCACAGCAACCTTTTTGTTTATGCATTCCCATTACCACAGCAACCGACCGGGGCGATTCGAGTGCATCTCGGCTTCCTGAATCCTCAGCATTTTTTCCTAAACTTTCGGTGACAACCACAAAGGATTTTGAATGTACCAATATTGCGGCGACAGCAATTTGATTGTACCAATACTCAAGCTCGTATTCTGCTCTTGACTTGCCTTTAACTTAAAGTAAATGCAAAAACCAAACAAAGTTATCTTCACATCAGTCGTGGTGGGTGAAGACTCGTCTTAAGTCCTGCCTCTCATTTACTGGAAAACCTTTTGTGACGTTGGCATTCCCGCGCGTTTCACAAAAATCGAAACTCATTTAACGGGCTACCGCACTTTATCAAGTGCTACAAGCTTTTTCCAAAGCGTTATTGATACTGAAACCAACTTGTTCCTGCTGGCAGTTTGTCTTAGGCCCAGTTACCGGAAAGCAATGGGGATCCCCATTCGCGCACACAGTGGTTTTCCTGACGCTGGCAGGCCCCAGCGGACTACTGTCACGCGACAGCATAATGAGCAAAATAACACGTCAACAAGTCCCTTCGCTTTGATACCACCCCAGAAGGCCTCCAGTACGTTCGGGCGACTTGCTTCGACCAGGCCCGAGCGAAGAGTCAGCAACGCAGCTAGCGAAGCAACTGGCCACCTCTTTGACAACACTGACCATAACCGGTTTAACACAACTGCGATGTAACCTCAAGGGGTTCCTTGCACTGCGTTCATGAACGGGACTTTTGAGGCTCAAACCTAATAACTGCTGATGTGACTGCTTTTTCACAATGATAATAACCATGACTGCCGCAGCGCGTAGATCACGAACCGCTTTTCTTTTTTCTAGCGTTACGAAACGGAATCATTTGTCGAGCCACCAATAGGATTATTCCGTGTTTCCGTCCGTAAATCAATAGAAAGATCAAGTGTTTGCACTTCAGTCCACACTTTGAAAACCAATCTTTCGAATCTGGAAGCTGTGTATGAAGGTCAAATTAAAAAAACAAAAATTCGTAACTCAACCAAGAACACGTTTGACAGTTGCAACCATTTGTAGTATATTAACTATTTGTGTCAGGCCGCATTTGGTACGGAGGTTTCACAAAACGAGCACTTAGCAAAACAGGACCCAGTCGTGGAATCAACGCCTTGCTCCTCAGTTGCAAGTGTCGAAGTTAGCGTTTTGCGAATACGTGTAGTCGTTCCGACTTATATCAACCGCATTTTACGAAAACCCAGCTGTGTACATCCAGTGACGCTTCAGAGCAGTGAAATTAGAAGATGCGGTTTCGTACCGGATACACAAGGCCCTGACACGAAGTGGATTACACTTTAGGTGTCCCAAGACGTACAATATTACTGGGTCCAAAGGTCGGTAGCACGTGCCTCTGGAACTTCATAATTTGAGTACAACTCGGTATAATTGCAATATATTGACAGTGTGGTATCAGTTTTTCATTTAACAACTACATCAAAAACACAGTATGACCGAGGTCAATTCTGTTATGAAGTCGGCAACAGGAGATATCAGCAGGACGATATCTCCATGTAACGTACAATTTACAGTATTGTCAGGGCGTTCCGTTCCAACAAAAGTGTGGCCAAACTATTCCGCCACTGCTAGCCATTGCAGTCGGCAACAACTTTTTGATTCCTGGTTCGGGTAAATTTGCACACTGCGGACACGTGTCGCCGCAGAGGTTCGCTCATGTGTGCATGACCTGCATTGAATCGCGGATGCGTTCCAACTTATTTTCGGGAAAAGAAACAAGACCTTGGGTTAATTGTCATTGTAATCACGTGCGTAAGTAAATCGTTTTAACTCGCGTAACCACAAATCGAACCTTCGTGAGGAATGAAAGAACGCTTTTGCGAAACTAACAAAAGCGAGCGAGACGGTTTTAGGTTTGTTCAAATTAGAAATTTCATTCACACCCTTTCCATCAGAGAATTAAGGGTGTAGGGGCATGAATGTAGATGTAGAACTTTGACTCCACAAAGCCGCTTTGATCCACAATGCGTAAAGATGAGTGGTAATGTTTAACTGTCCAAGATTTATGTGTCGTTACCCAATAAGGTGCTCAGCTGTAGAGACTCCGTAAGCATACGGCCATTTGTAGAAAACAAGCCCAGTATCACTTGCGCATGTGTAAACGCACGAAATTAACAGGACATAGGCAACTTTTGCGGCTAAGAGAGCGCCCGAACCGTAGCCACACGTTTAACATGCGTAAAGCGTTAGGTGCTGAGTGTGATGTGAGCAACACGACACTTGAAGTCCAGCTCAAGAGCGCAGAGCATTCCGAAAAACGCAATTAAGCTCCAACTTTACACGTAAACAGTGATTTTTGTTTAAGGAAAAGACGCTTCTTCGAAACGGAACACAGCCAGCAGTTATACGGCGAAAAATTGACCTTATCTCAAGCGACACACATTCCATGTACAGTCGTTATTTCGCGACAAAGCACTTGGACATGAATCACCGTTTCATCTCTCAAGCTTTCCGGCTAATCCCTCGGCAAACGGGAAAATCGGCTGTAAATTGCGTTGATTTCGAAGCCGCTTTCCAACCAGTAATCATTTGTAACCTTACATGCTGGCGACTGGTTGAGTTTGCGACCGAGTTGCAAACACTGACGAAGAAGTCGATACATCGTGTTGTTTTGAACTCGAAACCGAGGTGTCATCTTCGCTGCTTCAGACCACTGATTTGGTGTGCATAATGTGTTTAAGCAACGGTCATCTTATTAAAAAGATTGGAATTAAATCGACCACACCCAGTCGTTCCGCAGCTGCAAACACTAAACGCGCTTGACCTTACGTTTGAAAAAATAAGAGAATTTTGAGCGGGTCTAGTCCAAAACCACGAGCGCAGGAAATGAGATGGTTTGGTTGAAGTTTTAACGGCCTCGAAAACAGACCACCGTTAAAATGACGAATCTTTTATGGGTAACATCATGAGGAGAAACACGCCGTCAGGCAACGCGTGTTTGATTTTGCCAAGAAAAGATGTTCGTGAAACAGGAGTAAATTTTTGGGCTGCCGACAACGTATTTACTGCTCAGACACAACGGATGTCCGGAGAAGTCCGGCCGATCAGCAGAAAAAGATAATTATCAGCTTGGCCGCTCCATCATGGTTTCCATTTTTGGCATGCAGAGTAAAAATTCCTTCCGGCGGTTGCATTACTTGTTTTCGCTCTCAGAGTTTCAGAATGTCGACTCGAGTTAAAAGGCATCCCGTTAACATTTTGGTTGATGATCGTTGTTTGAAGTTATTAAAGCTGGAAACAAGTCCAGCAAAAGCAAATTGATCTTTTAATTCTGTAAACTAATCTCTCAATTCTTCGCACGCTCCAGCAAGCTGTAACGCAAGCTGCAACTTGATTGGTGTTTTTTTAAGTAAAAGCGGTACGCTGTGTTTTTTTTTAAGTAAAAGTGATAGTGACCGGGTACAGCATTGGTAATATAGAGCAGGGCGCACAACCTGCGATCGTACGGCCGCACGCAGTCTTCGATAAAAATGTATGTGGCCGTGAACATGTAAATATAAGTTTTGGTGGTCGTGCATTAATAAAAACTCTTGTCTACCGTATGCGGATAGTTAGCAGAATGACGGCCAAACAGACTTGCGGAAGACGGTTAGGCTCAGTGTGTTGAAACAGAAGAAATGCAAAAAAATAAAAATATCTTGGGCTCACTGGCGGCTGTAATTCGTAAAAATAATCGCGATGCGGCTGACAATAGCGAAAAGGTAGTGCACTCCTGGAATTGAGTACAGACCAGGGCTGCCATACGTCCGGAATTTCCCGGACATGTCCGGAATTTCAGTACTAAATTTGTGTCCGGAAATAATTTTTTAAATGCTCTAATGTCCGGAATTTTGACAGGTTAAAAGGATTTTATCAGTACACCCTCTGCAAATATGAAGTAGTCATGACTGGGAGAGAAACAACATGCTTTTCTTGTATATTATCGCTTGTAGCTTTTTGTGTAACAAATCTTTGATATCATTTTTGTGTAATAATGATGCTACTTTGAGGTGAATCCGTAGTTGTACCTGTGAGAATATACTGAAAAATTGCTGTGTCGCTCCTGTTTGCTGCCGCGAAAAGCAGCCATTGAGACTACCAGGAATTTTGCCTCTTTAAATATGATAACCCTAGTACAGACTCTATGTGCAAAATCTTTCTATGCTTCACTGAGCATACTATGCTTCACTGAGCATGAGACGCCTGTGCTCCGAAAGTGAAATACATTTTCTGTAAAAATCCAAACATGCAAGTGGTTCATCCTTTGCTGAGAAAGGGCTACTTCCAACAGATCCTGACCAGTTTTGTGTTGACCTTTTTTNTACAAACAAACAAACGACGTTTTTAAATTGCTANAATTTACTGTTGTAACGCTGCATATACTAAAGCTAGGTAAAAAGTCTGCAATCTGTCATTTCATCACAAACTCATCTCCAGGCGAGAAAATTGTGAATCGGTCATTTCCGTCGTTTTTTTCCATATAAACCAGAGTTGCAAAGAGCACGTTTATTCAGGTTTTTGAGGAAACGACCAGCTGCTCGTCTTACAGCTTTCGATCAATGCAAAAATGACAGACATCATTTTTGCTGCTGATCGAATTGCTCCCATCCTGCCATTGTGTTAGTTAGTTTCGGCGAGAATATTGCTAGTAAGCCGTGACGTTGATAACTCATTGCCTCCATAATCACTCAGATGAGCAACACTGATTGCTTGATGGATTTTATTTGAAATCGAATTTGAAAACAACTCGTTACGCGAGCGTGCCATTGGCATTCTGTCAATAGTCTAATGCCTAAAGCTGTTGGCTTAACTGAAGGAATTTTTTTATATTGAATGGACAATAATTGGAACAAGCCTTTTCACGCGTTCTGTGCGGCGTGTGCCGACCCTCAACATTCAAAAATGGCGACCAGAGAGCTTCGTGTTTTCTTGTCTCCACAACTGCGGACCAAACAAGTTCATGCGAAGCATCAGTCTAATTGCGTGAGAACGTTTCCATCGACTCTGACTGAATTTAACCGAAGCCAAGTATCCGTGTAAATAGCAGGTCGGAACACGTAAATTCAAGACGCTAAGTTAAAAACAACAGTTCCTGCTGAATAACGACGAGGTTTCGTTTTTTGTTGTTTAATACTTTCTTCGTTTTGAAAGAAATGTGACTCCCCGTGGTTGTTACGTGCAGGTAGCTAAAGTTTTGCCGCGAAACGTTTGAAGAAACAAACCAGCGGAATACCATCAATTACATGTGCGTTGTCACCGCATTTTTCGAGGTTTCCACGCCCGGATTTCAGCAGATGCCACGATCTTCCTCACAAGCGATGTAAAGACATTTCGTTAGAATGAAAAATGAACGCACAAGTGACCTTCGTGCAATGCAAAGATCCAGTGCGAAGCGTCCATAGTATATGAACCTGAAGTTATTGGGAAAGCTCCTGGCAGCAAAGTTTTTAGTGACATCAATGGTTTCAAAGCCTTTCGGTCATTTCAAGTGTCGCTATAAAAACATCCTACATAACGTTCATTGACTTTTTTTTATATATTTCGGTGCAGCCTAAAGAAACTGATTTTTGTTTCTATTCGGGTGACGTCAATTGATGGTGATGTTGCTCTGCGGGTAACGTCAACTATTCGGGTGACGTCAATTGACGGTGGAGGGCAGCGTCAGTCATCTTTTTGCCCGGACAGTTGAGTGTAGACGTGGAAAGCAACAATGATTTACAGCTCACGTTTCACCGTGGATCGATCGTCTAACCCAGGTGTGCACAAGCAGGGCTGTGGAGCCGGAACTGACAGGAAACATCTGGAAGTTTCTGGCTCCTGCTCCAGAATGATTCGGACCATTGAAAACTAAAAAACATTGCATTGTGTGTACAACTCGCTTGCCCCACTAATTATGTCTGTGGAACCAGAACCTAAATTTCAGCCTCCGACTCCAACCCATCCACAACTGCTTGGGATCCGGATCCGGTTCCACAGCCCTGTGCACAAACTCGCTATTGCCGGCTGCATCCCTTTATTTTTGTGAATTACGACCGCCAGTGAGTTCCAGATATTTTCATTTTTTAATTGCTTCTGTTCTGCTGCCACACACTGGCCCTAGCCTGCTCCCACCCGTCCATTTGGCTGTCATTCCGCTAAGTACCTGGTACAGTTAAAAAACAGTTTTTACTGTCGCTTTAACTTGTATTTTGAACACACGTGCACGACAGCCGCATATATTTTTTAAAAAGGCCGCATGTTGTGCACCTCTGATCTAACCTTTCGAATGAGAGGCGGAACAGTGAACGATCGCCGCCCTCACCGCATCTGCTGCCAATCAGCATTTTCGATTAGACGAGTTATTTTGCGGAAACAAAATACAACGAACTCACTGTTCGTTCCGAGCCCCCAGCGATTGATGGCAAATGCATCAACGTTATCGCTACAACATAGCAAGAGTAAATATGCGTTCCACGCGATTTTGCTGAAAAGATGTAACAGCGCTTTAAAGGCAAAGATGTTTTGATAAGATTTCAGGAAACTAGAAAACTGAGGCAGTAATGAAGGTAAATTTGGCATTGCAGAGATACCTTCAAAACGAAATTAGTAGGAAGTTTTGAATGGATGTCAAATTTACTTCTATGAATCTAAACCTTACAGAAGTTTAGAGAAATGGCCTTTCGTTGAGAAGGGATTAACGTTTTTTCTGACAAAAGCGGCGTCGGCTGCACAGCAATTTTTCGTTGATATATTACAAAACTCCCTGACAGCTACCATTGAAACTGACACGTCATTGGATTTCTTCCAAAGCAAACTTTTCTGCCTTTGCTCTATTGTTGTTTTCCTCTCTTCTGAAACAATAACTTACGCTGACTGCTCAAAAAGCTCATTTCGCTCTTAACATCGTTTTCCAATTGCTTTGCCACATTATCCTTGTTTAAACACGAAATGTACGTTTTCTAGTGCGCAGCAAATTGCTTTGAAAATCCTTTATCAATCGCCTGATCGCTACAAGCACTGCCTGGAATCTCGTCTGATCTCGAACTGTGACATTTGCCACTTATTGTAGTAGAAGTGACAGCTTTGCGGTGCAAGCCACATCGAGTTGCAAATGCAAGAGAAAGTCATCATTCGTTTAATGACAAAGCGCAAATACTTCTTAATTACCTCAACAAATTTTAAACAGCTAATTCGCAACGCATCTGATTAAAAACAGAGAAAAGTTTTTTGAGGATAGTTTATCTGCAGAATTGAGTTTCTGCTTTTTCAAAAAGTATTTAAGAAAAATTTTGAAATGATGCTTAGACAAATGGAAGTCCGTTTTCGCAGATTAGCGGATAATCGCATAACGTCGTCTGGCGTTAAGTTTCAGGTCTCTTCTGAAGAACCAAATAATTTAATCAATCAAACAATCGGTGTTTTAAATATTGCCGACAAATTTGCTTCAGGTTTCTTAAAACAGCTTTCCACTCTTGCTCGGTCAAGACCGGTATACCTCTCTAGCTTTGACCTATTATGCTCTTCGCTTGCTGTACAAAAACCGAGGCCTGGATTTCGCCAATTGTTGACAAGGATTCAGAGAAAACTAAGAGGTATGTTGTTCCACAGCGCTATACTTCTATCCAGTGACTCATCGGCGACAATCGAAAACGAATGGCAAACGCTTTAAGCGCCCTTTGCAGGTTCGTTGGTTGCTTTAGCGAAGCGTCGACACAACTTATCGATTACCTTCGATGCGCGCAATCCCTACTTCCAGCAGGGAAGAGAAACAAACGGATACCTGAGCCTTCATGGATCAACTGTAACGTCGGTTAACATAACTGGTGTTCACTTACAAATGTCATCAGGAACGTCGGGTGGCGTACTCGCTATTTCACATGGAGAATGCGAAGCTTCTTTGAGTAACACCGCTTGCTCATGACAGAGTTCTTATGACTCCAAATCTAAATTCATGGCTGGGATCCCCTCAAATGATGTCGTTTTGTTTCAGGAAAGCCTTTATTGTTTATCGCTCTCTTAAGGTTGCGCCGTTCAATTACCATTACAGTTACTAATAACCTTGAGCTGAACGAAAGCATAAAACAGCGCTTGGAAGTTAGTGACGTATAATTTCCGGTTCGTCGTACAAAGTTTTTGAAACCGTTGCTCAGATGGGAACCTAAACTTCCTTTCATCGATGCTACAGTAATTGATTCCTGTTGATTGTATTCCGAAAAGCATTAAGGATTGACTTGATCTGTTATCACATACCTGACCTCATTAATTTGACTACTATAACCCTGATACCATCGTTTGAAGCAGAAACAATCGTTCATTACAAGCTTCACCTGAATCTCGTATTTCTAACTGTCTTGAAGAAGTGGATTAGCTTTTCAGTGCGTCTGATCGTAACAGCTCGCAAACAGTGAACCAAGGCACAATGCGACGCTTCAGTGAACCAGATGGTCCACGCACGGAGGCCACCACGGTAAGGGTCAAAGAAATCTTTGCCGAGTACGTTTTCAAATCAAAACCGTAAAACCGTGTTTTGGCGTTGAAGTTGGAAACGTCAGCGCCATAAACGTTCACGACGCGAAATTACCGCGGAAAATTTGCACAATGAACTTTCAGTGTCAATTTTCTGCTGCATTCAGGTCGGTACACTGAAAGTCAAAGCAATGCAAAATACGGATTCACGAAAAACCGGTTGACAGGCTATGTAAGACATGCCCGCTTTGAAGACGTGCGTTGAAGCAGCTGTTTTCATTCAGCGGTGATGTAACCGTTAGATTGATGTTAATGATCCTTTTCCACAAGAGGCTTGATCTGTTCGCAGGAATTCTTATCAAAAGACGGCGCCGTTTCTCAGTAAAAGTACCAGGAAAATCCACCTCGACAAAATCTCGGAAAATAGCCAATGCAGCCTATTTTGAGCAGAAGAACCGAACATTGGACGGGAAAGTCGAATCGAGAATTATGTTCTGCGCAAAAGAGACGGCCATATCACAAAGAAAGCAAAACGTCGAGGGCATTCTCCACGGTGCAAACAGTTGCTACGCGCTTGGTTTAGGTGAGCGTTCCAAAACAACTGTTATTTCCCCAGGCACTGTTGAAGCAGAACACTCCACGTGCGTCACTGGTCCAGCAATTGCAAACTTACTGTGAGCCGCAGCCAACCCTTTCAAATTTTTAAGACCACTCTCCCAACGCGCATGAGCAAAATAAATGTTACGATTTTTTCGGTACGCAACAGCAATGGATTAGAAAATAAAATTGCTTACCCATTTGTTTCACAAACAATGACACAATTAAAAATCCTTCATCTCTGCCTTGAGCGACTGGCATGTGCCTTGCGTTTACCTCGCCTGAGCAAAAGTTCACACTAGTTTGTTTCGGCTTGTAGCACATCATCTCTTACTTAAACTTTTAACTTTTCACTTTTCGATGTCTTATCTTGGAGTTTTGTTGACAGTGTAATAATTTTTTACATGAAATTTAAAGCATTAGTTGCTCCAATTGAATGCAGTTCTCATATTCGCATTTTTTCTATCACAACCTATCTTCCTGACGTAAAAATGTTTCCGCACCGTGGTGCTGGAAAGTCTGGAGTTTGACTCTCAGCTGGGTCTCCTCAAGACCTTGTAAATTGGTATTGTAACCTTCTTGCCCGGCTTACGGTGTAAAGAAAGCTGCGGTACAGTCGCCCAAGTCCGTTCTGACATGGAAGAGAAGACGCAAGTCTCGTCTTGGTCTGCCTTGCCTTCGGAACACCTATGTGGAGGGCCAACTTCGCAAACGTCTGCATCACCTACGCCAGGGGTGACCAACACGTCGATCGCGATCGACGGGTGGGTCGCCGAGTCTCAGCTGGTCGATCGCGCCTGATTTTGCATTGGATTAACAAGATACCTAAAAAGAACGTTCATCAATCAATATTCCTTTTCATTGCATTTTATGCATTTTATGACATTTTGTACTTGTGATTTTATTACCGACCGGTCGATCGCGAGTTATCAAGAAATTTTATAGTCAATCTCAGTCGAAGACAAATTGCCCCCCCTAAACTACACATTTCAGCCTGAGCATGGTATATGCATTGTTATGCGATCTTGTGTGTATCTTGTACTTTCGTTTGCTCTTGATTTCATGCGCAGTGATTCTTGGCCATAATAATAATAAGTAAAAGTTTCTAGCAGAGTTTGGCGACGCCCAAGCCTATATTAAATGTTAGGCCAACGTCTGAATAACACATCAAAGCTCTACGCGTTGTGTAAGGCTTTTTGCTTTCTACAAGGTTTTGTTTGGCCACACGAAAAATACGACAAAGGCTCGGCTGATGGGGTGACTTTTTCTGAACAAAGAGAAAACAACTGGTTCACCTGTCTGTAGAAGAAAGAATACTGAATTACGCAACGGCTTTACGCAATACGTAAACTTGTTGTCTGCGCAAATGGAGTTAATGAAATATTTGAAAGATTATTTTGCGGGTGATATATTGAAAGTCCGACATAAGGTCGTTCAACATTGAAAACAGCTGGAATTGATTTTGGATCTAATGTTTTATCAAACCAACTACTCAATGGCGTCAGATGGGGCTTTTCGTTTATGCTAACAATTCTTGCAGAGTAATTTTAACTAATTTTTGTGGAAATTGTGCACTCCTTTTCTGTGCTTAATACTACAGAAACGATCCCATCTCCGAAACGCAACTGTCTTGAATATCCTTTTGTTTACATCTAATCTCATTTCCTATTTTATCAACTCAAGAGTGTTTGTTTTTTCGCTGTGTTTTAGGTATCGCTCAAAAAATGAGAAACAAAGATCTTCAAGAACACAGTTCGAATCTAAGACCTTGCTCAGCATTTCTTCTAAAACAACGTCACCTACCAGCCCTCGCGCAACAGCAAGCCAGCGAACTTGTCTGAACTGACAACCTGGCCGAGCTCAGCAATTCACGTTTTTTACGCAGCAACAGACGGATAGCTCTTGCACGACAGCGTGCACAAACCGTTATGTTGCAGGCAGAAACTTTCGAAAAATCCTTTCCCGCCCGAGGCTCATTATATTATGTACCGCGTGTAGTTTAGATAACAATCGCAAAACCATCGAGGAAGACAAACTGCAATTCCAGACAGAGCCCTGCGACAGCCACCAACCAACTGACGCGTCTTTGCTGCTAAGGCGCTTGCACTGCTTGTAACGCTTGTTCGCGCCCTTTTACTGATTCATGCGCACAACTTGTCAAGAGACGGCGCACTCATAACTGTTACGCCTTCGAAGGCGAAAATTATATCTGATTCAATGCAGTTCATTTTGTCAACGTAATTTCTGAACACAGCGGAACGATTTTGGCAAGTCACATCACATCTCTCAAATCGGCCAACGTACCCAGCAACTGATCTTTAAAGTTTTACACGTTAGAAAAACTCAACGGACCGCTCCTTCGCTCGACGACAGAAGAGGCAATCCAGTTTGTCATGCCAGTTCGAGCCGCAAATCTCTTCGAAAGCAATGGGGCGTAAACCTTGTCGCATCTTGGGCGAAATGTATTTTGAGTGTTCCCGTTTTGCCGTTAAAGCTGGTGTAGCTTGGACTGAAATATTTTTCCAGTTGGACAAGAACACGTCTCAGCATTGCAGAAATTTGTTGTAAAGTCTTCTTCCACAAAATTCAAGCTACTAATCAAAATTTTTGAATTGTAAAAGCGAATGGTTTAGAAGAAATCAACGTTAGATGTTTAAGCAAAGTTTCACATCATTTCATAGCTCAGCTTTATCGTGCAAAGTAACCCTACAAATTACGTTAGACGCAAACGTTTCAGAAACCCAAAATTCGAGCACCATCTGATTTCTAAGGTTCATTAAAGAAATCTTTAAACCAAACGTTCGTTGAAAAAAGCATTCCCAGAGGTTTCAATGTCAGCTACTTAAAAATTGATTTACTGTTGATTCGCATAAATGTTTTGTTTTTCTTTAAAATTTAGGAAATACCTGGCGCGTTTTTCTGTTGCAAAAATATGAACTTTTACTTGAAAAACGTTTTTCGTTTGGTGCGCACAGGCAATGAGGAAATTTATATAAACGCATGAGTGCTTTTCGAAATCATCCTCAGTTATTTAAGAAGCGCAGATCTACAATGTCAGTCTAAGATATCGGTGCAGTGCAGGCGTTTGCTACATTAACCACAATAGAGCGTTTGCTGAGATATACCCCGTTTCCCCAACGGGGTGTTCGCAGGTTCTGTGTGACAACTGCTGCCGGCGCAGTTCGCATCTTGCCGATTTGACAACGTTCTGTTGTCTTATAAAAGCTATTGTTGAAAATCGGAGCCGCTTGTATTCTTTTTCGGTTGCTTCATTTTCAAGCCGTGTCTAACCCCCAACAATCAAGGAACCGCGACACTCTTGCACGTTTTTACTTAGAACAAGCCTCGCATTGCACGCCATGAAAATCAAAAACGAATCGAGGTGTTTTTCTGCAGCTGATCACTGAGCAGAGCTGCCTCTTGGCTTGTTTGCAGCTCAAGAGTTTTTCATTTATCTCTGAAGGTCATTGTCATCCATCAATGAAACACGAAACAATACACCAAGGCACTTAACTTGCTCAGCGAACTCAATCGGCACAACATTCATTTGAACAGTCAAGTGCTGCTGTTTGTATATAATTTTTTGACAGAAACGTGTGCCCACTCTTTTGCAGAAAATATTTCATGTTTAGCAGCATGCAAAAAAAATCATTTTTATTGAGATTTTTCAAACTGTTTCAAATTGTTGCGCTGCTATTTTTGACACCAGTGCCTGACATAAAGTATGTCTATTCAGGTCCGAACTGCCAGTAAATTTACGCTGTGGCGATACGTTTCGGCATGCGTTTGTTATCAGTCAGCTGGCCCTTTAATCGTAACTGGGCTTGCGTTTCCGATTTATATCGATTTATGAATATTTTGTTGTCCATCAAAAAAAGGCTCATTCAATCGGTGCA
>JGI24158J21664_10000054_pt1 | contig 59415 bp, 30 predicted proteins | sample Ectturendosymbi3_FD_21664 | JGI IMG/M metagenome (IMG submission 21664) | reverse complement strand
TTGCAATGTGAGTCTTGTTGCTTTGGGGAGGAATTATTTTGCTGGCCATGTTTTTTCCAACAGATACAAAGAAATCATTTAAGATATTTGCTATATCTGTAAGATTTTGCTTGCATCCTCCAGATAAGGGATGGATTAAATTGGGCGGGCTGGAGGTAGCTTTGGTTCTTACTGGCAATAGGGTATTAATGAGTTTCCATGTTTTTGCCCTGCCATTTCTTGCAATTAAAAACTGAGATTGATAATTCCTTTTTTGACAATACCAGCAAGTGTGTTAGTTGGTTTATGTGTCTTTTGTAACATGCAAATTTGTCTTTATTTTCAAAACCATTTTTTACTAGACTTCAGTAAATTTTGTTTTTTTCTTTGATGGATTTGTATAATGCTTGTGTGATCCATGGCTTGTTGAGGAGTTTCCTTCTGTGTCTTGATAGTGGTTGTAGTGGTGTATGCTTTTGCATTGTATCATTGAATATGGAATGTATGTCATCCACAACCTGACATGGGTTTCCATTGATGTACATTTTATCATTGAAACTTGCATTTTTTGTAGACATGACATGCAAAATTGGAAACGGTGGCTGTGAACATATTTGCCAGCCTTTTGGATCTGCACAGTACCACTGCGCTTGTCATTCTGGCTTCATTCTATCTAGAGATTTGCACAACTGCTCAGGTATGCAAATTAGTTTTTGTTACACTGGATTCACTTGCTAGTGTCTAAATTTAGAATTAAGATGTTACCGCTCCGTTACAAATGATTGTTGTTGGCACTGAACTTGTTGATCGTAGAAATATATACGAACTGAAAACACTAAGTTTTACACTTGAATTTGTTTATGAAGATGCCTAAGACTTTACGAAAAGATAAAGTGACCCCCGACCAACATGAGCAAATCTTACTAAGACATAAGCTCGTTTGTATGTGTTTAGCTCTTTGATTAAAAAATGTAACATATGTGGGTTAATGCCATTGACAGACATTTTGAAAAGTGGAGCAGAAGCTTTACAGTGATCCTCTTATTCTTTTTTACCAAAAGGAATTTTTCTTCACTGAATGACGCTAAAATACGTTTCAGTTGCGAGAAAGTTGAATATCAAGTTTTAAAATGCTGTTCTATGCGACGAATATCTGAACAAATCGGTGCGTATACTTAAAACAACATTACCAGTTCCGTTAGAAAGCAAAAAACAAGGTGATTCACATTCATTGTTGCAAATGTTTACAGAAAACTTATTTCGACAAGTTCAGTGGGTTCTGCATTAAATTAAAGTCTATGACTGGTGGAGGCCTTGATCGTGAATGGGGAAAGCAATTATTAACACACGATAGAGTATTATGCAATTTTTGACATGTTTAAGAATTTTAAATGTCTGTTACATAAGATCCAGCGCTTTGAGAATGAAAATTTTGAATGTTACAAACTACGCACGAATATTATAAATTTATGCAACTTCAAAATATTTTCAAAACAGCTTAGAAATAATCAGAAGTGATTCATTCACCTGAAATTCTATCAACTTTTGGCGCAGTTCAAGCCCATGCTTTTGTACTTTACAAACATTTCGGTCAAAAAAGCCTGCTCTTACTGTCTTTTCCATGAGTTTGAATTTTTTGGCGTAATTTTTGAAATTATTTGAACGGCCAATAATTGCACATACCCCGGGACGCTAATAACCCTTAGCTTGTTTAGTCGTGTGCTGTTCGAACGTTTGCCAGTCTTTTCGGTTGTTTTATAACAGTTTTTCTTATTCCCGCTTTGGCTGCAGCAAATTATTTAAAAGCCTTTGCAACGGAAGTCATAACGAGAATAATACCCACGTATAGGTTAATTGAGAGAATCCTTATTTACGTTAATTCCATGTTTTTAAAATGAGGTGTAGGTCCCTAAACGTTTTAAGCTATTTTTCAAACACTGGCTGCTTTAAGTAAAAAATATTAAGTTGAAATTAGACTAGAAAGTGCGCTCAGAGAAATGATATTATCTTGGTTTGTGAAATAAGTCTCTAAATTTCAAAGTGGAGTTTTCCTGTCGCTCACTTTAAAACTGCAGTCTGGAAGGACGTAAGGACCTTTGACCACTAGAACCTTTCACCAGAACTTGTTTTACTTTCAAGATATCGATGAATGCACGACCCACAAAAAAGCGTACATGCACAAATGCGAACAAATCTGCGTGAACGAAGCAGGAAGTTATTTTTGTGATTGCCGCGACGGGTTCAAGTTGAGCCCCAATCAAAGGACGTGTGAAGGTAAGCTTGAAGAAAACGTACTGTCACTTCAGCAGGGGCGGGGAGCCTTGTAGTAAAATGTTTAATGCTTGTCTGTGGAAAGGTTACCAAGCATGTACAAGTTCGTTACCGGTTAAAAAAGTTTTGTTACTTTTTGTCAAAGCACATTATAAAGCAGTTGTTTTCAGCTATTTGAATTAATTAGCGCAGCGTATCTTTTCAAGATCATGTCGACAATTTTTAAGGGTAAAGTTTTTCATACTTTTTCTTTTTTCTTATTTTTTCGGTTGTCGACAAAAGATTTTTTTTTAATTGTTGAAATGAATGCAAGCTGGTCAGTTTTGTATGAAATTAAACAAAATGGCTACCATGCTTAGAGGATGCAAGGAGTACTTAATCGTTCGAAGAAGCACACGTTTAATCCGTCAGCTCCCAAAAGTGACACCTTTGTCGACTAGACTGTGACTCTCTTTCCAATTCATACAAATTACATGCGAAAAAGGGCGGTGGGTGGTGTCACGCACCCTTGTCGGAGTCCTACATAACAGTGAACGGTCGCTCCACCGACGTAGACACAAACTTCTGAACAGAAATACAGTGATTTGACGCTCAGTAACAGGCAGCCGTCAACACCCTACTCCACAACTCTCCTCAAAGCTTTAAATGATAACCCAAAACAATTTGCCGGGAAGTATTGCTAGCAGGAAATGTATTTTTTTAGCGATCAAGTATCGAGATTCAAAGCAAAAGTTCGTTATTCTACCGTTTGTGACCTATGCATTTACTTCTGATCCACTCCTCAGCAAAGAACATTTTCTAACTGTTGGCTTTAGCCTCCTCGCGTATGTGGAGGATTGTTACCATAACAAAAAACTGCTTGTTGCTTATCTAGAAGAACATACGTTTCCCAAAAATGAAAATTATGTTCATTTAACACTTTTTAATATTTGAGTTTTACTCAACCAGGGAGCATAACGACAATAGCTAGCAAAGCAACACTGAAGCGTTCTATGTATTTCAGAAAACTCCTTTATGCAATTCCTTGCAAAGTTAAGATACATACTTGCTTGCTTGATTAGATTTCATGTATGAATGACAACAGTTTTCAAGTTTTTTGATCACATATTTAATTCTTTACTCTTTCAAAACTTCAGATAACATTTTCCCCGGAATTTGGTACTATTTTTATTGAACTTTAAACCCTTGCTTTCACATGAATGAAAGATTCTTTCAATATGTACTGTTCTTGCATATGGTTTATTTTTCTTTATGTTGGTTATTACAATGTGGTTATCCCGGCCTGCTGTATTTCGTACTCTACAGTTTTCCTGCTTGAATTACCGTCACTAACTTGCGATAAAATTGCTTAGTATCAATGTTCCGCACACACACACTCATTTCACTTTTGCAATATCTTGAACGCTTGTGAAGGGCTGACTTGCATAGTAACCTTGCCATCATTGTGTTGGCCCTTGATGCCTGTGGTCATTCGCAGACAAAAATAAGCCTGTTTTTCTATCCATGTATTAGTTGGGCTGTTTTAGGTCCTAGGCTAGGTGGTTTATTTAAATCAGTGGTTCTCAACCTTTTTTAGCCCATGGATCGTCTTTTCAAAAAATATCGGATAGACCATTTTACTGTGTTGACACCTCATGAACAAATAGTCAAAACTTTGTTGCACGTAGGTCAGTGAACTCAAGGTCATTTATCAAGGGCAATTAATAAAACTCTATGTAGATCACTAGAAATTCCAGGTGGATCACCGGTGGTCCACTTGGACCACGTTGAGAACCACTGATTTAGATTCATTAGCGTTGCAGCGATCTTAAACATGGCGGTTTGCATGATGTGATATCAGGGAAAACGTCCTGCTTTCCGAGCCAAAACAACGTTTGTGTGAAAAAAAACAACTAAAAAGAGGTGAGTATATACAGCATCTATCGGTCATTTGCAAGTAGATGTAATTAGCATGCACGTTATCCAAAATTTCCACGTAAATTTTTTTCCCCTTGCGATAAATAATTGATAAAACGTTATACTTTTCGTTTAGACATTGACGACTGCCCCCAGGAAGGTCACGTGTGCAGCCAACGATGCATCAACGTTCCGGGTCACTGGCAGTGCGCTTGTTACCAGGGTTACGAAATTGATCCCAACAACGAGCATGATTGCGTCGACATCGACGAATGCACAAGAAGTAAGTGAGGCCAGAAAGAAAGCATGGCATGTACGGTGTCTTTCATTTAATGTGTAGATATAATCGTCTGAACATCCTTTTCGATGCACTGGCGCCTGAAACGCTTGTTTTTAGTTCAAAGGCGCAGCCAGTGTAGTTGCAGAGTCTGAAAGCCAGTCTTAGCAACTTTTCCAATCAGGAATAACGATGTTTTTTTCACTTGATGAGTTTTTTATCAACTTTACAGTTCGGCATTGGGTGCATTTCACAAACTCCAGCAGGAGAACTAGCAGGCGTCACCACACATTTGTTATTAAATCAAGCGGTTAAGAACTTTTGAGGTTTGTAGCAACGAGCATCTGGCGCAAATGGTAGCGACACTGTTCGTGTGAGTTCCCCAGACATGTATACAACTAATGACTTTGGGAACCTAGTGCGACGTTCTCTGCAGCGAAGGCGACCGAAAACTTTATTGCTGAGTAACTGGACTCCATCTTCACAAGATTTTCCGCTAGTGTGCCTAGGCTTCAAGAACCGTTTTCAAATGTTATGGCTTGAAGAGTTCGAATGCTTAAATTACAGCGAAATCCACGAATGCGAATGTTGCAAATGATGCGTTACCTTCGCACTTGAGTTCATCAGCGCTGAGGCCCCTGGTCTGTTGGTAAAATCATCGCAGACAAATTGAAGAAAAGTGAATGATTATAATTCCCATAAAACACGCCAATACCTCCAGCTTTGTGCATTGAAGTTTGATGCATTTCTTACGCTTTTCAAAATTAAAGGCAACGTGGACGTGAGAAATATGCTTTCCATAAACAGAAAAAATCATAGATCAAAACAAAATTCGACCTAGACCCGAAACCGACGTTGCCGTGTTTTGTGGTCGTCAGGAGCTACCTGTACGTGGTCATAGAGATTGCGGTCTCTTGCGTAAAAACGAACCCGATCACAACAGCGGGCTTTGTAAAGCTACAATGAAGACTGCACTTAGATGCTGCTGATGAAACTGCAATCGGATCGTTTCAGAATGCACCTCGTTTGCTTCATATACATCAGCTGGCATAGGCGAAGCAGCATAACCAGAATGTTTGCCAAACAAATTTAAATCAAATTGTGAAAGATGTGGCAAGCGTGAAGTACTTCTTTGTACTAGCAGACGAGACACTGATTATGGTCACACCGAGCAGCATAGCTGTACTCTCCTTTTTGTCAAAAAAAACTAAATATTTCGTGTCACTTTCTTCCACCACTGCATGGGGAAGCATCAACGGATTGCATATTAACAAATTTGTCGCAACTTCGATTTGACTTAAAATTTTTGCTGGGACATGGATACGATGGGACCAGCAATATGAATGGTTCCTATGGAGCCATGTGGGCAAGAGCTTGCACACTGCATCCCTTATACGCGCAGAGCTGTAGCCATGTGCTTGTTTTAGTGGTCTGTGGCACATTACAAATACCTTTGATACAAAATGCAGCGGGTATTTTTGCAAGTATTTGTGTTCTTATTTCGTGTACTGCGCAACCTGCAGCTATTCTGTGAATGTTTGTCCAAATGGAAATATCGATTTCTGGTCAAAAAAAGTACACTTATTCCTCTCTGCGAAAATCGTTGGGCAGAAATACATGATTATGTTATCACCTTTGTGGAACTGCTGCCAGCGATTTACAAAACTTTGGCGTGCGTCAGAATAGCCGAGCCATGCAAGACAAACTCGTAAACAAAGCGTCGCAGCTGATCAAGCGCATTTGCAACTCGTCGTATTTGCTTTCTCTGCATGCCAATGAGCACATTTCTGGGACATAAATTGCCATTATCGAAAATGTTACACGAAAAACTCTGGATAATTTTGAAACAAATGAACTTCTGTACAGGGTGCTTTTACTTCTACTGCAGGAAATCCTTGATTCGGCAAATATTTTCCATCATGTTTTGAAAAAGATCACAATTTTTTGCAATAGCCTAAACTTTTTCGTGATCATGACCTTCTGAGGAAATCAGTTTACAGTTAACTTCGGCTTGTCTTAGACTATCAGTGTGAAAGCATCCAAGAAGCAAAATGTCATTTTACCAGAAGAATCCCCATTTATTATTACGTGTATAGTCTTTGTTTATGCAGTAAATAAGTGAACTTTTTTGGCTGTACCAATAACAAGCAATTCTTGTTTTTTTAAGTTTGTTTTGCTTCTGAAAGTTCATGCCCCTTGGCTAAGTTTTGGCTGCGCCACTGTATTTGTTCAAAACAAATGCTTTTTCTTTTGTTTGTAGAGATTATTGAGCAATGTCTTTATGTTGAGGAGAAAAACACTGAAGATCTACCCCGTATAAAAGGTTTTTATTTTTTTGTTTTTAGATTTGTACCCAGATTCTTGCGCTTCATGCAACAATTATGAAGGTTCTTACGAGTGCACCTGCAAAGCCGGATTCAGTCCTAATGATGACAACACCAATTGCACAGATATTAATGAGTGTGAAGACTTAAATGGAGGGTGTCAACAGGTAAAACTGGTTTCAAAAACGTATGTTCATTGTTTCCTGTGGTGATTTTAGCCGTTTGGAAGTTCCTGTACAAAATATTTTGGATGCCCTTGTGTTCGTTCGTAAAAAGTCAAAAAAAGTTCATTACTTTCATGCAATGTGCTTGTCGTACATTTGAAATATTTGTGTTTAACTGTGCTGTATGATGCTCAATTTCTCAGCAACTTATGTACCTCCATTTGCAATACGCTATGCTTCCCACACATGCACCATAATCCACTGCGCAAACAACAACGCACAGCAAAACTTATCACCCCCACTGCTCTTTAACATAAGTGCACAGGAAATGCCTCAGAGCATCTCCGTCTTCCAGTGATAGATCCAGGGGGCATTTGGGGGCAACTGCTCCACCAAGCAATGTGGTGCCTCGCTAAATTGCGCCCTTTTGATATAAATGCGCCCCATTTGGGAGCCTATCGAAGTAGAACCAGAGATTAAAAATACTTTTAAGCGATTAAAAACAAAGAAGTAATTGATCAATCCCGTTGGGAATTAATCAATTAATTTTCGATCTTTTGGCCATAACTTGTTAACCACTAGCGTTAGATCGCCAATCAAGTGCTCTAACGATGAGGATTTTCGCTTAGTTTATTTTTAAAAGAAAAAACGGTTAAATTGTCACTTGATCTTTTTTCTCTGGCCCTCATTACATCATCCAAAAAGCCCTTAACCTCCCCTAGTCGTGACGCCACACAAATAAATTTCAAATCCAAAAGTTCCTGAATTTTTTAAAATCGAACCTGTGAGACTTTTTGCTGTTTTAGAGGGTTTGAACAGCTCTCTAGGTCTATCGGTGGACAAGTTATTACTGGACAAAACCCAAGACTTTGTGGTCGTTGAAAGGTTAAGCACCTGTCGTGTGGTTTGCCACAAAATTCAACAGTGAAAGTCATGCATGAGCATTTGAACCTGCCAACATCTTTCATTTTCGTATTTCCTAGCGTAGCACAGTTATAGTCAGAGAGGTACTAAGGGGAAAGAAATTAACTGCTTACCTGCGACAACATATGATAGTTTCGAACCAATGCAGTCAGGAATTATCCATATCAGCGTGAAACGCAACGGCAGGTGGTAGACACTGAACTCACACATGCGCCTATGATTTCACTCGTGTGCAGTAGCAAGCGGATTCGCGTACTGTTTCTGAGTTCTGGATTTTCTGAGTTCTGTGTCACAGTGTGTTCCAAGACAGAATTGTTGCTTTGAGCGCGTCAGCTCGGCGCTATAAAACATTTGGGCTTCCCGCGAAGGACCTCTGTTTTGTAGCCTACCCAACAGGAGATGCAAACCGTGGAGTTGCCCATAATCACATTAACCAAAAGACAGAATCATGCAAAGAACTCAGGTCACGTTTTGTGTTATTCTAGAACATACGTCATTTTTTCAACTAGGTTAAAAGTGAAGCAACGAAAAATGCTTCAATTAAGTTGCCAATGCCAACAAAGCGAACCAGACCCAAGAGATTCTTTTGGAAAAATGTTTCCGATGTGCGGAAGAGCAGCTGTTTCCTATTTCTCAAATTAGTTTGTTGTTATCTTAAGCCAGACGCGAAAATCAGCCATCAAACATATGTTTATCAAGTGTCTCACGAAGTTCCGGCTTCTTTTCCACACCCCAAAAGTAAGATATGCGTGGAGTAAGTGTTGTCTAATAATCCAGAACGCTGTACTGGCGTGAAAACACTAGGAGTTCAGTTCGATTCATGCATGTTGGACAATCTCCCACGCATTCAAACTGAACCAACCATGCACTTTTTAATCACTGTTTCGTTGCTTTAACTTCAGACAGTGTTCTTAAAGCCAATCTGCTGAAATTTAGTTTTGCAATGTGCAATGTGCAAAACTCCAGATGTAAAGGAACCTGATCTAAACTGCAAAAAAACTTGGTTTTGGACTCTTTCCCAAGAATAAGAGATTTTGGAGGGAATGGTGAAGTGAGCTTTATCTTCAAACCAATCTTTTACCTTTTTTAGTGTTCCCAACTCTGGAAAAGAAGACAGATCAGTTTATTAAATTGTCTTTCTTGGAACTCGTGGACCTACTCGTACTTCGATTTCATAAAACCAAACATCGAGCTGAAAGTTGTTGCGAGAAATATCATTTTTCCTTCACAGGCTTAAAGTTAACGGGTTAATGCTGTCAATTAAGTTGCATCTAGCAACATACAGATCAGATAGTTCCTAAAACAAGAATGTGTTACGGTGGAACTTGAATAAGTACCTGGTATTCGGCACTTTTCCTAAACATCAACGATAATACAACCGGTTTTTACAGTTTTAAAAGAAGTATCAATGAATGGTGTAAAGTTTAGAAATGCCGCAATTCTTTTTTACATTCGATGTATAGCCTGCCTTAACAGCTTCGATCCCTCAGCTGAACAACATGTTTCGCTTCTGATCAAAAATATCAGGATCAGGACAAAGCCTAGCAACGAACAACAACCTGCTAATAAGCAGAAGTGGCCGTTACGTTACAAGAAATGCACGCTTGTTACAACACTTCTCAATCATTTTTGCTTCAGTAGCATAGTCATATTGTTCAATATGTCATATGGAATTGTTGGTGTATCAATGTGAGCTATTATTTGCTGAAAGAAAGAGTGGGAAAACTCGAACTGAATACGGTCAGCACTGGGAAGCCTAGAAGGTGGTCAGTATTATAATTAATAAAAATAGGTATCACTGGAAGGTCGTTGGTGTGAGTTCAAACTCACAACTCATACCTGGAACGTTGCCGAACCCACAACTCATACCCGACAGTTGTTTACTTGGGTAGGTGTTTGGAACATAAACTACTAACCAAATATCACACAACCGGAAGCGAAATTTGTGTAAAACGATGGATAAGAGCTTAAACGGATCCACTAGCTGCCACTTCTCAGCAGTTGCATTTGTATGATAAGCTTGTATTTGTTACTGTAATAGTTTCGGTCACTATTTATTTATTTATTTATTTCATTTCATTTTAATGTTTGAACCGGACACGAAGCCCATAGAGCACAAGCACACGGTGTATGCACAAGGCAGATTGATACTAACAGACACAGAACGTCTTGTAACAGCGTTGGGTGCAGAACCACAGGATTACAGACACTTCTTAACACAGTTGTTCGCTAACTCGTAACACTTGGTACAACACTACATCCAGAGTAGGACACGAAAATCACATTTTAAGAATAGAGTCCAACCTGGCCAAGGCCAGGTAAAGTACGAATGCATTGTGGCCAGCACACGTCCTCAAACTACCACTGTAACGTCCGGGCACTCAGTCCCAAAGTAAAATGCGGTTGTACAGTAGTGTTCAAAGAATAAGGACGATATAAACAATCTTACTGCGTCAAAACCTGCAACCATATGTTGTTAGACTTTATGCATCTTTCAAGAAACAGGTACACATATTCTCAATATGGCCTCAAAAGCCTCAAACTATCTTGGCACATTTACGTATTTAACAGCCCACCCTTCTGTGAGTTAAACATCACCAAAGCGAAAAAGATTTACCAGTGTATTTTCTAAATTGAAAAACGAATAAGCGACAAACAAGAATAGAATTACAATTTGGCAAGGAAGGACTATTTATTGCTTTCAGTATTATTACCTATTTTTTGAATAATTTCTGTTGCTCTTATAGATACAGCTTAAAAGCTTAACTTCACTGAAAAAACTTCATCAGAACAACAGTAGAGGAAGGTGGTGTACAGTCGATACTTTTTTTTTATTTTCAACCACTGCTACTTTATTTCAAGTCTAAACAAGCTCAAAACTTGTCACACAATAAAGCAACTCTATATACACAATATCATGCCAAAACATCAAAACAACGCTCTTCAGAAAAAATTTTACAATAAATTTGAAAAGGGTGCTTTTTCTGTCTAGGGGTGGTCAACACTTGACTGGTCAATATAAAGTTGGGCTGCATGCATTGCATAATGTTCACGTGATATACCATGTAAAATAGACACTTGCTGACTGCCTCTCCACTTTTCCACATTCTAATTACCACTATTAGTGCATGGCAAAACAAATTTGTATGATTGCCAAACATTAAATGAAACTAATGCAATATGCTGAAATTCATCCTTTGCCATACAAATATAATGTGCCGCTAAGTACAAAATAAACCTAAAAATGCTCATAGATTAGAATTATTCTGTATTGGATTTCAATATAACACCTCAAGCTCTACCTTGCTTAGACTGACCTCGTGGCAACGTGTTGAGTGTGCTCCATATTTTTTGGCAGATGTGCCCCATGCATAACTATGAAGTAAAATGAAGAAGTACCAACTCAACTCAAAAAGAAATTTAAAATCTGGCATTATCAAATAACGTTGCACTGCTCTGACTACAACGTCACAAAAACTCAGAACAGAAGATGTCGATTAACGTGGGCAAAACCCAAATCTAAATCCGACTTTATAATTTTTTTTTGGGTGGCAAAAACACAACTTACTCTGTAACTCGTAACAACGGCGGCCTGTCAGGGAAAAATTCACCTTAGTACCACGATTGGTATGAGACTAAATCACCATGGAAACTTTAAAGTTCAACGTTTGCAACTTTTTGAATAAATCCAAAAAGACGACTGTGCTCCTAGTTCTACTGTGCCCCACCTTCCCCTACTTGTGAAAAACAGACAAAAATTCCTCTGCACTTTTTTCACTCTTGAGAAAACAAATTGTTTTGTAATCTCATTTTTTTCAGATTTGCATCAACACACCAGGCGGCTATCAATGCGAGTGCAACGATGGATACAAGCTCACAAACGAATCATCGACCATTTGCAACGATATAAGTACGTGCTTTGGTGAACAAGTTATTGTGAATCCTAATACTAAAACGAGCCGCGTGCCGTGAAAACCGGCAGAAAATGATTTTCGTAACTTTTCTTAAAACACAAGGCGTCATTCCGCTTATTTTTTGTTTTTAATTTGATTTAGTTGGTGACAATTGGCTGCAGGTCTAATCCTGAAATTTGATTCTTGCCGGGGCGGTTGAGCTGAACGCTCTCGCCTAAGTAGTGCTACGGCGATTCACTCGGTGGCTGTAGATCGAACACCCAACCTTCCAACTGAAAGCCGGAAACTCAGCTGCTATATTTATCGCCGCCCCCGCTTGTTTAACGAATTTGACTTTAATCTTAGATGAGTGCTGGCCGAACAGAGGACGTGGACCATGTAATCACTACTGCGAGAATCTTCCGGGGTCGTTTGAGTGTGTCTGCAACGGTGGCTACCAGTTGAGTGAAAGTGGTCTCGTATGTCAGGTACGTTAAAAGTTACGTTGTAGTGGACATCTGTTGCAAATATTTTATACTAGCAGTGATTGTCATTTCTGATATTACTACTATTACCGCTATTAAGATAGTATCGCTATCATTAACATTGTTTCTGTTATCACCACTCTTACCACTGTTCTTATGATCGCTATATCATCGCAGCAAATCCGCTGATATTTCCCGTAACTCAGGATACCATCGCAAATGGCAATATCGCAAATGAGAAAAAGTGAAGGGAATTGTTATTTGAGTTGAGTCGTTTCATCTTCCTAGTCCGAACACAGTCCGACCCAATAAAAATGATCGCAGTAATTCATGCCGTCGACCAAGACAAGCCGGGTGGCTCAAGTTATGCAATGTCACGAGTCGCTACAGGCAACTCTTGCTTACACGAATAGTCACGAGCTACTCACCTCGTTTTAAGTCTATGTTCACGAGTACAACAGTAAAAAGGATGTTTATTCTTAAACGTCCGTTGTGACTTATCAACTTATCAACTCGGACAGGTACAATTATTGTGGTTCAAATGAAAATGAAAATAAACTAATCATCTCAAAATTTCTTGGACTCGAGTTTTGCAGGGAAGTTTGTTGTTGTCTCGTTTCCATGCCATTTATTAAAATGACAACTCGATTTGACTCAATATCAACGACATATTGCAAACGTTTCGATAACTCCTGTGATCATCATCATGCACTGATGATGATAACAGGAGTTATCGAAATGTTTGCAATATGTCGTTGGTATCGTTTTCATTGGCCGTGATTTTCATTATAAGGCTATTTAGTACTTCCGCTATTTGACTCAGAACGATGAATAACTCAGACCAGAACCTTTACCATTTCTTATTGCCATTTTGTTAAGCCTATGAATGCAGCAAGCAAGAATGGGCGGAACCACATTGATGAATAGCACCAACATAGCAATAACAGCGGTACTAATGAAATTAGTCCAAGAAAATATCAAAAGCAAATTCACCAGTTGAAATGGTGAAACGATAAAAGTGGTGGCCAACGGATGGTCTTAAAAAACGCAATAAGGTAAAAATGTGAAAACTGGTCGAACTCCAGCGCTTCTCTCTCAGATTACTGTTGAAAAAAGGCGTGTCGTTCACTGACTAACCCTTTTAAATTTACTCTTCTGCTATTCACGACATGATCATCGATACCAGACACTTGTTCATTAGCAGTGCTGGTTGTCATCACGCAGAACGTAATTCCTGCAAGTTCACTGAGATCTGGAAACTCCACTGTGGTCTCGGTATACCACTGAAGAATGCCTCTACGCCAGCTATGCCTAACCTGATGCCCACATGCGGCCTTGTAAACTTTTTATTATTGTGTATGTGCAACACAATGACACTGGTAGATTTCCACGTGTCCAATGACACCTCAGTGCAAAACTGATTTCTGGTTTTCTGATTCTGCTCATGTGTTCCTCTGCACGAAATGGATTTCTAACTACCCTTGTTCTTCCATTAGCACTAAATTTGCCTGTGACATCACGGTTTGGGAGTGATTAAAAGTACCATACAGTCGTTACCATTGCAGTTAGTATTCAAATGCTCTCAGTAGCTTTAAACTAAATTTTGGTTTGCTAAGATGAAAGTAAGCCATTCAATGTGCAGCCCTCACGAAGATAGTGACATAATTTTTGGCCCGGTAAGGGATTTCGGTCGGCATAGCTGCCCTCCTCTACACCTTTGCACCAAAAGCTCTGTGTAGCATTAATTTTTTTGGTCATGTCACTTTCACATGCACTGAGTCAACATATAGTAACCCGCACAAAGAATTTCTTATCCCGCATCCGCCCCCAACCGGCACGCATAACTCTGCAGATTCCGCACCTGCCCCACAAATGCGGGTACCCGCAACCCGCGCAGGTTATCCTGCCCCGCTCACGACTCTACACACCTGACAAAAAGAACAAAACTCTAGTTTTTTCAACTGACGATACCTGCTGTCTGTTGAAACACTTGAAGCGTTGATTGTGTGACCGACAGACCACGCTTTCGACCCATGAAAGCACTTCAAACTGCAACCTTTCCTGTTGGGTCAGTTTCACTGTAAGAGCAAGAGCTATAACTATAATTTTTGTGACCAAGAAAAATGAAGAGGAACAAAATTGCAATTTTCGTACACTAATGAGCAAACGAGAGCTTAGACAAAAAAGCCTTGAAATACGTCTCCCTGTCTTAAGCAAACATTTTTTAAAAATCTTAGAAAAAATTGAGCAAGTTTGGTTGCGAATAGAACTTTTATAATGCTTTATTTTCTTTTTTCCAGGATGTGGATGAGTGCGCTCAAGACAATGGGGATTGCCATCAGCAGTGTGTGAATCTGCCAGGTCAATACAAATGCAAGTAAGTACAGCAAAAACGTTTGTGAAAGTGATGAAGAAAATATTTTCTTTGATGGTGTTTGAAACAAGAAAGTGTACTAAAAACTGATAAGATACTTTAAGACATTTGCTTGTTATTGACTGATTATTGTAGTCATTTCGTTAGTGATTTTAGTTTAGGTACTGTAGTTTCAATTTGCCATGTTCAACGGCATATAAAATGGCTGCAGTTGCAATGTAATAAGCTGTTTTTTTTTCGGGTCAAGTACTCTTATGTAACAGTAACTAGAGCAAACTCAAGGAAACCTTCAGGCTTCGAGTAGCTACATGCCCGCATGTTTTCTGAAACGTATGTTATTTTTACTTTGTGTTAAAGGTGCTTCGCAGGATATGAATTTAACACTGACACCAATACTTGCGTTGACATCGATGAATGTTCAAGCTCACCCTGCGACGGAAGTGTGGTGTGTGCTTCTGTTGAGTGTTCAAGTAGATATTACTTCGTTATGGTCGTGACAACCAGGAGTGTAGTGCTTAAAAGAGGAAGAGTGCACCAAATTGTACGAATATAATGGGAAGAGTGCACCAAAATTGTACGAATATAATGAGCATTCACCTGCAAGAATTTCCACATTGGATCTTACTGTTTCACTGCAGACTTTTGTCCAGTAGTGCGAATCTGCGTGTCGCTAACACATCTGTGTGATCGTAGCCATTTTTTAATGTAATCGTTTGGATCCCACATCTTCAAGTAACGTTATCAGTGCAAAAAGTGTGCACCCCTGGTGACACTTTGCACCCCTGGTGCACCTGTGCACCCCTGGTGACAGTGCACCCCTGGTGACAGTGCACCCCTGGTGACAACTCAAAACAAGGAATCTGGTAAAAAGGTAAACTAAGTAGCTGCAGTAACTGGAATTCGGTAGAACTGACTTTAAACATTGGGTCGCACGTGATGTCATGCATTTCCATTTTACTCGGAAGCAGCGCTAGATTCAACTACAGTAGTCTGGATAGCTGTTTTTGTAAACTGTGATCTCCAAGTTATTTGTTTCTAATAAGACTGATTACGGTTATGCTGAGCGTAACCACTCATTATCACAACGGATTTATGAAACACTACAAGATGGTTTTTGAAAAGAAAATATCCAAGAAGTTAATTCCAACCCTTTGATAAAATTGATCGCTTTACTGCAGTGTTTTCAATATAATTACAAACTTCAGATTCTAGTTTGTATTGCTGCTGAATATTGGTCCTATACCGTCACAAAAATTTCAATATAATTTCACTTCAAACCCTGTGTACAAGCCAAAGATGCAGCACATTTGTGCATCACCTTTTTTTGTTCTTTTGTTCCATCAATCGTGTACACAAAATAAACTATGCACAGCAACCTGTTAGTTTTGTTTCACCTTTTTTCAGCAAATTATATCAAACGTAAGGGTCAATCTCCTTTCAACTATCAAAGAGTGGTTTTCAGAGATTGCGTCGGCTGTTGAGAGTTGTCTTTGTTATTTTCAAATGCTGCGCAAGTCGTGCTATGGTTGTGTTAATGAAATGTAGCTTGCCAAAACAAATTGATTTTTGCCTTCACTGATGCCTGATGTAATGTGTCATGCATTACAACCTGGAATTTGACTTCAGGAGTCCAGTTGTACGAATACCGTGGGAAGCTTTTCATGCGCATGTCCCAATGGTTACGTTGTGGAAAATGTGACCATATGCAAAGACATAGATGAGTGTGACAAGCCCGACCACGGATGCACGCAACAATGCGTAAATACGCCGGGGTCATATGAGTGCTCATGCCTCGACGGATACACCAAGATTGGTGATAAAGAATGTGTGGGTAAGTGTTCGGACAAACTTAGAAAACAACCACGCAGAAACGTTTGATCACCATAACCTTCTATCAAAGCATGTAATAAGTTTCAGTGCCATGCATAAAACTGTGCAACAGTAGCGTTCCTTTGCAAAGTTGTAGAACACAATGGTGTTCTGCGCACCGCACTGTGCGTAGCACGCCCGGTATGCTAAAAATGTTCTTCAGTTTTTGTTTGCATCTACTAAAATTAAGCAGAGAACGCGCCCTGGGATAAAATGATAGCAGCAGTTTTAATTCATGACTTCTTACGGCGCTTGTGTGAATCTTATAGATGCTTTACCTCTGATATTTTGCGTCATCTTTATCATGAATATTGGCCGCAGGCCCGTCTTTATCCCAAAATCTGTGTCATCTCCAAATGTAGGATATAAAAAAAAAATTATGTACAGATGACAGAGATGAGCCATCTACTGTATATGTAGGTTTTGACTTTTCTCTTGCAACGTTCGGCAAATTTTTATGTGTCGTGTGATATTTTTACTGTACTGCTGTGACACCTCCTAGCATACACCTTCTCAACTGATAATTTCTCGACGTGCCGAGCAAAATTTGGCATGCGTTTGCGTAGCACTTCTTGACAGTTTTTGTCTTGACTGCTGCAACATTTCTAAGCAACACCGAGCAGCTTTTTATGTCATCCAATCTGCCACTCTCTGCCAATGGCAAGAAATCACCACACGGAGCTTCAGCTGCTTGGAGACTCGCAAGTGTCACTTAAGCAGTGCCAGTCACCACTCACAAGACTGGCACAACAAGTCACAAACCTGTTCATAAGATTTGCCACCTCAGTTGTAAATAAAGATGGCTGCTGAACGTCATTTGAATGGCAATGGCTTGGCGTGGCAGTGACAGTCTCTGTAACAATTTTGGTAAAAATTACATTTCGTGAGAAACTTGTCAATAAATGCCACTTGCAGGATGCACGACTTGGAAAAGAGAAGTCGTTAGTCCGCCACATATCCATTGTTGAGCCTCATCCTCCTCTTAGGAAAAAGTCTCGGCGTTCGTTTAGTTTTTGGATTGACACCAAAACTGTGATGTTTGTGTTGTTCTTTTTTGCAAAATTTCACTAGAAAACCATTCTCATCCATTTTAATGTCATGAAATGTGTCATTTAAAATATAGCGTCCCCCTGTTTTTGTTGGCTTTGCACAACTGCAAATAGCTAATAAATGATAATCAAATGATATTGAGAAGTGTCAAAGATTACCAGCAAAGAGAGCCATAATCGAACCCGAAGGAACGAAATGTCACTAAAAATGCTGGTTACCCCAAAAGATGTGCGAAATAATATGATAGCAGGGACTATTCGAGAAAGCTTTCTCCAGTTCACAGGAAGTTGGAAACTTGCCCAATGTCACGAATCATTTTCTAAAGTAATTTTACTTTAAAAAATATTTTCACTTTTGTAAGGAAAGTTTGCTTCTCTGCACAGGATTATTTTGCAGTAAAAATTTTATTCGTTTTGAGACATAAGCCTTTTATGTGCATTACGCAATCATTTCGTGCAATTCCGTTTTTCGTTTCGTTTACAACAAAAATAAACGTAGTAAATTTTCCTAAAACAAAACGCTTCGTTTCAGACATCAACGAATGCAGTCAAAATCAAAACCCCTGTCAACACAGATGTGTGAACCTTGCTGGCAGCTACCGATGCAAATGTAATCAAGGGCATTACTTACTTGGAAATGGCAAGAATTGTAGCGGTAGGTCGGACTGCTCTATCTTTTCTTCTGCCTGTGATGCAATATTAATATTATGATGATTAGAACCACGTGTCTTTTGAATTAAGGCGTGAAAGCATTTGAAACATTTTTTTATTTGTAAAGCACGGATGAATTAATGCGTTGGGAAATGCGTTCTGGTATCACTGAGACCTTGCCAGGTCGTCACCTGTCAACTTCAGAATGTTTATCACTACTGCATTTATTTTGCACATATCACGTGTTTGTAAACAGATTTTTTCGTACTGTGTATTATCCGAGACCCTTCTGTCATACGAAGCCCACAACGTTTTTTTCGGCATTTTTCGCAAATGCAAAAGGTAAAATAATTGTTGACGAATATCACTTGCCAGTGTAAAGTCTTGGCGATGCATGGACCCAGACGTCGGCATTAAGCCTCAGTAGGCATCATTTAGTTTTGCTTTACTGTAGACTTTGACGAGTGTGCAAACGAAACGCATTCATGTGATCAAACGTGCGTGAACGAGATCGGCTACTACAGATGCGAATGCAGGAAAGGATATATACTACAACACAACAACCGTTCATGCTCAGGTGAACTGTAACCTTTGTTTGCCAAAAGCTCTGCATCACTATTTTCAAACTTGTACTGTTTGGAAATTCTTAATGATGACTTAATCGGCTATCGAGTAAGATAAAATCTGATTCACAAGATATTAACTGAGTTTGGCCAACAAGGTCTTTAAAGGCGAAAAATTTGATGAAAGACGAAGTTTTGCAGAGATTATTATCAAATGAGTATCTGTATTTTCGAGACTTCTGGCAAAAAGTGCAGTACTGGGTATGACTTGCAAAGGTGAAAAAATATCAAAAGCATGTCTGCTGCAAGCTTTAGTCCTACCGAAGATGGTGGACAACTTGGTATGTTTTGCATCTTTTTACAGATGTCGACGAATGCGTGAGTGGAACTTCTGGCTGCTCTCACGGATGCATCAACACTGCAGGGTCATTTTTGTGCTATTGCGACACTGGGTTCCATTTGGGAGCTGATAATAAGACTTGCGAAGGTGAAACGCGTGATGTATAGCGTGCTTAATTGTGTCAAAGAACATGCCCAGCACCTTACTTTACATCATGAGCACGACACGAGTTGCCAGTATTTTTAAGTTTTGTTACCTTCTAAGAAAAGTGCGTTAACTGCCAAAAGTCTCATTAGTTCTGGGCAGCTGGAAGCAGGCGAGACAATTGTGCTTAAACACTTATTGCCAAGCTTTTTTACAGAAAGTTGTCAAATCCTTGAGACTGCTGCTTGCAGTTTGACCATAGCAAACCTTGTTAGTTGTATAGTATGTGCAGAGAAACTATTTCTTAAATGTTTAGTTGTGTTTTGCAAACTTTTTGCTACATTTTGGGTTTGTCGTATAGTTTAAGCAACGTGGGAGGTTACCATTTCGCTGTTTAATAACTTGCTTAGATCAGTTGTGCTTCTTCGATACAGTTATCAAAAACAAATACGCAAACACCTTCATTTGATCTTTGAGAATTTCTATCTTATCGCAGGTTATTTCCAGTTAAATTATTTGTGAACCACTACAATTTTACGCGTAAACACAATATAATCACAGCTGCTAAGCAACAATCTAAAACCAAACTGCACTACTCGAACAAGACAGATGGCGCAATTTAATGTTAATAGTTTTAAAATGACCCGACTTAATCATTGTGGAAAATTCCTTTGATCAAATATCACGTTGAAAAATAGCGAAACCATGTATTAATCGGCAGAAAATGTTCGATTGAGCAGCCATAGTTTTAGGTCGACCATTTTAGGGGAATTGTCTGTTTTATTTATTTATAAACAAACTCGGTTTACAACGCAGGATCAAGCAACGAAAATGAACTTATTAGACGGCAATCAAAAAAGGAGTACGTGTTTTCGTATAGTTTCATTCAAATTTTGAAACTTAAGTGAACGCAGTTGCTGCTTTTTTCACGTAGACCCATACGTCTTCCCCAAATGTTTTAGCTCTGCACCACTCAAGTTCAAAATACACGTACTGCTACACTCCGCGTAGCATTCGTCTGTCTCTTCAATTTTCACATGTCGCATCTTTGGGGAAGACCCTTGGGTTTATCAAATCAACGTCCATCGATTTCTGTTTCTCGCTTCAGTTATATGGATTTTTGTGCATTTAGTCTGTCATAACGTGCGACATGATGCGATAGACAGCAGCAATATAATTTAAGTCTCTTTTCTTGTTGCAATAGTGAGAGAAAAAGCTATTACGTGTTGTTCACTGCAATAAAACAAAAGTCATACAAACTTGGCAGAATTTAAGAAATGCATCTTGAATTTGTTTCAAAGTTGGTATCCTTCCGCCTCCTTCAAAGTTGGTATCCTTCTGCCTCCTTCAAAGTTGGTATCATTCCGCCTCCTTTCAAACTACATTAAGTTTGCTGTTCCATGCAATAAAACGTTTGCTTTCAAACGATTTTTTCACTTTTTGATTCATTGCATTCAGGCTAATCCACCTGCCAGAGTCTGAACTCTACACCTTTCAACCAAAGCTTTGTTTGCTGCGATAAATTAAACTAAAACGTTATTGTTTTGGTTTGTCAAAACCTTCCTTAGCTCTGCCCTAAACCGCAATTTCCCTAAACCTTCTTTAGCTCAAAAAGCGACTCGTGTGTCACGTTTAGATCTATAGCAGCGAAATTGAACTATTTTACAGTGTCACAAAGTAGGGATGAGATCGAATATTTACTAAGTGACCATAACGAAAAAAATTTTAACTTTCTGAGCTTTTCTGCTTTGTCATCGAGTAAGCTTAAATTGAGTTTCTGATGCTCGGTGATGACTGCGTTCTACATATTTTCGGCAGTTTTTGATATTTAAAGTTATTGATGTAAAGATGTAAAAAAAGTTAAAGATTTCAGAGATGTTAGAATAACTCGATTATAACCATAGCTACCAGTCAACCTCGATTTCAATTACACTGAAAAGCTTTCATTTTTTTCAGATACAAACGAGTGTCTGACGAACAACGGAGGATGCGACCACGGTTGTCTTAACACCAACGGTTCATACAGGTGCGGTTGATGTCGATAAAATATGAATGAAAAGGTTACTACCAGCTCAAAAGCTTGAATTCATTGACTAATATGTGAAATTAAATACAGTTAATTTTTCTCATCAACGCAGTTAATTTTTCTCATCAATATCTAGAGTTCTAGGTATCCCTGATTTGAACAAGTAACTAGAAGCGATTGGCGGTCAGATGTACCAAAAATGTTGTATTTTTAAAATTGTCAATACCTTTAGGTACTTTTACTTCGGTTTTTGATATATCAAAATCGAAGAGAATAATCTCCTGGATATTCCACTATTTATACTTGAAAAAAATTAGCGTTTCAATATTTAAAGTGTTACAAAAAGCTCTTTAAAATGCGAATGTGACTCTGTTGGAATTTAGCCGACAATGTCGCGTTATTCCATTGAATCTTGTGAGCTTCGACTTTCGTCAAAAATCAGGTTCCGAGTTTAACTTTAATCTGAGTTTGTAGTTTTCTTTTCATGGGCCAGACTATATCAAACTTAAATGACACGATGGCCGATGTAACTTGTCGCTGTTATCCACTAAAAAGGAAATTGTCACTAAAAAGTATGATAAAGATAGAAAGAAAAATGAACACTTTTGAGTATTTTCGTCCCAGTTAGGGTGTCAGGAGCAGTCTGCGTCTCTACGAGCGACCATCCCTTACCAATCGCTGTGCCTCACGAAGTTCTCTTCGCAGGTCTTCGCTAGTGGGCAGGGTCGTTCCTTTTGTTTCGTTTTTTTGCTGATGATGAACTTGATTTTCGATCGTCCCCATCAACCAACACCTAGTGACATGCTTATCGTTTCGTTGTGAACCCTGCGATGGCGGAGAGTTAGTTTCAGCACCGCAAGTGACACTTTGTTTGCATGCACCCATCGAGTTTGAACAGGAGGCTGAACAGACAGCAAGTACCGATTTTCAAGTTTTAGTGTGACCCGACCCGGTATAAAACACGATCTGCCAAGTTGAAAGGGGCTTCTTGTCCTATTAAGCCGCTCAGCTTGAAATTGTGCTGTTCAAGGAAAATCTTGAAGAAAAGTTTAATTTCATAAACGTTACGGGCTCAATACTTTAACCATCCTATAACATCAAGTGCTTGCACTTATCAGTCAAGTATTGCTGCATTTTTTTATAAGCAGTGACTCACCGCACATGCGAATTCAAGGTCTAAAACGGCCACAGTTATGGTCAACAGTCCTTTGCACGATGCACCTAACGCAGTTTCTTTTACCTGTTGCATTCAATAGGTGTGGTTGCAACGACGGATTCTCTTTCAACGGAACTCACAGCTGTTCCGATATCAACGAATGCGAGGACGCCAACGGGAATTGCAGCCAAACATGTGTTAACTTTGCAGGAGGGTACGCATGCTCGTGCAGCCCTACCTTCAAGCTTGGCAGCGACAACCGTACTTGTGAACGTAAGTACGCAGCTATGTCGTACGTTTAGCGACCGCTGCAGCTTTCTTACTGTGCACATTAAAGCTGCGTAGCTGTGAGAGGTGGGTGTTGAACTTTTCTGGAAAATTTCGGCAAGTTTGTTTACAAACGACAGTCAAGGGTTGAAAAAAGCCAGTTATGCTTCTGATATTTTTTCGTTGACCGAAAGCAGATCCACAGCAAAATAGAAGAGTTTTCGACAAACATCACGTGCGAAGATTTTTCAAATCGTTGTGTGAACTCATGAATATGTATTTCTACAAAAAAAGGGTTAAAATTACAAAGAGGAGGAAGCCTGATGCATTAGACCAGCAGTGATTCTCAACGCATGGTCCGCAGACAATTCCACAAATCCGTGACAAAACGTTCACTGACCTATGTGAAACACAGTTTCGACTAATTGTTCATGAGGTATCGACATAGCAAATCGGATATTTTTTGAAAAGTTTGTACGTCAGATATTTTTTAAAAGATGGTCCATGGGCCATAAAGGTTGAGAACCACTGCATCAGACTCAACAAAACCACCTTATCAACGAATGTATGCTTAACACTCCAATAAATGGCGCATTTTTATCGACCTTTTAAGATTTACTGTGAAGAACTAGACAACGTCAAAGCCGGACCCAGGGTTGGTTGCGTCAATTTTTCCGTTGTTGAAAGTATCAATGTCTATTTGGCTATTGGTGCTAGTGTCATATTTCAGTTCTTTGTGCTGAATCCTTTCTGCGTATGACCAGGGGCGTAACGAAGTTAGATGTCGCCCGGAGCAAGAAACAAGTTAGGTGCCTCATGTTCGAACCTGCGGTCTTTCGGAAGCAAATCTGCTGTTGAAGGAAGTACTGGTGACACTGTTAGGAATTTTCGACGCCCCGATAATGATTCGACGCCAGGGGGATTGCGCCCCCCTTTCACCCCTTCGTTACGCCTCTGCGTATGACATACACGGACACCACAACTGTTGTGATGCAGACCAGATTTAAGTGCACATACAATCAACGGCTTTCGACTACGTATAACAAGAGAGGTATCAAATCAGAAAAGCGTGTTTCAGGAAGTAACGCGAGCAATAAGATTGCAGTATGTTGTTGGTAAAAAGTGTATTAAACTAAGCCAAGCAACTAAGGTTACAAGTTTAAATGCAAATGAAATCTCACAAGCAACATCATTGTGACGTCAAATAAAGACAAGAGTTTCAAAAGCTGCCTCTTCAGACTTATGTACATTTTTGCCTTCAAATCATTTTTTCAAGGAACTGTCACAATTTCGTCGTTGCATGAGGAATCTGTGACAGCAATTATATTGTCAGCAGCTCTGACAGGGATCGGTTTAAAAGGTTTTCAAAATCGTTTTGCAGCGAACGTTGCAAGAATCTTTCACCAACAAGTTTTGATTTTTGTTAACGGCAATTGGCGGCAGGTCAAAGCCTCAATTTTTTTTCTTGCCATGGCGGTTGAGGTGAACGCTTTTACCTGTGGAGTGTTATGGCGATTCATTCAGTGGCCGTGGGTCGTAACATAACCTACAAACTACCACTGTAGAACTGCCTGAAATTTGAGGAACATCGTGAGCGCGCTGCACGCTTTTTAAAATATGAAAAAGTCATGTACAGCTTTCCAATTATTGCAGGAGAATTTCTACGAAGTTATTAGAGGCGTTTTGCCCTGTGGCGAATGCGCCCATGGTCAGTGACATGTTTTCAGAAAACCAGTTAAAAACGATCTATGGAGTTTGCAAATTCAGTTCTTAACGAAAATTCGTTAATGTCAAATTTTCTTTTGGTTGTAAAAGGTTACAACCCCCTTTGCGTTCGCAGTCAAAACGTTTAGACATCCCTATACTAAATGCATGCTGCAAATACAACATTTTTGTCTAACTGAATTCAGCTCCTAGCGAACTATAAAGCCATTGCTTTTTTGAGTCCCAGAACATGTGCTTATCGCAATCAAAAAAAATTTAGCAAATAAAAATCAATCGTTGTTACCTATTTTATCAATTTTTAAGAACTTTTTCAATTTTTATATTTTGCATAGAAAATTACATCAATATAAATGTAGAAAGCAAAACTCGGTCTGCTTAACTCAAGTGAAGTAGGTTCACGGCATTTTTTAAAATTATATATACATGACAGGAAGAAGATCTGAACACCCGCCCATGTTTGACGGCGTGGCCGTAACTGTCTCATTTGCAGGAAAAGCGTTGTCTCGTTTTAAGTGCTTCCCCATCGTCAAAACACAAGACTCGCTTGAATAGCTTCTGGCCAAAGCCTATTTTCAAGAGTTTTTTGTTTGCAGATTGCCCTTCTTGTGAAGACTTCCAGCGCATAGCAAGTGACGTTGACAAAATCAAACAGCTTGGAACTATGGTGCAGCAATTGCGCGACAGCAATCTTCGCCTCAGTGCCACGGTAAAAAAGTTTTGATACACACACTGCGTGCTGAGAGACGCATTCCCACCTTACAGTACCTTCAAGGCCGATATGTGTATGTTTGCTTCAGCTGCCTCTCTTAGTGGTACAATTCGTCAAAGGATTGTTTCATGCTAAATAGAACTGCGTTCGGTAACATATATGTCTTCAACACTTAATTCTAGTCAAATCCGAGAAGAAAACTCCCTCAAGCAATTGAAATTACTGTAATTATTACACTAATTTTTAGACTCTCAGGATTTTACTGGATATTGTTCTAGAAACTTTGGTTTGTCAGTAAGCACCCCTAAACCGCAGAGAGGGTTTACCCTAACAACCGGCACATAGTTTGTCTTCTGTTCACAACAGCAGGCCAAATGCAAAAGCGAATAATTTTCTAACCAACGTAGGTCCAATTGTCCAGTTCCAATGAATCAGCATGACATAGCAGACCATATGCAATTGCAAAGCCGCCGATATAATCAATGAGTCTAAAGCACTTTGATTTACTGTGAGGCACGAAAATAGCTTCGAGCAACAGTAATGTGGTTTGAAAGTAAAGTAAACCGTGTAGGTGTTTGCACTGCTGGCAGGTTCATATTTTTCATGAGATTTGCCACTCAGTTTACAAGTTTTCTAACATGTAGCTGATGTGTACAATTTTGATATCAATCTTTGAGATACGTTTAATAGCAGAGTGCATTTTCCCAGGGGGTCTTAATTGCTTTGTATTTGCTTCTTTCAAAAAATGATGTAATGTTTGACTGGCGCAGTAGAAGCAGTAACAAATGTTCTGCTGTTTAATTGTTACTTGCATCTCTTGGAGAACTCAGTGACCGAGCGACGCGATGTATTTTTAAAGTAAAATCCAAAATTTCGATTAACTTTGGTCAAAATCGTGTATCTCCATCTGTATACAGGGCATCTGTTGCCTTGTTAAAAAAAAGCCGACTGATCGCACCACATATTTGTTGAGCGGGCATCCTCTCAGTTACAAGTGAAACGTTTTAACCGTTCAGCCGAAAATATATAGTTATTGTAGAATGGTTGATTTAGTTTAAAGCTCCTGTGATATACAACCTTCTCAGGAACAAACAATTCGCGTTGGTTAACGTCAGGTTGTTGGTGCTTTAATTTGACTTGCTTTCCAGTTTTAATGTGAACAAACAATGTAACATTTTTAATTCTGCTCCAGACGCCTATGCTGTCATTATTTTTTATATCTGATTTCGAAAAACGTTTTTAATTGGTTTTCAGTTTATGAAAGACTCTTCCTTCGTATGCAAAAAGTCGAAGTAGCCTAAAGATTTTTTAAAATTGTCTATTAAAATGTTTTCCGCGCCGGGCAAGTAGCCTGAAAGATTGTTGTTTAAAGGTATCATACCTGTATTCTCCTGATTTTAATCACACTAAAACCAAAAAGATTGTAGAATCCAAATTATCACTTATTTGATCAAATATAAAGAAGAATCACTGCGCATGATGGAATGGTCATATTTTTCATTGACCAACCTTAATTTATTTAACAAATTTTTCAAATGTGAAAACCTTCAAACCACTGGAGAGATTTTCAATAGTTCTTGTGCGGATGAAACGTACTTTTTGATTATCACAATAATCTTGAAAGTACTCTGCAATGGCAGAATAGCAAAAGTGACAGGTGCTTTAATGAGGTCTATACTTTCCTTGGAAAATTTTTCAACAAATCTCAAAACAACAGGTTCAGAAATCCTTCACAAGATGAAACAATGTCGGCCGGAACATCTTTAAAATGATGAAAGCTAATAGTGATTTATATTTCGATGTAAACTTTTTAGCTGTTTGAATGAACTTCTGCAAAAACTTTGAACACGCATTGCATGTTTGATGGCTTGTTTTTGTTTAGGTTGCTGACTTAAAAAGTCGCGTGCATAGCTTGGAATTGCAGCGTTCTGGCAGCGAACAACCGCCTCCTGATGGTGGAAGATGAGCCGTAAATATATTGGGTTGGACGTCTTGTTAGCCCATGGAGAAATCCTCTTGTGCAAATTTTAACAGCTGAACATATCTCGCCGCTTAGGAAGACTTAACTGTTCATTTCGATTTCTTTGCTGGGCTCGGCAGCGTAGTGCCTTGAATTTGCTCCAGTAGACACTGTTGTAAATACAAAGTTTTGTGTTCCTATGTGCTACGTATTGCTTTGGTGAGTTGCATATTTACGACGAATCTGTAGTTTCCTAGTACCTAGCTTTGCTCGTTAAATACACCGGAGCTGGTAAAAATTGTTCGCAAAAAATGCTCGACTTTTGTCAGCTAAGCTTGGGAGCTATGTCATAATCAGGTGAAAATGTCTTTGCGTGACTTAGTTTTTACACTCGATTATAACCACCAGACCTTTAAAAAATTACCGAAATTGAAAGAGTGATACGGTGAACGGCCAAGATTACAGCACAACGTTTGGTTGGCAGGAAAGGCAATCAATGCAGGCAAACTTGATTTGAAAATTTCGAGTACCGCATACATTTTTCAGGAAGGCAGGAAAAAGCTATGGTGCGAGCGCCCTTCAGGTCATTTATTTTCCTAGCATTTTACCCCACTCTTTGAAAAGCACAGCATAAAGGTCATTGCGACACTGCATAAATTGTTAAACCTTTAAGATCGCTTGTAGCATTGCTTTGCCTCTAAAATTCGGGCAGAGCTTATAGTTCCGTGACTTCAACATACTGGCTTTTGTAACTTGTCCCTGAATAAGTTTTAACCGTGACGACCTTCAGGTCCAAGCAAGGTTAGAAAACAGACTTTCCAGGTAATTCCCCTTGAACGAAACTTCAGTTTTCACCAGGCCCAATGCGCCAAGTGATGTGGAACACCTTACAGGCGTAGATAAACAAAAACCTTTGCTAACGCAGTTTATAACGAAAGTTTGCCCTGTGGCTGCAGAGAAGCCAAGGCTTGTCGTTAGTTGTGTAGTTGAAACTTGAAACCTGTTGCGCTAAGCCCGTCGATAGCAAGATGCTGTGAATGCTAAATCCAAGCTAGTCCTTTTTTGACGCCATCGTTTACTGATCACAAGAACTATACAACAACACCTGAATGCTTGAGTATACTTCAGACAGGTTTTTTTTTTAAGTAAAATGTTAGGTACCCGGTATGGATTTGTAGGGACCCGATTTCTCTGGTTCTAGGGACCCGATTTTCTCTGATTTTAGACCCGAATCGGGTCCCTAAAACGCTTTAAAAATACCTGCTTCAGCTATGTGAATATATCTTATTTATTACGTATAATTCTTAACAGAAATTTATCATGTCATTTTAAGCAGTAAAGCCAGTAACTTTCTTTGAAGTGTGTGGCTGTATGCCTGAAAAATAATTTTGAAAAATCATTTTGATGAAACTACACACCAGACGCTTTGCGTAATTTTAACTTGTCAAAATTACGTTAATTTTTTATCCTGATGAACTCCAAATTTGGTTCAAACGTCAGATCCATTAAAATGTGAATATGGGCGAAATTGCGCGTTGCATTTCATCCTATTGTACTCTTTTGAAATTAAGCTTGATAAAACCTTTTCAATGTCAGAAGTACACATACAAATGTATGGTAATCATGCTAAATTAACTCCAGTATGTTACGCCCTCAGTGTCAGTGTCATCTTTTATTCAAAAGTGATTTATGTATTCTGTTGTTTTTGAAGTCATCTTGCAAACGCAAAAAAGTAAATGAATAAAAACATGCAGAGAAAATCAGTAGTACATTTCTATTAAATTAAAGAAAAACCAACCAGTGGAAAGAACCTTGAATCAAAGGCCGCAGTTTTGACTCCCGCACTCTTGCTGAAGTCGACTTACCTTCACCAAAGTATCCACCGACCTCAAAAGCGCTGAGCTGAAAATGAAACTCTCAATTATTAGCAGCAGCGAAATGGGTTTCTAGACTCGTTATTTGTCCAAATCATTGCCAAACATTACGATCCTCCTTGTAGAAACGACACTTGCATGTGCAACTAAAAAGTTTTTTTTCGCAGCGGCCCGTGCTAATGACAAAGGTCTGTGGAAGAACTGTCAAGATTGTACTTTCAGTGTACTGTACGGTAATCCAGAAAGAACGCTGGCAGAAGACTTTGGCCTTACGAAACTTTTTGACAATTCATTATATAGGCAGATTAAAACAAGATTAGAATTAATTTTAGAAACTAGAAAGATGCTTAAAAACATGAGTTCACAGTGAAACGTGGGCTGCGGGCATATATCAGCACAGTCAAGGTTTTACTGGCTGCACAGTCTAAAAACCTTCAGTCTCGAGTGAAAGAGAGCGATTGTTCATTTCAGTCTTTTCACCTTTGCCTTCTTCGAAACTCATCATCTTATCGGCTTGTTCCGGACTCCAGCTTGTGCAAGAGCATGCACCATCCAATATTTGCAAGTTCCATGCCCTGAAACGTTTTCTTTGCAGTGACAACAGTCATCAGCAGCAACAGACGTCGCCACCGAAGGAGCTCACTCATAGCAAGCAAGCGACAAAAATGAAAATACTCTTGCTGTCCACTTGCTAAACGCCGACGTCTTTACTTATCCGGGTGGTTGAGTCTTCCTCCAATTTAGCAGATAACTTGGACTGTTGTGTTTTCTTTCTCCACCAAATAAACAAGATGAGGGTCGCTACCATGGCAGCAACAGCCACAATGACGCACACTACTGCTACAAACTCTGCGCTCAACCCTCTATCTGTGCTGTCATCGTCGGTCGGGACGTTGTGCGGAATGGTTTGCTTGCTAAGAAGTTTCCTGTTTCTTCTTTCACTTTTACAAAATGAACGGGATGCATCTATCATCATTTCAGCGACGTTCGGATCAACTTTGCTACAATTATCTAATGACATTGCTCTCAAAGTTTGGAATTCGGGACAGGGCAACTCCAGCAACTTGAGCCACGAAGTGCTTTTTTGATTCGACGAAAATAGAACAAAAGCCTGAAGTGCAAAACAAGGTGTGTAAAGACCTCGCAATTTTTAGCATGCACTATACATTGCAGGCTTTGCACGAAAATCAGAAACATTTCTCATGCGAATCAAACACTGTCAGTGACACTTCTAGCGTTATCTTACCTGATATTCTGCGGATGCGCAATTGCATTTCCAATCATTGTTCGAAACAAATGACGTCAGAGAATTGTCTTTGATTGGTGGATGTTGAACAACGGTTACAAACCACTCAGGGTGAGGATTTTGCAAGAAATTTCCGTTTAGGCGTAGAACTTTTAATTTGCTGTTAAAACAAAGCAGTTGTTTGATAGGACTTTTTTCACGTGCCCTAACGTCATAGAAACTCAATCAATAAATGTGTACAAATGCTCATTGCCAATTTGCACGGATCTTTTGTTGGTATCAAGGAATTATTAGTCGAAAATACTTGGAGTAGAACTGAATACCTTTGTTCAGCTTTGTTTGCAAGTTAATGATGAAAAGACCAGGTTCACTGTTACTTCCTGTTTTCTTGAAAGTGAAATGACTGCAAAACCAGCGCATGCCACTCGCATGAAGAAGCACGCTTTGCACCAACGACGTACACATTTTAAACAAAAAAAATGGAATAAAGAAACGTGCATACAATAAAATGAAATGAAAACGACATAAAATTAAATGACAAAACTTTTACCGAAAGTGGAAAAGCAATCCAAAGTTTAAAATTCTTTGCTTCATTTGAAACACAATCATCTAGATCGATGGACATACAACAGCCCTGATTGCTTTAACAATGACAACAATCCACAATTTGATGTCGGACTGATGCTTTTCCGTTTCAGAAAAGAAACAGACATGTAACACTGAAATATTTTGAACCAATTAAGCCAAATTCAATTCTTTTTACAAATATTTTCCAATTTACCTTGAACCAGCTTTGGTACAATTTCAATCTCTTACCATAGTTCAGCGAAAAGATGCTTTGGCAACGTTTTCAACTTGTTGTGCCGCAGGTCAATCAACATCAATTGGCGGTTGTGTTTGAAAGCATTTTCTTCCACTTTTGTGATGTGGTTATTGCGCAGGCCAAGCCGTCTGAATAATATGAAGAGGAAATGGCTTAGATTTGTAATAATTCCGTTTTCGTAGCTTAAAGCATGACATGCAGACAATGATAAAATAGGTAAATAGTAACCCTTTCTGATAAACTTTGCTGTTTCTAAAATTTAATTCTGATGTTTTTACATATCAACGAAATAATTGTCAAACGTCCTGAAAAGCCTGTACGAGTTATTGACAGAATCTGTGGTATCCATCAATAACCAAAATGGTGAACTGAAAAGAGCCAGTTTACTTGAAAATAAGCAAAACACATGCGTTTGATAAAATGAATTTGAAACGCCGTAAACAGCTCTTCAAAAAGTTTTCTTATGTTAATTTCTAACACATTGAACTACTTTTTACTTGAATCCTTGTTCTTTACAAAAGACAAGACTAAAGTGTAGTTTTCCAAATGATTGATCATTTTGAAAATTTTCTTTTATTGATGAGATTTGTTTAAAAAAGGAACTATTTCTGAATTAAAACGATGAGTTTCTTGTCACATTGCAGTTTTTATTTTAGCCAGTAATCTAATCTTTCATTAAAAAAAAATCATTTGGTATTCAAAGATCATTGAAGGTTGATGACGAATTTACTTTAAAAGTAAAAGAAAACTAGTTAATGACAGTAAATTAGCCAATGAGTAATATTCTCACCCAAGAACAGGCATTGCAGCTAAGGCGTCTCTTTCCAGAACGCTAATGAGATTGTGACCTAAATCCAACTCGAACAGGCTGGGAAATTTCAAATGAGGCTCAGGCGCCCAACGGCGCATTCTGTTGTACTGAAGACTCAGTATTTGCAAATTTTTCAGCGACGAAAATACACCCAGTTGTACTTCAACCAAAGCATTGTCATCCAAGTGCACCTCTTGCAAATGAGGCGTCGGCGCAAACGTTGTGCTGGAAAGCTGCGAAATTTTGTTGCGTTTCATGCGTAGGCGTCGAAGATGAACCAGACCTGAAGAAAAATACAGTGACATTCTGTCGTGCTTAAACTAAGCGAAAGGACCAAATCGCCATTGGAAATCCGTTGTGTAATTTTTCACCGGCGTATAATAGATATTCTGTGACAAATGAGTGCGACGTGTTGTTTTTCGTTCTAATTCTTTACATGAGTGTCAAACGTACAAAAGTAGCACGTCGTCCATAAAGCATTAGAAATAGGATTGATCACTAAATACTTGCCTTTAAGCGAATCAGTTTCAATTTCATTGATGTTGTTGTCAGATAGGTCTATATGTAGTAGCTTCCTTGAATGAGAAAACGTATTGTTCTTCAGTTTTTGAAGAAAATTGTCGGAACAGTCTAGTTTTTCCAAACGCCTGTATCGTCGTAATTGTTCTGATAAAGAAGTAGATTGTTACAATAAGTGTGGTTATTTATATCGAAGAATTCATTTCTAATTTAATTGTCACGCAAATGCATAGACTCGCACCTTAGTATTGAATTAAAGAATTTTTCGTTGAATATTTTTTCTCAAATTCTTTCAAGTTTGGTTCACTTTAAACTATGTGTAATTAGGTAAACGCAGTAAAAATAAGATCTGTATTTGCGTATACTGGCCAAAGTAACGATTTTTAAACATCAACCTGGTTCAATATCTTCTATGCAACTATTGTTGATGTAGAGAGCAGTGGCGTAGGAGCAGGGTGCGAACGCTTGCACATCATCGGGATTTGGTATCTTGGTGTAACTTGTGAGATCGCACCACAACGTCATGTCAGTGTAGTACAGCTGGCAACTGCAAAAAGAGCGTATGGTTCAGCGGAAGTTCCCAAACCGCAATTCCTCAACGAAACAACGCCTGCGTGGGTAAAGTTATTGCCGAGTGCTATGTACATCTAACACTAGTGCGAATTTTCCCAGTATCGCTTAATATGCAAATCAAACGAAGCTGAAACGCTGCCAACGCACTGGTGCTGAGGTCATCTCACTGCGGTGATAAAGAACGATGTTTGACGGTCATGGTTAAAGTTGCTTGCAGAGAAAATGCAAACAAAACACAGAAAGTACCTGTCATAAATTTTTCTGGAATCGCCAGGTTGACATTTCAGTTCTGCAACTGTAAGTATGACAAAGCTCAGATCCAAAGCAAAAATGACAAGCTTGGTCAAAGACATTTTTTAAAATTATGGCAATCGATGGCTGTAAAAATACTGCTGTAAACATATAAAGCAAGAGTTTGCAAGTTTCTAACGATCCTAAGCGCGTAAATTACAACGGAAATGAAGTCAACTAGATATCTGTCCACTCAACGTTGTTACTTAAAAAAATCTGCAACAAACCAAATTTACACAATGGTATGGTCAAGTCGGGAAGAGTTTGAACAGTGGCTGTTTCTCCTTGTTTCAAATACACGCGATTAAACAAAAAAGTAGCCTAGAGAAGCAATGATCTTGCAGTTAGTGACATTTCTTTTTCTTAATTTCTATCGCATTTGTAGTCTGGATATTCTGCGAATTAGAAATCTGCGATAGGTGTGACCTGTTCAGCAGCGCTTGGCATTTGTAGGGTCTGACAAATCAGTTATGCACTTGACCTGTGAACACGAATCTTGAGCAGTAAATACTCTTCAACTGGTCCAACCTGTAGCATTATGATACACTATATCGCTCTGCAAATCCAAAGTCAAAAAACAATTATACAGAGTAGGTTTTGCTTGTTTAAACTTCAACTTGTATAAACATAATTCAGCGTTTCCTCTGAAGCATTTGATATTTTGTCAATGAAAAACGGTTCAAGCCTAACACTTGTAGCATTCAGGCGTTCAACCTCTTCCGTTTTACCAGCTTCATAAATTGCGGAGATCAGCAGACGTTTGTTTGAATTTGACGATCCAACTTCCACGCAAGGTTTTACATTTTACTGCTGCCACTAACTGGTTCCTATTATTGTTAAACGAAATTTACCATTCAGAAAAATTAATGTTGCAGTACGCCAGCTTCAGCAAAGCTTACACACCGCACTAAAGCCCACCTTGCACCAAAAAATTTGTTCACGCTTGGATGGAGCATTAATGTTTTTATTCAAACTTATAAACAAAATCCCAGTTCTGCCTCAAATCTGCCTGCAGTATGCTCAATGGTGCCTCAAGCTATCAACCCAAATGAGGAAACCTGCGATTTTGAAGCTTCCAGCGGTACTAACTGCCATAGCCACAAAAAAGGCTTGAATTGAGAAAGCACCAGTTAGACCTCCCAGCTTTTTCCATTTTTCAACAATGTCTGCTTTTGCTGTACCATTACAGCTAAACACTGCTAGACCATGACGATCGTTTTACAGTTGCTACACGCTATAAAGAGTGCTGGGGGAATTTCCCGCAAACAAAAGTTTTATCTCCAGCCGATTGTGTGTGAATGTGGTAACAGGCTCGTTGTCAAAAAGGATAGGGGAAATCCATACTATGGGAACTAAGACGTTGGTTGTTAGAATCGAGCACCATTGCGAAATTACATTTACTGTATTTGCGCGCATGTAAGGTTTAACCTGCAGGGTTAACACGAATTTTACCCACCATGTCAATATGCAATCAAGCGTTTAAAAATGTGGCAACTAAGTTTTTACAGAGAACCACAAAAAACTTGGTTCACTATCGTAGTTTGATTTCCATACGTGATAAACCAAAAGGGAAGCAATTTGTCATTTGCTGGTAGGCTCAAGTCAACATCTGAATAATAAGAGCTGATGATGCTTACATCGTAGGCGAAATATATACTCTGTAAGATCTTAAAGTGTCTGATTCTTTGCTGAGAAAGGATCTCTTTCCAAAGACAAGGTACAAAAAGTTAATATGTTTAAATATATTTACAAACACATGCATTTGGTAAACGTCTTACTTGTGATTGAAGAGTCGTCAGGGCAGTATAGTAGGTAAAGAAAAATAGTTATCATCATGAAACATTTGCAACATGTTTACAAACCTCTCTGAGGCTACACCAGAAAGAAGTACAATGACATTTTCCAGCATCTTGTAGTTGATTTTTTAATTTCTGAAGTCTAACAGAAATACGTTTCTTCTTTAAGTGAATATGACTTTCAGTGTTACACACTTTCGAAAGCACTGAAAAAAGTTGGTTTGCAGAGACAAAACATCTTGGTAGCTTTCGTTTATGGACGGCTTTAACTTCGGACAAACATTTTTCAGTGAAATCCACCGTAACATTTTTTTAACTATGTTGCACGTTCACGATAACTTCCGTGTCATTACTTTGAAGCTGCTAGTAATTTGGAGAAAATGAAATTCCAAATGCAGTTTTTATTACTCAACCTTTTTGCTCTATTTTTATAAACAAGCTGAAGTTCCATATGAAACCATCTAAAATGGAACAGTAATGACTTGCAGCAGTGTGTGTTTGTTTTAAATTCAGTTACACTTGATATTTTTGTAAAACAGTAAAAAATTTGATGTAGTTTTTCGCAAGTATTTTGTCTTAAGCTGCTTTATTCATTAAAAAATTTAGTTCTTCTAACTGTGTTTAGAAAAAGTTCCGTGTTGCTAATGATGTTAGATGAGATTCTTTTTGACTTTTTGCCCAACTTTTGTTTAACATTCACCTTCTTTTTTTGGATGACTTCCTCAGGCATTCTACCACGAGGAGACACTTTGCCACAATAAGATCACGCTTATCGAAGTGTGACTTTTTTTCTGCACCTTCGGAAGTACTCTCTCGCCACAGGGGATTGCTCAGAAAGAAGAACATAATTTTGTCAAGAAAAATTCTGCACAGTTCAGGATAATGATGGCCCGTATGGTCGCTGCAAAAATCGAATCGGATTTGTTAAGGTACATGCGTTAAGATGATAGATATACACTGCGATGGTTTTCATGCAAATCCACATGAATGTGGCTATATGTTGATATAGTCAAACGTTATCCCAAAGCACTGTGACAGTTGTTTTCCGTTCTTGACTAAGGTTTTCACGCTTCTTATTGGGGTTCCAAAAGGCTCTAAGCAAGAGAAGAATACTTAAATCCTTTATGACTTTTACGGGAGCTTGCAGCGAAAATTCTAAAAACTACAATCTGTACGAAAAGTTGACACATCCAGCAATGCCACAGCAAATTCTATTGCACAAATGTTGCATCCTAAATGCTATGTTGCAGATGTTTTCAGCGAAAGCTCGAACAAAATTACGTAGTAATTACCTGGACCTTTAAAAATCTGAGCAGCTGGTACTGTTTCGAACAGGGACCGAGTTTCACGGGGGACGGGGAAGGGACATGGCCGACACAATATCTTTTGTCCTTTGTTTCCACCAACATTTTGTGATAAAAAATAATCTGGCTGTACAGATTTCTACCATGACCCAAGTACACCTAAATCATGTCGTTATTTGTTATGTACATCAGGATATATTAAATTAATTATCCTGCCAAGATATTACCCAGGAATCTGTGGGGTTCAATGATGCAAGTTGACGTGTGTTTGGCAAAATGTAAATACTATCCCGATGTACATGACAAACAACGGTATGATTTAGGCGTACGTTTGGGCCATTGTAGGGCGCAGCCATGTCAGTTGATAGAATCTGACAGATACATGTTTATTAAGTGGAATTGTATTATGTAACTGCCAATTATTTGAATCGTAGAGATACATGCTCATAAATTCTATGTTTTTTAAAGAATGATTGAAGTGTTGTGTTTGTTTTATCAACTTTGACAAAGAACTCTTCAAGTGTACAGTTTTGTGTACTTAGTAAAGAAACAAATACCTAGTAATCATTGTCAAGGACTGCCATCACACCATGGGTGTAGCCAGGGGTGCACTTGGGCTATGGTTCCCAAAATATATCATTTCCATAATTTGCCTCCCATTTCGCCAATTTTACTGAGTCGTACTACGGTTGAGTGAACATGGTGACGTCATCGAAACGCAAACAATAATATCATATTTTTATCACACAAAGTGTGTTCCCTCCGAAGTTTTCTAACAAAATCGGTCCCTGCTTTCGAACGTCTGAGGTTGACTGCGATATTGAAGTTTTTCTCAACTCATTTCATCATTTTACCAGCCAACCTTTAACCGTGTTCATGTCACACTGAACAAAGCTTGAGTAACTACTATTTAATTTGTTTAATAAATACAATTTTCTATCAGTTAACCGTGGTTATAAATTACAGAATAATTAGGAAACTTTGTTGAAATTTTTGTTTTCAAATGGCCCAATAAATTTTACTTACAGCATCTGACAATAAAGTTATATGATTTCTTAATTTTTAAAATGCCCCATCATCTATAACAAGATTGCTTCATTGCTTAAGATTTTTTAAATGTTTTGATTATTAAAATCGCTCGGTTCCCTGAAACAGAGCCGCATTGTTTTGTATCGTAATTTCGCTTGACAGAAAACTGATGTTTTTGCATCCGTGCAAGTTCATACAAGACAATGCTTCTAATATCTGTTTTACTTAACCTTGAAAACGATGAATCTGCAGGACATTCATTGCAAAATTGTTGAGATAAAGATTTCAAACAATAAGATTACTACAGGAATTAAAAACTAAGAGCATTTTGTGAGTTGCAGTATTTACAATATTCATATGAGCAACATGCGCACGTTGTTACAGGTGAGCAAATTCAAAAATGTTTTTAAACACAAGGGAGCATTAAACCACTGTAAGTTCCTATCGGTATAAGTAGAACTCAAGTTTTGGACTGTCGGCATTAGAGTAGCAATTTCATCATTCAAGATTTAAAACTAAATTACGCGATAAAAGAAAGTCCTCTCGAGGTGGGAAAGTGCTTTAGCACGAGCGCATATTTTTCAAAAATCTGTGGGACACGCACAACACTTATGCATAAAAAATGTACAAAATAAATACTAAGTGCTGTTTTATCAAAACAAAATTCTAAACCAATGTGTGTTAAATTGTTGCGTCGCTCCTGCCTGTAGTTCACAGATCCTTCAGGGAATCAGTGAAGCTGGCATACCAGAGCGAATACCACACAAGCTGTTGTAAAGTATATATTATACTGTTCCTGGTTCCGAACAAGAAAGTAAATTCCTACGAAACAAGCAGAAGTGAAAGTTCTTTGAACGTTAGACTGCAGACACAATTCCTTGGATTTTTTTGCTGATAGCATACAATCCAAAGCGAGTGCGCTAGATGTTTGCAGCAAAGCACAGACAATCTTATTAAAATCCAAAGCAGTTTCTAAAATCAACAACGATCTTCATCAAAAAGAAAGATGATGAACAAAACGACACGCCCTGAAGGTTTGTTACTTTCCGGCGTCAAGCGAAATTTCTGACTTGACGCCATGTGCACATGCATGGAGTAATAGCCTACCTATCAAATACGCTGAGAAAATTGATAATTAGGGCTTAGGGTTTGGTGTTTAGGTAAGTGCATCAGGTTAGGGTTAGCAAAAGAAAAATAATTAAGGCCTAACACTAAGTCCAATATTTTTCAGTGGTTATTGCCGTACTGCAGGTATCTGATATCTAACCAAAAAGTTTTATTTATCCAACATACTTCATAAAAGTAAATGCCAAACTTTATTCCTTTACTCAAAGAAGCAAAATAACTGACAAACAATAATAGGTCAGAAATTTCGCTTGACACCGGAAACCAAGCAGTAATCTGCTATCGTCACTGCTGCCCATCTTACATCACAATAACTACAACGAAAAGAAGATTTGCTTTGGGGTAATACCGGGCAGCGAGACAGCAGTTTTGTCTGGAGTGGTCTTGCAACATGTTGCACAACGTAAAACAATGGCATTTTTACCACAACCAGCACACATCAAGCTTTTAACCAGCTCGCCAATCATAAACGTAAGGTTTTGAAATTGTTTTGAAGGCAATCGCAATTCGTTAATTTAATGAAGCATGATCTTCAGTTTGCGACAAACTCCCATGTTCCACAAAAGGTGATGACACAGATTTGTGTTTACGTTTGGTGAAAGGCCTCCTTAAATTGCTGCAGTGCGATTGCAATTATCGAGCACACATGTCACCAACCGGCATTTACTAGATTTTTCGGACAACTTCTGGTTGCTTATTGGCAGCAAAATTGAGCAAAACAAATGCTTCCATTCAAAGCTGAACTGTGCTAAACACTGGATAAAACTCTGCTACAGTTTTGTCAATTCTGGTTGAGCGGCGTCACTTGTCCAGAGCCTGTAAAATTATCCCTTTATAAGAAGTGCACGAAACAGTTTGACACCATCTTAGAGTCACATGACATGTTTTTCTTATCAGGTGCTGTGGGTGATTTCAAAAATCGGATAAGCTGCCAAATGCACTTCCCCAATGCTGTCAAGAAAAATGTAGCCACATAATTTGTTCTTTTTTCTTATCGAATAACATTTTTAGGGAAATGCTAACACCAGCTCACACACAATATTTAATCTTAGTCATATCTAGCTGTGCTGTAACGCCAGTATAAAGGAAGAACTTTGTACCGTTTTTTAAGCGACGCGCAAAATGGCATCATAAAAATGGGGTAAATTGTTTTTTCTTGAAATTGATCGGGTGCGCTCTGCAGCAAAACCTGCCACAGCAAGATTTTCTATCACAGTGGTTTTGACATACAGTAATCTCCCGGCTAAGTTCGCACCCGTTTAAGTTCGCATCCCAGTTAAGTCCGCAAAAAATATTCAAAAAACCTGGATTCAACTTTTTCAATAATTTATTGGTATTTGCAATGAGTCAAACATGGCAACACAACTTATCATGAAAAGAGTTAAACAAGCAACAATATGGTGCTAAAGTTCACGATTTAAACAAATTAGGAATGGCCAGCTGATGCATGTTATGCTCTCTTTTGCGTTTTGCTTTCAAAATCACCTGCCTTAAAGGTATAACTTATCTTCCATATTTTCAAACCTCCTGACAGACGCTCTAAATTTTATCTTTTTCGTCTCTTCGACATCAGAGCAGAATGTTTATGAATAACTTCCCGTTTCGCCCAGACTTTTCTAATAGTAGCCTCACTAGCTTTGTGCGGCCGTGCGATGCTTCGTTTGCTTGGAGGATTTGTCTGGCTCAACTTAGATAATACTTCCAATCTCTGTGACTCATTCAAACGCTTGGCTTAACCTGACATTATATGTAAATAGTATAATATAAGTAAACACCATGTGCCTTGCTAAAGAGATTAGTTAGCTTCAGTCAATGCAACATTCAGTCTCGAAACTTCAGCCCTAACGATTAGCAACATGGTTGTCAACCTGTTTTCACCAAAAAAAGCCAGACCTTGTCCCAAAAAGCCAGAAAAAGCCAAATACCAGTTGTAAGGCATATTCACATAAAACATGCATAATCAAACACAAAATAGATATTGAAAATCGTCAGAAACATCAATATAATTATAATACAATTCTTATCTTTAGAAGCATTTTCTTTCCCAGTCATTACACTGTCTTACATTTGTTTCTTATGACATCGACGATTTTTAGGGCAACAGTAAAATCTTTGTAATATTCTTTGTGCCCTGCATGGTCACAGACCCTCGTCAGAAGAGATTTGTAATGAATATGCACCTCAGACAATGTTTTGCCAGAGCTAAGCCTTTTCGACTGATAAAAAGCCAGAAAAAGCCAAAGGTGTTCAAAAGAAGCCAGAATTTCAAATTCTGGCTTAAAAAAAACAAATTGGCTGCAACCCTGATCAGCAATTCAGCGTCTTCATTTTAGCTGATACATGTACAAGCCTTCTATATGACGCAATAATACGCTTTTTTGTGTAGAGCACAAAGCATAATTGCTAAGTTCGCACCTACCAGCTAAGTTCGCACATACTGCTCAGGTTCAAGTTGCGAATTTTAACTGGGAGATTACTGTAGTGAGAAGGGAGAGTATACGACATCACACATTTACAGTGTCTTTCGAGCAAGGTTTGGCCTCCACTGCATCATCCCTGTTCGTTTCCGCGTCTGGTGATGGCGTCTTTTTTCGAGATCGTCGTCGATTGTGTACAAAAAATGCCACTGCCCCTGCTAATCCAACGGCAACAAAGATGCCTAACAGTACCATTGATACAGTAACAGTCACATATTCATCTTGTTGCGTATTTTGTTCTATTTTATGAATGTCTACATGGTATGACATAAATCTCGAAGGTTTTGGCTTTTCTTGACATAGTTTTCCTGGTCTTTGGAGAATCATAGTGATATTAATCTCATAACTTTCTGGACACAGGCTCAAATCAACTGAATTGAGATAATTTTGATTCTGGCAAAGCAAATTGAGCTTGTCGTGCAAGGACGCTTTGCCAATGGCTGAGAGGTAAAGCAGTAGATCCTGCAAAAACATAGTTTTTTTTAGTCGACAGTGTTATTTTGTCCTAAATGAGCTTTATCAAAATCAACGTATAAATGCTGTAAGCGTTTCAGACATGCAGCATCATCGCATACAACAAGGTAACCAACGCCGACGAAATCGTTTCATTGTTTCTAACTATGCTTTGAAATGCGGGAGCGCGTAGCGTCGACGCCGCTACCAATAAGTAAAATAAATTTGGGTAAATGGTTCCGAGAACAAAACCTTCAACCACTTTTTTACTTTGTAAGTGTTGGAACGTTTTTTAAGTAACTGCAAATCATCTAAAATGTGAAAGCGGTTACTGAAACTCAGGCGGTTCGAAGCTTCTACGATGAAATGTAAACAGAACTAAAAAGTAAGGTTGAGGCTAGTCTAATACGACGTTATTTCAATCGATAACGTCTTCTTGTACCTTGTTTTGTTTCAATCTTAAGGACTACCTTTGAAAGCCTCACAGGACGAGCCTTACTTGATAGACCGTGGAAGCGCAATCGCACCGCCAGTTGTTTTCAGAAACAAAGGATGTGACTGAATCAACATCCTCAGGACCATTGCGGACGACATTCACAAACCATTCAATGTTAGGTGTGTGTAGATGGTTGCCATTCAACAGAAGAACCCTAAGCTCACTGTAAACGGAAGATAGTGTAAGTTAGCTGTTGTTAAATGCAGGTACGGATTTTGTCAAACTATCAAAAAATGTACGTTTAGATTCACTGCGAAAGTCAACTACTTTTTAGCTAAAGCTGTTTTCACTTATCTTTAATACAAACACGAGTTACTTTTTTCATGCGCTATCCACAAGCATGTCATCAAAAACAGGTATACGATGCTTTTTTTCCTCAAGAAAAACCCCAAACTCACCATAGTTCAGAAAAAAGATTCCGTGGTAATATTTGCAAGCGATTTTCCCGAAGGTCAATGTATGCGAGTTTTGAGTTTGTCTCAAGCGTTCCTTCATCAGTTTGGCCGATGCGGTTTCCTCGCAAGTCCAACCATCTAACAGTGTAACAAAAAGTAAGCATTGATGATGACATATTTTAGTAAACTAAATCTGGAATCATGAAAGATACTTCTTTTCGCAGACTCGTCGCTGCGCAGATCAAAATCTCATACAGCAGGTGTAACATTTTTCAATCAACTACAAAATAACAATGAATGCATTCACGGATTGTTTTCGTACACAGTGACCAAATTTACCTTCTGGAAACCATGCAACACTGTTTAAACGTAATGACACGTTTTTAAGCTTTTTATAAGAGTTGCAACAAGAAACGGACGTGTTGTTAAATGCTCATTACTGAAGAGATGGTATCGAAGAAAAATCATTTCTTTTCAAGGAAAGAAGATGGTTGTTGCTCAAATCCAGCACCAACAGCTTTGGAAAAAATGCCTTTCGGTCAGGAATCCACCGGTAGATCATGTTATACGAGAAATTCAAGATTTTCAAATGGGTAAGATTTGAAAACACTTCCAAATGTATTTCTTTTAAGCGATTGCAGTCCAAATGAACTTCTTTTAAACTTGGTGCGTTGCGAAAGATGTCTTTGGGCAGTCGTGAAATGCTGTTGTTGGACATACGTAAAAATTGAAGGCTGAATAACCCTGAAAAAATCACGAAGAACAACCGGAAATTATTTGCAGGTCTGTAGTTATGCCACCTTTCAAATAATCGTATCAGCAGTAGCTAAATGTGTCATAAAACTATCCACTAAAAACGATTTTATCAAACGAGTTGATCTCGCCTAGCTGTTTTAAATAGACTAATCCCTGCAACTCTATGCATCTCAGTAAAAACTAACCAGAATGGAAAAGTTAAGTTGATTTTGATCGGCCGGGGTATAGTTAAAGTTGATGCTTACCTTCTAAGAAATTGTCTTCTAACTCATGTATTCTGTTCAACGACAGGTCCATGTGTCGGAGCTTGTCAGCGGAAGAAAATGTTCCGTTTCTCAACTTTGTTAACAGGTTATCGGAACAATCAATTCTTTCCAGTCGCGTATATCTCCGCATCTGATCTGCTTATGGAATGTTTCGTTAAAAGTGCATAGAAATTACTTCCGATCATGAACAACATTTTGCCTCTATTGTTTCAAGCTGTTGCTTTTTATGTGAATAAAAAGAGACTTTTGAAACAAGATTTGTTCACGCTGGTAACACACTATTCAAAACTAAAACGAGATTACTCACAAATAAAATAGCCGATCAGCATGTCCATCAACGTTGTTTAACGTACCTGCTTCAATTTCTTCGAGACAGCTGTTGTTCATGTAAAGCGCATTAGCCAAGGCACATGGCGCGTATGCTTGCACGTTGTTTGGATTTGGAATAGTTGTAAAATTGGTCAAATCGCACCAAAGTGCCATGTTGTCATATTGCAGGTCGCAACTGTACATAACACTTCAGTAAATTGTCAGTTTTGTGGTTTCAAGAAGCACAGCTCTATGGCTTGAACCATCGTGCTTTGATTAGACAGAAATACACAACAATAACTGTTGGTCAGAATTCATTCGATACCAGACTTTAATTTGTTGTAGTGTGTTTCACACTTTCGCAGTTTTAGATCTCAAGAGTAAGAGGTTTTACTCTCAATGCATCAACAGCCCGTATATTTATCTTTTCTTGATGGTTTTGTAAATTCATAACAATTTTTGCACTAAAAACATTTCATGGTATTGTTTCTTGTTTGCTTTAGAAAGCCTTTCGTTATTTTGCTACCATTTGTAAAAATTAAACATTGTAGATTTCTTTCAATGGTAAATATTCTGTAAATATGGGTTTGAAAACAAGTCGTATAACACCCATTGAAAATTGATTTCATATAATTTCAGTTTGGTCTTCTATTCGAAATACTTTTCGTAAAAAATATTTAACTAAGTTGGATGAGCAGAACTGAAAACCTCCTATTATGGCGTATCGAACACTGCATTAGCAGAACGCCATACCTGTGGTACACTTGACGAGTGTCAGAAGCGGTGCATTTTTGCTGTACCGCAACGTCCACTGAAAGAAGAGTTAAAAATGTGAGCTGAGTTGCCAACTTCCCTGCTTTCCACAGCATTATTTAGACTAAGCTCCCAACGTTTTTATGAATGATAGCAAGGGACTGCAACAGCCTAAAAACACAAAAATCTCATGTCAAGTTAGGAAAATTAAACCTTTCGCTTTCAACGTTCTGCCTGAAACACAGCGACCCCGGATCAAAATTCTACAACTTTACTTATTATTTCTTAAATCTCCTAAGGTTTTTCTATTTTGCAAAATATTGCAGGACATATAAATGTGTTTCCGCTCGCGCAAATTTGTCTGCATCATTGATATTGAAAGAAAAGTCCAACAAAAAATTTAACTTAGGAGTATACGAGTGTTTCGAACTGTTTTACAACTTTACCTGCAACCATTTTGTGCATTATGCTTGAAAACACTTAGTAAAAATGCAGCAAATCACCAAAAAGCGTATAAGAAGCATTCACGAAGAAAAAAAGCGTGATAAGCTAAAAAGCACATTTTTCGAAATATTTTTAAGCTAACATTGCATCACCCATATCTGGCTAACTGACACCTATTTCTAAAAATACAACTAACATTCAAGAAGTATCCTCGACTCAACACTTTTTGACACGACTAGTTATCACCGAACATTGAATTCAGCATCAACGTTTGACTGCTCCTAATCATCAAAAGAACTAAGATGTGCCTGCAAAGATGCACACAGGAAAACGTTTAGCAGCTACAACATTTTTGTTAAAACTCGAGCACAATAGGTGCACCGAGTACAGTTCTGTTGTACACGTTGCTAGTTGACTGAGCATGTTTGTGAATAGCAAACAAACACGAGATGTGCATACGTTTGCTGTTTTGCTTCCCCACGCTGGTGCAAGCGCGAACGCTCACCACAGTGTCATCGTATGAAGCGGCGTTGATCGACTGCCCCTGGCATGAGCGATGTTCTCGACTAACGTTGATCGACTAACGCCCATAGCAAGGTTGATGAAATTTTGAAACGTTTTGGTATGTTCTTCGCCTTTGATCAGTCGATTCTAAATGTGACCCTTGAAAGCTTTTGCTAAGTCGAAGAAGACCTGTTCTCGAGAGGTCTGAGAGACGCAGAAGGCCACCGAATTACAAATATTCCCTAAAAAGAAACCTCTGAAGTTGTTTGGAATCTTTACATCTCCAACACACATCACTGTTTGAAGGGAGGGGCGCAATGCTTTTTCAGTAAATTCGGAGAGAAGATGTTTTGACTTTATCGCAACGTATGAAACTACTGATCATATTTACTTGATTAACTAAGTCTTTAGTCAAGTGTGAAAGATGTATAATTTTGACCAGCATGACGCAAAACAATAATTTAGGTTATACTGGAAGGATTACCATATTCCGGTTTGTTGGTAGACACTGGCAGTAAAAAATAAAAAGTGCTGTGAAAAAAGCTCTTCACTTTATTTCTAGCGAATTTTTTACAGGAAATCAGAAGACTATACAACATACACACTTGGTCCTAATACGAATACTGTACTTACACATATTATCATCACAGCAAGTTCAAAGCTTCCCCACCCAACTGTGCCCCATCTAGTTTGAAAATAAAATAATTGAATTAAGCTCACTGTATACCAGGGGTTCAAACCTAATTCTTTCAAGTGGCCCGCGAGGTCAAAATTCAACCACACCGACATACAATTCAATCCAGGTGACATTTTCCTACCACAATGCCTTTTTTCATAGTTAAATGGAAACAATCGCCAATGGTCTTTGTTGCGTCACCAACCGTCACAATACATCAGCCATTGATTGAACAACTGCGGTATTGCCTAAGCTCCGTGTTTTTTTACATTTCGTGTGCGTAGTGCTTTGCAACCTGTAGGGATTGTACAACTTAATCGGAGGTAAAGCTCATTTGAAAAGCATTTTTAAGCTGTTCCTAAGGCAGGTACGGTTTTATTAAGTTGCTTCTGATAATGGAAGCGGGAACCAGGGACGCTGGAGCAGCGGCAGGGGGGGAGAAAAAAGAATTGAGGGCAATGGAAACTTACAAAAAACAAAGAAATTGTTACCAGTTACGTTTGTTTCTGTTCATCAACAATGTTGACCTCAAAAATAATAACAAAAATTATATTGAAAGCCACTCTGAATTATCTGGGTGCGTGAATAGCTGCAATAAATGTGTGTCAAGCCAATCTTGATAAACTATAAAATTACCTATGATACTGTTATAGAAAGGCACGTCCGCCCCCGTTGCCCCTATTTTGAAAGGAAAAGGGGGCAATGCCCCCGGCATGCTGAACGTTTGCCATAATGGTAGAGAATTTCAAGAAAGGTGGACTCGTCAATACTTCTTCATTCAAGTTGAAAACAAGCCGATTTGCATGATATGCAAAAAGACGTTTCAGACTTCAAAAAATATAACATAAAAAGACATTATGACACCAGGAATGCATCTTCTGGAGTGAAGACTGCAATGCAAACTCAGCACCATATCGTGATATGAGACTTTGGTGTGCAAAGCAAACAGTAGTGGCCCTTACTCGAAAAAGTTTGGACCGTCTGCCCCAAACCGTTAAACCGGGAATAAGGAAATATTTTGGATGTGCTTTAGTTGTGAAAAGTTCACCAAACATTCCCTTCATGCAAACTAAAATTCCCCGCTGACTTAAAATACCCAATCGCACAAACACGGCCGAAGCGACGCCATTGATACTGGTTCCGTTTTCGCAAAAGCCTATGTGTATATTTGGTGAACGCGGAAGTTCCCTTAGGCTTACGCGTTGACGTGAAAGGATTTCCATTCATACCTTTTACCTGATGAAAATGCCATGGAGAAAGTACATTAACGCGAGGTGTTTTGTAGAGAACATTTCGCGACACGTGTGTTATGACCATCGTTAGTGTAGTCGTAAGTAGGGTTAGTTCGGATAACAATCATTTTATTATGCGGATAACGGAAATATCCGCATATTTGTATTTTAATTAACCAGTTAGCCGGATAATAACCGATAATTGTTAAATAATTGATTTCGCGGTATTTTCTTGAAAAATTGAAAGAAAAATCATGACACAGTTTTATTGTAAGTATACAAACGTGGCTTTAGCAAGTGCAGGGCCCGACTGGAAACACTTTTACGGGGCTCCACTAAGTGGTGTGTGCAGAAATGTTTAGGGGGAAATCAAGTCATAATGATAGAAGTCACTGATGTGAAAAAAGTAGGCCCGCAAGAGTGTCGACGGGACAGGGGTGATGTTTCACCATTTGGCAGTAGGTTCCCTGACTATTGACACCAATGCATTTGAGACCATTCGTTTAAGAACATTCATTTGAGACCACGTTCAATTGAAACCTGTTCGTTTGAGACCACATTCACATGGGACTTTTTCATTTGAGACCACATTCATTCGAGACCTATTCATTTGAGACCACATTCACTTGATGCCCACATTCATTTGAGATCACATTCACATGAGACTTGTTCATTTGAGACCACATTCATTTGAGATTGCAGTCGTTTTACTCCACGTTGAAGTGAATCTGTTTTGATTCACTGTGAATCACATTTTTATGATTCACCTTCCACCTCCTTGCAGGAGACCTGAAGTTTTGCAAGGAGACTATTCATTTGAAGTTTTGCAACGTTACGCCCCTCCGTGTCCATAGGTGACTCACGCTGGGTTGCAAATGCACTGGCGCTTTCAAACACCGCGGCTTTCGTAGCTGTTGAGTGAAAGCCGAAAATTCCGTGGCTTTTGAGAAGAGTGCGTGTGAGCAACAGCGTCTGAGCAAAACGTCTGACGCGTGATCTCTAAACATGCGACTGTAGCGGATAACATCAATTCCGATGAAAATCTCACAATGTCTGATACAGCACATAGCTATTGGGCCAAATAATGAGAACATGGTTCTCCCCGCATTTTTTGAAAAAAATGAAGAAGCGGGGTCTTTTTCATTTTTACTAAATATATTTCAAGATGATAGCAATTTGAAAATTTTCAGCAAATTTTTGCTATTCTTCGGATTTAACGCGCCTCGATAAAGGAAACGGGCAGGAACGCAAAACATAATTCTTTGCCTTGGCATATTAAAATAACATTTCAGAGGTGCAAGTGCAACGCTTCCTTCCAAACCCGAGGTATGCAGAGTTTTCTGGCCTCCACGGTGTTTGAAAGTGCGAGTGCATTTACAACCCAGCGTGAGTCACCTATGGACACGGAAGGGCGTAACCTTGCAAAACTTCAATTGAAGGCTCACCTTGCAAAACTTCAGGTCTCCCGCAAAGAGGTGGAAGGCAAATCATAAAAATGCGATTCACAGTAAATCAAAACAGATCCACTTTACCGTGGCGTAAAATGAATGTGATAAAATGAATGTGGTCTCAAATGAATGTGGTCTCAAATGAATGCGGTCTCAAACGAATGTGGTCTCAAATGGTAGGTCTCAAATGAATGTGGTCTCAAAAGAATAGGTCTCAAATGAAAAAGTCTCATGTGAATGTGGTCTCAAATGGACAGGTCTCACATGTCGTGGTCTCAAATGGACTCAAATGAACGTGGTCTCAAATGCAGTGGTCCCAAATGAATTGCCTCAAATGAATTGATCTGTGTTGCAGATCACGGGTCGAGGGCCGGAATATATTAAATGAGAAAAAACTATTCATTTGAAAGTTCGATTTTTTCCTTGTTTTGTCGTCGACTTCATTCTAAGGAACGTTCTATTGACACATATTGAACTTGTGATCTTGACAACTAAGAAATATTTCTTGCATCGTGTTTTATTGTTCTTATTATAAGTCAGAAAACTATTTTCGTTACAAAAAATGAGCCAATAACTTCGTAACGTCAATAGCGCAAGGCCATACCGCCGCGCGAAATATTACCACTGGTCAGAGCTTTCTATTTTGATCACTTCACAGTTGAAAATCAAATTGATGCCAGAATGAAAAGTGCGGCGATTGGAAGGCAGACAATCTTTAGAGCCCCTTATTCGAAACGTGCGTTAATGGAAGAGAGTATAGTTTACATAGCAGGTGTTTTTAAGGTTATGCAAAGCTGCGATGCAGGTAGGCTTGAGGAAAGTTTTTCGTCACAGATCATTCGTCAAGCGCAATGTCTTCGTGTCACAAAACTCTCGCTGTGGTTCGCACAAGCTCACGGCGTTCAAAACAACATCTCAAAGTCTGCGCTGCACGGATTGGTTTGCATAATTGCATCACTTTTAAGAACAAAAGTTTAACAAACTCCAATAAATGAATACATATTGTGACACTGCGTCACAATATCTGCACACCGAGGTAGCTTTGTTAAAATACTTGCCCAAACGCAATATCCTCTTTCTCAGCTTCAGCTTTTTTTGCCTTAGTTTTAAATAGCCCTCTTTTGACTTCCACTAAATGTTTTTGGCTCAGTCACATGGCCTTTGACTCATGGTGTTGGCTTATTTACAGGAAAATCATATATTCTTAAATAGATAGCCCAAAATCGGCTATTAAAAAAAACTCCAGTGCTATACCTGCCTATCAATATATACTTTACACGTGTAAAATGGTTATAGTGAAACACTCTTAATAGAACACCGGTTAAAAAGAGTGCAAATCGTTATTTGAGCAAGTTTTGAATATCCCGGCAAAGGTTAAAGAATTCCTTTCCCTTTAAACACGAAAAAAGTATATATTGTAAAGTGATTGGAGATTTTACAACATCTTCAAATCTACTTCGCAAATTAAAAAAACAAACAAGTACTGTAGTCTCCTCTGAAACTTCCACGAAAGTAATCCCCCCTTTGCACTTTTTCAGATTTTTTCAACGTTCAATATCAAAGATTTATCTCAGAACGTTTATGATGCCAAACTCTGTGAGATTGATGCCATGATCCTTTTTTCGGTAGTATTTCATGAAGCAACTTTCAACACAAGAACTAAGAGCATCATGAAGTTTACTTCACGCGAAACAAACTGTCACTTCGGTTACTTTGTAAATGATTTAGCTGTTAGTATTCATTAAATAAAATTTTTGTTACATTTTAAGAAACCGTTATTTTTGCACACCTATATAATGGTCATGCAGTTGGCATAATCAAAACTGTTTTTTTTTTCAAACGTTTTTGCCAATCTCAGGTTTCCTCCTCAGATCTCTAAAGGGAAATTTAATAAGACTGACTACGCAGCCCACTTTTGCAATTACGAACTAATTTAAGCCTTCAGAAGTGACTACTGAAACGGCAAAAACTATCGAACCGTATTTCGCACTTCATCTGTGAAATACAAGACGCTTTTATATTATAAGCAAAAAAAATAAATAGCTTCAAAATTTAAGCCCTCTCTACCAGGATTGCGGAGTCGGAGCCGGAGTCGGAGTCGTAAAGAGTCGGAGGTAGTTGGGTGGAGTCGGATTCCTAACAACGCTGGGACTCGGAGTCTGATTTTTTGTCCGACTGCGACTCTGGATGTTCAGTTGGATCATTTTTTACATCACACTCCTAAATTGGGAATTCCTGCTGAAATGGTACAATTTCTTTTGAAACTTTTGTTGAAACAGATTTCTTGCTGTGCACCACGATTTCCATTGGTTTTGACAGCCAAATTTAATTCCCTTTATTTTAAAGAGTTGGGATTCGGAGTCGGAAATTTTGGAAAACTCGAAGTCGGAGTCGGGATTTGGAAATTTTGTAAAGTCGGGGTAGGGAGTCGGATATTTTACCTCCGACTCCGCACCCCTGCTATCTACATTAACCAGGTCTTATTAAGAAAGACAGGCTACACATCACAGAAAAACAATGAACATGTAGCAATTGCATTACAAAAACGAATTATGATGAGGGCGTTAAAAAGTGCAGTTCACTTTGATTTTCGTTTGCAACGGATCCCACGCACTGTGAGCCCGCGCGCTGGCACTACACAAGCAGCAAGTTTGCGTAGGTCAGTAGGGGTAGGCTAGAACCAGTGCTGGCTAGAACCAGCGCTGCTTCTATGACGAAAACCACGCATTTTTACCATTTACTGCTTTGGCAACGCATTTCTTATGAAGTAAAACGCATCGATTGTGGAGTCGTAGCAAAGTGAATGCCCTTTTTGCTTCCACAGAACCGGGCTGGATAGTGAGTTTGAAGATTAGCAGGACGTTAAAAGTGTACAACTCATTAGTAACGTTACTTTTTTATCCGGTTAAATGACAGAAATATATCCTGATATCAGATAGCAAAAAAACTCTCGATTATCTCTTAGCCGGATAACACAATCCTAGTCGTAAGTTTCACTGGTTTGGTCTATAGAGTTCTACTCAAAAATGACGTTTGGTACTAAATTAAAAACTTTTGTTACTTGATTACAACTTGAATTTAGGCGCTTGATCCTGCCAGCAAAAAATGCGGCAAACTAATGCACCTACTGGAAATTTTGTAAAGTCGGGGTGAAAACATTTTATTCACTGTAGGAAACTTGGCGTTCTCATTATAATGTCTTGGTTACTCTTGGGTTAAGCCAGAATAGAATGAAAGTATAATGCGACTGTTAGTGTGCAAACGTAGGGCGGTGATCATATTTCGCTTTGCTATAATTTACGGAATTTTGCTGACAACGACAACAGCCGATTATTGAAAGCTTAACATGACTTCATTAAATTTATTGGATTTTCGGTGTTTTATCCACTGCTTTTTTCATTTTTGCTAAAAAATGCCGTCAAGTCAATTTTCGGTTCCTTAATTGAAGCTTGTCGGAAAGATAAGTTGTATTGCCTGTACAGCACATATATGCGCAACTCGATCATGCCTCACTGCAGTCACTGCATCCAACAAAACCTTGTAGGAGTTGAAAGGTTTCATCTCACAAATTACTAGATATTTCTTTCGCGCTTATGAAATCCTGTTACAACCAGAGCCAAGCGACACTTCTCTTCATAATTGTAGCGAACCAGCAATTTTAACGAGGCGCAGATCGCTGCCAACGAACAACAGGTTTTTCACCGAAGGAGCTGAAATGAAGACCGGATTTATTTTTTTGGACAGTCAACGAGAACACATAACCACAAAAAATCAATGCAGTCCGTAACTTATGGCTAGAAGCTACTGAATTTCTTTGTCCGTTTCCCGTGCAGTTAGACGTACCCTTCAGTAAATCGTCTAAACTTGTCGTCAGACAGACTTTAGCGTCCAAGCCTATCAAAAACCAAACTTACTTCTACGTTTTTCTCGGTGTTTAATCACTCTCTCACCCCAGTCTTACAGCAATGTTTATTCAATCTTGTATTATCGGGACATTGCGTCTTGTAGCTCAACTCTGGTGCAAGTAATGAGCACAACGTACTTTACTTGATTTTTACACGCAACGCCAGAGCACCTTTATTGCGAGGAGCAACGTCTCTCACTGGCCAACTTGGCAGACATCGGCATTGCTTAACTATTGCAAAAAGCTGTCATAACGTTTATGAAAGAAATAAACTCTGAGCAGAAATAAAAATGCAATTTTGCAGGAAAAGTGAAGCCGTTTCGCTTTAAGAAATATCAAACATCTAATATGCTTGAGACCGGTACGTGCATGAAGTCATGCCTGATGCGGTTTTTGCCACAAAAAGGTACGTATACACGCAATGCAACCTGAAAAATGTGCGACGTGTTGAAAACCAAATTTTCCAACAAACTCTAGCCATGCTTCGAATGCAGAAAGGCAAAAAACTTATTATGAAAGGAGTATTATTGCTTAAACAATTCAGAAGAGTGCAATAATGATCGTTGACAAGCTTTGCAAACCATACACCATAAACAAAGAACAACAAAGGGTGAAGATGAGAATTTTTTTACTGTTGCCCTTTTTCAGGTTTAAAACACTGGAAGGAACTGAGCAAGGCTAACCAAAATATTAGGTTAAGCATAGCCATGCAAGCTATGCTGATTAAATCTTATGCCGGCGTGTTGAGATAGACATCATCACTACAAACACGCATTATTCTTCATTCTCATTAAGTGAACGCTATACACAACACTCATGCTAACACATATCACAGGTACATTTTCGTTTGATATGTACTTTGCAACGGATATATGGATTCGGGACAACCAAAATATTTTCTATAATAAATTCAGTGAAATCGCAGAAAGTGCAAGTGTACAAAACTGGGAGAACTATACAGCTTCATCAACTTAGTACACAATCACTCTTATTTTAAATAGCAAGTGCGGCATAAATAGTTATGACACATAAAAGACATTTTAAGTTCAGATAAAACGAAATGAGCGTGGTCAGAAACATAACTTTTGGCACCAATATCGTTTGATCAAGAAAGATCGCGCAGTCAGTTTCAAGCGAGCAGTACATCGATTGACTTCCAGATGATATTCTTCAAAACACATTTCTTAAACGCACTGTTGCGAAGATGTATAGAATAACAAGTCAAAAGATCGCTTGATCTCATTTTCAGTTTCTGCAGAAAAACGTTACAGTTTGGTGAAGGCGTTTTATTGGAAGATCAGGGACTAACCACGCTTGTGGTCAGGTATCTTCGCAGGCTGTTGCTTGTGTCAGCAACTTCGCGTCCACCTACAACTTTTTTACTTGAATGGAAAGTATATCTTACCAGTGTCTTGGCCTTACGCACAGTTAAAACCAAAAACGCTAAAAACGAGGTTTTCAGATGCGCTATCTGAAATAATGACACACCAGATGATAATTTTCAAAAACAGCGTGTAACATTGGTGCTTCTCCTTTGCTTTGGCCGAAAGATCTTAAAAATATGTATGTAAATTTTCCATCAACGTTAGGATTTGCATCGGTTTGGCTTGGGAGGTGTGCTAGAGTAGACCTTGAATCTTTTCTTTTGTAATGTAAAAGATACAAAAGAAAGTACCTTCACTGTCTCTAGAAAATTACTTCAGGTGAGTAAACGTTTAACAAGTTTGTACGATGTTTTTCTCGGCGCATTTCGAATTTCTTGGAAATCTTTTTCCTGCGAGTGAAACAGCGGAGAAAACATAAGTGCAATTTGAATATGAAAGGGCATTGCGTCACGAAGAACAGTTGCTTTTATCGTGAGCTTTCATTCCCGTGCAGTTCCTGTTTTCTGAAACAAATACGTCTGTCTCACTGGGACAGTCCGCTGAGCACAATGGTTCATCAGATGGCAGTGACGAACGGCTAGTTCCAAATGAACGACACTCGTTTATTAAACGCGACCGGGTTCCTGAATGCGTTGCCTTGTTTGGACGACACTGGTGGAGCGCAGGAAAATAACGCCTTTGATGTTGGCACACCGAACTCAAGCACTCGGTAGACAGACTCCGACTGCAGCAAGCTCTTTTAGGAAGAGTTTCATCGTTACCTTGAATTGAGCAGTACGAGTGGTCATCAAGGATCCAGCTGCGATTCTGCTCAGAACAAACGCCAGAGTCTCTTTCGCAGCTGGTAGGACCCAGCATTGGCTGCAAGTAATCTTGTCGCTGGTCGATTGGCATGGTCGGTTGATTGACAGCTACAAAATTTGGATAACTGACGGGGACATGTGGCGCTGTGGGAGGGTTTTGCGATGATGCTTTTCTATTGAGCCAGCCACGAAATATAATCCCCAGCAAAAAAAACATTACAACTATCATAGCAATGCAAGCAACTTCTGCCACTGAAATATTTGAATTTGCAACTTGTTTTTGATTATTATCAGTCAAATAGATCCCACCATCTGACACTTTCTCACCGCCTATTCTTTCCTTCGCGAAATCCGATTTCAAGTCAGGTTTGAAACTAGCAGCAACATCAACAAAAGCTGTTGTGCTTGTGATTGTATCAGTTTCTGCTGCAGCAAGTGGTACTTTAGGTTTTCTGGCAGAAACAACGCCTTTAGGACTTCCGAGATCACAAAAGTGTTTTTCAGATGTCAGCATGCTGCAACTTCCGTTGAACTGGTCGTTGATCTCTTCCTCGGATAAACTGCTCAGCATTCGCCCTTGGAAAGCAGGAGGACTTGCGCATCGGACGTCCAGTTTCCTTACCCACCAATGCAAGTCTCCAATCTCGTATTTTAAATAGCGCTGATAAAATACAACGTTTGCAACTAAAATATTTTCATCGGTTTACCAGCAAAGTCGTATAAAAATAGTTCATACGATTAACTTGATTCCATATTGCTTCTACCTCACAAAATTTTATTGCAAAATATTTCGTGGTGTTTAGTCATTTATCCCACTTTTAAACTCAAAAAAATCTTATTAATTGCTAAAGCCGACCAAGTTAATTTCGAAGTTTATCAGAAAATGCGGTTTGCTTTAATTTTTCAGTAAATGTTGTTGTTTCAGTGCATTGCCGAAGTTAGTTAACAAAAGTAATTGAATTAGAGATTCTTGATTCTTCTGCAATTGGAGAATTTGACATTTCCTTCAAAACTTGGATTTTCGTCGCCGAACATCAATCGAAGTTTTTACCATTTCAGAATAAGCTTTATCTGCGGTGTTTAAACACTCTTTCAATTTAATTTATTGGGCTTACCAAGTATGCAATCGATTTGCAGCCACAGTGCCACGGATTATTGGATGTGAGAGAATCAACATCCAAAAATTGTTCTCGCCTTTCTTTGCGTCGAAGTTTTCGGAACCAATCCGGTTGAGGTATTCTCAGCTTGTTGTTGCTAAGCTTGACAGCAGAGACATCGCTAAACGAAGTGCAAGGTAACATTCGTGAAGAAGTAATACTGCACAAAGGTAGGAACTTTGTTTTCCATAAAAACGTTTCTACGCGTGGTTTAGGCAAAAGTATTTCTGGGTGAAGCAAAAAATTGGAGAATGGTAGTCGAGTCATCTGCAAGGTAGAGCTGTGCTTTTGCGTATCACACATGAAAAAGCCTGCAATGAAGATAATTGGACCTATGCGCTCAATGCTATGTGGATTGGACATGAAGCTGCAAACTATCTTAACATTTAAACGTGAGCACAAATAGCCAAGGTCCCAAGTTTCTACTGGTGCTGCATTGTTCATACTGCAGCTAAACGGCAAAAGAAAAAATTGTGGAAACTGAAAAAAGCGCACGACACGATCTTATAAGTTAATGGGGTCAACTTATTAAGCATGAAAATTCGCATGGCAAATACGTTATAGTTGAAAACGCATAAAAAAACAAATATTAATGTAACAGTCATGTAAAGCAAAAGAGGTCCTAGACAGTGGTTTTAACGCTTTTGAAAATGTTTGAGAAAACACGTCAGAACTGACAGAATCCTTTAAACGCCAGGACGACAGAGTTACTACATTCGGCAGTTTTATACAAACAGACCTCAGAAACAAGCATGAGGTTCGATCACGCACGGCAAGTTTTCAACTTAAACGATTCATTTCATGTTGAAGAACGCTTACCTAAGGTTTTTGATCACTAAAGCCGTTTTAAGCGGTTGGAAGAGACGAACTTTGTTGCTAAACACCAGTTAGGTTTCAAAGGTTACCAAGTTATGTAAATCGGTTGTTCTTGAACAACGTATGTACAGCTCCATCTCTTCGTTTAATTTCAGTTAATTTTTTTTTTTTTTTTGAAAGTGCTCATAAATTTTGCGGAACGTTGATAGCCCGTCTAAGATTAAATTCTGGAGCTTCATGGAAATACACGATTTACGAGTTTGGGAGGAGCTGGTAACAATTACCCATTGTTGATCATATTTCTAAAGTGCCTCTTCGAACTTACGTTAAACTACGTTGCGCTGACTTTAGCAAAAAACAAAAACCACTTTCTGTGTTTACTGTTCCATGGACCCTTAGCCAGTTTTAGGGCCTTATCCACCTCATTTTTCCAGGAGTTGGCAACCTTTCCGGAATGCTAGGCCACTTCAGGGGTCAAGAAGGCGCACTAGGTCAGAAGAAATGAAGTTTCGAATGACGAGTTGTTTTAATCTATTGTATGAATCAGACACGAAGTTAACTGATGGCATGCACGGTAGGCACAAATAGCTACGTAACGTAGTTTGCCATAGAAACAGGGCAAAACATTGTTTTGGGGAACGTTCGAGGTAGCGCACGGGCTTAAGAAATCTCCAAAACCTATTGCTCGATTGCCGCAACGCTTGGCTTAAAACTTGTACACAGATCACTGCTTTTGCAACTCAAACACGAGCCAGACCCATGCCAAAGGCCGAGTGGGATACGTATGCGTTGTAACTTAACATTTAAGCTGGATGCACACGGCATGCATCCTATGCGTTTTTTTGAGCGCATGCGTCTGATTTCGTGACGTCATATTTTTTTCTGATGCGCCTGGTATGGTCTGCGTTCGATTAGGAACCTGTTTCTATATTGACACATCAGACTCACTGCTGTGACTCACTTTTACTCGATCGTATACCATTCCAGACGCACCAAAAAAGGACGTGACGCCACGAAATCAGACGCATGCGACCAGACAACGCACAGGACGCATGCCGTGTGCATCCAGCTTTAGAAATGAACACTGCGAAACCCTGCCTCAACTCCCAGACCAAAACCCCACGACGTGTTGGTTAACTCGACAGCGTTCTCGCGAACCAGTAATAAGTAAGCAGGTAGACTCACATTGGAAGAGTTTTCTCAGTTTTCGGCGCGCAAACAGTAAGGATACAGGATTAAAAAGCAGCAAAGGCTAAGTTAACAACATCAGTTTGAAGGTGACGTTGTTATTGTGAACAAATGCGTGCACAGAAATAAACCCTCACCAGCCAGCAGCAACCTACACATGGACAGACGTACCCACGCACTCAATCGGTACGTCGCAACAGCTGAGCACTGTGTCGCGAAGTGTCGCATCATGAACTCCGCAAAAATCCCATTTCTGCCACTTGCAATTCAGACAATATTTTTTCAGTCGTAACCCAAGATTCGCGACCACAGGTAAGGATCGCAACAAAAACCGATTTGAGAACTGATAGCTTTGCGGTGTTTGCTTCAATAATAATTTAGTGGCAATAATACGGTTGCAAAATACTGCGTTCACAAACAACCAAAACCAGATTACTCAGTTATCAACCTAAGTATGCATGTGAAGAACAATGGCAAATCCAGGTCAGGTGATTAAAGGGGGCGTCGGTCGAATAGGGAGGCGCCAAAAAGGTCTTCACTTGTTTAAAGATTATCTGGTAATGAAAAGTGTTGGGTATCACACAAAAGTGGTTACCATTTCTAAGCCAAGAAAGTGGCTTTTTATCTTGGTCAAGTCATGTGGTCGTTTAGGCCCTTAGGGAATCACAACAATTTAAAAGGGTCCTATTTCATAAATTCACAAAACTTTGAAGCCGATCAAAAAGATAAGCTCTAATTTTTCACACACTGCATAGTCACTAAAAACACTGTTGGTGTCCTCAACAATCTCTTGTATCAACAAAAGTGTGCTCCGTGTTTAATAATTTTTTGGTTAACCCTGGGAAGATCAGAAAAAAATGAAGTCTGGAACGTACTTTTTTTGCCAGTACGAAGTTATTGGCAGTGTTCAGAAATAAACGTTTCAACTGTCAAAGATTTTTAACCACTTTTCAGCTCTGATCAGAGCGAAAAATAAAAAAAAAAACAAGAAAAAACTCACGTTCGATTGAAGATGTTGTGCGGAAGGCAAGCAATTAAATTATTTCGCAAATCGATACGTTGCAACCTCGGTGTGCTGACAAACATTATTTTCTCCACAGATGCGATTCGATTGCTTCGAAGATTCAAAAATCTGTATGAAGGAACATCGCCACTTATGCATTACATTTGCTCATTTTGACAATTTAACTTAGTGTTCTGCAGTGATTTTACAGAACGTCGCAGACACTAGGCAGTAGGAATTCCAAGCTTTCTACGTTGTTTTCTTTCAGAGACTGCAGGAAAAATTTTTCAAATCATTTTCGCAAAGCGGCTTAAGCCAAAACAATCCCATATTGTCGCCATACCACTGCTAGTCTTTAAAAAGTTCCCATGCTATGAAAACCTCAGGCAATTATTAAAAAAACTTACGTTAGCTGTGCTAATCCCCGCAAATGCCACACCGTCAGACTTTTTAAGAAGTTGTCGCTGATGTCGAGGCTTTGCAGAAATATCAACTTTTCAAAAATTTTTTCTT
>JGI24158J21664_10000053_pt1 | contig 59637 bp, 43 predicted proteins | sample Ectturendosymbi3_FD_21664 | JGI IMG/M metagenome (IMG submission 21664) | reverse complement strand
CGTGAAGGCATACACGCCATGCCCCCATCCCATACAGCCCCACAGTGAGCACGTGTCCTAATTGTATAGAATTTAGTCAATGCTAAGGAAACATGTGATGCCAGACGAGGGCGGACTGACGTGCTGGGAACTGCGTGCGTTGTGCATGCACTGACTGACTGAATCTTTCTGCGAATCGCGTTTGCCAGGTACAACTACGGTGTACTTTGCCGCACGTACAGGAGTAGCATTTAAATAAACATGAGCGTTGCTGACGAGTGTTGAAGCATGCGGTGACTGCTACATTGCTGCGAGCTGAGATATCTCACCTTCGTTCTAATCTAAACACTGCACAGAAATTACTTGGTCGGCTTTTTTAGATCATGACAGTCCCAACCGAAGTTACCGAGAGCTCGTTTCAGGCGCGGGGCGATGAAAGTTCGCAAACCGCGTCTGCCAACAGCTCATTAAAGACCGGACGCTCTTTGGTTATATCGCAACTGTCAGCGTTGGGTGAGAGATTCAGGTGAATTTCCTCGTCAGTTTGCTGTGGAAATGTGCTCAGCGACAAAATACTTCTGCTGGACGAACTTTTGATTTCTTCATGCGAATGCTGTGACGGCTGCGTACGAGTATGTAGCCCCCAAGCCCAACCCTCATCTCTGGCGCCCGTGTTCTGTGCAGGTTATTACCCGTCCTGGTTTTAACAGCAGATACTAAATACATAATTACTTTTGACAAATATAGCGAAAGATGTAACTTTAAAAATATTTTTTGGCAATCAACACTCTAAACTCGTATGCTTAAGTGGCAAGTATCAGCATTTCCTACGTGAAATTTGTAGAAGAAACGTAGCATAACACCTGCCAAATTTTTTTGCAAAAGTCTTGTTTCGATGAGATCAATTTTCTTTCGTAAGTCATTGCCCGAAAATATTTTTAAATTTTTGCCAAAAGAACGGGATTGCTGACTTACAGCCAGGCTTGACCCGGGCAGATTGCCACCATCCACAGAACATGGAATTCTAAGTCACTTAAAGAGCAATTATCCAAAATTAACACGAGTTTGTACCGGTTACTGTCAATGAAAGCAGATGTAAGACAAATTTTAACCTCAGTAAGGAACCCGCTCTCGGGGTAAAGGCCTGCTACGCTGAATAAAGTCATGTGTTCGGTTGGAAACCACTGAAATTGAGTTGTGTCGCATTTCCGCGTCAATAATCCATTGAAAAGTTCAAAGAGAGTAAAGAGAATGGTCAACGGACATCAGTCAAACGCTTCCGGGCTTGAGCTGTCCGTCAACTTCCAAGCACTATCTGTTTAGAGCTGTAAAACCAGGTCAGCACGTGCAATTACACTGCATGAAGCTCGAAAGCTCTGGAGTTGTTTCAATGGCATGAGCTGGGATTCAGTGTTGACGACATAGTGAGTGAAAGAGCCTCGTTCATATAATCAGTCAGTGCTATGGCAGTTGCGGGCAATTAAGTACAGGGACTTTCTGGTCTAAAAATGCATTCAATTTCGGTTATAATCAGCGTAATTTTAATTTTTGAAGGTTCGTTGTCTACGTACAAACGATTTGAACATCCACATAGTTTTTCCATTAGAAGCAACATTTGAAGGTGGAGGAAGTAAAGGAAGAAAGCTAATAACAAAAAAATGGCAAAATGAAAACTGCAATATTTCTTTGAAGCTTCTTGTGTGTTTTTCTTTTTCATGACGTGCTTTTTAGTCGATTTTCGCAAAGTGGATTGCAAAATGAGATTAAAACCTGCAAGTTTTGTTTTCACTCTCCTAATTAATGTTTCTGCGCTTAGTTTAACACTAAATCGATCACTTTTTCTTGCTAAACACTTTCTGTACGATTTTTCATACCCGCGAGGATATTTTCTTTAGCATAAATGCAATACGATAGTCTCGAAAAAATAGGAACTTTTCAGTGGGCGGTAATTCTCGTTCGAAGCGAGTTTTTAGTTTACCGCAAGAGGTTAAACACGAGACACGAATTCATACGGGCATTGAACTGAGGGATTAAAAAAAGGAGCTGTCGCAGCATACAAGGAAGCCACTTTCCGTAATGTCTTGTGGCTCCAACGCAGGCTGGTCTTAAATTGAGGTGCGTCACGGTCACAAACACTGATTTGTTGAAACAGCTGTTAACGTACAGAACTGCTAAATTTTTGAAAAAAGTTTGTTTTAACATGAACGTATTTAAAGAAAGACCATAATGTTTCCTCTACGGAAAACCGACATAACGTTGCCTAGCATGGTAATAGTGTGTATTACCCAGGTCACAGAGTTGCCTGTCAGTAAGGTAAAATTCCCATCGATTTTTATGAGCAGTGGTGCATCATTTATGAGCAAACACTAAAGAAGTTGTACAATATGGTTTAGCGCAGTGGCAAAGAAAACACTGGAGGAGGGAGCTTTATTTGACGGTGAACATCAGCTTGAGGTTTCGGGCGTAGAGCAGCTGCATACCGATGAGGTTCACGAGCTTTGAAAATTTTTGCTCTTGCTTTTCGTTGCCTTATGATATTTGTGAACAAATATTATTCCTCTGCTTAAGTTAGTTCCTTTCGGACTCAACAGCTGTTCGTTTTTATTGAGCTTTTTAGCGGATTCAGTGTCGGAATCGGCTAAGGGAAAAGTGGATGTGCCAAAACCAAGTTTATAAAGGAAAATCATTTAGTTTTTTAGCAGATCACAAAACTTCAAGCATTCTTTTTCTACGCTGTTCGTTTTTCTGCTCGCACCAATTTTATACTTATTTATAGTTTATGCACATTTTCGGAAATTTTGTTATCATAGTAAGTTCAAAAAGCAAAAAATACGGAGGGACACGTGCTCGATCGACTCCATAAAAATTTTCAATGTGTTTAAAAAATCGCTTGGCCCATAAACATTTCACCTATTCTAAACGAAGTTCATCAAACAATCTTAAATTATTGTCAGTACTGAAGAGCAAAGTACACACTTAGCGGTGCAGGGCAGGTTGGAACTTATTACTAGGGCAAGTTTTTGTTGCAGTAAAAAAATAAGAAAGTTGCATTTATTTTCAACGAAAGTTGCATTATGCGCAGGAAGTTGCATTTACGCGCTCATTTGACTGCGAAAGACTTGACACAACCTATTTTCGTTTGCGCGAACTTTTGCCAAAAGCCAAGATTTTCCGCACTTCCACCTCTAATTGAATTCGGGCACTGTCGTACTTGGCTGGGGTTGTAAAACTTCTAGCTTGCAAACCAACTGTTTCGTCATAGATAACATTGAGACGCAGATAATGCGTCGTGTAGCTCTTTTCATACAATCAAAGAGAAAAAACTAAACTGAAATAGTTTTGTAGTATTTTTTTAAATTACACTTTTACACTTTGCGCAATATTTGATAAAAATTGCAGTAAAAGGTTGCACGCAAATATCGAAAAAGTTGCAAAAAGTTGCAATATTAGATTCCTGGAAACAGCTCAAAACATTGAACTACATATATTTTGAGTATTTAGGAAGCTGTTGGAAGCTGTAAAAAAGTTGCAAAAACTTGCCCTACTTNTTACCCAAACGACTGATCGCCGCCTNAAGCGAAGCTTGACANACGACTTACCACCCTGCTTGATAACAANTGACAAGGTCTCACAGGCATAGCAGTTTGGCAGTATTCTAGATGTTTATCCTCATAGGACTGAGTCCACGGTCATTACGAAAGAAGACCGCGTTTTGAGCTTGAACCAAAATAAATAAGCGTTGTAACAAAAATAATGTGTTTGGTTGGTTTGGAAAGCCTGCTTTAAATGTCTCAGCGCAAACGTCAGGATTTGATTTCTACGAAGTCATTCGCGTATGACGTGTCACGATCGACGCTTTGAAAAGAGCAAGATGTTCACAAATACAAAGTAAGTTCTGTACGTGTTAAATGTAGTAGCAGTGGCCAACGGCCAACAGGGGCTTTGTTCTATGATTGATTAGATCCTGAGAATATATTTTTAGTTGAACCCAAGTCTTTTACGGTACTTGCAGCTGCTAAATGTTCACTTTACAAGATAACAAGAGCTTTGCCAAGGTGTTCCCCACCAGTCATTACAACAACTCCACAACGTAAACTGACTGATGAGTGACTCACATGGGAAGAAGCTCAAAACATAGCGTATCAGTCTTATTTTTCAAAAATTGCAAAACGTAACGTGCAGCTTCAAATGAACTTTTTGTTAGTGTTTTTGTCAAATAATTGCTTTCACGAAAACTCGATCCATATCCAAACTTGTGATTCGTTTTGAACCTGACGTGCAAGAACTCACGGCTAAAATCAGTTTTGTTTGGATTTAGATGGATCCGCCAGAATTCATGAGACTTCAAGTTGAATGCTCCTTTTGGCTCAAATTTTCGGTGTTTTTACCTTACCCGTTGTCAGCATTGGCGTGGTTCATGCTAACATTTGAAGAGACACGAGAGGTCAAACACTCGAAGCAGAGCTTAAATACTGTAAAGTGCCGTCACAAATTTGGAAAAAAATCCGCTACTTGGTTGTAAATCACCTGCTGACCGTAGTTTTAAGGTGAGGGCTCTTATCAGGTGAAAGGCTGTTAGACCTGTTTAAGTTGTAAATCGGAATACCTCGACATTGCTTCTCTCGTGTGTAGAAAGTTTTGTTAGAGCCACAATGCAAACCAACATTACTGCTTGCACAAAGGTGGTACTCGAAAGAATGAGCGAATTGATGACAGTGAGTGTTGATCTTGCAACCGTCGTCGGGTTGACATGCACCGTTTGTGTCGAGAACCAGAAACACAATGATTTGTTTTCTTTCTGAGAGTAAAGTAGTTATCCCTTTTGTTAACAAAGTTTCAGCTGAAATGTTCTTCTTCTATTTAAACTGAAACAAGAATGTAATTTTTTTTCGATCAGGAAAATTTTGATGGATAAGATTTCCCTCCTAAACTTCTAAAGTGCGTAAAGTATTCTCCAACAGACCCGTGGGCCACGGGGTCATTCGGGGGCAGTTCCCACCAATTTTTTTGTTTCCCCAAATTTTGTTGTGCCCAGAAAAATTTATTTTTAACATTTAATAAAAGCAAAAATGTTTCCCCTAAAAATGTATTTTTCCCCCCGAAACCTTAAAACCTGTCTACGGGCCTGTTCTCAAACGTACCACTCTTTGTTGATCTCATTTTACGAATTCTTTCGTCATCGTCCTCTTCCTTCATCACTTGCAATATATTACATGGGAAATGTCGCCACTTTGGAAGATGCCTTCCAGCAGAACACAGAAAGGCTTTTAGTCTAGGCAAAACAAAAATAAGCAGAGCTCGACCCAAATATCTTTTACATGAAAAGAGTATTTGACTTCTGGCGAACATGGTTATTTAGAGAAGTCACGGATAATTAGGTTGTTTGAATTTCAAGTAGTTGTTGACAGAGGCTGTGGTTAATCCATACTCATTTCCTAACGTCAGGGCAGAGCAAACTTAATTTAAGCATTCAACCGTCGACCCATTTTTTCCTTCAAGGAGAGATTTTTCCGCGCGGAGTCTTCAAAGCGGTTGGTTCGCCTGCGTGATAACTGCGCACGTTCCTTCTTGGTGTTGTAGCGGTCGACAAAGAAGAATTAATGACAAGCGCATGAGTGAAAAAAGGAACGTTCCAAAACTCCAGCGTTTTTAAAAATAACTTTTCAAAAACGTATGTTTTTCATTGTGGGGTCTGCAGAAATACGAGAACGCGGTTGCTTGTTGTGCAGAGGCGGAAAACCTATGTACTATTACGAACCTCATGAGCTGTGGATTATCTCTAGCTGGTCGCAAAAATAATCGCTTTTATCTCAAAATTCTACCTTTTTCTTCGTGAAGAAAATAAGGAGTGAAAATTATGAAGAGCGTGAGAGACCTCTAACGTACTGTAGAGACTTCTAACGTACTGTTTGAGTGTCTGCTTACCATGCAGCTTCGGTTTGAGGTGATATTACGTTGTAACGTGGGCAACGAAAATTCTGATACGGGCCACATTAAATGTTCATGCGGGCCACTTTTGGCCCGCGTACCGCACGGTCCCTGCCCCTGGCGTGGGGATATACATAAGTGTCAAGGCAAAATATATTGTAGAAAACTACAACATAAGTTCCCCAGAACATTGATATATTCATTGGGTATAGTTGCGTTTTTCGTGTGAATTGAAGAGTTATTTCCCCCACAACCCACGCTGCACGTCATCTGTTCATCAACACCCTTACAAAGTCTTTTCTCGCCATTTGTCATTTTTACCAAAGCACCATTCGTACCATGCAGGTGGATTTCGGATGTTCTGTCCAGGGGCGTACGCAAGGGGGTTGGGGTTAAAACCACCCCTTTGAGCTTGAAAGTTTACAAAAACGTTATTACCCGCGCTAAGGATGTTAATTGTTTTCACATACTGTTTGCTATGCCACTGAATGAAACCCCCAATGAAAATTTTCTGCGTACGCCACTGGTTCTGTCTGATGCTAGACATTAAGATTTGTCAAATAATTATATCTTAACGCACGAAACAGTGAAAACCTATGCGCAGGTCGAATGTTAGTTCTGAGCCTACTGGTCGGATATTGTCCATTTCTTGTTTTTCACGAAATTGCCCTGCAAGTGATGCTGACTGAACGTGAAGCAGCTTACAGCATCTCCGTCTGAGATTGGCAGTCCGACATACGATTTCCTTACTAGGAATAGGAAATGCCGTCAAAGATATCTTGCATCATTACGTGTTTTGTCAATTAAACCAAAAAATGCCCAGCGAAAAAAACGGACATCCACGCTTAAAGTGCTTGAAATAAGCAATCCTGAAGCAAAACAGACGTGATACGACCTTGTCCTGATCCAAAATTGAGAAGTTTATTGTCGTTTTATTCAACGACATTTCCCACGTCATGGGCAACCACTGACCAATAGTAAAGCCAGTTGCAAGTTGTTATGCTGACAAGCGTTTCATTGCAAAGAGCCAGCTCTAATTAGCTACGAACCCTTGTCCTTGCGCATATTATCAAACGCAGCTTGTACAGCGGAAACAGGGCATCCCGTCTATAGGTGCCGCTTGTCGAGTTTATCCGCTTGCTTGACCTCAGATGCTCCCGCGACGCAGGTTGTTGTTCGGCTGGTACCAGTATGCTGTATCAGTCGCGCAGAAAAAATGCGAAAAAAGCAGCAAGGTGTTCTTCATCTTTGATTCGCGAAATATAGAATTTCGAGTGACAGACTTTCAGTTGCAAAACAATGCAAAGGTAGAAGTTGTAGTGGTGAACCTTTCAGTCATTTTTCATAACAACGCAACGAATTCTGGGCTAGCTTCAAGTCAAATACTTTGGATCGAATTTTGAGGCAGCATTGTACAATTTCATTTTAATAAGAACCCTAATTTCTGGAACAATGTAATGGAAAACGTTAGAAATATATGTGAACAGTGCAGGTGTGCAAATAAAAAGCGAAATCCATCGTTTATTTTGTCTCTGATTTGTTTGCAAGAAAGTGTTTGCTATATGCTCTACGAACCAAACTTGGGCAAACACAGACACAAAGGCCATTTTTTCAATCACACTTAAAACAGCTTGAAAACCATTTCACAACAAACGACGCAGGTGTATTTTGTAGGTATGGGTGATTTGCTAGTTTTTTAAAACGTTCAGAAAGAATTCAAAGTTGCTTCCGCCAACGTTTCGGCCAGTTGTGGCTCTACTTCAACTTTATTTTAAAGAAGCAATGTTTAACTTGTTTTTAGAGAAGGCTTCATTCTTGAGTGTTCAAAACCCGTAACTGATCAGTAACTCACGACACGCCTTAAACTGTTGCGAGACTGTGGTAAACGTAACGCCTCTATGCGTAGAAGTTACGTACAATTCTTTCCGTAGCTACCGCACGCAACAAAACATCCAAATAGGTAAAATGCGATAATAGTTTTACGCGGATTTTAGTCAAGTGTAAGAATTGTGTATTGGCTTAGCAATGAAAAATAGTAGTAAAATGCATTGCAAAACACGTAGGCGAGTAAAGTTTTGTGAGATTTTCATGTCTTAACGTAATTGTGTGCCTAGAAGCCTAGAGACTAACGTAGCGGGACACCATGCAGATTTTTCTTGTACATTGTCCAGTGTCGACTACTGTAATACCTTTTTATATCAGAAAATCGTGCAGTGAAAAATCGTCGGAAAGACGTGCGGGTGTGTACAGTACAATTTTATAGACATTAGTACTTTTGCGAAAATTAAACTCTCACCACTAAGAAAACTATCTTGGTTCTTAAGGTGAAAACGCTTACACCGTAAAATCTTGAAAGGTAAAGTAGGTCTGCAATCGCTTTGGTGCCACCAGAACCGTCGCCAGAAAGTCGTCAATAGGGGGCTTTACGTTTGTGCGGTCTTTACATTCGTGCAGGGGGGGCTTGACATTAAAATTTGATAAAAATTCCACTAACTCATAGTGTTTCACGTTTCAATTGGGGGGGCTTGGAGCTTTGTTTGGGGGGCTAAGCCCACCAAAGCCCCCAGTGGTGACGGGACTGGGTGCCACCCTCCGCTCCGCCCGTTGATGTCACAAGTTGTTTCTATTCACTCGTGGTGTTGCCAGCACTAACATGAAACTTGTTTAAAATTTCCCGCAATCGAATCAGTCTGCAAGCTTGCTACCGATCTTCGAAAAATTTTTACGAAATGTGCGTAATAAGTAATGTGTCATCAAACTGCTGGTGCGAAATATTCAAGCAGTGGATATTGAACGACATGTTCCGCACGGTCCCCGTACTGTGTGTCTGCCGTCCGAGCGATGTGAAGTTAGGCAACATGCTTCTACGCTTTATTTATAATTTTGATTGATGTTACGGCATCCTAATTGTGGCTCGTCAAAATTTCGGAAATGATTCTGTGATTTGATGCAGCACAACCAGGTTTGGAAAGAGCACACCCTCTCAGCACTTGCTGTTGCAAGCGTGGCAGCGAAAGAACACCTCACCACGTGTCGGAGTTTTTGCCATTCGTCATTCGTTGGCTGGCACTTTGACTCGCTTCCTCTTGCACTTTTGACACCTCGCACGACGAATATCAGCCTTGCGCCTGCTCTATTTACTCCAGCAGCAGTTTCTTTACGTCGTCGGTTAAGTTGCAATCCGTCATGGGTCGATAAACGTTGCACGCGTTTGAAACACCAGCGATCTGTTCATCACGACTTCACTGATCCCGACAGATAAAACACAAGACGCATCACGTTGATTTATTCTTCCGGATAAAGCTAGGAATTCTGCTGCAGTAACTTTAAGGCGAACAGTTTATATCATCCTGTCACAAACCTCCGCCAAGAAGACAATTAAAAGCTCTAGCTTTGCTGCAAGCTTTCGAGGAAGCAGCCGACCGAGCTCTGCTTTCATGATTTTGCGATCATGGGCGTAACGAGGTCAGATGGCGCCCGGGGCAAGAAGCAAGTTTGGCGCCCCCATGTTCGAAACTGAGGTCTTTCGGAAGCAAATGTGCTGTGTTGAAGAAAGTACTTGTGACACTGCTGGGACTTTTTGGCGCCCCCAGCAACCATTCGGCACCCGCGATGATTTGGCGTCCCCATAGCGACTCGACGCCCGGAGAATTGCACCCCCCTTGCCACCCCTTCGTTACGCCCCTGTTTGTGATGTTTGGTCTTGCACGTATCTGTGTTCGAGTAATTATAGTATCAATCAAGGTTACCTGGTCGAGTCAATCAGCAATTTTTTAAGATGTAAAATCGATTTCATTTAACTTTACCCATCCTCACTCCTGAAATCTGCTTGTAATGGTCACACGTGAAATACTAAGTAATGCTTACGGTGAAAGAGTGAAATGCTGAAAGTCTAAAGCAGGGGCAGAGAAAGCAACAAAACTAAGACTAAAACGACTAAATCAAAACAGAAGCTGCGGCAAGTAGTAACTGGAAAATACGTCGTTTTCAAACTATTGTTTTTACTCAACTGAAAAACAATCTGACGCCAATCACAGGGCAACAGAAACCACAGCTACCAAAACAAAGCTATGCGATCAACGCTAAGGTACTCAGCACAAAGCGGCGGTGGAATGTGTAAGCAGAAAGGCGAGGTCATGAGGTTGACAGACGCACTGTGAGAGTGCCTTTAAAAGTGGTAAACGTTGGCAATGGAGTCATAACGTGTAGAGTTACGTGAAGTCGATTTCCTATTTAAAAAAATTGCTGATTGATTCGGCTGTGTCACCTTGGTGGAGAATATATTTACTCTGTCAAGAAGAATGATTTTACTTACCCAACCAGGAAGGTCCTTCTTACGGGCAATGGTGGGTTTAGGGTGAGGCAAATGAGGCACTTGCCTCGGTCCCCGTTTTTTGAAATTCCGTGGAGACCTCCCTTTCTTAAATTGTCGATTAAGTTTTGCATTGATTAAAATACATGCGTGTTTTCTTCCCAGTTGTGCTTCCATGGCAACGCTTCAAATTCACTCAGATCTTGAACATAGTATTAATGATGTCTATTTGTAAAAGGTGCAGCTCAGCAATAGATTTGCACTTTATAATTCTTGCAGACATGACCTTTGTGTAATTGTGCTTTCTTAATCAAGGAACCTCTGTTTATAAAGGTTTTGACGGTTAGGGTTTGTGTTCAAGTTTGGTTCTGTTGCAACATCTCCGTTGGCGTTGCGTTAAATGTGCGATTCACCACGAACGGGATGTGCCTGAAGAATAACACCCATAGAAAAGTGGCACGAACAAGCGTTGATAGAGTGATTGCGGCGAAAGATCTCTATTGTTGCTTGCTGCCACAGTGTGAAACTTTGCGCATTTGCCGCTCAGGCTTTCCGATCGCAACCATTCTAACCTTTGTTGTTGTTGTTTAAGTTTTGAGTAAAACACTAACCATTAACCAATGTCGATAATGATATTGTAGTACTGTCTGTACTTAAGTTATGCGTATTTTTTAACTAATTGTCATGGTTAAAAGTTTCATTACATATTTTTTGTTTATTATGATCAATCAACCTATCAACAACATCTGGTAAAACTTTCTTTTTATTTTTTTGTATTTTTTTGTAATATGCACAATGCAGCAAGCTTTAACAGTGAATTTCAAATATGGAAAGACGAGTCTAGTTTTGACGCGTACCTGGTCATTAACATTGTCAAGTCCCAAAACGGCCTCAGTTTAGGGACATGTAGTGGCGAAAATTGTGAAAATCCTTTTTTGCCCAAAACATGTGATTAAACAACTAAGTTTTCGTGAGGTTATGAGGTACTGTATTCTCGTGCTTGACTCACTCTCTAATCTAAAAGTTTAATTATAATTTTCCACCCCAAACGTTGTTATGCGAAAGAAGGACTTCTGCTGTATTCTATATTTTGGGAAAACATGCTGCGTATACCCGCTTAGCTGAGACTGCGGTCTGCAGACCTGTGCAGTGATTATATCAATCTCTGGGAAAGAACTACGAAGCAGAAAACCTCAAGCGGTTAACGTTTGATTGTAGTTACCGCAATTTAACACCAGGTATTCATGCGCGGAGGCATCTTGATAACAATTCATCTCCAGTAGGTGGTGGCACATGTAATGTATATCGGTAATCTCGATTCACTGTTGTTGCCCAACTGATGACCAACGAGGTTTTCGCGGAGAAAAAGTCAGACGTCCTTTTTCGTGATGCTTTATGTATTTTTCACCGTAATTTAATATTTTGCAAATTCTCATGGTTTGCGGTTTGGTTGAGTTGTGCACAGCTGTTCGACCACACACACGCTCTACAGCACGCAGGTTGCTGCAACATCATTGCGAAGCTACTAATCCCAGATGACTCGCTGGTCTGAAGTCAGTGCCGCAAAACAAAGCTACGCATGCGTGAGCAATGCTGCAATCTGCTGTATATACACGATGAGGTTAGCAAGATGAGGATACTTCGAGACCTTGGTCTAATTGCTGATTGACTCCACTCATGCTCTTTTTGGCGATCTCGTGCTCTTATGGTTTAGCGCAGGCAGTTGCAACGTGGAATTGCTGGTGGTATATAGAAGTTAGGAGCAATTGCTGTAGAGGACAAGCGGCTCATCTGCTTGGATTCTTGCAAACAGCATAATAGCTGTTAAGACCTGTATTGTTTCTATGATTTCGACTCGCCAGTCTGCCGTAAGAATCATGCCGAATCCCTCGACTTTGCTCAAGCAATTTAGGTACAAATACAATGCATGCCCAGCAATTCAAATTCATAGCTGGGAATACTTAGTGTGAGAGGTGGTTTGCAGTGCCTAAAATACAAAAGGCTTCCCATTGAAGTAACGGCAACGATCACTAACTGCGTTTTTCCATACCGGCAGTTCGGGTCACGTGGCGAAGGTACGCCTACATCTTTTTTCAAATATGTTTGACTACTTTATGAGGAAAAATATCAAAGAGTTTGCAGAAAGAGTCTTGAGAAAATGTGCTTGGCCTCTAATGTGATGCAACAATGCACCATTACTAGTTCGTTATGTAAATGACGGTGGGTAGGTAGTTAGAGTAGAATTTTTGTATTTTTTTGCATTACCCATTTTAAGCGCCATTCAAAAAATGTGAGAAAAGGTCGGGCGCCCTTCGGGAAAATGTGTCAAGTGTGAAGCTCCAAGGCATTTTTGGAAATGCTGTCACTTTTATTTGGGCGCACTTCATTTTTTAATTTACAGAGGAAAAATTGGCTTTAGTTGAGATTAACGTTATTCACATGAGAAAGTAGAGAATATTTCAATGGAGCTTTGGTTGCATGACAATCACCCATACTCACGTCAACTCAAGCTGATTTTTCACTGATTGATCGATTATAGTAACCGCCTACTTGCACACGTTAGTAGGTAGTTTCAATAGGAAAATTGAACCAGATGCAAAATTATCTTCAGTGAAGCTGACACGCTTCGCACATCGCGTTAAGTATTATTGCAAGTTTTGCCCGACACTTCTGCAACTCATTTCACGGCACACCGGGCGATCATGCTCCACTTGTCAAAGAGCACTGTTATTTTATTGCCGTTCGCAGTAGAAGCTGTGGGTGGGTTAGCAAAGGATGAATGTATAAGTTACAGGAAGCAGCGAATATGATCTGCTGCAGCGGTTTTTTAACCCTGTTTGCTGCAAAACCACGGTATACTTTGAAATACTTTGATGCGCCTGATGCAGCGTGTTTGGAACGTTCGTTGGCGTTTGTATGTGCAAGTGATGTAAGTAGAAACTTTGAAAACAAAGTTTAATTTACGTTTTTCAGGAAGGGACAACAAATGCAAATTATTTAACAAGGGCGCCGCTGGAACGAAAGTTTAGAAAAAGCTTAAAAATCCATGATCAACACGTTGCTTCCTCTATTTACAGCTCTAATGGGCGTTAACGATGATTTAAGAGTGTTGTAAAGAATACGGTAAACGCAATTTAACACACAGCAGTAAACTTAATTAAGGCAATCTTGCAATTTACTTCGCCTTTAATCGCTTAACTTTCTATTACCAACATACTGAGAAACCACCATGAAACGTACTTGCTGCATGTTTTATGGGACAGGTCGCAAACTTTGTAGCCTCTTAAAAAACACCTTCGATGTCACACTATGACGTGCCTCTGTTTGCGATGAAAACGCAGTAAAAAGCGATTTGCTGTAAAAAATGCGTCCGTTGTTGTTCACAAATATTTGTGTAAAACGACGACTTCAAAACTTCGATTCTTACATGCTGTTGCGGCGGTGAAGTCGAAGCGTAAAGAAAACGGCTCGAAACCCATAACCGTTTGCAGCGAAATAAGCAAAAGTAAAACGATAAGCAAATCGCTGAAAGCGAGTTATCAACGAGCAGTGGTCGGTTTCACGTGAACTATCGTTTCTTTTTTTGTAAAAATCAGTGTGGCGCGCATGCATGGCTGCGTTTTAATGAAACACGGTAAACAAATATGTGATTTGCCAGAACGTTTTGCCGCTGCCCGTGGCTGCGGGATAAACTCGCATGGCAGCTATCCGTCAGAACATTTTTAAGAGTTTATCAACTTCGTTTGCGAATCGAAACCATCCCAGCTTCTTCACTTAACTCAAGCTAACAGAAAGCTTGGCTTCGATGGCGAAAGAGTGAAATGCAGCCCGTTGTCGATCAGGGCCCTCCACTCGGAAACGCCGGCTTAAAACCTGTGTTTGCAGGTACTCCTTGTGGTTAAGCGAACCACGACAAGGGCTCTTCAAATGTACAAGCAAACCTTTGTATGCGACTGGCAGTTGAACGAGCACGTTCTGAAATAATAGCAAAACTTTAATCTGTGAAGGTGTCACTTACAGAAGCGCGCCATTGCAGTTGTTCGTCCTGCGCGATGTATGCCATGGTGATTTTTACGAAGGTACATACAAAGATAAGAGACGCTCGACAAGCTTCCTTTGCGTTTTGAGTGCTAGGAATGTCAGGTCAGCTTAGATGCTAATAGAGTTTTTCTTATTGATTTTTTTGTCTGGTCTTGCGCAGCTCTTTCAGAAAGCATCATCTAATATTCAAATCTACTTTGGCTGTGGCGAAAATAAACGAATCCTTGCAAACATTTGTTGAGTGGCATTGCCGTTTCAGGGACACGATAAAGGTATATCTAGTGGGCATCTTTGGCACAAACTTCCTTTTTTGTCAGCCTTCACGACCCGTCGTGCGAAGACCTCGTTGCATATGGCAGTGGAGCGTTTCATGACCTAGCAGCAGTCCAGTGTCGTTGGCAGAGTGTAGATCAGAGCGAAACACTAGCCAAAGCGTTTTTTTATCTATTTTAAACTGACGGAATAGTACATACTGCCTGATTCTAATCGTTTCTGCTGCTGATCGTGGTGTTTGTTTTAGACTTGTTGGCCCAGAGTAAGCTCAGATGATTTCAAGGCATTTTTTTAAATTTAACGCTTAATCTCAGCCGATAGTTTGAATGGATCACTTCCATTGGAGTGAGGAATGACAAATATTCCGACCGAGTGGCTTGTAAGCTTGTTTGTACTCCAGAGGTTGGCATTGGTATTCATCGGTGCATGACCGCTTATGTGTGACGTGTGAAGTGGAAACTGTCAACTAATTGATGTTCGCTGATAGCATGAAATTGAAGATGGCCCCCGACGTTCCTTTCTCCAGGTAAACTTTGCGGTGAAACCGAGGCTTCGTATCCTCGGCTCGGGTGCAGAGGGCGTCGATTGTAAAACAGGCAAAGAACAGGCAGGGTTGCGTTGCTCACGTGTGGAGCTGTTGGGCATTGATCGACTCCGTGCGCAAAAGAAGCTTCGAGAGACGAACTGTTGGCTGACGGTGATTTCGCACTCATGCGCTTGAGACGTTTGTGGTTGTCTGACAAGAGTTTTGGAAAAATGAGAATTAAAACTTCCAGGTTTAGCTGATGAGCCTACCCGGAATCATCCTGCCACGCACTGCTTTCTCAGCTTTGCAATGATTTTCCGATCAGATTCGGCTGTGTCCCCCTGGTGGTGTCTTGATTTTGGAAAAAAATAGTCATAATTTTTACGAAAGAGCAAGCATAGAAAATTGCAGAATTGTGTCTTATGAAAAAACTTCTTTTCCAGGAACCTCAGAAAAGAGGAGGATCATGTTCAATTTGTTCCTACTTGTGCTGCCTGTAAAACAATGTATATATTAAGTGTTAAAAAGATCGGAATGTTTGATACAAACCAAAGAATCTTTTCGATATTGTAGATTAAGTTTGTCTGCTATTTGACCAAGTCACGTATGCGCAAAACAGGTGGTGCATTGTTGGGATTGAAGTTTTTCTAGTTTTGAGCGAATGTTTAAACATTTGTAGCGTAGCGCACGCGAAAGACAGGACATCAATTACCTCGAGGCAGGTATATTTTTGGAGCAGAGCAGCAAAAACGTGTATAGTTTCTGGTGCAATCTGCAGTACTATCAATTCTTTTGATTCTATGCCAGCTCTATGACAGAAAACATTTATGTTCCTGCAAATCGATTTTTCGCAATCGGCAAGTTGAAAAAAATCAGAAGAGGTGTTTAATTTTCTTGCTTTATAAAAATCTCAACGTGTCAGTATCGACGGACAAATCATTGCTGTAAAATTTGTGTTGACTACAGCTGTGTGGCAAGCGTTGAAGATATTTTATGCGCGATTTTGATTAGTTTCTGCATTACAGATATAGGTCTGTTTTTCATGTACACGTAGAAATGGCTGTTTCCTTGCTGTGCAAGGGACGTCCCGAAGTGTTGGCCTTTACCTGCTGGCTGATGCTGATTTCACCCCACGCCGAGGCTCAAAATGGCTTATTTGATGAGGCGTACGATTTACCGCTGGATGAATACACCTTGGAATCGGATGAAAATGGAACAGGTTTTTTCCTTGATTACGACGACACCGGAGAATTCGAAGACTTTTTAGACCGGGAGAATCAGAAATTAGCTGGCACTCCACGGGGTTTCGTAATTGCCGCTGTGTACGCAGTCGTTATAGTCGCTGCGGTCTTTATGAACTTGATCGCAATTGTTGTCTCACAGAGATGTTCTGTGTTGCGCTATTCGCAACGGTTGCTCATGCAGAACCTTTGCACTTCGTGCCTCCTCCTTGTCCTAACCATGGTCTTTTCTGCTCTGGAACGGTTACTTGACAACTGGAATCCTGGACCAGTTTTGTGCAAGGTGAGAAAACAACTTTAGACAGTGATTTTCGACACAAGGTATTTTTCTTCCATTGTTTGCACAGAAAGACCGAGTATACTGATTTGGAGTTGCTAATGCGCTTACCATGGAATATCTGATTCATGATTACGTTCCCAGCAGTGGTGCATCCCGGGGTATTTTATTGGTGGGCCGAACATTTGGGACCAGCGATACTTGGTTCAATCCGCCGAAATATAACAAATTTTCGTAATTTACTATTGAAAAGGTGCAGCATAAAAAAGAAAATCATACGTTGTTTTCCGCACAAAATTTTTCCTGATTACGAAACACGTCTGCGTTACAAACTGATTATTGCTGTCATTTTTTTACATTTTTGCTTTCAAAATCGGTGGAACCACGGACCCCATTCTCCCCGGTTGCGCTTATGATTACCAGCACTTGTTACGTCTATTTTACTCGCATGAGGTAGGCTATTGTTATAGTTACGATATAACATTGTGCGCGGTGGCATTGCATAAGTATACTATCGCTCTGAAAGAAATGCTGCATTTATAAACCTACAAGGACTCCAAAAAGGTCCTGATGTCATTATAAAGAAAAAACGCCAAAGTGATTTGTTGTCTGGTAATGGCTGCCGATATGCTCGAACTTTTGCAAAATAATCGAATATTGGAAGCTCAGAAATTATTCATCCAAATGTACGTAAAAACGTTTCCCATGCAAAATAGTTTGTGACTACACACCTAAGCATTTTTTGGCCGTGACAAAAACGTTTGAAGAAATCCAAGAGGCAAAGCGAGATTTTACAGAACTTCAATCCGTCGAAACCCCTTATTCTACGGCAGACTAACTGGGCGTGCAATGTGAAATCGAGGAACGTTTGAGATCGAACGTGAAGTGTTGTTTGTGCTTAGCCCGCCTTGGATCGTTGCATACTGATGATCCACAGATTATTTGTAGTCGTCGAAAGCTAATTCTCAGGACTTGAATCTAAACCTAAGCTTGAGCCTGACAGGAACTTCTGCTCATACGCGAACAACCCGTGTATTGTTTCGTGTGGCTTATTTGCTATTTTCTTTTCATCTGCGAAGCTCATTGTATTCTTAATATGCATAATTCGGCTTAGGAAGGAATTGTTTGTTCGCGTGTGCATCTATTATGTTTGTGTGGGCCTGTGGCGCAATTCAACGATAGCCAATATTTTATTTAAGGCGTTTTGAGAGATTGAAATGTTCCCTCAAAATTTTCCAACGGTCTCGTAAATACAGTAGAAACTCGCTGTATTACCAACACCAAATTACACTATACACTTTACTACAATCTTGTTATTTAGATATAATAGTTGCGGTCGCTTAAAATGTCTTAGCAGTCAACAAGGTGAAACCTTAAAAAACCCTGACTATGGCAATGTTTGTCAAAGTAATTCATTTCAGAAATCTTCACCAATCGACTGCATGTGTCATTGACATTTGGAGCTAGACATGCTACAGAGAGAGCGATTTAAATTTATGTTGCACAGCTATCTGCAACATAACTTTGCGCATGGGCGCAGAGCATTAAAACAAATAGCCAAAAATGAGCTAAAGTAAAAATACGAAGTGTTAGTCTGTACCCATGCAGGGAAAAATGTAGACAATATATAATCCTAGAACGCCAAATTGTGACACTAAGTTTGCGTTGACCTGTAGGCAATAAATAATGCTTGCAATTTGATTTGTGTTTTCAGGTTGCCAACTCAGCAAAATCGTTGACAATTTTTACCCAAGCTTACTTCGTCGTGGCAGTTTGCGCAGATTACGTCGATTTGAAGAAACGTCCGAGAAAGGACGGTCTTGCTCGCACCATCATCGAAATAGCGACAGTGACTTGCGGCTGGCTGGCTGCTCTTGGGTATGCTTTGCCATTGCTTATTTTCACCGATAGTGATGCAGCCGTTGAACATGGCCAATGCAGGTTGTTCGCACCTGCAGGAAGATTGGACAGCATGCAAAAGGACACGTCCACTTATGGAGAAATTAACATCTTTGGGTCAGACGTGTGGAGTCCCGCGTATGCTGCTAAAGAAGAGTCTGAAATCCCACCCGAGTCTTCCCTGCCCGAATGCAAGGAGCCTAACAACCTAGCGTATTTCGCTTGGATCTATATCAGCTTCGTAACTGTGTTTGCTTTTCCCGCGCTCATTTGTTTCATTTTGTTCATCTTGAATAAGTTTCTACCGAGCAAGAGGGCGATGCTGGTCACAAGCTCGCCGCCAGAGACGAGCTCACGAGCTCGAAAGCCGCCCGGAACAGCCAAGTCGCCTTTTCGACGGTGCCAACCCGCTGGATGTTGGGTGTTCGCTCTTTGCGCCGCTCATTTTGCGTCGTGGCTGCCTCTCCACGTTTACCATCTCGGCCGAATCGTCGGCCTGAGAGTAGGCTTAACTGCCTGCTACAACTTGCGAGACTACAGCTTCCTGCAAGGCTACCTGACTTGCATTTTCTTGCCTGCCATCGTGATTGCCTACTCCCGGCCACTTGGTGCGCGCTCGTGCTCCCGAACGTTGACCACGTCATCCACTTCTTCCTTTGCATCCTCGTCATCCGGTGGAAGCAACCGAAAATCGATGTTGTTGCAGGCGAACGGAGAAAACCTTTTGGGCGACGGGCCTTGTGACGTACCCCTGATTGAGCAACAAGCAACCCACATTAGCCAGCAGCGTGAGGAGCCAACGTTGCTTTCGAATTTACAGAGGTCTTCGAAATCTTCTGTTTGACGTGTGGCCTGCTCAAATGCGGCTAGCTAGCAAACAATGTCCAAAGGCCAGTGATTCGTGAATCAGAAAGAGATCGACATACGAGAGGCTGAAGGGGAAACGGTTTAGAAAATTAAACCACGAACATAAATCACTGCCTGCCCTGTTTTGCGTTTTGGTGTTTATATTTTTTTAAATAACGAATTGGTTGATGTCATCGTATAGTTCGATACCTCGTTGTTTTCATAATCGTTAAGCAGCATATTGTACTTTTCTTGCCGGTATTCAGAATAGGGATATTTTTGTTCTGAAAAAAATTGTCTGTTGTGCAGCCATTTTTGCAAGATTTTAACGAGCTTTTCGGGGGGTTGATTCTTGGAAAAGATGAGGTGATTGTCTCAGGAACTGGTGGACACAATTTCATGTCATGCACCGTACATAAAATGAGATACTTCTTAGTGTCACAAGCTATAGTTTTCGGTGGCCCTCGTGGACACTCGCGATGATTTATAACGAACCTGTTTCATGAAAATCGAAACCACCCAGTTTTACTAGGAGAAAAAGTGCTGTGGGGCTTAGACGTACAATAGGAGCTATGAGGTACAGCTTTGAGTTATATTTTGGGGCTTCTTGATCGGAGAATGCAGTTTGAGAATTTCTGGGAAAAGATTTATTCTCTTCCACTGGATCTTGAAAAAGCGGTTTACAGAGAAAGTTGTATTGAGAATCAATTGACGTTCCTGTCACCGGAGACCGCAAGTTTTTTCAGATTCTTTGACGACAATGCGTCCTTGCAAAGTGTACGAGGTACAACGACAAGAACTGATTCACTGTCGAAAGTCTCTTCACATGCGCTTTATTTCTTTCGCTCGCGCTTGAAAACGTCGTCATTTCGTTCTTCACGTTACCGCCGTTGAAACGCTTTTATAAACTGAGAAAACCTTCACCGTATCTGACTGTGTTCGGAGCTTACAGGCTGGGCAGCAGCAGCAAACAATGTTGTGCCGTGATTTCATGCCCAGCACGGATGTACGCAATACTTGTAATGTTCTGTCGCGCTGCCAGCCAGTGTTTATAAACATTTAAACCTCTAAGCGTCGAGAACTATTTCGGAAGACTTGCCCAGCTTGACGTGGTAACCTCAATATTCAATATTATCAGCTTTTTGCTGATGGTCCTAAGTGCAACAGTTCTGCGAAACTAACGCGTTTGTCGCCATCCCTGAACATCGTTATTTTAGAGCAAACTCGCTTTTCCTTGTGTTTCTCGTCGACAACGTTGGCCATAATCGTCTTGGCCACATTGTTGTAAGAGCCGCACCTTACATCAGGGGTTCCCAAACTTTATTTGCAACACACCCCTTTGCATTTCGACAGACAAGCATGTACCCCTAAAATTTCTTATGACAAAAAGGATGTGTAAAATAACGACAACTTATTGATTTTTTGATAGAACTTTTATAATTTTGGAAATACAAAGGTAGACTCCATTTTTGTGTCTCAAACATGACTAGGTGTGGCTGTAAAATAAATGTACCCTTTAAGATAGGCAAATGTACCCCAGTTTGGGAACTTCTGCCTTACACCATAAGCTATTTGTTGACGAAAAATCAGCTTGAAAAGAATTTGAAATTCTATCGTCAGAACTTTCGCAAACGAATTTGAGAAAAATCGGTGATCAGATGTATAGCGTTTGACAAACACTGTGGAACCGAAATTTTTAGTATTAAACCGGTATTTCGCAATAGCTGGTTTGTTGACATGTACACGGATCGATGTTGAAAACGAAAAAACGATTTGGTTTTGAATGTTCGTCGTCATTGCGTCATTCCAGGATTTGTATGTTTGGTGCGTTCGCGCTATATCGGTTTTGCGGGGCTCAGATGAGTTTATCGAAACACTCCATCTTTTTCGTGGCTTGTAAGTTATTTAAGTCAATCCTGTGGTACTTGCATTTTGGTCTTAGGTGGCACAACCGCCCACTCATCTATTGCTTCAAACAGAAGTTGTTGATTGATTCGGTAAATTTTTTCTGCTCGCTTCAAGGTTTTATTTGCTTGAAACCCTATTCAATTTTACGGAATAAATTGTGGAAAGAAGAATGGACTCGCCTGTTTTAACTTCTGATACTGCTGTTTCATCCTTTGCAACGAAATTCAGCTCGCAAGCATCGTCCTGTACAAGCACTTGGTACAGCCGTGTGGCTCATTGCCTCGCGTTGCTGCCCGTAGGCAACGGAAGTCGTACATTATGGCGTGGATTGCATTACAACTAAGTCGTTATTTTGTGGCTAGCATGAGAAAAGACGTAGTGATTTAGCAAATGCTTTGATATTCAGCTCGAGTTTGAATGCTTGCCGATGCATCTGAGTTCACTCGCGTGTCGCAACCTTTCTTTCCTCAGGACATTTGCACGCGCCTCTCTTTCGGTTCCAGCGAACTTTTTACCTCACGTACCTGTTCTTCTTACACGCTGTTCTCACCGTTCGTGTTCAGTTCGGAATTCTCGTTCGTTAAATTCGATATTCGCCCAGAGCAAATTATACTTCGCATTTTCCCTGCTTATGCGTTTGTACCGTTTGCTTTGTGCAGTGATACAGAATATCTGGGGCGATGCGGTCGTGCATGATGTTGTGTGATATTTGTGCAACGACGAAGGTATTTCATAGCAGCTGCAGCTGGAAGGGCCAAACGTTTGGACTGTAAGCGAGTAACTGTATTTGGTACACAGCCTCTCGACAAAACGACAAGATATCCACAAAACGACAAGAAATGCTAGAAATTTGGAGGGTTGCCCCCAGGGCTACGCTTATGGCTGAAAGTTGTTGCTATATACGGATAAATGACTTCCAAACATAAAAGCCAACCAACGTTATACTGCACTGCTAAACTGTTCGACGAATGAAATCTCTAGTATCGAGGCTTTAATTGATTTCTTTCTCTTTTGCTTCTTCTAGAACTTGTACAGGATTTTCGAATTCTGAAGGTGATCACTTTGTGGAAAAATTATTTGCCGCGATAGTTTGTTATTGACTGCTTTTGTAAACTTTATTTCGTCGCCTGCAATAGTTGCAGATCATGCGGTTTCTACGACTGGATATTGAGGCCACTTTCAGTTGAAAATCAGCTTCGTGTCCCATCGAAATAAGTTTGATAGTTATGGTTTCGCCAGGGTTATGTTAATGCGTTTTGTCTCTCTTTTGAAAATCTCAAACTTTATATTCCTCCCTGCGTGTAAGACAGTTCTAGGAAGGAACAATATCCATGAATAAGGCCCTCGTAAAATTGCAGTGCACGATTTCAAAAAATAAGAGTTTGGCTTTACATTGCAAATCTGTCCTTCGTATAAAAAGGAAAACTCAGTATACCTTTCTCAAAATGTAACCAGTTTCAAAAAACACTGCATGCTGTCTCAATCTTCGTTATCGTACCACAACAGTTGGTGTGTTTCGCACAGTAGGAAAAGTTGCAGAGTAATCTTTGGTATATGGACAGCTTCTAATCTCAAGCAAAGCTGTAAAGCAGATTTCTTCAATCAGTACGTTTTTTACATTTTCCGTCAAAAAATAGACGCGTGTTCCACATCAAAGCTCTTGTCATTTGAAATTAGCAGCCGGGTGGGTGACTTGCCAAGGCTTAGATCAATACTACACCGGTTCTACTAAAAAAACAGTAATGTAATCGGGACTTGAACTTTTGAGACTGAGACTTGGTTCAAACTTCGAGGATGTCATAAAGACTGAGAATAACCGACTCCGTCACTGATTAACAAAATTTTTCAAGTGTTAGTGTGTCACAGGATTGAAACAAGTTCAGTTTAAGGCAAAGTTTTTGCTACGTCTGCTAGTCTTAGAATTCTTAAAAACAGCGCTTTCATTGTTCATTGCTGGGTTGTTGCTTCAACTCTGTCAGATACACTGTGTTCCAGCGGATAGAAGTCTGTTTATATATAAAAATATACTGTTTCCCTCGTGACAAATTTATACGAAAATAAAGTTACAAAAATATTTAGCAAAAAAGTTCGTTGCCGAAAAGAACTGCAATTAGAAGTACTCTATGTACTGAAATTGCTCTGAACGAATGTACTGTAGATGATAAGCATGCCCAGTTATCATGCTCTGCAATGCATACAGACCGCTCGTGAACTGTATTTTCGATAAGATGCAGACCGGTAGATAAGATTCAAACGGCCCGGGGCTACCGACAGCTTTTCAAATGCATTCATGATGAGAAAGATGAAGGGGATGGGGATCAAGTTTATCTGCCACCTCCACTTTTTGCTACGCACGTTTTCTGCATTCATTGTGAGAATATTTTGCATTAAATTAGAGGTTTTTCAATAACCACGCAACACCGGTCACATCGATACTTGTAAGCAGTGGCGTAAGCAGAAAATTTCCGAGGGGGGGAAAAGTTTTGTCACAATCGTGTGACGTCACAAATCAACTTTAGGGGAAGTGCCGAAGGCATGACCATTCTAGGGGGTCCGGGGGCATGCTCCCGGGAAAATTTTGCAAAATTACACCTAAAAATACGCATTTTTGTACATCCTGGAAGCAAGTTTTAGTATAATGCTTTTACGAGACTTATTAGCCGGTCAGACAGAAAACTGTACTTTTGTTGTCTGAGGCTCATGAAATAAACCTATATGCGTGCTTGGATGTTATAAGTTTAAGACATGTATCGCTTATCGAAGACGCTTATTGATGTTCGTGGGCTCAAATCTCACGCCAGCCGAAGCTTTTTTCTGATGTTCATTGTTCCTGTGCTAAGTTACTTAACAGCCACGTGTGAAGCAATTTTGTCAGTGAAAGAATGAAATCGTAAAATGAAAATCAAGCAGAGGAAACGTATACAGTAGTCATAAAAAATTTGCGTAGTGCGTATATCAGTGGCCAGAAAACAAAGTCAGTTTATTTTAAATTGAGGCCCTTGCCCCCCCCGTAGTTACGCCACTGCCGAATATTGTTTGTACATTTTTTATTTTTAGGGTCTGAGGGGGGGCCATGGCACAGTGCCACCGCTCCGTACGCTAGCGCTTGTAAATGTGATTTATATTTATATCAGCGCAACTAACTGCGCTGTTACAAATGTCCAGTGAAATACCTTTTTCGTCTACATTAAACATGTCGCAACAACACATAAATGTCGGCAAAGAATCGTTTGGTTTTATACAAGTGTAGGCGTATGTATAGCTAACAAAAAACAGCGGAAGCACGCTAATCCTGCATGTGTTTGGCCTATAGCTTTGACGTGTACAGTTCTGTGTTGTTGCAATAAAATACTGACTAACTTTTGCCACATTTCCGCTGTATTCGCTAAAATTTGCTCCAAAGCTAGGCGATTTTGCATCGTAGAAAATACTTTTGACCCTTTTTTGTGGATTGAAATTGGCATGCATGCTCATGAATTTAGGTTCATTGTTGGATCATGTTTATAACATACAAAGTTCACCTGGGAATTCACCTTCATTTTTTGCTTCATCTCTGTAAAACAGCTCAGGTTTCGTTTGAGCTGGCATGATAAACTTATGGGATTGCTCTTCAAACATTAACAGCACTCCGTTAAGTAGGAACAAGTTTAGTCAAAACCTTATTTTGCAGCTAAGTAGTCAGGTATAAGGAAAAGAGTTTGCTAGGACAATGGACACTGAGAAGTATCGGACTTAAAGCCAAAAATCACGCCTGATTATTGCAGCAATTGTGCAAGTCCGCAACGGTATCAACTTGTTGCCATCAAAGCATCGTTGTGGAGCTAAGCAGGGCCTATAAGAACTTCTTGATTCATTTTGTTTTATTACATTTAACACCTAGTTTTGCTGTACCGTGATAATTTGGGTTTCCCTGTCAAGAAATTCTTTTACTTTTTTACTGTTTAAAATGTCTGTCAAAATCTATTGTTTTTTTTGCACCTTGCACTTTGATTGCTACTGACACCTTTCGAAACGTGTTGCTTTTGACATCACGATTGAAGACAGCTTATATGTAACGCACTTTGAACATCAGTTTATCGCACTTGAAACCTTTTTGCACCGCGCCTTTTGCAGTGGCTGAAAGAGGAAGCAGAAAAGCCTGCTGCAAGTCAACAGCGAAAGCAATGCGAGAAAAGTCAGAAGCTGCAGTGGAAGCCGTTATTGTACAATCCGACAATGCGTGAGCTCGCGTAACGTCTCAAGCGATGGTGTTTCCCCCACAAACGAGAGTTTATTCATTCAGTAGAAGTATATAATGTCCTGCCGCCATAATGTAAGTGGATGTGCGGGTTGGTTCACTGCGTCCTGGTATTTGATCGCTGTTCTACGTTAGGCTGATCTGCTACGATAAGTGAATCGAGAAAAGCGCCGTGTTGGAGCTACGCACCCTTCGACGCTCTCCCGATGCTTCGCGCTCGGTTGAGAGCCAACCCCCTCGCATAATTCTCGTCGTCGATACTTGGGAAATGCGCGAATAGGAGTGGATTGAGCTTCTAGGAGTGGCCAAGCATCTGAAGGCGAGATACCTTCCGCACATCCGCATTCGGCACTGCACGGGGCAGTATGCCATTCTTTTTGCATTTTTTTGTGCTGGTTGTCGTTTTCAACACAGAGCTCATGCTTGTGGATTGATCTATTGTTTCATATGACTCAGATAATGAACACAAACAATGCTTGCCGGCAATTCACCACTGGAACAGTGCAAAACGTTTGCAGAGTGCTTTTCCTTGCTGTTGCTAACACATTGACAGCATATTTTTAGCGCATTGTTTTTGCTTAACTTCGCATCATCAACCACGCGATTAACTGCCAACATTATCAAATTCTTGCTGTAGTGAGGGCTACTGGCCAGAATGGAAAGAAACCAACAAGTAGCCCACTGCCAATGTGCTGTGCAAAACTGCAATTTTTGCTGTATACAAGTGTTTGTTGATGCACAACCATCAGCAAAATGTTGCATAACTTGCCTTTTAAGCTGGGTACCGGTAACGAGATAGACATTGTAGAAGCTCGTTGAATTGAGTTACCAGCTCGCAGTTAGTGACACTTGGAAAATGGAAAAGCACTAACATTTTCGCCAATCTAATATTGTGGTTGCGAAAAAGCTTCTGACTTTTCTATTGCTCATAGTCTTCAATCTACTTTATGGAATTTGCAAAATTTCGCCACATTTGAGACAATGCAGATGAATTTTTGCATAAAAATCCAGAGTCAGAAGTTTGGATTGAGAGAAGTTTTCAAGACAAGTGGTTCCACCTTCACGTCAAAAAAGTCTTTCCGTATGTAGGCCTATATGGCAACCCACTTGCCCCGTGTGAAAAGTTTGCTAAATTTAAAAACATTGTTAAATATTTTTCACAAGAAATTGCTTCCTTTTGGAAAAATCTTTTTAATTGACAAATTATAATTGAAAATGAAAAATGGTAATTTTCTAAAAAATCATTTTATGAAAATACAATTCCCACGAAAAAATTTCATGACAAGATGTTTTTCTTTGCTGCGTCCAAATCCATCAACGAATTGTTTCCCAATGAGGTTTGTGAAAAAAAAAACGTTTTGCAAATCTATGTTGCTTTATCTAATCTAATAAATCATGGCTAACGAAGTCTACTGTCTATCATATTAATCTTTGTTGAAGTCAATTTTTAACATATGTTTCCTAGAGCTGCAAAAATCCATGCAACAACATTGCTGCTGGCTACCTTTACTGAAGCAACTTGGATTTAGGTTGATGTGGAGAGGCAGTGGCGTAACTAGAGTTGAGCCAGGGTGGGAAAACTTCCCTGAAGGGTTGGTGGCCCCCTAACCAACACTCAGAAAAAAGTTGATAAATTATCTTGAATCCTGATGTAGATGTCTATACTAAAACCCGACATCATAGGAAAACATTGCGAAAAACAACAAGCTACTGAAAACCAAAAGAATACGAAATATAAGCTAAGTGGTGGCCCGGTTTTTGATTTGGCTTGCCAGGAAGGCGGTTCGCACCCCTGTTCCCCGTCAGTTACGCCACTGTATGAAGGTATACCAGCGAACAGCTCGGTTGTTAAGGGTGTCCAGAAATATAACTTTGCTATTCTTAAAAAGACAAAACTTGTACGTATGCGATAACGCTCCTCCTGATGAAATTCAATGAACATCTCCAGTTGCGTATTGCCTCCTCACTGAATTGGTGTTACTTAAGTGAATATGCTTTCAACAATTTTTTACAAAATTTGTGTGTGCATACAATAGGCCTACGTGCTGTGTGAACGCTCAAAAATGTTTATGCTTTTGACTACATTTGTTTGTGTGTCAGCACACTACCTTTTTACTGCATTTAATGGGTTTGCCTCAGTCAAAAAGGAAATGCCAATGCGCAAAGAAAGTTGATGCTTTGACTTTAGTTGTAGTACGTCATGCACTCGCTATTAAGGTCAATCACAGAAAATGAGAGTTGCAAACACAAAGCAGCATCTTTGCAAATCCTTTTTGTTTCTGAGTGCTTGCCCATCCCGCATGACATCACTACTTTTTTCTACCCAAAGCTAGGAAATGACGCCCAACCATTTGCCACAAAGCGAAGGCAGCAAAGTGCTTTCAACTTAGTCGTCGAAACTTTGCCAACGGCTTGGCTGTAAACCACTGAACCAGGAAGAGTCAAGACGCTTCAATCAGCTTTTGCAGTTAGTTCGTTTTACAGTATACCTTGCTTTGCAACGATTGGCGTTTGTCAACTTCTGACTCTCGCAGTTGAATGCAGCTGCTAAGCGCAAATCCGAGATTGTTCATTTTCGGACAGTTGCAACTTGCTTTTATGATCAGCAAAAACCGAATTGGCCGTTCATGTCATTATCAGCTCAGCCAGACCCCCACCCTTTTGCTCATTTCGCACAAGCGGCTAACGTGGATTGCTTTGACCCATCAACGACTCTATTTCAAATGAGTTTCAACTCATTTTCCTGCTGCAGAATACATTAATCTTTTCTACGCGCAAGCGACAGACTTTTCGCTGATCAGCAAACGAACGCACATTATGTGTCCGCTCCAATCCAGCACGAGTGCCTGCATCTTTCAAAACAGTATTTCACGCACGCAGAGAATTGCTGAAGTGTTTTTAATGCGGGAGTAGAGTGGCACTCAGAGCAATTGCAAGGAAAGGGTTTATGCCGAACAAAAGCGTTAGGCTGACGAACAGCAAACGGCCACGTTGCAAAGAGGAAAGCAAGAACACCTGCACAAATATAGCGCGAAAACAGCACGCTCGCTTACCTATCACTCTATCAAGCTGGTTATGATTGACTCATACTTATATTCACAAACAGGCGGATTTCGGTTACGACACAGAGGCAGTGTTTACCAGACTTCGAGCATAGTCTGATCTGCGAAGCGTACGACGCTCTTCTCTAAGCCAAGCGCGCTTACACCTACTGTACTTTGGAATGGCGTTGACGATTATTTTGTTCGTAGTCTGACGTGGTCTTTGACGTCATCAGATGCAACCAGCACACAGCACATTCCTTGCACAACACAGACACAAACTCAATAATGCACACGTAGTCAGACCTCAAACAGCGTTCTCTATTTTACATTTGCAAAGCGAACATTTATGAGCGAACAAATAAACTTTACCAGCGAAAGGGCAGTCCGGCAAAGCAGTGGAAAGTTGAAAACGAAGATCGCGTAATACAAAGGACAGTTGTGACACAATCATTCTTCGCCATTAACGCGCTAGTGGACTCTCGAATCGAGTCAGGCGCTGAGAGCATTGTAAGATCATCAGGACTTGAGGTGCCCGGACAGTGTGTTGGAGGCGACAAGCGAAGCGCCACAGGACGAGGTTGGCGCTTACTGAGTCGTGCACCCCTCATCTGGATTTTCAACCTCTGCAAAACAAAAATCCGAATAAGATAGTCTGACAAAAGTATCAATATCCATTTTCTTCTGCCGAACCACGAGCGCGTGTCCAAAAGTTGTTTTCCGTCGTTACCAAGGTTATCAAAGTGCTCCCGAGCACGTTTCTTGAAATTCCGAAAAGATAGTGTTTTGCGGTCGGGAACGTGACGTGTGATGAAAAATAACAAATGGACAAAATCTTCTGAAAACGAGGGCGATGCTTTTCCTTGAACCGGTTTTTGCGAAATGGGAGATTTAGTTTCGCCCGGACAGATTTTCTGCGTTTCATTCGCGGAAATGCGTAGGAATGAAAATTCAACCTTCTTTTTTACACAACATTCTTACAAAAGCTTCTATGCACTCACTTAAAACACAGTCAACCAAACGTTTACCGGTCATATCAACAACGAAAGTCAAAAAATGTTGAAAAAATCTGGACAGTGTTCACTGTCAACTGCCTGATGACGGACAACCCTCCCCAGTAAGGACAAAACTCGCAGGCGGTGCTCTTTAAATCAACGTTGTCAAATCGTTGCATTTGTTTCCATACAGCTTCCACCAATCATTCCGCATGTAGAAAAAAACACGTTGGCAAAGGGTTCGCGGAGTTTAAACAACAGCGGCTGTTTTCGAACGAGTTGGAAAGTAAACCAACACACATGAGCGCGTTACGAACTTGATGACCCTGAAAGTAGCATTGCATAGCCCTGCGCTATCGACCAAGCAACCAGGGCGTCGACAAGATCTCTAACATCACAAACTTCCTATCCGAGCACCTTCTGGAGGATGGCTGGCTGGCTGGAGGACGCTCTCCGAAGAAGCAGGCAGGGAGGGTTGCTTTCGAAGCCTCGCGACGTAACTGCGCAGTTTTTTGTTTTGGTCGAGCAGCTCCTGGTTCTCTCCCCTGCGACACGAAAACACGTCATCCACAGCCGGTGACGTTATTCGGTGACGTAGAAGGCACGCTGGGGCAAATAGGCGACAGTGCAAGCGCTGAACAACGACAACGCATTCGTCAAACACGACAAAGCGCAAAAAGCGACTTTCACCTTATTGCGCAGGAGCTGGTAACCTGTCTCAGGTCATCTCATGGAAGAAGATTGGCAATTAGAGAGGTTGGTCAACAACCCGTTTGGAGGATGGAAAGAAAATCGGAAGTAGAATCCACTTCCTATAGCAGTGATTCTTAACCTTTTTCATACCGTGACCTCATCCCACCGAATGACGACACCGTGACCCACAAACATTAAACGAAACTACGTACCTATCACGAAAGCAATACTGGCACTACTGACTATGTACTCTTGAAACAACGCTGAAACGAATCAATCACCATCAAAGAAGAACCCACGTACACTCTTAATCAAAGCCTCAGCGATGCAGTCTGCTAACCACCCGTCGACTCTTAACGAATAACACCTGATCAAAAGACCCAACAAAATGAAGGCAAACACAACAGGCTTATCTCTCTGCATGCAGACCAGTTGGCATCATGAGATGGTGAGTGTATCGTACTCATCACAATCACACGCCTTTTATTACGGAAATGTGTTAAAGGGACCTGAAGCAAGAGTGTCCGTATAGAGCAGTGCTTCTTTACATTTTTCCTACCACGCCTCCCTCAGGTAATTGTCCTTTGTTTCAAGCCCCCCGACTTTAAATAAGCTGTAAAACAAATGCATTCATTCATTGGCAATTTTATTGATCAAATTTTCTGTAGTAGGGCTCGCGCTCCCCTGGAAATATCTTGATGCCCCCCTGGTTAAGAACCACTGGTATAGAGAGTAGTCGTGCTAGTTGGAAGTATACGTACCACTTAAATAGCGTAGTGATCGCACCTTGGTGGCCAATAGTTTGTTTTTTTTATGAAAAAAGTACGTACAGTAGTATATTGTGCGCGGAGGTGATATCTTACGTTTTACCGAGTCGACGTTCCGTGATGCACCAATATTTCCTCCCCTAACCCACCTCATGAGTCACGGTTAAGAATCAGTGTTCTGCAGGAAATACCGTACATAACAATTCTGAAGTCTTCGCCAGGACAGGATAAGTTTATAATTTACCGTCGCTTGACTTCAATGTCCTTGTACTTGGCCAGCTCCTTCTCGGAATGCTGCAGCTTCCCTTTCAACCGGGCCATGTCCCTTTCCTGTATATCGAGCTTGGTCAGTTGCACGATGCCGCCCGACGCTATCCTCTTGTCGGCAACTGCAACAACAACAACAAGTATATCAAGCAATGAAGTGCGTTTTTGCGCTGAAAGCAACAAGGGGAAGGGAAGAATGGCTTGCATCACGAAATCCGGTCAATGCGCTTATTTTCGAGACGCCCATTTTCGGGAGAGCGCGTGTTTCAAATTTCCACTTGTCACGCTGTGACTTTGCAGGCACTGTCGAAGACTGTCCGGATGGATGTGTGGTGCTATTTCTCGTTTACCTGTGTTTCGCCACGAAAAATGCCAAACCCACTGTTCGAGTCAATCACCAATGTCTGGGCGTGTTCATCGCCAAGCAAACAGTGGCGTACTGAGGTCAGATGGCGCCCGGGGCAAGAAACAAGTTTGGCACCCCCATGTTTGAACCTAAAATCTTTTGGGAGCAAATGTGCTGTATTGAAGAAAGTACCTGCGACATTGTTGGGACTTTTCGGCAGTGATTCGGCGCCCGGGGCAGTGTGCCCCCCTTTCCCCCTGCCGCCAACGTATAGGTGGTTGTTGAAACGTGAATGCGATTCTACGCAAAACTTTAGAAAGAACTATGCGGTCTAGTGTCGCGCCCTTACGCAAGATGTGGAAGTGCAGTCGGCACGAAAAGCGTTTTCTGTACTTTGTAAAGGGCCGGCAATGCCACGTGTGACGAACGAGGTAGATTTTTCGATTTAAAGCAAAGAAAAACCGACGACATATTGGAAGCAGTTCTAAGCAGCCTGCGTTGCCGAAGAAGCATTTTTTCAAATAGAATTAACGCTTCACTGCTCACTGCTCTGGTTGTGCTCCGAGCTCTGTACTCGCATCTGCTCCTTCATCCGGAACATCTTCTCCTCGTAGAGCTTCAGCTTTTCCTGAAGAGCGTTCGATCTTTTCAACCTGTTTGTTTCGAACAGACAATCAATGTCCAGAGTCGATGGGTGTCGCCGCAGTCCGCGAAAAGCCGGGAGCGAATCAACGGCAACAAATGGGCTTCATTTGAAGACGCGCTGTTTTGACAATCAGTAATTTCAGCCGAAAAACGCTCCGTTTTCGCCTTGAAAACAATCATATGGGAACATAGACGTAGCCAGGGAGGGGGGAGGGGGCAAAGGGGCCATGCCCCGCCCCAAATTTTTGGAAAACAGTCATTTTGTGCTTTGAGAGGCGTCTTTCCAAACAAAATAGTGTTATTCGCCTAAAATCAAACATTTTGGCTCCCCTCAAAATTTTGGGCTGGCTACGCCACTGTATGGGAATAAAATTAACATTACTTCGGCAGCATTTAAATCTGCAAACGATGAAATAATACACCTATCGAAGGTTCGTTGAAGTAAACATCACTTCTGAATTGAATATTTGTGGGCACTAACCAAGCAACTTACCGATGCATCAATCTAAAGCAGACAAAGAAATGAACGTACAAATTTACAAGTTTTTGCAAATTGTGACCAGGCCGGAAAGAGTGCAGTACGAAAGATGCAGATGACTCATGATCACGTGACAATATGCCGTACGGAGTAGAGGTAGAAACAACAATTAACTCACTGTTGTTCGTAAACGGCTCGGAGTTTCTCCATGTCTGCATCAGGCCCTTTCTGCAACAGACGAAGTTAACATCAGAGTTGGAACGCATTAAGCAAGGCCGGAACTTAATAAGCAGAAAAAATATCTTTTTAGGAGGTCAGTGAAAGGGCGTGGCTGAGTGAAGAAAGTAGTAAAAAGTAAATAAGTCTCCAAGTAACCTTAGCTGGTTGGATGGGAGCAGCTGCGGGCGCCTCCGTACATTTCCTTTTGGTGTCCTGTAACACCTTTATCTCCTGAAAATGAAAAATTATCTGTCATTAAAAATAAGGTTGGGCGAAAACGCAGACAAGTGGACATCTTCTTGCTGAGCACGATATAATAATAGTCAAGCATGCTGTATTTGGCAACCCAACAATTCCTCCTGCACTTCGTTCAACAAATAAACATTAATATTGTCGCTTCGAAGAACGCCCTATTTGAACAAACAGCTCTGCTGTAATTACATTCCATTCTCGACTGCTTTTTTCATTACTTCGTATTCATGAATTAGCGGCAAAGAATCGCTGTTGAACGTTCATCAACGATGCAATGCGCGAACGCAGACAACTAAACATTGCGCGTGGATTGATTTGAACGCGAAACTCCGTCACTGCAACCTCGCAATAGGCAATGAGGAAACTGAATAAAGCTCCTTGGCAACCAAACAAACGCACAAGGTTTTCCTTAGTTTTAGTTGTCTGCACGAATCAGCATTCACCCCACCTTTTCATATTGCTCCACCTTTGCCTTCAGGCCATCGTTCTCGTCTTCGATGCGTTCGAAGCTTCGATCCATTTCGTTTATTTTTCGATACAAGTTGCCGTGCTTGTAAGAGCATTCCTGCCAAAGAAAGCGTTTTTGGGAAGGAAACTCGCGGCCGAGTGAAAACGCAAAAGTCCAGACACACCAGAGGCAAAGACGGTACTTGGGGGCGTTAACCCTTGGTTCGAACCTGCACAGTAAACGCACCGTGCACAGATTCTAGAACGGCGCTTTTAGCCACTGTATCTCCCGTGTTTGTTGCCCATAATAACCAAGGTATATGTCTGCATACGCGCCGAGGAGTTGTTGAGTTCAGTGCCTGTGAGCAAAGCAGGTCGCAAGTCGAGCAATGAACTCACTTCGTATTCTTCCTCGGTGCTTTTCAATTTCTCTCGGACATTCTCCAGTTCTTTCTCTTTTTCTTGCATTTGCAGCTTCTGTTAAAAAAAAAGAAATTTTGTGGCAAAACACCAATCCATTTTAAATATGCAGGAACGTGCAAAAAACAACCCAGCAGCATCTTTCTCTGTAGACAAAACTACCACCACCGAGTGGCAGCAAGTGGTCGACTGCAGTATTTGGACAACCGTTTGGTTTTTCAGCGGCAAAGCAGGGCAAGGATTGTTGCAGACAGTGGCGTAATTGACGGGGTCAGAGGGGCGAATCGCCTCCCCCGACAAGCTAAATGCAAAAACTGGGGCCCCACTCAGGTTATATTTCGGTTTCAGTGTTCTTTTGGTTTTCAGTAGGTTGCTGTCTTTTTGCGTTCTTCGGTGTATTTTTCCGGTGATTTAGGGTTTCACTACAGCTACCGGTATCCCCAATCCGGATTCACGATCATTTCTCAAGTTTTTTTTCTGAGTGTTCGCTAGAGGAGCCCCTTTAAGCTAAGTTGACCCTGGCTCAAACTTCTAGCTACGCCACTGGTTGCAGCTGCAGGTGAGTGATCGCAGCGAGCTACAGGAAGCGCGTCGGTGACAATCAAGGAAGCCGTTGCGAGAAACGTCGAGCCTTGCACATCCCTGGCGGCAGATAATTGCCGAGTCTCTGCTCACGCATAAGCTCGGATGTGAAGACGATGAACGAAAGTTGTTTCTTTTTGTGCAGCACTGGTTTAGTAAATGCGGTGTATCTAGCGGGAATCACGGCACGCGGGTTAGCCTGAACTTTTAACTGATTTACGAACTCGACTGAACGGGTCACTGCTTATAAACGCGACGACCCAATACTTCCTATACTTCAAGGCCCTTACCGCAGTTTCCAAGTCCGTTTTCAGTTGTTGATATTCCTGAAAATAGAACAGAAGATGCAGAAAAAGAACATAACTTCGTTGTCATAACAACTTGAAACGACGTGATGACAACGAACTTTCGAACGACCGTCCAAAAACCGTTGCTACTGATTTGCGGAGCAACTAAGCCAAGAAAACGCTACACTAAGTAGATGCGGTTTTGCTGCATTCCACTTAATGTGATAACAGACTTTTCGCAGGCATTCATGACTTTGTGNATTTTTCATGGCGTCCAGCAGTTTCTGCGCGTAGTTCAGAGATGAATGATAGAATCAGCTTGTTNTCAATGACACTTTGCAAAAACACTGCTTCAAAAATACCTCTGAAGATGCACCTGACTTCATCGCTTCAACCTTCGCCTGGCTGGCTTTGAGCTGCTTCAGAAGAATGGCGACTCTGCACGAAACGAATCAGCATTAAGTAGGTTACTGAGAGAACAGCCTGTTTGGACGTCCTTGTTCCCGGCCATACGCTCTAACGAGGCGTCACATTTCTGGCGTGGCTATTATTTTTAAAGGGAGGAGAGTTGCATTCGGTTTGCTCCAGCACTCATTCCTGCAACTGCTCCAGGCCTATTGGGAAGCTCCACTTAAGATGCAACGGGGGGGGGGATCATTCCTTTAACTATTAAAATTTATCTCGAGGTCTTCGCTTTACCTATGAGCCGCTTGACCCAGTCGAGCCCAACCCACAGTGAAGGACCAATCAGCGCGACCTCTTCGTGCAGATAATCGCGGATCCTTCACGTGCAATCTATTGCTTCCCGAGCGCGCGCTGCTTCTGGCGTGCCGATCGTTTTGACATGCTACGAAAAAATACGGCCTAGCTGTGAAGGAGCGGAGTGGTCGGGCGACGTTTCACAGTTCTATCGCTCATGCATCAGACCGCAAGCTTCTTAATAGTTTGGTTGGGAAATTACTGCATCCCGAGCGTTGTGCATACCGTCCAGGACAAACCCGGTATAAATGCGGCACAGCAGGAGCTTAAAACAAAACCCTTAGTTTTTTTGTCCCAATTCACGGTCAGAGTGTCGTGGGCTTAACTTACCGTAACATCATAAAAATCCAGCACAAAAACTGAAGGAACAACCTTTTTTCAGAAATTTGCTCTCGCACTTTACAGCGGTGCTCTTTGTCGCGCCTCAATACATCAGCGACTCGAAGCTGCACTTACTGTTGCTCGTACGCTTCGGAAGTGACCTTGAAGTTATCTTGCAGTTGCTTGACGTCAGGAGTTGATGACGAGCAGCTGGCCTGGCTCCTCGTAGTTATCTAAAATGACGGCGATGTGTGTTTCAGAACAGTGGTTGCGGTTTTCAATTCTCCGCGGGATTTGCAGCGATACGTCTTCACTGCAGGTTTTTGTTAACAAGAAAGGAGCAACGACTTATCCGAGGAGTGAGTCGTGAAACTATTTGTTGCTTAGTGATGTGGTATGAAAAGCCACTGGAGGCGTGTTCGCAACTCAGGCAAACGATTTTTTTGTTTTTTTTTATTAAAACCACAGAGTGGATACTAGAAAAAACATTATCATCCGTAAAATTAAAGCTTCTGAAACTTTTCACAGGTCAGTTACTTGCTCTGTCAGCAGAATGTTATCACGCGTAACAAGAAAGAAACGACTACCCATTTTCTAGGTTATGAAAAATGCACGGGAAGGCATTTACGATCGAAACGTGGCTTATGCCGTAAATCAGGCGACGATTAAAATTTAATTACGAGGGCAAACTCGAAGATTGCTGAACTTACACTGCCTGCAGTAGACGTGGACTTCAGCCGAACTGCCAGTTTGTGCGCAGTCAGCACAAGCTTCTTGTTCTCCTGCAAACATGTGTGGAAAATTGTGAGGAAAGAAACAATGAATCCAAAAAACTCTTGGATCTCATATAGAGCGCGCGCTGCTGTCACAACAAGTCTACAATCCCGATGCAAAAAAACTCAAACAGTATCTGTGACCGCTTTTTACACGTGGCAATGGACATTTTGCACGGACATGTTGGCGCAACTTGATCAAGTAAAATAAATCAATAAAATATCTTGTTTTAACATGCTTTTCAGGGGTGTCGGTGACTTCTTGCTCCCTTTGCTTTTCCAGCAAGGGTAAAAATGGGGAAGTGCCTTGAAAAAGAAGAGAACGTCGCGAATTCGAAAACACTTATTTATTCAAAACGCTTTATTTTGTTATCAGTTTCATATGCGTTTGTGCTCACGCTTTTGCTTTCCTCAGTCTACCCTTTTACACAGTAGTTTGGGTCCTGTTCGCATAGGATGAAACCGACCAAGGGCAAGACAGAAACAGCACATTAAGGAGCAGGTAAAGCCAGCTAGCGGTTTTTCCTCACATTGTTGTCAACTGCAACTTCGATTTTTGCGATTCAACGCTCGAATGACCACCGTAACAACTGTTGGTAGGTGGCCGGGCAAGTTCTGACGAGGTGGAGGACGCAGTGGCTTTGATGGCTGAAGCGCTGCTTTATTTNATCAAATACCATTCGNATGAGAGAATATGAACGACCATCAAGAGAACAGTTCGGTGACGCTTGTTACGACGCAGGTGCGCCGCCTGTCAGGACGCGATCCTTCGGGAAAAGGTCAACAGCTTCGGACGCCACGAAGATTTTTTTTCTAACTCGAGGCGAATCAATTGCGAAGCAATAAGCAATCAAGGTTTCTCTCCGCGCGGACCACGATTTTAAGCGTGTGGTTGTTATTATTTCGGGTCACGCTTGATTAAGTTGATTCGGCAAGGTATGCCCGGGCAAGCAAGATGGAGTGCGTCAACTGATTTAATGCATGTCCGAAGCAGTTTTTTTTTATCGAAAAACTCGTCAATACTCGTATTAACGAGATCCAGGCAACGGCCGTTTAATGGCACGCACTGCGTGGCAGCTTCCGCTCTATGCGACTCACATGTACGTTACCCGGTCCAACGTGTGTGGTAAGGAAGCTGAATATCTGCTTTGCCATTGAAATATCAATATCAAAGGGAAATTGACTTTGAGCTTGTCGTTCAACTGGCTGTTTAATTGACACAAGCCCTCGCTCTTACCGTGACGGGTGCATTAGAAAACATCTAACACGCCACCTAAAGGTTAGGAGAACGGTACTAACAGAGATGCATTCAAACGTTCCTCCCAAAATTAGAACGCCCGGTCAGACAAACCAGCGATTCNGAAGTGCAAGCAATCCGTNACTGCGAGAAATACGAGCACATCGGGAGTTTCAGAGACGTTGCTAACACACTGCACAGCTGACTGCTAACGCAAGTCGTACTCTGTTTGCTTTTCGTGACTGGTTTGCAGCGTTTTCCTTTCTCAGTTCGCGAAAGCTAAACTTGCATTCCGTCGCAAGCATGGCAAGAAAAGTTTGATGTTCTTCATTGAGCTGCAGGTGGAGAATGTACAGTTCGAAAAAGCTACGGATGAAACAGAGCGAAACGACAACGCGTACTTTCTTGTATTGCTCCACTTGTTCCTTCAGGCCATCGTTCTCGTCTTCGATTCGTTCGAAGCTTCGATCCATTTCGTTTATTTTTTTATATAAGCTTCCATGCTTGCGAGAGCATTCCTGGAATAAAACCGAAGTGGTTGCTTGAACAAAATGTCGTAGAACCATTGAAAATGACGAACGAATAACACTTAGGGGACAGCACTTAAACATTGACAAAAAACATGATTCCACATGACATTTAAAAGCTCTAGGTTCGTTCCAAGCTTTCGAGGAATCAGCCGACTAGGTTCTGCTTTCATCTTTTTGCGATGATTCAAACTTGCACGTATCCGTGTTCAAGTATCTTGTCTCCGCTAAAGTGACATGTCTGAATCGATCAGAGATATTTTTAAGAATAGGAAATCGATTCTACGGCCGCGTCCAGGCAGACAAAGGCCATCGTAATTACCTCCCGAAGTTGCATTAATCGACCAACAATGTTCAGAAAAATAATCAAACAATGCACAAGAAAAAATAGGAAAATTCTCAAGGGCTCGAACAAGCGCATTGACAAGTAGTAGAACAATAAGTTCACCTCGTATTCTTCGCCGGTCTCCTGCAACTGCTTTGTGAGATCAGCAATTTTGTCATCCTTCTCTTTCAGCTGTTGATTCTGAAGAAAACACAGCAACACATAGAACCAGGAAATTGTGTGTCGTATGTTTTCAGCAAAACGCTTTGCTTGGATTGAGGAGACCAGCCAAAGCGCACATACAGTGGCCGAACTCAAAATTAACACTGCACCTCGGTCAACTTGCTACAACAGACGTTGGTCATGGTTCCACTACAATCAAGAGGTCACACATTAACATTGTCATAATCAACATAACGGTCCATAACAAGTTTGTGACGTAGGTCTTCGAAATCAAATACATGAACATACAGGCAACTTCTTACAGATCTATAGTGGATTCTTACCGCAGCATCCAGGGCCTCTTGCAAAGGTCGTGTGCTCTGCGTGAACAATTTTCGATTCGTTAAATTTGTAAAATCAAGTAAGAAATCGAGCTTGGCAACCTTTGTGCATATGGATTCAGTCAAGCAGTAATTTTACAAGTTTTTGAATTTCAGCCGGTTTGTTAGCAACGTTTGTGTTCCTCCAGATGCACAGGAAAGTTTCAGTTACAGATTAGAACGATTTCTGTACGAACTGCGTTCCGACGACAATACCGGAGTTGACAAACAGAGCTCCGACCAATCGAGCCTGATTCCCGTCCTTTGTTCAAGCGCAGGCGACGAACATTTGCGAAGACAGCAACAAGCAACTATTTTCAATGGCTTAGTTTCATCAAAGTTTAACCCTGCGATCTACGACAAAAAACGCCGCAGCCATTAAAAAAAGGTGGAAAATGTGCCAAGTGCAGGAAAGAAGCTGTACCGCTTAATGGTAGCCTCTGGGGATTTGCTGCAGCACAACTTCTGCTGAACGGGTAGTAGATAATACGCGGAGAGCGTCCCTCGGAGTTCACAAAACTAAATTTAACTGATTTCTACAGGTGACCAGATTTTATTAGCAATCAAAGGTAAGAAAACCAATTCATCAGACATTTGGATTTATAACATTTGCTATTTTAAAACTAATTTAAAACACACGTACTGTACAAATACGATGGTAATTCGACTTTTCCTAAGCACTTTCAACCGTTGGTTCTTAGTTGACAACAAAAACAGATAGCTAACCGATTCAACCAGCGACTGTATCTCCACTTTCGATTCTTCTATAGCTTTTTCCAGCGCCGATTCAAATCCGCTATTTTTCTCTCTCAACTCTTCTACTTCCTCCGAAAGCAGTACAACCTGACGGTCAAAGAGACGAGTTGATACCTGACGAAATGCTGTCAAGCGAATACCTTGGACACAGTCGCACTACAAACAGGCATGCGCCCACATGCGCGTCATTTCGCTAGATCTGTGTATTTTTAAAAACCTCCATGAAGACGTTCGTTCAGAATCCTCAAAAGTGTTGTTGAACAGGTGAAGAATGGATCTTAAGGTAAGACCACCCGCAACTACAGTAAACAACTTCGGCGCATGTGGTTGGCCCGCTCACATACTACTGGCATCAAATCCGATGCAAGAAATATTTGCTTGAGAAGTTGCAAAATACTTCGTGGTTTAAAACCTGCTGGTTTTGGCGTTACGCTTACAATTTATTTCACGATCTCGAGTCCTAGACAGAGGTAGGAGGTCCCACGTGCCATACCTCTTGCACAAGTTGAAACAGGTCTGTAGATCGCTTGTACAGCAGAAACGGATGACTTCTTTTGTTCGGCTCGCCGAAGGGAAATTAAACTGGGCGTTCAAAATATTACGAAAGCGATACTACAAATGGTGGCCTGATACCAAGGCAAGGGATACTTACTGAAAACCTCGGGATGCAGGAAACAATATGTGTGTTTGGTACAGCTGCAGACAACGTTTAACGTACCGGGTAGCAGAACATAGCTCTTTATAGAAAGGATGAGCATAGCCATGTTTTCCAAGGACACTGGCACCAAACATGTGAAGATTAATTGTCTACTTACACCTCATCGGATGCGTAGTCACGGCTTCCTGCCAGGTACATTTACAAAAGAAATTCTTTGTTTGTGGGGTTTGGACAACGTAGTGACGCGGTCAGGCTGGACTTAAGTGTTGAAACAAAACTGTGCGTTGTGGAATGTTTTTTTTTAGTAGGTTCAGGAATAAATACCTGATTTCGAAACGCTTCGTTTTGCTTCAAAGCCGTATTTAATTTTTCTTCAACTTCCTCAAGCTGGCTCTCCGTTTGAACAAGCTTCTCACTGATGCACAGGTTGACTTCCTGCGAACAGAAACGCTCTTTTTTTAAAGAATATCCATGACAACCGATAGAAAAAGAAATAATTTGCATATTTGCTAAAATGTGCGATTATCCAAAGTGCGGTGTATTTCACATTATTATTCACGGATTGAAACACACTATGGACAATAGGTTTGTAGGAGGTGTGCTGGGCAGACAACAGCTTTGAAAACACCTAAAAACATCAGAAAATTTTATGGCACTTGCAAGCGGATTCAAAAACACAACTTTTAACAGAACATTAACCGCTACAAAACTTCGGCGCTTGATGCAGGAGTGAAATAAGGAGGCATAACTACTACAGCGAGGCCAGTATTTGTAAAAAAACGAAACTATGTGAGGGAATTCACAAATCAGATGTTGAAGATTATCTCTGATTGAGTTGAAGAAGTTTTGCTAAAAACCACGTTTTGATTTAATGCTTTGGGTAACGCAAGTACGAAAAAAGCAACTGTGATATGAGTAGGTGTTGTGAAAAACTCTAACCACAGAAAATGTTTCCTGTGCCAAGACAGTATATAGTTGTGACATACGTTTACATTACCCAGACGCTAAATTTCCCATTTTTTCAGTATCATAGCACCTAGTACGCAGTTTAATCCGGTTATCTGCGTACAGGTCTCGTAATCCTGACCCTAATGGCATTCCAACTGTACGAAGTAACCAGAGCAGCTTTACAATCAGTCGAACCAAACAGCAGCTTTTTCTGGGTCGCAGGAAAACCAACCAGCACCTGGTGGTGTAAACCCTGACGCGAACGCGCCGGCGAGACAAATGTCTCCAGTGACGCAGCTTTGTTAGAAGCTGCATCGACCGCGTCACGACGCGCGGAAGTTTGCGAAGAAGTTATTCGCAAACAACATGAGCAAACGCTGACAAATGACACGACGATTCACACATACCTTCAGCTCCTTGACGTCATTTGTTTGGGCGAAGAGAACCTTCATTTCCTCTTCAACGTCACGCTGCGCCACGACAGCGGCGTTCCTCTGGACTTCGAGCTCTTTGCACTTAATGGTGAGTTCGTTGACCGCGTTGGCGGAAGCTTCGGCATCTTTCACGAGAGCGTCGTGCTTCGAGCGCAGTTCTGCGATCAACTGAGCCTGGGATTCAGCAGCCTCCGCTTTGGCACGCTCAGCTCGCAAAGTTTCGACCAGAGACGATTTTTCGTTGAGTTCATCACTTAAGGCCGCGTCGGCTTCGGCTTGCGCGGCGAGCTCGCCTTTGACGTCACAAAGCTCGCTTTGCAGCGCAGCGATTGCGCCCTCTTTGTTTTGCAACTGCGACTGCCAGTGGTCTGATTCCTCCCTGCTTCTGCGCAACTCCAAACTCCTGACGTCGAGCTCTTCCTGGAGGCAGCTCACGCGTTCCTTGCACGCGGCATCTTGACAAACAGTCGCGCGCTGCTCTTTGTTCCGCGCGTCTTCCAGCTCAGCTCGTAGGCGCGCGATCTCTCGATCGCTTTCCCGTGCCGACTTTTCCAATTTCTCGCTCATGGACGTCTCAACGGAGGCGGCTTCTTCCGTCTTGGCTGCAAGCGCCTGTTCTATTTGCGATATCTCTTCAGCTCTCCGCTCTGATGAACGCTGTTCCGACGTCAGCAATTTCGCCAGCGACTCCTTTTCTTCCAGCAGCTTGTTTCTCGCAGATTCCAGCTCTTCGTTGCGGCGCGTCTGCTCGGAAACCACGCGCGAGAAATCATCGAGCTTCTCAGCGGTTGCCACCCGGTCACACTCGCGTGCCTTCAGCAACTCCTTCAACCGGTTAACTTCAACCGACAGGACGCTGCCGATGGCATCGTTCAGCGAAGTGAAGCCGGCAAGTTTTTCACGACATCCGTCCGTTTGGAGAACATCGGAGGACGGCGGCGAAACATCGCGCAGCCGATGATCGGAATGCTGCTCGCCGAGCGCGTGCAGTTCTTTCCGCAGGACTTCCAGTTGTGACGTCACTTCAAGCCAATCGAGCCGCGTCGCCTCCTGTGACGTCACTGAACGCAGCTGGTCAGTGGCGGCCTGTTGCTTGTTGATGACTTCCTCCTGGTCGGTGAGTTTCTGGTGGGATTCGTCAATGGTGTTTTGGTATTTGGCAATGGTTTCTTCGTATTCGTTTATGGTTTGTTGTTGCTGTGCAATTGATAATTTGCATTCTTTTATGGACTGGTCGCGGTGCTCGATGGTTGCCTGGTGCTGATCGACAATTTGCTGGTGTTGCATGATGGTTTGCTGGTGCTGCGCGATGGTTTCTTGGTATTCTTCAAGGGTTTGTTTCTGTTCATCAATGGTTTGCTGGTGTTCACTGATGGTTTGCCGACACTCGCTGAGGCTCCGCTCCAGCTGCTCAACGGCGTTCAAGTGCTCGTCGTGGCTGGTTCCTTTATGCTGATCAATGGCTTGCTGGTGTTGGTCTATGGTCTCCTGGTGCCTTTTAAGGGTTTTTTCCTGCTCTTCGAGTCGCTCATTCGCTGCCGAAAAAACTCTCTCCAAGTGAGCAACGCGTTCCGTTGCGACCGAAAACTCACTTCGCCAGCGATCAACTTCAGCATCGAGCTCGCTGCAGCGTTCCACGAGGCGCTGGTTTTCGTCCTTGCTCTTTTCCACCTCAAGCTGGAGATTTTCAAACCGCATTTTCAAATCGTTCTTTTCTTCTTTGAGCCCCTCGAAGTTGCCGCTCAGCTGCGTGTACTCCTGATAGAGCGTGACGAAGTGCCTTTCCGATTCGGAAAGGTGCTCCTGGTTTTCGAGGATCCTCATCTGTTCCTCTTTGTTGCGGTCGACGGCGGAACGCAGCTCGCTTAATTCGCATCGGAGGACTTCTTTCTGCTGCTTCTCCTCCCTGAGCTGCTTCAAGACAGCTTCGTGCTCATCGATGCCCACATCGGTTCTGAGCCGCTGATCCCGAAGTTCGGCAACAGTCGTTCGCAGTTGCTCTACTTCGCGTTGCAGGCTCCCCCTCAGGTTGTCCGCGGCCTCCTCCCCCACGTCGTGCGATCTCATCGACGCTTCAAGCGGCAGCATCTCGTCTTCGCAATCGCTGACGGCAAACGTGACTTTCTTCGGCTTTTCGGCGACCGCTTCGACAGACACGTCGGTCGCTCGCTGCTCGAACTCACGCAGGCGCGCCTCCAGATACCGCACTTTGTCCATGAGCTCTTCGCACTTGTCGCTCGAGTCGAGGACGACTTGCTGTGCCTCGCCAGTGCCTTCGGTCGGGACTCTGAGCGATTCTAGATCGCGTCTGGCCGTCTCCAGTTCGCCTGAACACAAAATGCGTGTTCGACAAAAAGAGTAGAATTTGACGTGTTTTACATTTAAAGAACTTTGTTCCTATTTTGGTCAAAAGGCTTACTTTTATGGCGTTTCAACCCAAGAGTCCAGATGTTAAAAATACATTATGGTGGCAAAGTTAGTGTAGGTAAAATTAAAGTTATTTGATATGAATTCCAAGGTTACGAATTGGTTCGTTTGGTGCTATACTTAGATTCGTTACGCATCAAACAAGTTAATGAAGGCTTTGATATCGTGACAAACATTTAGAAGAAATCAAAGAACGTGGACATGTTTGGGAAAGTATCGAATGTCGCGATGGCTTTGCCGCGTCGAAAGCTATTTAAGACCAACGCCAGCGGTTTCAGTCTGTACAATTGAAAACTGTCGCGGTTCGAGAAACAAACACAAGGTCCACGTGGTGCTAACTCACAAGATCTCCCCACAATGTCATAACGGCAGCAAACTAATGGACACTGAAGTTCTGTGGCAGCTTCACTATAAACGGATTCAACGCATGCTGGCTATAAATATTTTTTCGAGTATGATCGACAGCATTCTAGCACTGGCCAGGCAGGCTGCTTAGGGAAGGCACAAGTCAAGCTTGCTTCATTTTAGCAAGATCTCAAAAGTTAACATGAAGGTAAGAATCGCAATGTTTTTTGTAATAAGTTAGGAGCAGATCAGTTTAACTAAATAGCTTTCGTCACAGAGCAACAACAGTACTACGATTCACGGTTACCGTCTACAACAGGGGCTCCCAACCTGGGGTAGATGTACTCCCAGGGGTACATGTAAGGTTAGCAACAGAGGACAAAAATATATTTACATATAATTTATTTCCAAAATATTTATACATACATCAGTGATTTTTTTTTTCAAAAATCATTATATGCTTATTGTCAAATATATCTATAAATGATTATGATAAAAGATTTTGTCACATGATATTTTAGGGGTACATATTCATTTGTCGAAATGTTGAAGGGGTGCATGCTTATCTGTCGGAATGCTGAAGGGGTACATGGTAAGAGAAAGGTTGGGTAATCCCTGGTCTACAACATTTGCCATATAGTAACCTTGAAGCCTAAGAGGTACATGTTTCGCAGAGTGCAATGCAACCAGTAACAGCCGAAGTACCCAGCACGTAAAATGTATTTATCTTTCTCACCTAACAATCTTGCCATTTCATTCTGTTTCTGAGACAGAATGTCTGTCAACTCGATATTTTTTTGCTTTAGGTCTTCCTGAACCACAGCCATGTTTTCCAGATATTGCATCAGCTTGATCACGGCTTGTTCTTTTTCGTTCGTCAACTCTTCAGCTTCTGACAATCTGCTCAACGACTCACGCAGCTCTTCGGCTGTTTTTTCTTTGCTTTGTGCGATGGATTCCTTCTCAAGTTGCAGTTCGTGCGTCAGGGTCTGGGCTTTATCAAGGTCGTCTAAAAATGAAATGCACATTTAAAGGAGAATGAAGCAACAAATCTCAATGCTACAATGACATATACCTTTGCAGTGAACACGAGATCGCTGTCACATCAAGAATGCAAGCGCTGCATTTTATGCTGTTAAATACACAGGTTGAAAACGCCGTCGGACACTATGTGCACGTAAAAATCGACTTACGCTTCAGCTGGCCGTTCTCGAGCGCAGCATCGCCGCTAGTGGCCAAAGTATCAAGGGTTTGTTGAAGCTGAAGATCGACTTGCTGTTTCGCTTCCTTCAGCGAGTCGTTCTCTGATCGCAAGTCAGCTATGACTTGTTCATTCTCGCTGGAACTTCCTGAAGTTGATTAAAAAGCAAAAGCTGATTTGACTGTTGGAACGTTTTTGAGGAAGAATGTTCAAGTATGAGCAGTAGACAAAGCTGAAACAATCAAAGAAAAAAATTGCATAACCACTGCATTTACAGCCAAGTACATTCCTGTGTTGGAACCTTTTGTCACGTGAAAACAGAGGAAACGCTGTTTTATCCTGCAGGTACATTACCTTGCAATCTCTGGATGAGTTCATCTTTCTCAGCTACAATCTTTTCCAGTTCAAGACTCGGTTCAACATCGATGGTAGTGGCAACTTTTAGTTCTTGCTGCAAATTTTCAATCAACTGGTCTTTCTGTTTCATCGCGTTAACTTCAGCAGAAAGCTTGCCCAGCACCTCCTGAAGCTTTTCATCGGCTTGTTGCTTGCATTTGTCGAGTGACTCCATCTCAAGCTGAAGCGACGAGAGACGGGCCTCGGATTTCTCAAGGTCACCTGAAAAAAGCAGTCCTTGTGTCAATGCTTCAACAGTTACATGAAAACCCAAACCGCACTGCTTGCGGTTGTTTGCATGCAGAAAAACTCACACCGATTCACTCACATTTCAAACCCTGAATTATTTCTTCTTTACCAGTCGCGGTGTTGGTCATCTCGGTCTGTTGCGCCATCAAGTTCTCTTTCACAGCAGCGAGCTCTTCCGCCTCCAGCCGCAACTTCGCCATCGCATCGTCCTTTTGCCTCAGAGCTGCACTTTCTTCTGACAATCTGTCGCGCACTTCTTTGAGTTCGTCGTCAGTTTTTAGCCTGCGCTGTTCCGTCTGATCTTTTTCGATCCGGAGAGACTTGACGGCAGCCTCGGCTTTTTCCAGATCGCCTGCAAATACACGGACACTTGAACAGCAACCAGCGACGTAGGCCGAGCAACGTCGATGGAAGGAACGCGACGTTTCCGTCAGTAACGTACTTCATGTGGCTTCTTTATCTCTGCAGGAGCGCATGCTATGAACACGACCGAACACCGGTTTTATGGTTCGAACACGACCCACTCAGAAATATTGTATCTTGAATATTAAGTGTTACAGGAATATGCAAGGAGCGATTTACTGAAGTGTTTTGCGTTGGACAGAAAATGCAAATTTAAAGCGTGGAACACTTCTATGTTCCGACTCAAGTACTTGGCCAAACCAGAAGAGACTGATTTAGGGAACGTTCCAAAAATAGGGTGCAAAGGAAGTGATTGCGGATGGCCTGTAAGTGTGTATCTTGGAGAAGCAGCGCGTTAAACTTGGTGCACTAAGATCACAAGGCTCGCGTCGTTGCAAGGTACTGTATGGTTTTAAGTTAGACATTTCACTAGCCAGAGTTCGCTGCCTGACTTTCAGTCGTTTTTTTTTGTCAGTATGTGGTATGCGTAAAATCAACCGTAACGTTGCAAGCTGAGGTAAATAACCCGCCAGGCGCTGTTTACATCGCGGCAGTTACCGTTATTGTTGCCGAACTCTGAGTCGTCTCAACAAGTGTTAGTGTTAGGCACGATACAAGCTACAACATTTATGGAGGTGGGGAGTCACGGGAAAGCTTTAAAATACATTAGGCTCCTCGTAAACAATCAGGATGCACGGATCGCATGAAGTCTGAACCTCAGGGAACAAAGTATAGAATGAGCGCTATTTTGAAACAAACTTAGCGCCATCACTCACCCCTGTAGCTCAGTTTTGTTAGGACCATACTACGGAGAGACAGAATAAACTGATTGTGTGGCCTTACTCGAGCTGCCAATTAAAATAGGCCTGTACAAGGTGATAATGCTGTGTTCTTCTCATAATGTCATGGAATTATACAAGACACAGTAACATAGCGCTTCTCTGAAGAAAGCTGATGAAGCTTGGTTCAAATTTCGTGGTCAGTGACTTTGCTGCACTGATGAAAGAAGCAACTCCGACAACTTCACTCTAAAAGGCGCTGAGACGGGAGCCAAAGCTTTCAGAGCAGGAAGTGTTAGATTCTCACTTTACAGCGAAGCGAAAGCTTTCGAAGAAGCAGCAACGCGCGTTAGTGTTTAAGATTTAAATAAAGCTATTTATGAATGTGGGTAGTTGGAAATGACTCTGGAGATTTGGACAGGTATTAAACAGAGACGCTATGCAAGTTTACAGACCACAATATTGCCTAAAACGAAATGTAAGAACGCGACCTTTCCGCTTTAAAAAGGGGCTTGATGGTTAGACCATAAGAATTCGCCAGCGATCCCAGACAAATTGACAATGTTCACTTTTCTGAACATAAAGATTTAGGGAGCTGTAGCCGTGGAGACGCTTTGCCACAGAGTTGCATTGGAAAAAATCGGCCACGGGTTGGGGCACGCTCTTAACCATGCTTCCAATTTCTTCACATACGACTTAGCAATCTGAGCCTGATCACTTTTTAAAACACATAAAGGCACAGCGGAGGAACTCGAACCAATTTCACAGTGGGAAAGCACTTCGCGGCGGGTGCTGCAAGCTGAAGACCACACGGAAACATTCTTTCTTGAGCGTTTTGCAGCCTATTTTTATTGACTGCAGCAAAATTATTTTTTGGCTTAGAATAGCTGGCACACTAAAGCAGAAAAGCTTTGCTGCATGCAAGTGTTTGGTAACCTATCTGGATAAAACTCGATTAAACAAGTTTTTTCAACAACTAAACAAGTTACAACTAAGCAATTTGATGTCAATATCGAACACCAACAAGCAGGATAGAAACTGGCTTAATTGCAGTTGTCATATACTTGATTAAATGTTTGAAACCTACCAATGCTACGAATACGTTGGAATTGTTTATACAAAATACAACCATAATCTCTGAACTGTAAATTGCGCGGTCTTCATCATGTTTTTCTTTGTTTAACTTCAAAGAATGCATCGATTTCTCGTCCAAGAATTCAAATTGAGTTTTTCAAAATGCGTACGATTCAATTCGCAACAACTGGGGAAGAAGACCGCACAATTTTCCAGACAATAAAGGTGCAAGTTGCGGTGGAATCACAGTTGTGCCGTACATTTTATTTGTTCCAATTCAGTCGTCTTCTGCTCGAGGGCAGTCTCCAGAGCGCGCTTCTGTCGTTCTGCATCGACTCCGGCGTCGCGGAACCGAACCCGCTGAGCGTCGAGTTCGCGCTGCAGCCGCTGAAACTCTTCCGTTTTGGAAGCGACCATCCTGTTCAATTCCTTGCTTTCCGAAAGCGCGTTTCTTCCTTGCTGCAATTCCGCCTCCAAACGTCTGTTTTCATCTGCAACGCAGTCGCCGACGTCAACTCATCGCTTGAACGATTACAAGCGTGGCGAAATGGATTGCTACTTTCTAGCATAGTGCGTTAAAACCGGAGTTGCGGAGTCAGAGGTTTTTGGGTAGAGTCCGATTCCTAATTGCACTGGGAGTCGGATTTTTTTGTCCGACTGTCCAATTGGATCATTTTTAAAATCGCACTCTTAAATTGGGAATTCCTGTTGAAATGGTACAGTTTTTTTGAAACATTTGTTGAAACAGAGATTTCTTGCTGTGAACCACGATTTCCATTGGTTTTAACAACAGCCAGATTTCATTCCCTTTATGTTTAAGGAGTCGGAGTAGGAAATTTTGGAAAGGCTGGAGTCAGACATTTTACCTCCGACTCCGCAACCCTGGTTAAAACAAGCTATTGCAGGGCGACGCTCATCAATTACACACGACAGCAGAACAAACATACGCTCGGGTAGTTCAGCTGAAAAGGATATCAAAATTAATTGCCTCGGGAGCAAAGCAATGAGTGTTTTCCCCAACGACAAGGGAAAGATGGGAATAAATCCAACAAAATCAACTACACAAGGAATATAATAAAGTCATTGGTCCATATTTAACAAACACAGGTACAGTACAAGTGTGGAAAATGCTGCCATTGCTTGACCGGCTTTAAGCAGCGAGCTCGTGTACCTGAAAGTTGTTTGTTGGCTCTTTCCAGCTCCTCCTTTCTCTGCTTGGTGATATCCAGGTTCAGACTCAGCTGCTTGACCTTTGAACTCAGTTTCTGCGTATCTCCACCAGAGGGCGTGAACAGCGACGACTGATACTGCCTGCCACGGTCTTTTTCGATTTCCATAACCTGTAAAAACGAGAAAGAGTCGAAAAAGCTGAGCACGGTCAAAACCTGCCAATTGCTATTTCGCACTTTCAGAAGTATTTGGGATATATTGGGACAGTTTATTTTTTCTAACACCATACGCTCGCAGCGACGATCTCGGCTTGAACACATTACACAAAGTCACTAACACGGAGCTTATCTTCAAAAGAAGGTGGCCGCTTTCATGAAGACTGCCCTTTCGTGGCATGTCGAGTAACGCCAACTAAAAAAACGTGTAGAGGATACCTCATACGTTTGACAGATGATATTGTTTGTGGGTGATGGTAATTGAATGAGGTTGCAGCGTTCACGGTGGTTTAACTGAGAAAAAGCACGTGACTACTAAAAGAAAAAACTCTGAAACTTAACCTTAAAAATACTGCACCTTACTGCTATTACTCTTAATTATGAAACTTAGGAAAGATGAAAGTCATCAGCATTTGAAGATTTCTTTATACGGATTTTGCTTTTGTAAAGGTTTTCAATGATTTGCATGATTTTTAACCGAAACCAACGTGTTTAAATTTATGTGATGAAGTAAATCTAATTACCTGCGAACGTCATGCGTGAAGAACGTAGCATCACATTTGTCAAGCAGGGAACAAAACAACTACTGAACAAAAAACACTCAAAACTAGAGCAAAAACGGCTGAACACGAACCTCCAGCTTCAGTTCTTCACATTTCTGCTGATGCTTTTCGCTCTGGTGTTGAGCGATATCCTTCTCCGACAGAGCTCTCTGCAAGCTTTGCTTCGTGTCTTCAAGCTGCAACAGCGCAACATATTTCATAGCATCAAGGCATCAGCTTGTGAAAAAATGACAGCGTTAGTGAGAGTTGATCCGTCTGTCGACAGGCGTCGACGTTTCTGTCGATCAGCGACCAGGCCTTGGTTTTTCCGTTGTCGCTAAAAGGCGTCAAGGCGGCCCGCGGAGCCCGGCCGGCGGAAAAGTGGGAGTTGACCTGGATAGTCTTTTTAAGTGGGGCGACATGTCGTTGTTGTGGCTTTCCCATAACAAAGTTATAACTTCTGGGATCTCGTTGAAAACGATGCAGACTTGACCTGTGGCTTCCATAAGCAGCCTGGTAAGTCGATCGTAAGGGACACATACATGAGCAGAGCAAATTGATGCGTCGTAGGAAAAGTCCTAGAGATTTTGCAATGACCAGCAGAGATTCTGCTGATCACTGTCTGTATCCAATGATCATCTGATCATTGGGAGCTTGTTTGGTGATTTTGTACTTAACGTTTAAATCTTTCAGTGAGGGTGTCTGTGGGACTCCTTCGATCTACTATTGCTCATCATGTTTGCACGTGCGCCGCACTGTAACTGTTAAATATCATCAGTTACCTGTTGCTTTGTGCCGTGTAGCCTGAGGCAAGTACTTTAAGTCTAAGAGCAAGCGCTCCGTAGTAAGCCATCAGGTACGGCCTGTTCAACATACTTTGGGGCCAGGAGGTTCGTTACCCCCAGAAGAGATTCAATTGGATCTAAAAAAAGAACTATTTCAGAGTCTTATAATAAATACTACGGCCAAAGCAAACGATACAACTGACATCTTGCAAACGTTTCAGAGTCCGATTATAAATTTGGGAGAGAAGGCATCCTTCGGAAGAATGCACAGTATGTTCAAAGGAATTCGATCCACCCAGGAGGTTGAGTCGGAAAAGGAAAAACAGGGATCATCTAGAACTTCTTCATTCAACTCACAAAGTTTTGATTGTTAAAGCGCGTTGGAATGACTAAGAAACGCGTTTGTTGGACAAGGTGGAACTAAGGTTACGAGCTGCTGGGTAAAGGACCATGTATGAGGACTTGCACAGTGCATTATCATGCCGTTCATGTCATGGAGCTAAAGAGATATGATTAAACAACCAACTGAGTGAGAAGGCATATGTTTTCACACCTTTAATTTACAACCCATCGATGACATAAAGTGAGTACTGCTTTGACTTGTCCAATTGCGCATTTCTGAGTTTGTTTCATTTATTTTCAGTTTGAAGAGTTTTCTTTGAGTTCTGTAATTGCATTAAATAGCACTTCTGTTTCTGCAATGGCGTGGGCGGAAGAAGAAAGAAGGGCCGAAGAGGTCGCCAGAGCGCAACAAAAGGCTGTGGAAGCGCAATGGAAGGCTGCCCCCAAAGTGAAACAAATGCCTGGTCAAGCGGAACATCAAGACACGAGATCATGTTGTTTGGGTGGACAAAAAAAAAACATCCAACGACACGACGCTGCCTTTCTTCGGGCGAAAAGCGAATTTGCACAGTTTAAAAAGTTTCTCAGAACTTCAACAAAAAGCTTTGAAATACCGATGAGATTGTTTATCAACTCGTGGAAGCCATGACAAGTCAACGCTGGATTTACCGGCTCATGTCAATGGTACCATTCACAGCAGTGATTTCCAGTCGTTTTGCTGAAGTGGCTCAAAACTGAATATTCAGCCGCAAATACAGTCAATAGCACGTCAACAATTATTCGACTGCTGCCCAGTCTATTAAGTGATAAAAACTTCAATCTTAACATGCTACGCAATAATGTTCAACACCCGTTGACCAAGGTGTTCGACTTTTATGCTGCAACATTTTTGGCGTGCTTCGTGGCCCGACAGTTGGGATTCTATTGGGAACAGGCACGTTGTTATGTTCACAACGACGGAAGTCCCAGGTAATACAGATGCACGCCATAAAATATCATTATTCTTAATTGGTAACGCCGGCTTCACCTGCTTTTGCAGCTGGGAAATCTCCTTGTTCGCAGCATTCCTTTGCAAGGCGAACGACGCCAGCGATTCTTTCTGCATTTCGCCGGCGAGGTGAAGTTGTTTCTCGATGCCCAGCTCCTTGTTGCTTTCAGCCAACAACGCAATCCTGGTTTGTTCGGCTTCTTCTTTAAGTCGCGCGTTTCTGAAAAATGTCAAAGTTTTTCTCCTGTTGCAGCTCATCACAATGCAAGCGGGTTTTGTGTCTGGGTGAAAAAAGAGACACTTCTCATTGTAAAAGTATTACAAAAAACAGGTTAAGATAACCGATTGAATTATACACGACCTAGTTGTTACATATCTTTGTGTATCTCCAGCCAAATATATTATAGCAAGCGCATAGATCGAAGCAACAGGCAGACAACTTGCGCACAAGCACTTTTCAGTTTGTCGCTGGTGAAATCATGAAAAAAGTTTAAAGCAGCAAAGAGCCGAACCACAAACTACAACTACACGTTCATTCATTCATGTGGGGGGTTCTCCGAAGGGTTTTGACATTTGAGGTGAAAATTCAGTGAAAATGTTATTTACATGTAGATAACGGAGACGACTGAAAATTTATCAAAACAAAAAATCCGTTTTTCAAGGGTGATAAAAATGAAAGAAAAGATTGAAAATCGTTCTTGTGGAACAACCAGACGAGAAAAACCTGTAGGTGGTTTTTACTAATGCCTTGGTTACTTGATGACGCAACGCACCAGAAATGGATTGATATAATGGCATAAGGGGCTAATGATGCCATAATGTTAAATTCAATTCCTACAAGATCAGTGACAGAAATTTGATACAATGCAGTTTTAGTTTGTCGTTGCCGATAAGGAAAAGCACGCAGTTTGAAAGGATCACCCCGCAATATAAAGGTGCCATATCCCACATTAAATACACACCCAACTGTGCCCAAGTAAACTGTATGGAACAAGAGACTCACTCAGCGCTGAGCTTCGCCAGTTCCTTTCTACAGTCGGCCAAGTCGTTACGGATCGCTTGCTCGTCGACGCTGCGACGCGAACTGGACAGACTCGATTCGGCAGAAGCCAGGTCTTCTCGCAGCTTCGCAGTCGCGGCCCGCTCTTCTTGCAACTGGGTGTCGAGCAGGGTGGCGCGAGCGGCTTCGTCATCGAGAAGTTGCTTGAGTCGCTCTGCCGCAACCTGCTGTTCCTGGAGCTGCTGGTCCAGGCCTGTTATGCGCTCTATAGAGACATTGAGACAATAGTAAACCTCGAACGGTAACTCATCTTATGTTCGTCACGCGGGAGGTTATGGTTTCTTAGCAACTGCCAGCCCTTTCTCCATCAATGAATATCTGCTCTTGTCTGCCCAGTGTTGCGTGGATTACACGTTATTTCAGTTTAAACCATTTTGAGATATTTTGTAGAGTGGGGCAAAATATTTCGCAACAGTTTCAAAATGTACTTCAACTGATTCAGATTTTCATTGAGCTAAACAGAATTTTTGACCTGCTTTAATCAAACGTGGCACTTTTAACACAAAATCAATACAATCAAACGCTAATCAATATTGTGCAGAAGGGCGTCGGCAACTTTCGGCTGAAAATCTTCGTCTGACGGTCACAATCAAGGCTGTCTATGGAAATCACCTCGAACTGATAATTCAAAGTACTGTATGCCTCTACGAAAACAGGATGTCTACGAAAACAGGATGTCAAGGTGTAAAGAATTATTCTAAACTTAAAGCAGCCTGTGAGAGGTAAACATAAGGCCGCAACCGAAACAGGGCTGCAAGCACAGGCGCCAGGTGCAGCACTTTCAGGAACGGGGAAAAATATTTAAGGATTCAGACAAACCGGCAACATTACTGCTGCAAACATAAACGGATTTAAATATAAACAATAGGTCAGTTGGCACCAAACTTTAATCATAAGTTTTCGAATTGAACGCATCAATTGCTACAGGCAAGAAAAACAGAGTTTCACCAATTTATATGACGACAAAAAGTAACCTTTATCAGTTTCAAGCGGTATAAAAACAACTATGCAAAAAAAACCGCTTCATCTTAAAAGCACTCACCTCGTTCAGCATCATCTTGCACCTGAACGCAAGCCTCAACTGTTTCAGTCGCCCCGACCGTCCTAAAATAAGAAGCTCATCAGAAACAAGCAGTATTAATACATTCACTGCGAGATTTCTTTGAAAAACGAGAACGGGTCTTACGTTCGGGAGACCCTGAGATCTTCCGTCAACTGACTGATGAGATCATCTTTCTCGGAAATGTTCTTCTCGTTTTCAGAGTTAACTTCACTAAGCAGTTTTAGTTTGTCGTCCAACTCCGCCGTGGCAACCTTCGACTCTTCTAGCATTTTAAGCAAAGAGCTGATCTCATTGGCTTTGTTCGCCAACTCGGATTGGGTGCTGCGCATGCTGACGTCGTACTCTTCCAAGCGCTTTGACAGATTGTCCACCTCAGTCTGGCGACTTTGCAACTTTTCAGTCATTTCACCGACTAAAGTGCGATCTGTGCGGAAGACAAGAGCGCGGTTTCCAATGCATTCATGGTATGTGGTCCATTCGTGCAGTCTTGGAAAAAACTAACATTTTGTGTGTTTTCCATGAGCACGCACAAGTCGTAAAAATTCTGCGCAGTCACAAAAGAATGTCAGGGGAAAAGCATTGAAAGATTGTCGTTAGATACGAGTAATTTATAGTTTTTTTTGTGGAAACCACCTCAAAACAAGCTTTTGGGGCGTTGGGATACAAGCAAAAATGGTTTATAATCGCGAATTACAAGTTCGCTCGCGTGTGGCTGAACAATCAACGTATTCTTATCGGGTTTCAGTGAATTTGAAACAGAAAATTGTGCATAGTTGCTTTTATTCAGAGTGACAGCAACACACAAATTCTTTTTTAAACAAGTTCCACTAACAAACAAGATACGACATCATCGCAGCTCTCCCAGGGTTACGTCAGGTTTTTTGCTTTGCCCAAGTTCGAAGAAAGTTATTAATCACGTTTTAACTGCATAACAGGTCAAGCTAGAGCAATGTCAGAGCACAAGCTATGACAGGTTTAACAACACGTGTTCATTTGTCGAAAGCAGATCCTTCGCAGTGATCTGCAGTCGAAAAACAGTTCAATGCACCACTGATGCCACAACTGCGTTTTAGAGCAACGCCCGCCAATTGTTTCTCACATACCGAGTGCTTCGCGCGCTGGTGATCGCGCTATGCTTGAATGGCGACGAGACATGTCTCCCATCGACAGGTAACTGTCCAGGTCGGCTTGGACAACTTTGACTTGACTTTCTAGCGAGTCCTGGAACGGAAAACGAAGCGGCCAAAGTAAGACACTGATTGCCAGCTGGCAGTGGCAAGTAACCTGCGTAGGGACGGAATCAAAACCTTTTTAAGCCAAAACACACGCAAACAAGCGGACCTGCTTTATCATCAACTGCTCGTTTTCCTTCTTCAGCCGCGCGACCTCATCCCCGGCGTCCGAAAGTTGGTGACGAAGATCTTGCACCAGCACTTGGGAGTCGCTCGAAGTGTGGGAGGCGGCGTCTAGCTCTGCGCGGAGATCGGCGATTTCCTGCTTCAGCTTGACGGCAAGCTGCAACGGGAGGCGAGCGTTTCTTCAGACGCGTGGAAACTGTTCTACACGTTCAAGAACTATGACTCGTCTCAATCGCAGCGCTTTTCGCCACAGCAGCGTTTCAGGAAGGACTTGATAAAGTATTCTATAAATGCGCGGAAACCTTGGCCTGAGGATGATAGACGTTGCAATTTTCAACCTGGGTTTATCTTTTCGGTAATAGACCGATTTTGTTTGAAATGACCGAAAAAAACTGCGTCAATCCGGTCACAATGTCCGAAAAGGTTGGCAAGTGAATACTGTTATGGTGAATTTAATACGACTACGAGACAAATGACCGAAATGTCTCAGCGAAAAAAATCTTTCGAGAGATCTACTGTGACACAACTGCCGACAAAACTTAGAGCCACGCTTGCAGAAGCGACAGCGTGGGCATTGCTCGCTTACGTTCCGTTCCTCGTAAACTTGTGGAGTGACCTCTTTTTCTGGATCGGGCTTCTCAGCACTTGCTTGTGGGTCACCACTGTCGGGGGTTTGCAGGAGCTGATTTTTGACCATTTCGAGTTCCTCCTCCAACATTTTAATCCTGACGATCTGTTCTTTCTGTTAAGAAATCGACACAATCATCAACTATCGAAAACGTCTTTGCAAGAAACGTAAAGTAGCACGTCGAGATTTCTGCGTGGCGCGGAAGCTCTTTCTGGCAAGCGTCGAGCAATTTATCGCCATCTATCGTTAAGACCAGCTGCGACACTGAGGCGATAATTCACACCCGAACCCTTCTCCTACTGGCGAACAACGTTAATCGACTGCACCGTTGATTTAACGGAGTAAAGGGTAAGGGCGTCTTACGGTAGAAAAATGAACTCGGCAATCAAGCTCAAGTGTAACAAACTATCAAAATCCCTCTTCCACAACCTCTTCCTGCAGCATAATCTCCTTCTCGCTGGCGTCGAAGTCGACCTGCTCTTTGAGCGATCGAATCTCGTCCGTTTTCGACTGCATCTCGTTTCGCCTGAATCACAATGCGGAGCAGTCAAGTGGGATGCATGACATGTTGCGGGATATTAAACAAGACAGAACTTGCGCGGCAAAGCCGGGCGCAGTCGCTTGAGCACGCGCCACTGAAGCTGGCAGGTTGGGTTCGATTCCCGGTCGGGCCATGCTGAAGATTTGAAAAACAATGGAAGGAAGGTTCAAGCGCGGGGTTGCACGTTGACTAGTCACCANTGCAGCATGGACTTGCGTGCACACCGACGCAGGTAAGCGGAGGAGGATGCCGCTGGCCATTTGCAAAAGCGGCGTGACAATTGTGTTCCCCTTTCCCTCAGATTGAAAATTTGTATTTCAATGATGAGATGAATTTACCGTGCGTGATGAACTTAGTGGAGTNATTTAAGAGTTTCGGGTTGACTGACATGGAGCAGAATGCTGGACTTGGGAAGGTCANCAACAAGTCAAGAACACTTATGACCTGCCAAACTTGCACCCGAGGTGAAACTGTAGAGTTCCTGACGTCGCTCTTCTGTTCCCTTTCGCGGGTGCTCAGCTTTTTGATGTGTTTGTGCAGTCTTTAACTCCTTGCACCAGACATGCGCCGCTTATGTACGGAAAGATGCGTAGTTCAGATTGCCAGTGGTGGGAAATGCATTTTTGTTATGCTCCCCTGGTTGCTGGCGTGACTTACAAACATTTAAATCATGTCACGTTGATTAGATGATGAAATAATGAGACAGTTTTAAACAAGATTTTTGTGGTAAAACGCATGTAGGCAGCATGCTACATCTAGCGGGAATTGTGGCGTTAACAGAAAGCACAACCACGATTTGTGTGGGAAAATATCCGATAAAACAATCTAGGAAAACAAAAAAGCCGACTGCGAACAAACATTATCTACGTACAACGCCTCCAGAAATTCTTTGTTTTCGGCATATTGAGTCTTGAGCGCGTCGAACTCCGCTTTGGCAGCTTCTCTTTCAACAATGAGCCTCTCGCACTGAGAGATTGCTTCTTCCAGGCACTTGGTTTTTTCTCCATCAAAGGTGCCGTGCAGCGTTGCGGACATGCTATGAAAGATGCAGTGGTGAGCTGGGATTGTGGCGGGGACTGAAGCTGTTCGCTTCAGCACGACTTCGCTGGTGCTGTCACGTGATCAGGGTCAAATCGTAACTTGACCCTGTCTCAGGTAACAGTGGACTTCACGCACGGAAAAGGAAGCGTTACGTAGCTTTTGCCAACACGCGGTTGCTGGGTTAAAACGGTAAAGAACTGGGTATACCGACGGATTGATGGCATCAGAAAGTATTTTCACAATAACAAGAACGAAAGGTCTACTCACACTTCTTTGCAGATTTTAGCTTCTTCCAACTCATTTTTCAAATCGTTCACACCTGCACAGCAAGACACAAACACTTTGACCTGAAAAGCGTTTGCCGTAAGCTTTTTTCAATTCTTTGCCGGGAACAGGTTTCGAAAACATTACGTACGTGCTATTTCTTAGCGATTGAGCTGTTATCGCACGAACTGCTTACTAAAACAAAGGTTTTATAAGAAATGTTGTGTGACGGGAAGTTTCCCTTTAATTTAAAATTGCTCCGCTCTGTTCGCGCATCGAGTGTGTCCCTTGTTTCAACCCTAAGCACACGGCGCTTGACTTGATTGCTGCCCTTCGTTTGTCTTCTGGCCGTCTGCAGCGGTCAGTCAGTTAGTGGGTGGCTTCGTATTCTGGTTAACAACGAGGGTTGTACCACTGCATTGTGGGTAGCAGCTGGGGCGACGAGGGCCGCGCTGCTTCGTGTGGAACGTTTGTTGTGTTTTCAAACGTCTTGGACAGTTAAAGTCGCGTAAGTTCAGCTCCAACTAATGTCACTTGCTGTAACATGCGGTATAAAGGAAACTTATTTTCGGGAGGGGGGG
>JGI24158J21664_10000052_pt1 | contig 59672 bp, 41 predicted proteins | sample Ectturendosymbi3_FD_21664 | JGI IMG/M metagenome (IMG submission 21664) | reverse complement strand
TTATTTCTTTACTTTATCGAAAGGTATAGATGACGCTCAGTCTTTCCTTGGCTACGTTTTGTCGACCAAACTCTTCTTTCGCATTCGATTTTCTTCAGCATCACGTGCACATCCGTCACAGGAGGAGAATCGTCGCCAGAAAGTCGTCAATAGGGGTCTTTGCGATTGTGCGGGGAGCTTGACATTAAAAATTGGCAAAAATTCCACTGATTTATAGTGTTTCAAATTTCAATTTGGGGAGGCTTGGAGCTTTGTTTGGGGAGTTAAGTCCACCAAAGCCCCCCCGTTGCGACGGGACTGCACAAGAGGAATTATGATAAACAGAAGGCAGTTGTAGTAGTGGAAGCATCACTGATTCTGGTGCTGCCAATTACATGGGAAATGCAAGGTTACGCGAACGTCGCGAATGCATCTCAGAGGCACAGGTAACCGGGTCTAGGACATTTTGCGACCCTGTTTCGGCGAAGCCGTTTCGGTGACGGGGCGTTTCGGTGATGGTGGTCGCAGATGTTTTATATGAAAAAAGTGCGTTTTTAAAATACCTCAATGGTTAAACTACAAAGGATGTTTGCTTGATAAGCGTTTTTGTTGTCATCCTGAGGGCAGGTGTGGTTTCTCTTCCGCCGGAAGTTTAGAAGAATTTAGTGCAACCGTGACCATGTGTGGAAGGAAATAGATTTATGACCTTTCTTTTTGCTGGCATGACGCGTTTGCGAGTTTACACAAAAGTTAAGCCTGGACAGCAATTATTGCTTCAGCTTTCGCGTACTTATTCTGGTTGCATTTCACAGTTAATTTAAGAGTATCTTCGTTGTTTCGTTCTTGCGGTTGCTTGTCGATGCACGAATATATTCGTACTTCCAATTCCTTGTCAACAGTTGCTTCCTGGAGTGCGAACTCCTGTTCTAACAGCGGCCGCCAGAGACTGCGTCTGGGCNAACGCGAACACGCGTTTGGCTGACGGGGTATGCCAGAGATTGCTCAAAGGCAAACTCCAACTCACATGCAATCAAATACCAAGCAGACCTAAGCTTTTTCTATGGACGTCTGACAAATGTTCTTGGCCACCTAGGCCATGAATGCCAACAGTAGAAATTTTCCTAGAGCAACTGAGTAGGTTTGACACTGTGTGTAAGTTCAAAAATTTGGAAGTAGGAACGTTGATCTAAAGTCAATCGCCGAAACGTCCATCGCCGAAACGGCGTCGCCGAAATATCCCATTCCGTAGGTAACCTTATTCAAGTGCGGTTTACGATCAAGGGCAGCCTACATTAATTTTTGACAGTATTTCGTGCGGTTTACAATCAAAGGCGGCTAACAATCGAGTTAATAAGCCAGACGCATAATCGACTACCGGAAAAAGCAAACGTGAACGTTGCGAATCAGCGAAAACATAAATTTGACAAGCGATGACATCATGAATTACGTCATAGGGGCCCTCCAGTGAAAATTGCTCCAGGCCTCCCTACCCTTCAATCCGGCTCTGGCCACGGGGGGCTTTGGTGAGTTCAGCCCCCACAAACAAAGCTTCAAGCTCCCCAAATTGAAATATGAACCACTATAAGTTAGTGGAATTTTTGTCAAATTTGAATGTCAAGCCCCCTGCACGAACGTAAAGCCCCACTGCATAATAGTAAAGCCCCCCTACTGACAACTTTCTGGCGACGGTTCTGACCTGTAGTCTTGAATTATCTGATCTACGTTCCGTGACGTTTTTATTTTCCGGTCCTTCATATCGGACTGGTTGTGCCAGCATAATCTCCAGCGGCGGCTTCAAGCACTTGTTGCAGAAAATCGTTTTCAACTTTTCCGTCCGCTCGTCGTTGATTACTGGAATGCCAGTGCACGAAAGCGAAAGTTGCAATTGCATACTTCAGATGTTTCGAAAACTCTAAATATGTGCTGCTTCTTGTGGACCCGAAAATGCTTGCACTCGTTCTTGAAAACGCATAAAAGAGTCAGCATTGCTCGCTCACTGGCGCTGTAGCCAAGTTTGGCGAGGGTGGCCAGCATTGCCCACATCGCTGTCAGCTCCGCTTGTGGAAGACCACACGCTCTAAAAGCAAAAACACCATTCACATGTTTTGCGCAACAACGTCCTGTTCTTCGATTGGTCCGTAAAACTGGGCGGGACACGTTGGCGTAAACAAGCAGGCATTTCGGACGTGCAAGCTGCCATGGCCGAAAGCATCGTCTGGTTTCCTTGCTTTAAACAGGCTCTTCGTTACTCCAGGAAAAGAAGCGTAGTGTTATCGATTTGATCCGCATAGTACCACGATACCAATAATGAAATTCTGTGTGTAAAGCTCGTCTCCTAAAGGAATTATTTTTAAAGTTTACTGCTAATATTTTTAAGTAATGCATTGACTTTGGTGGAACAGAACTACAGTATAAGAGAATAGTAATACTCCTTTCTTTGTTTGTTGGTTTCATACCAGGAAAAAATCGGCGCAAAAACGAGCTCGACAACGAGCTTAAAGTTTTACAACTGACAAGAGTAAGGCATAGCTGTTGCGAGCCGTTGCACTAACATAGGTTTTGTAAGAAGAAACCACCGGATATATAAATAAATAGGTAGATAAATAGGTAGATAGACGGATAGACGAGGAGAGTAACAAGTAAAGAAAATGATGAAAGGTAATAGAGAAAGAAAAATTAATCCAATAATCGTGTTTGTTGCTTGTCTTGTTTTTCTAAAAATCTATGCTGTTAGGTTTACGTGAATGTAACGTCGCTGTCTCATTCAGAATGAGAAAAAGTTTCAGCGACAAGTTTAATCAGTTTTAAGCAGCCCAGTACTGACGACGAAAATTGCTTGTAAACTATCAGATGAGTCAGTCATCTGACAACAGCATTTGTGGGAAAACATGCTGCGTAGCTCGCTTGTCTATCACTTTAATAAGATGTACGAGTGCTGAGATCCATCCCACTAAACTTTGTTCGCAGTGAATGCATGCGGAGTATTTTGAAATGGTACAGCAAAAATGATGATTCAATGGCCATTTAAAATAAGCAATGTGTTTAATTGCTTTAATTGAACAAGAACGCAAGTTTTCAGAAGAAATGCTGAACGAGTAATATCTTTTAGCTGTTTCATTGACAGTTAGTTTATTTTATTATTGAAGCACAGCTGGAAATGTAATGCTCTGACTTGATCAGTTTTATAATTGCAGAAACCAGTGAATGTATACGGTCCAAAGTTGGTAAATTGCGTCTTGAGAGGTCATGGCTATTTTGGAGGTGTTTTTAAGTTAAATTCCTTTTGTAGCAAAACTATTTTCTTATCTTTTCCGAAGAAACTACAAGACAGCTTCTATTTCATTATAAAAAACTTTACCAATTTGCGTAAAACTGTCACAACGCTACCTGGTCTTGTTAGTGTGGAATTAGATTTTGGTGAGAAACGTGTTTGTTATAACAAACATTTGTTGTTAGCTTTTTACAATTAGCATTTAGCTTGTCAAAATAGGTAATGTTGGTTCCTCAAGCAAAACTAAAATTTTCAGCCTGTTTTGTTTGCCCAAAAGCGTTTGATTTATTTCTTTGCAATCTACCCCGAATTTTGAAATCCTCAATTAAATCGAAACTTTGATAAAAATACAGAACTTTGAAATGAGCCTACCAAAGTTCAATGCACATTAATGACGAATAATATAACTACAAGCCCGAATGCTCTCCATTCCCATTATGGTTTTGTTGAGAATTAATCATACGTAGCTTGGAAGTGCGTTGTTAAAAATTTCTGAAAACAGCTTTGAAATGCAAGCAGAAATTAGTTTTGCAACTGTGTGATGTCATTTAGACATTGCGCAATGATGGCGAAAGCTTTGCAAAAATAACCGCCAATCACCACGCTTGACTGACAGCCACTGGTGCATTCAACCAATTGCGAAGATCCCAGACGGGTGGTCTTACGTAGGTGGAATGTAATTCAAGCATGTACCCTTCCAAGAAAGTGTCGATAGCATTTTACCTGGCAATNTGTAACTATTTTGGAGAATTATGAGCTGATCCAAGTAGAAAAGCACTGCCTCACGAAAACTTTTTCTGCGTTTTTTTTCCGTCTCCATGGCATCAGCGTGTACATGTTGCCGCACAACATCAACGAGTCACGTTATCAGATACCCATTTTCGGCGTCCACTTGATAACGGCAAGTTATTATTTATGTTGGCGTTTATATTCAAATACTTTTTTTCCGCTCTTAGGAATTTGTTGCCGTGCACCAAGTATCCGCCATAACGTCGCGCTTGATCTTACGCAATAGTGTATGAGCATTGTCCGTATTTTGAAAATATTTAAATATAAATCTATATTTTGAGTTTTTGTGAAGACAGTGTATGGATTGGAGTTTCCTGGAAATAAGCTCAGATGAAACTTGTGAACCTTTTTACGCATTTTATTTAAAACGCGCAGAGCTTATTACCTCTTGAAGTACCAGGATGGTCTTTCCGCTCGGGTGAAAACCCGATATGCGAAACCACCAGGGACTTGCGATCAGAAAAAGTCTTTGATTGATTTTAACTCGAGCTGTTGTGAAAGAACTATCCACCGTAAAACCTCATGCAGTGCGAAGTTAGAAGGTTGCTGAAAAGCAGCAAGAATTATGTAGAACCTGTGCCTCTATGAACAGGAATAGAAAAGCAAATGGAGAGGTAAGGCTATGACCTTTTAATTGCGAGGCTAACCACTGAAAAACTGCTTGAAGTTATACGTTGCAATGGTAAAGGAAACTCCAGTAAGTATAGAAATTAAGAAAGAGGCAGTTGACAAGTTTGGTGTGTTAAACTATACGCTCTTTTTCGAGAAAAATAGCAAACGGTTTTCAGTAACGTCGTAGGAGTTTCTTCTCAGAGCGGCTCTGTACTTGCGAAGTCATTGCTGCGCTGGAGAAGTGCATTTGCAACCTTTAGTGAATCTACAAATATTGTATAGCTTTTCGGTAAAAGAGAGATCTTTTTCTGTGCGAAGTTGAACAAGCAAAAGTTGTTTTGAACTCCCCAAGGTTTTACTCACTCCCTCAAGTTTGCAGACGCATAAAGTTTTGCAAGAGGGCTTGAAAACACAAAACGACGAAAACGTCAGTGTAAGAGTGGCCAATGGCCATGCGCGTGCACATTTTTTCTGGAATATCGTTTAGATGGCGACATGCAAAGAAATAAGTCCCGATATCTCTAGCCAGCTCCGACTTTTCCTGTTAGATATGTGGTTTCTATCAATAAAAGATTTAATTGGAATAAAATTGTGGTTCCATTAAACTGGCGTTACTCCTGCAAAACTTATCTTAGAGGTTGTTTCTTTATCTCTCAGGCACGTTTGACACTTTAGCGCTGATGCCCTTTTGGAAATCGCCTGCACATAGTTGCCACGCAAAAATTGCACATTTTTCACTGGGACCTAAAAAATCGCTATCACGTCAAAAGGAAGCAAAGAGTTTTGGTCCACTGTAGTGTTTAGAAAATTTTGGATGAAATGAAACCTTTTCTGCAATCAGGCTTGTCCATAGAAACCTAACATTTTTGCTCAGCTGTAGTAGGTTTTTCTTCGGAACAAGCTTCACTATCCACTTTTACGAGAAATATTATTTTCTTCTACTGTACATCATTAGAGCAGTTCGTTAAATCCACTGCTCGGCTGCACTAGACCTGTAGGGGCAAGTGTTGAGCAGCCATTCGATTGTTTCATCATCCAGATTCATGGTCAGCGGTCTGTTCTTCTACACCACACTCACAAGCCGCAGAAGCATTATAATTTGTCTGAACTAAAACTCGCTTGTTTTCATCTGAACTGACATTGAGCGCTAATATGTAAAAACTGACCGATTCAGTGCATTTGTTTCTGACCTTTAAATATCCTCAAGTTCGAGAACCTGTGCATTTGATAGAGGCATCAAAGCGATTTGGATATTTGAGTCGCCAGCCAGGAGCTTGCTCTAACGTCGATTACCTACTTCGTCATATGCATACGTGTCGAGTAACCAGTGCCTGCTGTTTTGCTTCAAAACTAAAGTCTAATTCAAATCGTGCCTTTAATAGAAAAACTGTTGGTCACATTTTAAACCAAATGTCAACTTTCTGGTTTGTATGTGAGACATGCCAGTTAAATGGAAAATGAGGCATTCGATTGCTATTTATAGAACCGCAATGAGGTAGCAAAATTTGACGTGACCTAGCTTCGTGAGGAATGTGTACCAAACGAGGCTGAGAATGAATGCGCTTCTCATGAGTTTATATATTTGACGTATACTTCGTTGTTCGAAGAATTTTTTGCACGACATTAAGGGAAGTGCTGCATGCCTGAAACCATGCGTTGTCTAGTCATTGTCTTTGTGGTTTTTTCTGCGTCAATGGACGAAGAGATCGCGGCCGAGAAATCGAAGACAGCCGAAAAAAAATCTACTTTCGGGCTTTCAGTCGTCACCGCGACGACTTCGCTGTGGAGAAACGGAGGTTCGGGCTCGCCAACTCCAGGAAAGAATAACATAAGCGTGATTGAAAGGCTGACTAGCAACCGCCAAGCCTCTTTGTCAGCGATGACTACCTCCACGTCTCGCGCAGAGGACAAAAGTCTTGGATACGACGAAGCGAAACAAACCATTCTGATCGGAGTGTGCGCCGTAATGATGATCGCATTCATGTTCTGCTTTTCGAGGATTCGCAATGCCATACGCAGTTGCAAGGAAGCTGAGAAGGACAGTTTAGAAGACATAGAAGCCGATCAACCTGAAAAAGAGTAAGTCGTCTGGGTGCTATTTTGATGCATGTGACAAAAAATCTATGTTATGCTTGCCCTTTAATTCACTTAGATAATACTATTTTTAGTCTGGAACACCGTAGAAAATTTGAACGTGATCACTAACCCAAAGGTTTTGGTTGAGTCTTTGTGTTTATCTTCATGTCGCTATAACGGTAGACAAGAGTGCTTGATTCTTTCTTAGCAATAAAATAAGACCATGTTTTGAAACGACCCTGCTCCGTGACGTACATCAGCTGTTTGTAGCGCATAGCGATCTACTTAAAAATCCAATACGACCAAGTGTGTTGCTGACGTACAAGTCAAGTGTTTCAGACTACCAAAATTTAATAGCTTTATCATTATCCTTCTTCGACACTGAGCGTGTGCTTGCGCAACTGCAGATTTCTATGTTTTGCAACTTCATCAAATTTCGTAATAAAATGAGTTACATCAGGCGAGGACGGGTGAACTGTGAAGCTGGGCTTGTTGGTGATTGTGTCAAACTTGACTTTGAGCTGATTGTTTCCAAGCATTTAGGAGCAATCATAAACTTCTTTAAAATTTTATAACCACTGCAGTAAGCTTGGTGATGCTTTAGATTCCAATTGTAATTAAAATAATACAAGTATGACCAATGAAATGGACCACGAAAACAGAATATAGACGATAAGTTAGCCATCATAGCCCGAAACAGCCTTTATGTCAAGGGCATTACCGTAAAGTATTAGTTAAATTTGCTATACATAAGTGCAGTTCATTCAGTTGAAATATCTAGCGTATTCACACTAAGTCGGGGTTAAAAGTTCCCCATTATGAACCTGTAGGCTGTTCACTCGAGAAGATGTAAATTTGTGACTTCTTTTGCTTTAAAACAAACAACAGATATTGCTTTGTCCTGATGGAATGTGGTTTCAATTTAGTGCATCATACTGTCACGGCTGATTTTATGTTGCCGAGGAAAATGAGTGGTGATTTTGGCACGTGACAAAACGAATGGGACGTAATTGTAAAAAACTACTGTCAGTTTTCATCGCTTCGCTGTCTAAATTTAAAAAAATATCAACACTGCTGTTGCATTTGAACTTTGACACTGTACAGCCGCATTTTATCCAGACATCCGATTATGCCAGGAAGTTTATTATTGTGACTTGTGAAAAGTCACGTTTTAGTTGTTGACGTTTCCTGGCACCTGTCCAGCCGATTTGTGACGGTGATAATGCAAAAGTTGCTGACGTTACCTAAAGATGAATGCTTTAGGTTTGTTATATATGCATTCAGTAATTTTTTACTAAAAATTCACAGCAATGTATAAAATGCTTGCTTCAGATTTTATCGTAGCCCTTCTTGCAGCTGTGTTGGATTGCTTTGAAGCAATCCAGCAAATAGGTTTTTCCTAAATAGGAAAAGACTAAAGAGTTTGAAAAACAAAAATCTTCCTTGGAATAAATTTCATGAACTTTTCATATCTTTGAAATTGTGTTTAGCCAAAATGCATATTTTTTTGAATGGCACATTATTTTATTCTTTCACTGCTTTTTCCATTTCGTTTTTTCCCATGCTTTATTGTGCTTACCAAGGTTGTCGAGGTATGGCTGCACTTTGTGCCATGCTGTTTACTCCCGCCGAAGTCTCTGTTAATTCTTGCTACGCTGTTCACTCCCTCCACGCTGTTCACTTCCTCCACGCTGTTCGCTCCCGCCACGCTGTAAAAAAACGCTTGGTCCAGGCCATGTAGCTTGTTTGAGGTGCCGCCCTTGCTAAACCAACCTTACAACCGTAAATGTCTTTCGGAAGTTATCTGCGCCTAAAATAAACACAGGCGTGAGCCCGACTGAGTCAGTCACTCAATCGTTTATTCACTGGCTAACTCTATAGATATGATGAAGAAAATATTGGAAACGACCCAGTTTATTCGAAATAGCTACCGCGCTGTCATTTGGTATTTGCTTCCAATTTGACTTAATTGGAAAAAGCAACCCTCAACGTTTTCATTAAAACAAGCGAGATGCAACACAAAGCGCAAAATTAGCCCAAACGTTAATTTGTTAAGCCTTTAAACGTTTGTCTGCCAATCTTCACGGTAACCAGGGACGGCCTTAAGCCGATGCAACCGATGCAGCTGTATTGGGCCTCGCGCCATGCTGTTTGGGCAGGTTGTTCATTTTTGTCCGATACTCCTTGCACTCAAGAATTGTAGAAACGGCTTATCAATCTCATTGTTAGTAAACAATTATCTCGTTTGAACGCATGGTGAATTTCCACTAATCATCGAATGTTATGAAACGTGCTCAATTCTAATGCTAGGACGTTATATCTGCATTCCACCATGTCCCACTCTTTATTTATAGATCACCGGTCAGAGGGGCCCCGCGCCTCGGTCTTGCATTGGGTCCCGCATCTGCTAGGGCCGGCCCTGACGGTAACTGTACTCATCATAATTGACCCAAATCGTATACCCATAGCAACCGAAATTGAGATGTTTAATCTGTCTGATTTGATCATCCACAAGTGGGTTATTCATCTCCAAGTAACAAAAAATANCATGATCACAGACACACAAAACAAATAATTCAGAACAGTAGAATGGTTGTCCACCACTTGATAAGTTCTACGGCTAGCGGGAATACAATGATACGAATGCACAGCTGGCGATTGTCTTAATAATTGGTGAGAGATTTAAAAGCTATTCTCCTCTTTTGAAAAGACTAATTTCTTTTTGCTGTTACGGTGTAATCTACGGCACATCACAGCAATGTACGAAAAGCATGATCCATGAGCTTGGTGTGCACACTTTGTGCCCCAAAATAAAAACCAAACAAAGATGAAAAAACGCTTTTTATGGGTGTCTTCATAGAGTAACAAGAAAAAGGATATCGCTGCAAGTTACTCACAAAAGCGAGGGAGAGACGGACTTCAAGATTGTTTGCGAAATTTAAACTCTTTCATTTATCCTCGATAACCTTTTTTACACTTGTTTTTTAACACCGAAGGTAAAAACTTGGAGAGTTCACAGCAACGAAGAGTTTCAAATTTGACGTTTGGGCTTTGAGAGAAATTTTGCACCTCAAACACCTAGTCAAGTAACGATCATCACCCAGGTGGCATTTGTGTCTTGCGTAATCCTCTAGGCATCCTACACAACACGTGGTTCTTTTGTGGTTGGAGCCGATATTGTAGCCGTGCTTACTGAGGCGTATCAAAATTGCTTTAGGCTTGTGGCTAGAACTGCTGATATATACTGCGCAATAAATGTTAGCTACTTTCTTGAAGTTATACCAAAACTCTGAGTTACCATTTTCGACAACTGTTGCAAATCATCTTAGTCGCTATTATAGTTTCATTGTTTTCTACTTTTCGTCAATTAACCTTTTGCAAATTGGTTCCAATTTAAATTTTCCAAATGGAATATTAATTGATCCCATTCTTCCTGGAAAGAAAACAATTACAAAAAACAAACGGTAATGCGAATGATATGCAGGTAGTAATGCAAACGCAAATGATATTCAACAGAAACCGAAAACAAAATTATAATTCTGGCAATTTCAAGTATTTTAAGCTTGCCTTTTAAAGTTAACAAACAAAGACTTTCATCCATTTGAAGCCCAATTCCAATCACACTGCTCTTGTTCAAAAACGCATGGTTCTGATAAGAGCTAGACAATGTTGATCAAAATATTGCGGGCTCTGCTCAGATCCAAATCTAGACCTTAGACTTGAACGGTTGTTGACATTTTCCAGTCCTTTCAGTTTGGCTTGTTGTTGAAACGTACATCAAACACAAGGCGTCGATGTTTATCTGCAATATTTGCATCCTTGTCCTTTCACTAAACATCCCCAGAATTTACCAAAATTTATTTTAGGCTGTTCATAATCAGCCAATTCTGGTAAAATGTTGCTTCCAAGCAGAGGCCGAAGCGTTAGGCAAGATATTTTGTCTCCGCTTTCAGGGCGATTCTTGTCGTCATCACATCAATAGTTAACATTCGCACGCGGGCATCATGGGCGGCTGCTGTGTTGTGGAATTACTGCGAGCATTGGTTATTGTTGTGTGGTGGGGGGCAATGACCGGAACGAAAAAACGTCGTATCAGGCCTATGTTTAGCTTAATGGCCCCACCCGCGTCTATTGTCAAACAGTCTACATGGGCTTACGGTGTTATTGTGCGTGGGCAGTTTGCCATAGAAGCAAGCGCATCTCCGCATTTGATGGGGTGTTTAAAAGATATTTATAAAGCAAGTAGTCCTTAGGTGGGCTAAAACCAATTACTCTTGAAAGCATCTCTTGATATAATAGGTAAGTTACAGCATCGTTTGATTTTCAAGTTTATTGATTTCGGTTATTTACTTACAAGCTAGGAAAATTTTTCAGTTATTATATCTTACACATTCTGAATACAACTAGTTGTATTATTGGTGAATTTCGCTTAAAAGGTTTATCTTTTTTATGTACTTAACAAGGCTCCAATAAAGTAAACCTTTGTTTTCGTCTGTACCTGAGCGAGGCCGTGGGCTGTCTGGCATGTCACAGAGCTCAAACCTTAAATGAGAAAAAAGCATAAAGATCTGTTCAAATTCTTCTTGGTCTAACCCTTTGGTATTTTTCGAAAAGGAAGCTCAATCCAAAACATGCCCTTAATGAACTCAAAATGAGAACTACAGATGACACGTTACAAGAGCAAAAATTATATTATAATCTCACGTCCAAGGAAAAAACTTCAATAAACAGTTTATTTTCAAACAAATCATCGTAAATGGTGTTTACCACGTTTTGAGCATTTGTATGGTTCCGGATAATAACAAAAAATGGTAGATCCTTGAAAGCACTTAATTCTTGTTCGTGTTTGATTTTCGATTTATATAAGATCACTAGACACATTTTGGTAGAAATATGTTTTACACGAATAAAAAAGATTGTTGGATATACGCTTTTCCTAACTGCCTCGACAGCTTAAAAATGCTACATAATGTGAAATACGAAAAAACCTGCTCAAGCATAAGTTGAACCCAGCCAAGCAAGCAAGGTAAAAACAACAGTTCACAGTAATCGTGATTTACTTTTTACGGTGGTTGAACCCAAGACAGTGAAAATTGCTCAATCGGAGCTGATTCACCTACAACAACCCTAATTAGAGAAGCGCTTAGTATTTTGTTGATGGTGGTTTGTCGATGCTGGTTTGGCATGCTGGTTTTTCGATGCTGGTTTGTCATGCTGGTTTGTCGATGCTGGTTGGTCGATGCTGGTTTGTCAATGCTGGTTTTTCGATGCTGGTTTGTCGATGCAGGTTTTTCGACGCTGGTTAGTCGATGCTGGTTTGTCGATGCTGGTTGGTCGATGATAGGCTGATGTGAGACAGTTTAAGTTGACGCACGCCCAATTTTTTTGTTTGCCAGAACGGAAGCGGAGGACACGGTCTACGTTCAATACAACTTGGGGGAAGAAAAGCAGGATGTTAAAACGGTTTCCAGAATCGTCGCCTTGCTTTCGTCTGGTTCCAACGAGCGCACGAAGTCGTACAACAAACGCTCTGCGTCGTCGTACAGAAGGTCGTTCCGTGTTTTCAAAAAACAGCGCGAAGAAGCTGAAGCGGTAGGCGACCACTCGCTCCCGACGTATCGCGACGTCACCAAATTATCCATTTCGGAAATCGACTTACCCCCACTCTACTGGGAGCTGTCCCACAATCGCGCTGGGCCGAGCGGAGCTGTAAACGGTGCTTTCGCGCCTTGCTCGTCGAAGGAAAAAACAGATATTGCAGGAGATGAAGAAACAGGGGATGCTCCCATTTATAACAAGGCAGCTGGGCAAACTGAGCTTGCGTCGGAATCCGTCACAGAAGCGACGGTGGTTCACAGAGAGCATCAGGTGGTTTAACTGCCGTACTGGGGCAAAAAATGTTTGGGGATGCGAAACCCTTTTGCCCTAACAAAGAAGGAAGTGCTGAATTACTGCCAATGGGCAAAAAGCAACAACAAAAGTTGAAATTAGTGCCTTCCATACGATAAACGCCGGTGGGCTCAAGACTTGAGGGGACACACAACTATCATATCACCTTTTTAAAGGTATACGCGAGATCGGGTTGAAGCTTTTTTCAGTCGCCAACTACAAAAATGTGTTTGCAAGCAAACTTGTATACCTATTGCGCTAGATCCGAAAAATATGATCGCTGAAATTTACTTGTTTTTCAAAAAATATGTTAGTCTGTCAGATTTACATCATAATTTTACAAATTCTTCAATATATTTTGCGTTCTTTCTGCCAACCTTTGCCCGATTTGTCGCAATGTTGCAAGGTGCGGGGTGCAACCGCACTCCCTTTTTTCATTTAATATCAAATGATATTATTCTACTTTTGAAAAACATGTGCTTTGTGTGTTAGATGTATTGGCTTTTTTGGAAGGTCGGAAAATTAGTTTTTACTTCTATCGACTACGAAGCAAGTTGAAGGTCAAGCTGGCAAATGTCAGCAAGGGACACGTAACTTAAAGCCGGTTTCTCTGTTCGTTCACGCTCAAGCAATGTTCCGATGCTGTTGTTAAAACTGATTGTTGTTCCATATAAATTTCGATGTTCTCTTTGAACTGAGTTAAAAAAATATATGATTAAGGTGAAATTCCAATCGTGCAACATTGTTTAGCTTCACCGGGATTTCGGAGCATAAAATTGAGATAGACGCAACAGTTTCATCAGCACTAAAAAGCCTTTAAACAACTGTACAGATACTGTTATTTCTTGCGTCACAGAGCCTTTTGGTTTTGAATTGCCAGCATTGCCAAGTGTTGCTTTATTTTATGACTGAAGATGGATTAAGAATAATCCGAAACGTCTCAAAATTCACCGGGATTGTTTTTGTGTCTTTATAAAACTGTTTGCCTGACAACCCTACATCACAACACAACCGCGTTGAGGTGGCCCCAGTCAAAGTTTTTCTTAGAAATGTTATGCGCCATATTTTGATACTTTAAGGCCAGAGTGAAAAACACAAAGTTTGAAAAAATTTATTTTTAGCAAAAGTTCGGAGTATTCGTGCTCGTTTACTTTTTTTCTATATAAAACAGCATTTCAACCATATTTTATGCAGCGCTTGTTCGCCATTCCAATGCGCTTGGTGATGTATTGCCGTCATAACAATTGTACTTCCTTTTTTATTTGATTTGGAGACACTGGAACCTGTCTAATACGTTCAGTATGTTAGTTGAAATCGTGCCCGCCTCCAAAAACATACAACATTTAAAACAAAACGTTTCTTTTATAAAATTTGTTGTTTCATCGTATTTACCGTTTTTTCATACACGCTATTTAAACCTTTTGAATCATCTTCTGCAACAGCAATTGTACTTGTATTTTACCTGAGGTCTCGTATTTAAGTTGCAATAAACGTTTTTTTACTACGTTGTTTTGTTTTCTCAAGAGATACACGACAATCAGACAGGAAGTGAAACCAACTTTCAGGTTATTTTTAAAATTTCATCAGGAGTTTTCCAATGACAATGTTGCCTTACTGAGAAGCTATTTTGCATGTTAGCAACAGCATTTTATGCATAGTATCTCTGCTGAACTCTTCCCTCTATAAATTGAATTTTTTGACACTGTGAGACTTCAAACATGAGCAACAAAATGAAAGCTTAGTAAATGTTTTGTTTTTTATTCAAACCCATCTCAGTTTTTCAGTATACTGTTTGCTCTGCCAGTCAACTGCATTACAGCAAGATGCACTACAAGAAAGGCAGTTTTTGTTTTTCGTAGATCTATTGCCGCGGTATGTGGTGAATAACTCCAGTTGAATAGACGAATGGAGAACGATATTTCGGAAAAAAACTGATAAAATTTTCATTGGCGCCAGTTCAGAGACAAAGTGTGAGCAGCTAGTCACGTTTCGGAGGCATGAAAATCCGGTGACATGAGTTCGATGACAAAGCATCTCCGTGGCATGAATTTGGTGACAAGAAGCTCGGTGGCATGATTTCGGTGACAGGAAAACTCTATGGCATGGGGTCGGTGACAAGAAAGCTCGGTGGCATGGGTTCGATGGCAAAGCGTCTCGGTGGCATGAGTCCGATGACCCGAGTTTGGTGATGTGGCAGCTCGATGATGTGAAAAATCGGTGGCATGTGTTATTGTTATTCAGGCGACTGTTTCGCGGTATTGCAGTCCTGCGCCAGCAGTATATTGCTGCAGCTCAACTCATGACCTTCCATGTCCAGTAAAAAAAAAAACTGCAGCCGAAACGTTCCATCTTCACGATCCACATGCCCCGTCGCCGAACTTTCACGTCAACTTACGTATACTGGAATTCTACCATAGACCTAGTCCCGAACCCAGATTCAAAACAAAAGGATCCTTGAAAAGGTTTTGCAAAAACGATGGACAAAAGGATCCTTGAAAAATTTTCGCGCATTTGGTGATGCCACTCCATACGCTGTAAAGAAAACGACTAAAAAACATGCTGACTCTCGATGCCAAGACTGAGACTACATAATCGTCGATTTGGTGCTGCATACAATTTCAGCAGTGATTACAAAGGCGCATACAGAGATTTTGGCACTTCGTTCTCAACATTTTGAATTTGTAATGCCGCAATTGTCTCTCTCATTTACATCTGTGCCTGCATTCCAATTGCTTTTTTTACTTCAATCATGTGCGTGGTATTCTTTTATCGACTTTAGGAAAGTTATTAAATAAGCTGAGTGTTTCCAAGGTTGTTTTTTCTGATGTCCTACGTCTTTAACTTTTTTTATGCACAAAGTACTGTTGCTTCGATCAGTAACTCGCCATACTCTCTCCAGCAATCGTTTTCCGAAACCAATGAAACTATATGTTTTTCTACTGTTTTTCATAAATTTTGGATCTGCAAATTTGGCGCTCAGAAAATCTTGCTCGATAACCAACAGTGCTTCATTATTTCTATTCGACCATAGACGTAAACCACAGATTAACCCCCTTAGTAAACCGAATTTTGACCTGTGCTTTGCCTTATACGAGTATGCATATGTTGTAGCATGAGTTTCGTGTACATCCAAAGAGTGCATGTAAAGAGTGCATTGTCAAAACAGTGAAAAATTCTGCCAATTGTAACGAGTTACTCAACTTCAAGGCTTATATTACAAAAGTTGGAATTGGTCAAGTGTAATTTTGAAGTCTGAAAAAAATTGTATCCAGGGCAACAACCATAAAAAAAACGATTGAAGTTGAACTATGTTTGCAGTATGATTTTCTTTCAATCATTGTTTTTCGGCGCTTCATTTTATTGCAAAAAATACGTGGATTAAACTATACCCTTCCCACTACTTACCCAATGTTGCATTTTCAATTATTTTGCACGACATTTTCTAAGAAATCCTCAGGAAGATTCAAAGTTGATTGTTAACTACTTACCGAAAAAAAGATTTATCAAAGAAGCTCACCATTGGTTCCACATCATTAACGACATCTAGTGCCTGGCACCAAGATCGTCAGATAGAATGCCGTTTCGCAGGCATTGCTCTGTTACCTTGAAATNTCTGTGTGCAATCTGAATTGTCAAAAGTGAAGCAGACCTTTCCCCGTTACAATCCCAGATTCAAAAGGCAAAAATATGAACTTCGTATTGGGAAGTGTGCCGCAAATTAAGGTTAAGTTCCTTGTTTTTGTTTTTTAACATCACAATAAATAACCAAACGTCCAAAACGTTCTGCACTGAAGATTCTGAGCGGAATTTAACATTTATTTTCAAATTTCGCCTTCACGCAATCGAAGATACAGCGGGTTAGAAAGCCGGTTAAAAACGCAGTGAAGGATACTATGTGTTGCTGGCACACGCCAGTGCAGATATTAACTTGGTTCCGAAAAGCTGCTAAGGAAAGTTGATTTGTTGAGCATAATACATGCACGGCGGTCACCGTAATCACAAACGCATTATCTAATTTCTGAAAAAGGTCATAAAGTTTGTCCTTATTTCGCATTTCTCCATGCTGATTTCTCTAAATCTTCACAGGTGGTTGCTAACTTCAACCAAAGCCTTGTTCGTGAAGAACCCATATCTTCGTTGAGGGTTCCAAGCGAACATGCTCCGCGCCGCCCCCCATTTTTTATATCAGATAAATGTCTACCTTACTTTGTTTCAATGGCACAATAGTCTCCATGGTAGCATAAACCCCCCCCACCCCCAGTCAAACAATTTCTGATTCCTCCCCAGTTCAAACCGCACCTGGTTGTTTGTAGGGAAGGTAGATTTATTCGTACATTTTGTTGATTCGAACCAGCAAGTAACAGAAATACACCTGCAGGATACGGATGCAGATAATCACAAATCAGGTGATATAATTATATTCGTTCATCAGAATTGTTCGTTGGTTACGTAAAAGTGCTTGAATGAAAACTGCTCCAGGAGCAACGAATTTGGAGCGCATAAAGGACACTGCAATCTTGTGAAGGCTTAGACCGTTGCATGTCATGAAGAAACGTACTTGATAAAGATATATTTTTTGCTCCATCAGAAAGAAGATACAATTTTTTGAGTGAAGCAATTGGAAAGAAGAAGAAGTAATTGTTTTTTCTGAAAATCACAAAGAGAACAAAACCAGTGCAATACCATCACGTCATTGAGATTATTTAAAACAGGCAGCGGAAACGTCTGATCTACGTACGCCGAAAACGTCTGATCTACGTACACCATCAAGATTATTTAAAACAGGTAGCGGAAACGTCTGATCTACCTACGCCATGACAGATTTCGACACTAACTCAGAACCACTTCACAAAAAAGCATCTTCTGCTGATCAAACCATCGCAAGCAGGTCGTGGCTTGCCAATGAACCGCTTGCTCCGGCAAGTCACCAGCTGCAGCAGGTGAGCTTGACGAACACGCGCGTCTTATAGTGAATTCTTTTCGTGCCAGATTCGGCTGCAGGCGCATTGAGTTGCTGCCAGTTCAGTTGCTATCGCGTTATTGAAAATAACGGCGATGTCGCTTACGAAAAGGAGTCCAGTGAGTTTTCTCCTATTACGGAAATCTTCGTCCGCTGAGCAAAACGATGATAAACCCGAAGTTAAATTTTTTCGATTTCTTTGCGGAGTTTAACAAGTTTTGTGTAGAAAATTTTGATCAAGTGTAAAAAGAACGCAGCGTCTGATGTTTCCTGTTACCTATTACAATTCATGGTGACGAACCAATTCAGACAAACTATTTAAAGTTACGTCTGGGTAACTTGAGTTTCTATAACACCAGGGCAATCATTTACAAGATGCTGACCAGTAACAGACTTGCAAAATGTTTTTCAGGTTAAACATAGATTTTCTTCCGAAAAAGCATTAGAAACTTCGTTTCTAGAAGGTTTATCGCTCTTTATAACAATTGTGGCAAAGTGTACGACCCTCGCTCACTAGAATGCAAAGATATTATTCAGTCAAGCAGGCTCAAATGCAAGTGCAATTCAGTCAGAAGCCTCGAATAAAATATGTTGTTTACCCAGTAGGCTTTATCATTTTTCAGTAAGAACACTTACTTTCGATTCATTAATAGTTTCTTTTTTATAAACGGCAAACGTTTTGTGATTATCGCAGCTTAAAAATGAACAACGTTCTTTTTTAAAATTGAAATTCGTATTTATACGTAACAATGCATCTAGTATCCTAAGTTTTATTCGATTCCTTAGCAATGTTTTTGATAAAGTCACATTCAAGAAAATTCTTTCCACCACTGCATTTGAAATGGCAATGTTAAACAAGACAATGTGTACTTTACAAACTTATCAAAAGCGCTTTCTCCTGCAGCATTTTTGTACTTTCTCGCACGGATTCAATATTCTGCGGTGTCTGGAGATATACACTTCTGCTTGACAATACCTCGTTTGCCCAATTAACAAAACATAGTTTTCTATTTTGTTCTTCTGTCTCATGCGTGTGTCGTCCTGTAAGAAAACTGAGGGGGAATTGTGAAAATAGAAGTTGAGCAGGTTGTGAGAACACTTGGATAGGATGCAGAGCAGTCAAACCACCAAATGCTTTTGTGTTCTCTGGAAATCTCTTTTTGACTTGCTCAAGGAAGGCAATCCATCAACATTATTCTGCATCTTTTCTTCCGTGTGTGCCACAACCTTCATCAGCCTCCCTATTTTAACTCTTGGATAAACATGGGTAAGTTTCGGACAAAAATTTGGAATCAAAGTCTGCTTGGGAGAGTGAAAGCTCACACCCTGCATGGTCATAGACTCTCGTCAGAAGAGTTTTGTAAGGAATNTGCAGCTCAAACAATGCTTTTTCGAGGTCAAGCCTTTCTGACTGAAAAAAGTCAGACAAAATCTGTTTTTTTTTATTTTTGAGAAAAGCCGAGTGCATTAAAAACAGTCAGAATTTCAAAATCTGGCCTAAAAAAGCCAAACTGGCAACCCCGCACCTGTGCTCCTGTGTCCTAATTACCGATGGGCTTGGCTTTCCTCGCTTCCTCCTGTGCCTACATGCACAAATTCATTTTGGACAAAACGGGCAATGGTTACCTCACGCACTGCTTTTGTTGTCACGCGACTGGTAATCATGGGTCAGATTGGACAATGCGCCCCGTACTCAAAAACAACAAAACGTATGCTCGGCAGAACACATAAAAATCAGCTACTGAAAGAACCAGCTTTAAACGTGAACTGTAAGTAATTCTTCAATTGAATTGAAAATGAATTGCCCGCAGTAGGAAGTGGGACCTGAGCAGGAATCGTTTCTTGAATAATAATCTAAACGCTGTGCAGAAGCAATGAGTTACCACTTCAATAGCCGGGTACAATACAGGAATTGTTTCTAGCCTGCTAGCCTATGTGCTCCACGTAAATAGTCAATGTTGCCGCGTTTATATTCCGATTTCTATTCACCTTTTGATATGCACTTTTTCGTTCGGTGCTTTGAACCTTCCACATAGCTGGGATTGCACTGAGCAAAGAACTGATGCTGCGCTCACTATTTGCAGTTCCTATGCTGTTGAGTGGACCCCGCAAAAGGCCGACGGTGCAGTCTAAAGTAGCAGCTTCTATGTTACTCAGCTGGTGGCATGCTTTCACGCATATGGAAGTTTATTCACTTTTATGAAACAGCCCGAAAGCCGCCAATACTCTAATTGGTTCATAAGACCTATGAGAATATTTAAGACTAGTCTATTTACTACGTCTTACTAAAATCTTGTGACATTCCTGACCGGGTTGGGCGGCACCTTGTTGATAATTACTGGTACGGAGGCCTGGTAGTGCTTATCATAAGCAATAATCTAAGTCTGCTACAAGCTGTAGCGAAAAAGTCCGTGAACGGGATGGTTTATGCGCGATAAAAATATGGTTGTAACTGAAAGAGTTGACTAAAACATCTTCATGACAGTTAACCGAGAATAGGTATGTGAGAAACAGGAAGAAAGGCTGAAATTGCGGTCAGGGTAATCATGTTTAAAAATGATACGATTCGATAAAACTCAAGCATACGATACAATCTTCGAAATTTATTCACGACAAACCAGCAAGCAGGAACAACGCGCACCTGTCAGATGTGCAAACGGCAAAACCAGGACATAATAAATTTGACTCAAACGCACACAAACGTGAATATGTATATGAAAAACGTGTTTGACTGGCCAGACTTCCACTGGTTTTAACGTTCAAGCTGCTCTTTCTCAAAGTTTAGACATCTGGGAACTGTGGGAATTCAAAAGCAATATAGTAATTTCCATATCGGCCTCTGAGTTCTGCAACCAGNACTACAAACTTTCCTTCAAACGGTTTCTGGTTGGGTTGAAAACTTCCGCATGAGGTCGCTCAGTAGCAGCCTCGATTGTTTCTNATGCAAACAGCAGCTGCAAAAGCAATATGCGGCAGGCGCGTTACTAGTTCTTTGTGAAATTACAATTCCCGACAAAAATTTCTGCATTCATTAGGCTATGCTACCGCAACGCTCAGTCGCATTTAAAAATTTTTTATAGCAGCATATAAAAACAGGATGTTTTTTGCATTCTACATGTAAACGGCAACGATTCGCCACCATACCGGATATGACGTATATGGGCAGTGAAAAACGAGCAGCCCAGATAAATAACGATGATTCTTTCTCAACAGTTCATCACTTGTCATGCAATTCAGTAGCTCTTTCGGCAGCAATCTGACAGAATTCACAAAAGACGTTTCGAGTGGAAATTATAAGAAAAGTATTTGCAATTCTTTGGTAATGCGTTAATTGCCACAGTGTGTTGCAACTGCACAGTGTGCTGCAACGTATTATATTGCAACAACACATCGTGTTGAGACAACACAGTGCACTGTGTCAACAGAGCGGTATGCGACAAAGCCAGCTGTACACTACGCGGGTGACAACAAGAAATTCACAGTAAGTGGTGAAGCAGTACGAAACGATATGACGTGTTATTGCAGCGTAAATTTACGTACTTGGATATCGATGCGCATTGTACTAGTGCCGAAGCGCTCGTACATGTAAAGCATAACAAAATTATAGAGGTTCGATGAATTGCAAAAAACAGACGCCAAAGAACTGCGGAGTGCTGAAGAACACGTCGGTTCAATCATAACCAGCTTTATCTGATTAAAGTATGTTACACACTTTTTACAATCCAAAACGCTGACAAATATCACGAAACTTTCGTATATTTTCGAAGTGGCACCCATCGGCGACTTAGCGCGCAATCACCAAACGCTAGGATTTTAACTGCGAAATAAAACTTCGGAAAGATCAGCTTTCAAAACGCGAGTAGATGATACGCGGGACTTGTCAACTTTGCGGAACACAAAACACAAATGGGAATTTTACACGAGCAATGCATCACTCCGCAAAAATGGGAACAGAAGTAAATCTTTTGCGCCACGCGGTGTCACACGAAAATAAATAATTCGCTCCATGAGGTGGCGTTACGGACGGAGCCTGCTTTTTACTTTTTACCAAATTACGACAGTTTGGTTCACATTTAGTCACCATATGTTGCTGCACTGTCATTTCTTCACCGAACCGCTGTTGTTTCCTATGCCCTATGGGACAGGTTTGCACAGTGCAGACGCCAGTAAGAAATTTTGAGAGTTTTATGAAAATTGTTTTGCAAGCAAAGCAAGAACTAACAAATTATCGGTACGTGTGCATTGGTTTTAGTTTCAAACACGCAAAATACCCGTTAATTGTGAAAAAGTGACAAAGACTTCTGCATTAGTTGCAAGTTGCCAACAGCTTTTTTCAGCATCTGAACAAACCACATCTAGTTCTCTGTCTAGCTCGAAAAATTGGTTGCATTTGAAAACTAGAGCGCGTCCCAATTCGCTCTATGCTGCTACGATTTGTTTGGTGAGCAAAATGTGACCGAGTAAAGTATGAGCAACATGTACAAGGTTTTAAAAGTGTTCTACAGGGGCGTAGCGAGGGAGACTAGGGGGCACAATTCTCCGGGTGCCGAATTGCTATGGGGGCGCCGAATGACTGCAGGGGGCCTAAACTCCCAAGAATGTCACAAGCACTTTCTTCAATACAGTACATTTGGTTCCGGAAGATCTCAGTTTCGAACATGAGGGCGCCAAACTTGTTTCTTGCTGCGGGCGCCATCTAACCTCGTTACGCCCCTGTTGTTATACGATTCAGCTAGATTGAAAAGAGAACCTTTTACATCAGTTAATGCACAGCGTTTAGAAAATAATTAATAAATAAATTTGTTTAATCGTAGAGAAAAATGTCGAATCGCGCTGCTCAAAGTTCAATAATATTTTCAAAAATTGTCCTCCTTATATCCAAATATTACTTTGTTATACGGGGTTGTTATTTCTTTTACTCACCAGATCACCGGAGAGCAAGAAACGTCAGCAAACACGCAAGGAGGCAATCGGACTCTTCTTATGTTAAGTTACGAAAACCGAAGATGCATTGAAATGGAACAGACTGGTGTCCTCCAAAGGCATGCGAAGCATATAATATCGGAAAACCTCAGCGACTTCAGTAAAAGAAAAACCCACATGAACTTTTTTCAAAATTTAAAATCGTACCAGGGAGACCTGACTTAGCTGAAGCGATTGTTGTAGTTTGCGTAAAAGACAACCTTGAATTTGCTTCAGTTTAGAATCAGATGGTATTATTCAGGGTTGTCCATGGGACATATTTATCCAGGGTTTTTTTAAGGCGTTTAAAGGACCCGATTCGGGTTCCTAGAATCAGAGAAAATTATCATCGGGTCCCTAAAATCAGAGAAAATCGGGTCCCTAGAATCAGAGAAATCGGGTCCCCACAAATCCAATCCGGGTTCCTACCATTTTCTTTAAAAAAAACCTGATTTATCTGTCCCATTGCCATCCCAAAGCAATTTATGCCTGTCCCGTTCCATCCCATGGGACGTTTTCCGTGGGATTCCCATAGGAATGACATTCCCACGGACAAGCCTAGAGTTGTCCATGGGACATCTTTATCTGTCCCATTCCCATCCCATAGCAATTTATGCCTGTCACATCCCATCCCTTCCCATGGGACGTTTCCCATGGGATTCCCATCGGAATCCCATTCCCATGGACAAGCCTGGTATTATTACGGTGTCAAGTTTTTTTATTCCAGTTGGAGCTCAATTAACAAAAATCACTGCGCCTACGTATCTGCTCTTTTTTGTACGATTCAAGTTCTGTAAGGTTGCCTTTGTTTTGGGTGACCGTTTCGCAACAAGAAAATTTCAGCGTGCCCTCTAGCCGGTTTTGTCGTTTGTTCCTTAGTTGGGATTGGTTTTGATGGTTTAAGCCAGTGGTTCACAAACGTTTTCTGATCGCGTACCGTTTGTAGGTCCCGAACTGTCACCACGTACCACTTTGTTCCAGAAAACTTAATTTGGCAAATATCATTCGATCAAAGGTTTGAAAAACCGGAATTGACACAAATGCAACATGAAAAAAATGGCACTGAGAAATTTATAATGACCATTTTTTGGAACCAATAAAAGACGTAGGCTGCACAAAAATTCAGGGGTTTATTAACCGGACCCGACAAGTAAAAACTCTTGCTATGAATACATTTTTGTGAAGAAAAATAGAAAGTAGATCTATTCGCGTACCACCTTGAAGGCCTTCGCGTACCACAGTTTGGGAACCATACTGGTTTAAACATTCAAACTAAGTCAACCTTACTTCCGCGGTCAGCTCACCTCACCTTCAGGAATTGAAGAGTGAACTCTTCAATGCACATTTCTCTTGCCTAGCAAGCACAAGACGCAATTAGACATGAGTCATACCATTTTGAAGATACACAAAAAATGCCCGTTAGGCAATCATGAAAAAAAACTATAAGTCGACGTCACACGGCAACAACTGCATGATCAGGTTGCAATCAAAGGAACTATGTGTTTGGTTTGTAAATTAACCCAAGTTTTCTCACCACGCCTTTCACCGTGCAGAAGAATGATGCGGCAGTTCCGAGCAGAGAAGCTGGTGCTGAGTCTGGTAAGGCTGCGTCAAGCAGCCCGAGGCTAGATGACCAGGCCCGAGCATGGGTATCTGCTGATTGTGGTGTTGCTGCAGACCAGGGTGGTGAAGGTGCGACGGCGTAAAGTGCAAATGACTTCCGATTTGATTCGCAGCGGACGACGGATATCCTAGCCTCACGTCATGTCCTGTTGGTTGCGGAAACGCTTGCTGGAGGTGGTGATCTGCCGTGGACGAGCAGCTGTCCGTCGCTTGGGGGTTAATCCCAGGTTCTGCTTTGCAGCCCATGTTGTTTCGGCCCCACTTTTCATCGCTCCGGCGTCGAGAATTCATGAAAAAGTTGCTGACGGTTTGCTGGGACAGATTAAGCTCCTCGGCCAGTATATTCTGTGAACGAATGAGGACATAGTGATGCAGACTTGCGACTTTGCCACGTTCGCTTGCGGCTCAGTCACTTTGCTTGCCACTTTGTCACCTGTGATGGCGACTTCGTCACGTTCACTCGCGACTTTGTCACGTACGCTTGCGACATTGTTACGTTCGCTTCCGACTTTGTCGGGCCAGCATGCTCACGACCGCAATGCAAAGCCATGTCGACTCACCTGCTGCTCCTTCGAAGGACGCGCGCATTCTTTGAACGCCTCCTTGAGTCTGCGACGCTGTTCGTCGTTGAATACAAGCCTTGCTCTTTTCGCTGCCCCTCCTCCTCCTCCTGCTCCTCCTCCTCCAGGTTCAGGCTTGTCGACATCCCTGCGCATTTCCTGTGCTGCGCACAAAAGAAAAGCCGAAATTTAAGAACCTATCTGTACACTTGCATTGTACCATGACCATCACCAGTCGCAAGATTGCAACATTTTCTGAAGCAGGCGATTCTTTTGAAGACTACTGTGACCTCCTTCACTGAAATTGTGGCAGTTGTTATGCTTTCGTTCCAAAACCATCGGCGCGTGTTGATTGATAAAGAAGCGCTATCGATGTGGGTGAGCGGCATATGCAAGATCTGGTTCACGATGTAAAACTGTTTTTGAAAATTAAGTTGCTATTAATTTTTACATCCAACACATTATGTTTCCTAAGGCACGGGTTGACCAAAATCCGGCCCGCCAAATACCTTGCACATTTTTTTCAAGCACCACGTTTCCGACTGGACAGCAGTACAACAGCATAGGCTACTGGCTGTCTCTTGTTGACTTGTCTGCCACAGCAGCACTTAGCTGCAAGCAGTGCTATAAAGGGGTAAACAAAATCGTGCGATTTTATTGTCATTATTATAATACAATATGTTTTAACAACCTGTTTCTGCATATATTACGTAAATCGCACTGTATCCGGCCTTCCATTGGCCAGGCAGTCGGGAATTCGGCCCTCCGGTCAAAATTTTGGCCACCGTTCCTTAGGCGTTATTTTATTTGCTTCTTGGCTTTGAAAACATTTTACCTTTTACGATCGAAAAGAAAGTCTTATCTCTGAGGCAGCAAAACAATCATAATAATCGGCACAGGGTCGCAAGGATTGTCAGATACTGCGTTTCCCACGACTTTAAAATCTGTGTCGGGTACCGCGAAAAGGACTACAATAATCACGCAAATCTGACTTCCAGCGTGCGAAAATTGATGTTTAGAGCGCTGCTCCAAACCTGCAGAAGTGCACGAATAAGGTAGGCCATATTTGCAATAACACCAAACGGAAGATTCGACTAAACCTTGTGATTTCTCGCTTACCCTACTTGCTACGCTTGTACATACAAGTCCACCCGCCCTTAATTATTAGGACGACTAACCTCAAAACACTTTTGCTTGGGCGCCACAGCAGCACAAAAACGTGTCGGAACCCAAGAAGGCTGCGTGATTGAACAGTAGGCAGAGAATCCTGCGTGCACAGTCGTGCGCTCATCAAATGACCGTACGCTGGGTAAAGTGTTTAAGCCACGTTGCTGAATGTCATTAATGGGAGTAGCGACAGCAACGCTGTTGTGCGTTTCGCTCGGAGTGACGTGCCCGTGGCCTGCCTCCATGCGCTGTTATCTTCTTTGAAAGCCTTGTCTGGTTGTTGTTCTGCTCAATGCTGCCGGCCAGTGACCAACGCATTGCTTAGCCCCTTAGGGGTTTGCTAACGATTCTGCGGTGTGCAGCGCATTTTTTAATAAAACACCGATTATTATTCAAGAGAGGCATCGATACTTTGACGATTCAGCTGAACAGACCTGAAAGTGGAAAAGCTAGAGACGAAACCATAAGTATATTGGTCCTCGAGGGCGATCAGTTGATAAAAAGAAAGTAACGTTTTTAATGCGATTGAAAAGAGCGATATGGTCCTGCGCGTGTGTACATCGTTGGCAAAGCTTATTAGCGAATTGGTGCTTATCAATCGATAGCAAAAATCCTGATTCGCGACTGGGCTAGTTGTTTTCTACACGAATTTCGGTCTTCGCTATTAAATCACTGCTAGACCTTATCTATTGCTTTGCTTGTCCGTCTCTGTTTTATGCGAAATTTTTGCCGCCCTATTTTCAATAATATTTCCCCGCCCGCGACGCAAAGTGCCTTCATTACTTGTCGCGCTGCGCCTCGTACTAGCACTCGTTTGGGAATAATTGAATCAACGGGACTCAGAAGAATGTTGCACACGGCGAAAATTGAAAATAAAAATGAACTGAAAAATCGCGGAAAATCGGGCTCTTCCTGAGCCGAGGCGTTGAGTGGGGCATGTTGCGCCAGCAGCGGAGACAGCAAGGTCAAGGATCGTCTTATAAATATCCAGCAGTGAGCAAGCTTTCGACGTGTGAACAGAAATTCGGATCCGAGAATTCTTTTTCGAGCTGTTATTTTTCGTCTCCCCACGCGAAATATTAAATCTTTAGCCATTGGGTCGACCTTCGTCATTGCACTATTGTAAACCATTGCGTCATGCACACTGCTTCGCGCCTTAAGTGGCCATTTTCGTGATCTTCGCCCTCACCTTATCATTCACCTATCTTCGAACATGCTCGTTTGGCTTTGATTTAATTCAAAAACTGTCTTGCAAAGCTAAAACAATGCTTATTTGAAATGCACGAGGCCTGAACCTTCAGCGACTGAGCGCTACAGTTTTTCCCCATCCATCTTACGTATGCACGTGTACTTTCTTGTGTATCACCCCTGTCGATGACGTAACAAAACACATTGTGTATGACGTCATACATAAAATGATCTCATGCCTGGCCTGAAGTGTACTTCTAAAACTTCTCATCTGATAGAAGTGGTCGTTACAAACGCTTTCTGCATTCGTGCTGATAGCTTGCCGGAAAAATTCTTACAAGTGTGCCGCAACGGCAATACACAACTTTGGAAAAGAGCAGAAAGCAGCAACGTGCTAAATGTTTTGAAGCTCAGAATAGCCACTCTTGTTTTATGTTGGCGATAATCGCGGTGTGAGCATCTGATCTGGACCGTGTCACGGGAAGAAAAAGTTTAGGGGAGACAAAGCGCAACATAGCGACCTAGCAACTGTTGACGCGAATACAGTTTGTTGGCAAAGTTTGCATTCAATGTGAAAGTTAGAAGCATTGGCCAACGTAAACGCAAAGCGACCGATCGAGCAAATGCAATTAGCAGAAAGCGACATTAGCGCTTGAAGAGCAGCGCAGCCTGTCGCTATATGCTCTGGTCTTTCATCCGTTTAGCAATTACAAGCCGAATCCTCGCAATTACTTGGAACGCTTGCTTCTACGCTTCTCTCACTCTGTGGCCGTGCCCAGTCGCCAGGGCCTTAACCGAAAATACGAACGAAAAATGGAAGCGAAAATAAGTGCAACGAAATGTCGCGGGAGACCACGCGCGTGACGTGTTTTCCGCAACGTTCGTCCACAACGGAGAGAAGCACCTTTGACAGAAAATCGTGCAAGATAAATTCGGTGAAAAGGCGTGGCATCTTCTCCAAGTGCGCCGAGTGCCGTACAAGACTTTACATTCGCATAAACGTCGAGAGCGACGCAGCTCTTGGGCAATGCAGAGCGGCACTGTTCTTGATTTTCCTTTCGATTCGATACGACAACAAAAGCAGCAAAAAATGCATCCTTCTGTACATATCAAGTATGATGGCTTGCGAAAAACCTAAAACACGATCTAGAAAAGCGCGATATACAGCCTAATTGTCCATCGGCTGTCGCGTCACGAACTTGGCGTTACTGCTGACAATTACCAAATTTGGGGCTACTTGCAATTTTTCAAAATTCACATGGGCAACTGAAAAAAAGCTCTGAAAGTAGTTAAAACGTTCTGATCTTATAGCAAAACGAAAATAAGCTAACGGTTGCCAAAATCACTAAGCTGGCTGTTCTGGCAGTCAGTCACCACCTGTTGGAGCAACAACACCGATCGTTATCTTAAAAACATGACGAGGCATCACGATCAGAATGCAGCAAACTAATCAAATAAAACCCGAACATTTCGTGGTTGTTCCACATCTTCAATGCGGTATATCATATGTTTCAATACAGTTCCTTCAAATATCTGTGTGTTTCTTGTTGCTGCCATGCATACTTGAGTCTACTGCGTTGCATGTGGGAGTGAAGACGCTATACAATATTGTATTATGCAATTTACGATAACAATATCTGAGAGCCTGTGATGTAGGCGATTCACATAATTCCTCTGGTTACAAAAACGGAGGATCAATTCTGTAACCAGAGTGTTTGAGGAGGGTTATAGGCCACAACTGCAGGTTTAAACCACCGACTATTAAATTTACAATTGGAGATGTAACCCACAAAAGCTGTATTAAAGAAGAAGCTGGGACTTCCACCAAATATCTGGTCACGCAGACATATTCCAAATTCTGATAGTTCAAGGCCTAACCCATAGGCAGGCTGTTCTGTACCCAAAAGACTGTTCTGCTATAACTCAAAAGGCTGTTCTGCTCATAAAGCAAAATTGCTGGTCTAGAAAATGGTTTGTTGCCATATTTCGCTGCTGGTGAACTCGCATTCTCTGTCAGCTGCAACACTGAAGTCTCAACAAATAATCGCCACAGCCACGTCAACCTGTAAATAGCTGTTGCATTTTATCAGCAAAGAGCCTGCAAGAGAAGCAAATAAAAGGGTGACAGATTCTGTTAATAATTCTCAACCCCAGACCCTAACGTGGTTCGCTCCGCTAAACCTCGGGTGCATACAAAACTATCGTTTTTCAATTTTTCGCAAAATTAAGACCTCCGTAACTGGAAGAAAAGTTTTACTGGCAGCTGGTAGACGACCGACTCCGGGTGTTGATATTCCCTATGCAAAGTTAACAAAAAATACAGACGTTGCGAGAAGTCACAAACGAAACCGAAAGCGAAGTATTTTCAACCGGTGAATGCTGGAAAACTTCAATCTTAAACGCAGAGCACCACGCAACTTCACCCTTAATCTACGCCAACTCTTACTATGAGCGTAGATGTCTTTTCATGGGCTGCAGTAGTTCTTGATGGTTAAAATGAGGTGTGAAGGAGTGGGGATGTGTTAACATCGCTGCCTAAATCCAGTGAAGTTCGGTTGCTCAGGTTTCAGACGCAGAGATAATGGTTTAACAGTTTAACTGTTTGAAATTAAAAATTATGAAATGGACCTCGTAAGCCAAAAGCATGCGAATGGAATTGGAGTACCAACAAAAGACGCCCGAAATGGATCAATAATTGCTGACCTGGGAAAATCCGAATTGGCCTTGAAGCCTTACTTGTGATAATGCAGCAACGGAAAACCCGAAAAGCATTAATTTGCTAGCAAAGGTTTATGTCTTGTTAACACGAAATTGTGGAATGTGGTCAGTGGCGTCTTGCCTATGGGAGACCAGTTTCTCAGGTTTTTACACGATGATGTCTACAAACATAGGCTTTAGGACATTTCCCGCAGGTCCAATAAATACGGAAAGATACTGAATTTTGATAATTAATACTTGACGCCCCGCCAACTATTTTGCTAGCACGACATTGTAGTATTGAACATAACTTTCCTCTGAACTCCAGTGTCGAATCTTCGACAAGTTCATATGAATCGAATTGCAGCAACACTTTGCATAACGTCAACTCGTTGCGATTCCGAATTCACTGCAACGACGAATGACAGGAGGCCACAAAATCCGCTGTGTTGTCAAAAGACCTATAGTGTCTTCATCAGCCCTTGAAAAACCCTCAACTGTTTAGTGACTGGGTCATCGAGAATGGTTGGATAGATGTGCGCAACCAAGCGCTTGCGGTCGTTCTTGTGCTTCAGTTTTGCAGCTCCCTTGCGTTCTTCAAGCGCCTAGACTAGTTTGGACGTCACAAACCCGTGCGACGAAAAACACGTCCGAATTAAATATAGCAACAAAGAGCGGACGCTTCGCATTCGGTCTTTTTAATTCACTTCTCAAATGTTATGTGATGGCTCTCCAGTCGGCGTTTACGTTTCTACATCTGGCGTGCGAGGCGGTGAACGGCTTGATCCAACAAAACAGACATCTGCCGCTCTCATCGGCTAGTGAAACAATAGCAGACTTAGCCTACTGCTGTACTGGCTCTTTTGCGTCGTAACCTTCCTTTTGGTAGCGTTGTCTTGTCGACGCTCGTTTGGAACCGATTGCTTCATCTGGCCCTCGCTCTGCTTCTTGTCGAAATGGTGGCACTGTCCACATCATTTCTGCTCCTGCTAGGTAATTCAGACGCACACACAAAAACACTAAAATGAAACCTGGATTGAATTAAGAAAAACTGTATTCGAACTGCAAAACGTGAAAATATTCTGAGAGAAAAGTTCGCAAAAAACTGCGACTGACGAGTACGACATAATAAAAGCTCTTTTGTTTGCAAGTGCGCAGGTTTTGGCGGTGCACTGCAGTTCACGAAATGAAGAAAAAAACGAACTTTGGAGTTTTTTGGCCTGGCTGCTGTTCATGTGGCAAAAAGCAAAAAACAAAATAACTTTAAATGGTAGTTGGGTTTTAAACTTGGCAAAAAACAAAACGTCACTGAATGTTCAGCAGATACGTGAAAAACATACAAAAGTCAGTCACAATTTCTAACCTTATTTGAACGTAACCATCAGTGCTTTCCTTTGGTTATTGCACAATACCTGGAGTAAACTGACCTAAAGCTACGTTCGTTTGGATGCATATTTTACGTTTGTACAGCTTCAGCGTATTCAGTACAAGCGATCAGGCAGATGTGAGGATTTATGCTGGCGTTGCACACAGCAAGGCCACAACGACATTTCCTGTCTCGCCGACAGCCATTTTGCAAAACCACCGTTTTATGCTGCCGCCAAGTGTACTGCAGTGAATTGCTATCAGCATTGCGCACGCTTAATTTTTTCCGATTCTACTGAAAAGGAATAAAGTGTTCATCACGTTACTTCAGCATGCAATAGTTGCTAATTAGAAAACACTTTCGCAATTTTTCCAAAGCAGCCGTATTTGTTTCAGCGAGCTGGCGCCACAAAGAAGAGTTTAAAGAAACGGTTTGGCAAAGCTGCAAACCGATTCTTTTTCGACAACGAACTTTTAACCTTCAGATGCAGTCTTCGGTGGTCCTCGTTTCTTGTTTCGAAAAAAACTGCTGGTGTGAATCCATCCTGTTGCAGAAAATCAGTTCATGAGGCGCAGTTTCAACAGCGTCTCATTCGATAAGTAAAGCCCATTCAGGTTTTTAACCATGTTTGATGTGAAAATAAACTTACACCATTCTTGAAAGTTCTTTGAAACTTAGAAAGCTTTTTTTTGACAAATGTATCTTATATTTTGAATCTGGTTTTAATTTTCCATCAGCAGCTTTTCAAACTTCCGTTGCTCAAAGTCGGATTTGTGATTCCAAAGTGTAGTCGTTAAAAGAAACGGGTACGAAAATTTACCAGGATTTTTGGGCGCTAATGTTCTTTCCACAACGTGCAGAATTAGCTCAGATGCCAACGCGCTTAGAAGTAATGCTTTTTGTAGAGGTACAGCAGGTACTAGATGTGCGTTGTTGTACAGTATATCAACCGAAGTGGAACGCTTTCGTCAAAAAACCGAGATGGATATGTCCTCATAGAGGACTTCTCTCAACACAAAAGGATCACTGATTACAATTAGCTTAAAAAGTTTAGACAGAACCAATTTTCATTGAAGCGTGTAGTGGAGTTCTTTTCTTGCCTTGGACCTTTGCTAACTTAGTACAGATCATTTCGAAACAGGTTTTACGAAAAGTTTATGTCAATTTGTAAAAATGTTTGCGACGTACAATGCGAAGAGTAAATTCAATCAAATTATGTGCCTTTTACAGAGCACTTGTGTCAAGCGTTTGTTGCACAGTCGACCTGGTTCTCAGCAAAACGTTCAAAACCACAATAAGCTAATTTCTCAGGGACTCCAAACCACGACCTTTTAATCAAAATATTGAGTATTTTAATGCTCGGTGGCAAACCCTCAGGCATATTGTTTGCAATGTATGGTATTTCAACCATTCCAAGTATTTTATCTTACGCAAACTAATAATTAGTTTTTTTTACCAAAATTATGTTCATTTACGTAAAAATAGTGGGGTCGACATTTAGCTTTAGATTTTTCGCAACTGTCCTATTTTATCACACAACACATAACTTTTTTCAGGCAAGTAAACTGCGCTTTACTGTCACCTAGAGGAATATGAACATCATACAACAACCCATGAATCTGGAGAAGCATATTCACACAATCTAAAATGTCAAAAATTACTACAAAACATCTGTCAGGAGCTTGACTTAATTTCAAGGTGAAATATCAACTTTTACAAATATTTTTTTCTTCATCTTGCCCATTTTGATTACATAAAATTATCTGAGACAGACTAGTACTCAATGTTCTCTCATATATGCTTAACCCTGATAACGACAGTGAATTCGTTAAAAACCTAGAAGCTCAAAACATCTTTTCATGTTTAAGTATCTAAATGTGTCTTATAAAAATTTGCCAAATTATAAATATACTTGTGTTTTATGGTTCCGAATTACCATTTTGCCTTGGGTAGTTTGTCATTTCAAAGAGTTTGCTTTTATAACTCTAAAATAAAATCAAGAGAATGTTTGTCAAGACCGGATTTTATGATAATGCTTTCAGCAAAGCAAATGCCAAAGTTTAAAAGCTTTCAGGTGTGTTTAAAAAAAATTTAAAATCAAACGTATGTCTTCACTGCCGTTAATACTCGGAATGTCGTCAATCGCAATGGAAGAAAGCGAAACGACTTTTTTTTGTGCATAATATGTCGATTTATGAAGCATGCAACACACTCCATTTTCGCAGAGGCCACCAGCTTATGTGGGAAGGTTGCGTAAGTCACAAGGCGTCACAAAATGGCGTGCGCAGAAAAATTGTGAACTTGACATTTTCTCGTTGTTGAAAGTTTACCTTGAACATCCTTTGGCTGAAAATGGCGTGTGATTCGTGGCCTAGCACTGGCAAAAAGCAGAAATTATAGAAATTATTTCCTTGGGATGTATCTCTATTTAAGCAATGTTCTTTTCCCTCACAGAAATTGTTCTAAGGTGTTTGCATTGAAATGTGTGCGACCTTGTCGCCTTGAAGTTCGTGCAGGTCACTGCACGCAAAACCTCGAAAAATCTTGAAAAATCGCGAAAAGTCGCGAAAAGTTGCGAAAAGTCGCGAAAAGTTGCACAGGCACTGGGTGGCAAACAAATAAAAAATCCATCCGTGGTTTGTGGGCTGTGCTACCACGTTTCCCAGAAATCTTATTTCACTTAAAGGAAAGCCTTCTGCCCTTCTACTACATCCGCGTAAATGTGTTCCTCTAACTTTAGCTTTGTCACGAAGCAGTACGTTTCAAAAAGAGACAATAACTTCACACACTGTGTAAACACTTAAATCAGGCTATCAAAGGACAATCAAGTCCACTTGAAACTAGCACCCGACAGATACGCAGCCTAAAATTACGTTTTCTCTACCGGTGCTTGTTCGGCGCGTTGTTGGCAAAAAGGTGCTTCAACGTTCATCACGTGTTTGCATTTTCGCTCTTCTATACAAAAATTTATTTGCAAAAAGTGTGAAGTTTTTAAAGAACTCTGGATATTTTTAAAAGAAACTTAACAAATAGTTTGGTTGAATATAAACGAAGTACAACCTTTTAAAAATCAAAGAACGTACGCAACTGATATGGTGTAGTTCGTTGGTTTCGTTAACTAGGACGAGCTTGAAAACGTTTTGGCATTTAATGAATGCAGTGAAAACAAGAGCTGTTTTGCAAAATCCACCGTGGTTTTTGGTTCAAGAAAAAAACGTAGTGATCAACACTTGTGATTTATCAAAAATCATAGGCGTTGTGTGATTTCGTCACAATAACGCTGTATTTCATCAAAATCCAGGCTTGAAACAGAAACGTTTTTGCTTAAGACATTTTTTAACTTTTTCGAAAAGACGTGACTGACTAACAATCCAACCTCGACCCTATAAAACGTCAACGACATGGCGTTGAACTGCCCACAAAAAACATGCAAAAAGTTAAACTGTTTTCCAGGCGGAAAAGCTTGGGCCTGTAGCACCCAGTTTTAAAACATGCACCTAAAACAGCTTTTCGAAACGTGTAATCGATGTTAAGTTCAATGTCAATGTGCAAAACAAGCAAAAGGTTTCTTGCCAAACTTCTGCTGCGTTTGGTACACAACTTTTAATTCTGCGGACGTTCGGAAATATGGTTGGAGGGAGTTTGGTGAATTCCTTTCGAATACTTGTGAATTTTTGCTGCTTTTTTATTTGGCAAGAATGAAAATAAATATTACTGCATTTTTACTTTACTTTGGCGGTCAAATCAAGAGCAGCTATCATTTTCACTTCATGACGACCCTCCATTACCATGTTGCAAGTTTAGGTAAACTCGGCTACGCAGCATGACAAACAAAAAGTTCAGGTTGACTCAGAGGGCTACCATTTCGTTGTAGAAATCTGGATGGACAATAATACTACATCCCAAAGGTCAAGCAATACTTCTGAGTTGCGTAAAAAGTGTAATTTATAATATACAGGGCAAAATGTAACTGTTACTTAACTGCGCTTTCTTCCTACACCCTGACAACAAGGTAATGGGTTACACGAAGCGGTTAAGAAGAAATAAAACTGTAGGGGTCAATCCTTAGCAAACTGGTCTTGTACTCGTTGGTAACATCGGTGTTTGAAGGAAAGTAAAACACGCATTTATTTCCATTAACCTATCAATAGGCGGAAAACAGGCGCTTTTCCGTGGAGTATTGCAACTGGTTCCTCTCCTTCCTCGGAAGATTCTGGCAAGATTCTCCATCATCACTTGGCGTGGATATTAAGAAAACGTGACATAAATAGATTCTGCAACATTTTTTCATCAGTTGTGCAATGTAGAGAGGTTATTACACAAATAATGGGTTACACGAACGAGCCGCCTGCCAGCGTGAAATCAAACTGCAAACGATACCTGCAGAGAACTGGGTGAATATTCTATAGATTGCTGCCTTAATATTACTTTAAAGCATACGTCGTAGTTGATACCTAAAGTAATAATTTGTACTCCTTTAAATAGGGTTGTTAAACCTTTTATTAAGCAAGTGTTATTTGGACTTAGAAGCTGTTCTTTGTAGAACAAGTTTTCAATTTTAAACACCAGACGAGTAATTAAAAGTCGGCAAGCTTCAAGCGAAGGAGATGCTCCCGATGTATTGAAACAGAACATTTTGGTCACGATTCTAATTTGCCACTTAAGTGTCGTTGAAGAGCGTTGAAAACCGGTCACCAACGCGAAACAGGCATACCCTACCCTGTTGATCATCGGCGCTAAGCATTTCTGTTTTCAGCTTTGGGCAGCATATTTGCTAGGTAATTTGATTTCAAGACAAATCAACATTTGGTAAATTACACGCTTTAGGCAACGTGCCAATTACGTTTGCCTAAAGATGCGAACATTGTTTTACAGTTGGATTCCACATGTTTCTATTTGTGCAACTTCTTTTTCAAATCACGATGGTCCGCTGCTGCAGACTCCCGTTATTTAACACCGGCAGTCATCAGCATGGACTCATCAGGTACAACACCTGTAACGCAGTGCTCGCTGCTTAACAGCTACTTTCGTGGAAGTTTCTTTTGCACACAAACTTCAGATGTTGTGCATTTGAATCGGAATGAAGCAGTTGTGCGACTGACACTAATTGTTTAATTCCTTAAATGGCTGCTTAGTTTAACCAAATGTATGTTTTGAAAGGCACAGGAAGATAAGAGCATGGTGAAATACTGACGCCTTGATTTTTTAACGTTTTTCATCCAATGATTCCCTTTACTTGTCTGAACTTCTTTGTGCTGCGAAGCTGAAGCGACCAAACACGTTACAGAGCAACGAATCAAGATCAGTAAAAGATGCGCGCAATTACTTTTTCATCAAACTTCTTGTTTCAAAAACATTATCAAAATAACTCCGTGCTAGAACTAAATAAACAAACAGATTGCTTGAAAATTGGTATTTAATCCTTTGCAAAATCTGCAAGAACGCTTTGTACGCCGACAAGGGTTTAAACAACCATACACTGCAAAAAGCACTACGTTCATGGTTTCGTTGCGCTGAGTGATGGGCAGAACCAATAATTTCTTCATTGGCAGTAATGCTGTACAGCTGCTAAGTTGTAAAGATGCGCTTACATGGTAGCTGCTACAACTACTCTACTTTTGATCACTGGAAGACAGTTTTTGAAAGTAAAATACGATGAAAAGTATCCAGCAGTAAACAAAATGTATCGATAAAAACCTTGTTCGTAGATGGAGAACAAGTTTGTGGGTTGGAGAAAGCTGCAGCAAAGAATCATTGGTAGTGGAATACCAGCAGCAAATATATGGGCCTGAAAATAATTTCTGACAGCAAATGTTTGTATCTTCAAACTGCAGAATTTAACAACACATGGTTTAAACCTTCCCCTGAAATGTATACGGTCTAAAAGCAAGCTCTAGTTTATTATGTAAGTCTATGCATAATTTTTTGGCATCCTACGGAAAATGCAGGTCAGTTGCGAGTTGGGCTTAAAATCCGTTTCTTATTACTGCCAACAACCTGCAGAGGATGCAAGGTTACAGTCGTCTAAGTGAAAGCATTTCTTTGTCACATGGGATAGATACTTGAATTTTGAGCGCTTCAGAATGATTAACGAACCGTGGATGATTAACCTGCCACGCAAAGCACGTTCAAAAAATTAGTGAAATATTGCGGACCGCTGAATATGGGACTATGAAGCGTTGCTGGTGACTGAGGCATCCTTTACATTTTTTGGCAGAGGTTCAGCATCAGAATTACGTGTGTTCTACACAGAGCAGTTAAAATAAAGAAATCTGCTGGGTTTATGGACGATCAAAAATATTGCAGCGGTAAAACGTGGCCTGAGGATGGCATTGAGACGAGAACTCAATGACCCTTAAGAGTATAGATCAGAAACCGCAACAAAGCTTCTATTGCTGATGAGATTTCGACCATTTACAAAATTACACCATCAGTAGATAAATGGCACCTGCAGATAAACCTCATAGCTCACAGTAACGATTTCATCCCGACGTTTCTTATTGCTTACCAGCGTGTATAGTAACGACTGAAGCCTAAGACCTTTTCAATAAATAGCAAGAATTCTCAGATGAGATTCTTCTTCATTTAAACATTTAAGAGATTTAAAGCACCTTTCCTTTTTCCGATTAGAAGCAAGTATGTATCTGATATACTGAAACAGTAAACACAATCTCTTCATTAGTTTCATAATTTCCGTATTAATAATGCGCTTTGTTGACAATTGATATGACCAGTGAGTAATAGGCCTATTGCTCCATGTGAAGTTGAGGTAGAAAGCGGGTTGGAATTAAAAAGCCATCGAGATTTCGAAAACAAAAGTTTAGAAAATGGGCTGCAAGAACTACTAGTTTACGAAACGTGTTGATTGAAAACATTTTTAACTTCTTTCTCGGATAGATGTTTTGTCGGATCAAGGGAGGGAAGAGGTGCAGCTTTTGTTTCAAAACACATAGCGCGACAATTTGCTCTTTTCCCAATACACAAAACGAAGAAACCTAGTGTGCACAGTGTAAAGAAAAAACGAACAGGAATTTGACACACCTACTAACGGAGAAGATGAGTTAGCACGATTTTAACAGTATCAAAAGCTGGTTCTTCATTTTACTTTTTACTGTCCTCCACGCTTACAGAATACACAATAATGACCTTTATTCTGAAATTTGGTTTGGGGGTAAAAACGAAGAAGCAACGGTTCTGAAACTTGACACACCTGGTTGTAAAAATATGAGTCACCAAACATTGATCTTGCTATTGAAGGAAATTGTGTGCAGGTATGTTATAAGCATTTGCCCCACCGTTGCGACTAACCAAAGTTAACTAAAGCTTCATGTTGCCAAGATTTCTAACCAGTTAAAGCTGTGCGAATCAAGTCCTACAAGTTGCGGAGCAATTCAGACAGGATAAAATATCCTGGCACCACAAATAAAACCCTCACAGGCTGAAAACGTTACATGAATGAAAGAAATATGCCGTGTTGATTTTTACGTCTACAAAAAAGTCTTCGTTCCGAGCCCATTAACTTGCAAAACGAATTTTCTTGTTTTTTTGTTGATTGATATGTTTAATCCCACGCGTACCTCCTGGTTTTGTGTTTGCCACTGCATCAAACTGAAACCTTTGGTCTCGTATGTGAGAGGTCACTACGACAGTGGAATCGGAGCGTCGTTAATGCAGCGACGCGAGAACAAGGATTCCGAACGACATCGCCCAGCCTGGCGCATATAACTGAAAACCTGATTTCCCCCCGATCGATTTTCTTCCCTGCGTTACCTGCTTCTAGCTTCTCCCAAAGGAATTAGGCCAGTTCGACGCTCGCGCACGCATGCAATCTCGCAAGGTGGGCTTAGCAAGGACGAGAAACGAGCCAGTCGGACGCGAGGGCGTTTCAAACGCTGGAATCTGCAGCGCGCATGCACCCGGGCGACCTGCAATGACTTCACCTTGCGAAAACGTCACTGCGAAAATTTGTCACAGCTATAAAAAGTCGCCGAAAGAAAGCTGTACCACCAGCTCCGCTCAGCAAGACTTGTTTCTCAAGATGCTGACCAAACACGATGATTCCACGATGGAACAAACACACACCCAGCTGAAAAAAGTTTGCTGTTCAAAACCAAACGGAGAAGTTTAACTGCTGCTGGTACTCACGTATGCTGTGTTGGGAAAACGGGTGGTGTGAACCACATGAAAGTGACCATGATTTGAATGACATGACGATTTGTCATGTTGTGAATCACATGAAAATGTTGTGGCTGGTTTATGCTCCAACAGTTGCACAGCTCGGTGTTTGCATAAGTTTCTCTAATTTCTCAATAAACAGATGTTTCACTAAATTCTCAATTTCCTCTCTGGATGCACCAGTGGAAATATGTAGAACAGATCTGACGAAGCTTTTGTTAATTTCGCTTAGTTTTTCTACCTTGAAACAAAGATAAAAAAGTGGCTGCACAATCAAAAGTGTGCAACTCTGGAGTTTGATTTGGTTGTTGGCCACTTTAGCGCAGTGCATTGGACGAACAATCTGAAAAGGGCCGCCAGTCAAATATAAGGTGGGCGTAATTACAAACGCAAAGTGATTTTCAACAGTTGCAGTGGAGTTTTGCGAAAAGCATCAGACCAAACCAATCTTCTTTCCCACAAGTGCAGTAGTAGAATTTTAACTGTCATTACATACAAATAACATTGGCAACAAGAAAAACATATTTTTGGTAGGAAATTAACGGGCGTAATTACTTCTTGTCCAATGATGAAGTAAGTCATGTGACATGCTTTTGGCAATTTTTCAGAAACATTTTCAGCGAATGACGTAACAGTTTCGTTACTGCCATTCGCGCTCGCTTGCGGCGATTGCGATTACCCTCTGTTAGGTTTCGACAAAATCGCCGACACGCGGTAAATGCCGGTATGCAGCAAAAGTATGCATCGCTTCATGAGGCATAACTTTCTTCGAAATGCTTCAAAACGTGTCGGCAAAGTACATGAATAAAATGCAATCTCCTGCCGTTTTGGTTGAACTCATCTTTTGCAACAGATGTTCTCAATACACCAAGAACAAAGAGCATTACTTACAGTTCGGTTGGCTTTACTGCATTGTTCTTTCGCGCTCTCAGATGAACCTCTTGCTTGCTGGAAGCAAGTGAAACTCCTGGTTTCAATTGATTATATCAGACCAATTTGCTGGTGAAAATGCTATAACTTTGTCCATTACTTTGCTTTCTAACAGCAAGGTATCCTTTCCGAAAGTTAAACTGCGTTAAATCGGTCTGCTCAGATAAAGCTGCTGTACATTTTTTGCCCAGTCTGTCATAACCGCTCAACGAACTTACTGCCATAGCTTAGCGGCTCCTCGCCATTTCGTGTCTGAGCAACTGACATATTATGCACTATTCTTGCTTGCTCTTTACGTTGCGTAGAAAATCGTTTAATCTATACATCGATTTGCGTCACTCAAAAGCGCGAGACAGATAGGAGGACGTGCGGAATTGCTAAACGTGTATCGACTTCAACGGTGAGTCGTGGCAACAATATGTCGGCGGACCAACAGCCATTCTAGAATTTTTGCCACCCGACAACATTTAAGCTTCTCTGACCTGTTTTAATCGATTGACGCCACTCAATTTTGGCTACAGTGGAGAGTACCAGCACTCGATGTGATGTCATGTTGTTGATGATCTCATGGCGATGATTGACGGCGGAAAAAACTGAACTGTCGGTTGGTTCTATGGCGCTAAGCCGATGCCCGAGCTGCAGCTTTGAGTTGTTTGTTTATTGCTCCAAACGCAAAACTTATTGCATCCAAAAGGCAAACTACACCACAATGTGCTACCGCCGCGTTGTGCGACAAAGGTGTGAACATGTTGGTTTGAGGACATTATGAAAAAATACAATGATGTTTTTCGCTAAAGGAGCTTGAAAAATATTTGACGCATTTTGACTGAATAATGGTGAGGACAAATCATAGGTGTTCATAGCTGGCATCAATAGAAGTCATCACTATTTATTTAAGTCAAGCATAAATATTTTTCAAGTATAAACTTTCATCTTGTTTTAAACTTGGTGGCTTGATTGCCTTTCTTAATAAACTCAACAACATAACAAGCATTGATACGTAGGCATTAAACCATAAAAATGTCTAAAGCACTGCACTCACTCGTTGAAACCTGGAATTGATTTATCATCTGCTGTACAATCCAATTATTCCGTTGAACCTGTATTGCCTTTGCAAAGACGATATTTTTCGTAAGGACAAGTAGCAGTGCCATGCATTTGGGAAGCACACGAGATTGCATATAGGGTGCAATCCAAGCAGACCTCCGAAATTGCAAAACGTTTGCAAATTGGGAAGAGTTTTTCAATCTAGGATGGTTTTAGCAAACAAATTAGACTTTTACCCAAAAACAGACGGTACATAGCGTTGGAATTTCAAGCGATTATACTCCTGGGGTCTAGTGTGCAATACTTGCTTTTTTCTCAGTCGAAGAAAAACAAATATACAAGGTAATATATGTGGAATTTGCATATGCCAAAAAATAAAAAAAAGTTCTTCAAAGGAAGCCGACTGTCTCTCATGTATCTCAATGCCAATCAAACACAGAAAATTTCTTTTCAAAATGCATCTTTGACCGTATACAATTGTTCAATGTGGTCTTAGAATTTCTCAAACCTGCATTAATAACAACAGCTTGAAGAAATCGTGTGCTTCGATACCCCCAGTGGACGTTATTTGATGCACCAGAAATTTGTTTTTGAAGCGCTGCAAAGATACCAGTGCTTATTGCACAAACCCGTTGCACTAGTGAAGACATACTAATAGTATTTTTACCACCATTTCTGAAATCAGTTTTTGAAAAGAAAGAAATGACCGGAAAGGGCTTTGATAGCCAACTTTGAAATATGCCAATCAGCGTGTGCTTGGAATGAGTTGGAAACAACATTTTGACCTTTAGTTCTGGCACGGTTTGAACAGTAACTTGGGCAAAGCTGGCTAATTTTTTTATGAACTTTAACTTCTGCACTGATCATAAGTTCAATAAACCCTTACCTCCTTCAACGAAGATGTGCTACAATAATCTGTTTTCTTGTACGTTTTGGTAATCTGGAGATTTACTAACGTGAGAACATTACAATCCGCTCTGCGTGAAGCACGGTATTAAAGTGGTGTTTGCAGCATGCACATAAAAATATTTCTGATTCCAGCAAAAATATTAGAAGCCGTTTTCCAGGCTTTAAAAATAACTTGATAATAAGCTGCTCGCAGTAGAGATATCACGACGAAAATCAAACGCAGTTTTGCTCAAGCAAATTTTTCCAGAAACGGTATTTGCAACTTTCAACAGCACTTTTTTAACCGACAGTATCACGCACAATTTAAATTTAGCAGAACAAACGATTTAGATAAGAACAGGGCGTTATTGTTTGTGCATACTGTGGCAACAAACTTTTTTCCTCTTGCTGTCGTGCGACGTTCATTTATGCATGATTGCTCTTGCTGAATGCGAATAGCGGCTGCACGGTGCAGTACCTGATAGCAGCGCGTATCCAAGTCATTCTTAATCGAGCTCGGTCCATTTTGCAGAGCCCTTGAGACCGTCATCAAGGTGCAGGCGAAAGGTTGCCTATTTCTTCCCACCGTGTTGCAGGTAATGAACATGCAGCACGCTATCGCCAAGCGAGGCCCACACCGCATCTAATCACCAGAAAGCAGAACGAGTGAGGTACCTGGCCATCTGGCTTAATTAGGACGCAAGAGAGTCAAACCCGCATCTGCTTTCGTTTTTGGGCAGCCTTTTTTGGGTCTGCTTGTGATCGAACAAAATGGCTTCCTTAAGGTTTCCGACGCCTTTCAAATGTATCTTTGCACACCGCGGTGATGTTTTTTGACATTTTTGCTTTGTTGCAATAAACTTGGTAAAGATAGTGTCAAAAATTATCTTGCAGTATTTGCACTACTTTTAAGAAAATGCATCGCCCTACAAAGATAGATTGATTTCCAGCCGAACTGCTGCTTAGGAGCCCACACTGAATTTTGTACAGTCAATAACCCACCAAATTATACATAAAAGCACAAAGTCAACATAAAAGTGATTTGGTCGCATTTGAGAAAATCAATGAAAGAACGGATCGATGGCCAACACCCTTTTAAGCGAAAATCGAAACAATTTCGCTTTTCACAAGTCAACGATATTGACCTAAACCTAATCGCTTTGCATCCATTGATCTATTTCCAGCTTGGTCCCCCTAACTAACCATTGACTGGAAGAGCCTGTCAGAAGTTAATTTAAAACAGTTCACGAACAAACGCGGCGCTACAAACATCAGAAACCAGGAGATAAATGAGTCGTTTAACACATCTCAACCGAAGCTCTGAATGTCAAAGCTTTGCTGTTTTTCATAGTGTCACTGCGGCCGGACAAGTTACATTTTCTTTCTGCTCCCTGTACATAATCGAAATTTTGCTAAAAATTTTCGACGAATATACTATGAATTGCAATTCAAACGCTGCTAATATTGATGCAGTGAAGGTTACCAGTAAAGGCCATTAAGAACTTGTATGAACTAGCCCTGGCCTCGTTTGAAATGTTTTGATTTGGTGTTTCAGGAATTCGTTAAATGTTGACACCATACAATAAAAGTCCTCCTTTGGTGTTCAGGGATTTGCTATATATTTGTTGGGCTCCTGCTCGATATTGCAGTTGATTGCTAGCAATATCCTTCGTTAGTAATGAAAAATGTAACAACAACGTGTTTGCCACTGTCATACAACATGGTGCATTTTTTTGCATGAAGCAATTTTTAGTCGAACAAAGCGGTGAACGTACAAGACATTTGCACGTAAATTCAAATCTTGCGATTTTCCTCCTGATAACTTCTACGTCTTCTTAATTCAAAGTCGGGTTTAAAAGATGCAATAAATATATATCTTCTCTTTCGGCAACACTGTGAGTGAATGCCATATAACACAGTACTACATATAAGGCTTCATGCTCATTGTTCTGAAAAAAAGTGTATAACTGTTTGTACAGTATTTCTTCTGTTGTTGTTTCTGGTAGTACGTCGGTATTTTGCACCAGTTCGTAACGCAAATCATTACCAGTGGCACAAGCATATCTCAATACAGGGAACGAAAAAGCATGCAGAACTCTTAGTTTCTTACCTTCTCGTCGGAGTTTCTCAAGGCGATGTGGTTCGTTGGTGTGCAGCCACACCCACATTCGTTTGAAAGTCTCCTTTCCGCTTTTCAGCTTGTGCCAAGGCTTGGGATTGCGCAGTAGATCGGACAGCGTGCCCTGGCTGCGCTGAAGGACGATTTGCGCGAAGACGGCCTGTGGTATGCTGTGCTGCTTCAGCGCCTGTGTGATTTTAAGGGCGAGTTGCTGCGTGGTGATCTTGGTTTCCGGATCGGGGAGGGAGGCGGCAGGCGGATGTTCGTTGTTGGCATCTTGCCCCTGAAGACGGTTCTTCGCTCCTCCGCTCTGACAGCCTCCAGAACGGAGGCCACGGCGCGGAATGCTGGTAATGCTCCCGGAGGAGTTGTCCAGCTCGGAAACGGGATGCGACGCGTACTGATGAGCGAACGGTTGACGAGGTGAGAAAACGGGGCGTGGCGGGAAAGTGGTTGTCATGTCGTTGCACTGCTCCAACCGCCCGAACACGTGCGAATCGTAAGGATTCGAGGGAGGTGCTGGAGGAGGAAGGATATTGGACGACAGCGGCTTGTTGTTGTAGTGAGAAAAACCAACAGCCGCTGCCGCCGCTGCCGCTTGATTAGCAGCTTCTATTGCAACCTGGGACTGTATGCCAGTGCGAGACTGCGCCGCAAGCGTGTTTAGGAGCATGTGATTTGACAAGGGCGGTAAGCTGTCGCCCATCCCTCCCAATTTCGAATATCCATTTAGATCCATTTTTTCGTGTTGCTGCTGCTGCTGCTGTTGTTGCTGTTCTTGCTGCTGTTGCTGTTGATCCAGAGCGCTGTAATTACTCCCGGATCCTGTTCCATGTTTTTCCGCCACTGTAGAAATCGGAGGCAAAGGTTGTAGGGGTGTTAGGGTGACGTAGCTGGGTGCGTCGTTTGAAGAGGCCGTGCTTGGTCTATCGCTGGGCTGAAATGCAGTGCTGCTCATGGAGGTCTCCGAACGGAAGAATGCCTCCACTGTCCCGGGAGGGGCACTGATCAGGCTGGTGACGTCATCGCTGACCCTCGTCCCGTTTCCTCCGAAAATTCCAAACCCACGACTCGAGAAGGGAAAGAGCAAATCGTTGGGGTCGTTTTCTGTTTTCACGTTGTAATCTTCCCGAACATCGGTCGACATCTTTGGAGACTTGCTTTTCTTTCTGGAGTTATCTTTTGATGTCAAAGCGGGGGGGCTTCGCGACAGGTCTCCCAATTCGTTGATGTTGTGCAGTTCGTTCTGCTGCAGAATGTACTTTGCACAGGTTTCGGTCGCGGCGTTTTCGTCTGATGGTGCGAGGCGTTTCTTCGTGTGATCCGACTGGATATCGCAACGCAACAAAGCATCACCTATTGGGGGAAGAAGATTCGGTGTTCCGGGTCGCTTTTCCTCCGACTTTTCCCTTTTTTCGCCAACAGTTTTCACGTTTCTGCCTAAAAAATGAAACCCTACAGCGTTGGGCGGGGTCACAGACCCAACTCGCTCAGTGTAACTAACTGTGGAGAAGGGTGAATCGTAAGAGGGATGGTGGAAATGATGATGATAATGTTCGTGTCGATAATACTGTTCGGAGGAGTGATGGTGGTGATGATGATGCAGATGATTAAATCCGCTGAATTCGCCAGGAGCAGTCGTCGCCATGTTTATCAGGGGACGCGCTCTCCCCCTTCCAGTTGTAACGGAGCTTTCTGATGGATGCAGGACGAATTTTGATCCGTTTACAACAAGCAGGCAAAAATCGCCTTGTAAACTTTAACGGTCTTTTATTATAAATTTGTTAATCGCTAGGGCTGTGAAACAAGGCAAATATTTGTCAGTTAATTGCCACTCTGGTTATTCATCACTGCCAGTAATAAACAGTAGATCTTTTTATTGGAGACAATATATTTCCATCTATTCGATTCAACTCAAAAACAAAAAAAAAACTTTTTTCCTTCTCGTTGAGCACCTCCTCTCTGTATACATTTATTCAACGATTTGCCAAAAATTGAAGATAAATGTTTTTGCCCCAAAATTATTGGCAAATAATTTTCAAACAAGCACGAACGAAGAACAACTTGAAAATTTTCTTCCTATTTTGAATCTATGCAAAAGATATGAGTAAAAATTTCAATAATGAATTCTAGGAGATAACCAAAAATCCTATACCGTAAAGGTCTGATTGCAGCAGGTGTTTTTTGTTGTAACAACTCATTTTTCCATTATTGCGAAAAGTACGCAAGTAAATTATTTGTGACAAATTTTGGGTCAAGCGTTGCTTGTCATCAGAGGAAGGCTTTAAAATACCTTTTCCAAGAGGTATTTTTTGCAACCTGTGGACAAAAACGCGTGATTACCTTGAAATTAATCTTTTAGTTTGCTAAGCATGGGGATGTCAAGAGGGAACAGATATGCATCTCGAAAAATCTCTTGAAAAGTTTTGAACGCTCCGTAAGTGGAAGTTTCTAGTTTTATTTGTCTGAATAAGTTAAATTTTTGCCCGGTGGGGCATTTTATTCGAAAGCATTTTTCAACATGGTTGAAATTTTGCATTTAAGGTTTTTCTTCTTGTAACATTTGTTGATGAGCTCAACCCTTCCCTTATGCTAATGACCAAAATACTTTTATTTTTACCGAACCACTTTAGATAAACTGTTGAAAGGTTCAAACGACTTCTCATTCAAACAAGACTCATTTTTCAAGACGAAAATAACATTGTTGAAACTTTGATTTTTACGAAATATGTTTTTTACACAAATGCTTGCTGTAATAATTTCAGTATCCACCTTTTTTGCAACTGCTGCTGACTCGCACACTGTTTGAACGTAATGCAATTTTTCTATTTAATTTTCAGCATTAGACTTGTTTGCGTGAAGCGGATATTTTTCGCAAGAACTTTGTTCAATTTTGTAAAATGCAGCGGGTGAACTGCTTAGAAATTCGCTGTTGAATGTTTTCAAAGTTTTTTAATATTTGCAAATTGAAGAAAAATTTATAGAATCACTCACTAAAAATGCGCTGAAACAGATGCAAGCTTGCGTTTCTATGAGGTAGATTAACTGAAAGCCTGCTTTTCTTTGTAATAATGTAGAAAACTGCATAGCGTTCTCATTTGTCTGTTTTAGATAGCATGTTATGCGACTGCCATTCTTTCAAAACTGATTGATTTTTGTTTTGAAAAATTGTTCAAAACCAATACCTCACTATGTTTCATGTAATCGCGTAACTATCCATTTCGCATAAACAGCGTTCAACGAGGTGTTTCAGTTTTCAATATTTGGCGTAAAAGTTTAGTTTTCCAAGGAAAAAGATATATGATGCTCCAATTATTTTTCTTTTCAACTCAAGCAAAAATACCAAAACTGTTCTTGCTTCTTAAGACTCGGATCGGTACTTCGCCTCAAAGCAAATACATGCAACCTTTTCTCTGGCATACAGCACTCCACACGCAAATACACACGGAACAGATGGACCACCTGCTTCCTGCCGTCTGCTCGTGCGAATACACCCTCTCTCGCGACGGCCCAGTGCTCTCCTCGCCGCTGCGGCTCAAGCATCTGTCGCCTTTTTCCGTCGTGCCCGAGCTGTTTGTTTTTTCGCCGCCTATTTTTGGTCTCCGGGCCCGGTCGTGTAATCTCTGATTAACGTGTTTTTTGGTCCGTTCCCGGACGCGTGCGGGAACGGACGACGGGCTGCGTGAATGAAAATTCCAGGCGAATATTCCAGAATGCTGGCGCGACCTGACCTTCGCCCCCGTTGTGCATGCCACTATACAAGCTGAGAAGGCGACCGTCATGAGGTTCGTGTCAATGCAGCACGGAAAACGTTAAGCGGTAATAGAAATGTTTGCGGGTGAAAATCATGACGCTTGTCCAGAATCAAAGCATGTATAAGTTTAGATAACACGCGATTGTTTTCGACCAGTGGATGCCACGAAAAAACGTTTTATGGTGCAATTGGATGCGAGAATGGTTGTCTGTTTTTTATCCACCGTTCAGCTGAAAAACCTACAAAACAAGAAATCAACTCAAAACAAATTACATGAATGCAAGTCGGAGACGAAAGTTTTCATAATATTCCAAATAACTGATCAGTTGCCCAATACAACATTCTCATTTGCCTATGTTTTTATCATGAAGGTGATAGTGATCAGGAAATCGCAATGCGGGTGGTCTGAGACATTAACCCTATAGAAATTTTCAACGACAGAACCTGCTTACTGAAAGAAGTTCAACAACTTTGTTCAATTACGGAACAACCCAAAGAAAGGGAACATGCAGGAATGATCTCAGACAATGATTTGCACGAATGTATTTTCCTTTTTCAAGCGCACCACCTCAACTCGCTATTGTGCGAAAAACTCGGGCGTGTTACGTCACCGAGTGCATTTTTCAACTCCTGCCTGAAATGATGCAAAGGCATTCGAGGTCATTGCGGCAGTAAGGGAGGAAGAAGATAGCTTTCTTTCGGCATATGGTCAACAAAAAGAAAAAAATTGAAAACGGCTTTTTGATTTTCCTCCCAGTGTTTTCGGAAGCTTATTTCTCAGCCGTTTGCTTGGCCCACAAAATCGTTTTGAGCTTATACGCCGCTGAGCTTGTGCAACCAACATTTCAAAATAGAAAAAAAAACGCAAAAAGCTTGCAATAGCATTAGCACATTCCATCCGTCAAAAACAGGTTCCCGTCTTTTTTTGGTCCAGAATAAGAAAAAAGTGGTGTATTCTCTCGTTTGTACTTTTATTTCTTTTACATTGTTTTTGAGTCAATCTTTTCCTAAAAGCACACCATTGCACACGGCATTCTCGTCATTATGAACAACAGGCAGGTAAGCAGACACAAATCAACGTGGGAATAGTTTGTCTTGACATATGATTCAACTGAATCATACTCTTGTTTGCACGTTCAGTTCTTGAGCTGTGCAACGTAAAAAAACGTTGGCTGGTCGTTTTCCCAATGTTTCAGAAGACGGAATCTATGATGATCACAAAAATAGCAGAGTGCTACCGAGAAATGCCACTTCTTTGATTTAAAATAAGTAGGTTAAACAAAACTGTCGTTCACGGCAAAGATGTTTAACTTTACGTCATCAAATGTGACGTTACAGTTTCTCTCTAGTCATCGTAAGAGTTGCTTTTCTGTGTCGTTATTCGGCGCAGAAGTAATAATTGGAAGACTTGGCCTTGAAGAAGGGTATAAGACTACGACACTTAACATTTCCAATGTTGCATGTCTTGTTGTTTTAAAGAGGAGTGAATTCATGATATCGAGTTGAAAAAAAGCTTAAAAATCATTGTTTGTTTGTCTCTTGTTGTTAATCAGTCTACTTGTCTCAGCCAGTTAGTTGGTTATTTGTATCAATTCGTTATCGATTAGTTAAATAAATATGAGTGCTTAGAACTCAAGACCGATGTAAACAAATGTTTTCGAAGAGTGGTTTTGAATTAAGTTTTGAACGACATCTTGGTCTCCGTGAACAAACGTGAATTCACAGAGCTCTAGAAATGATTTTATAACAACCTCATGGAAAAAGGTCGTCACTGTCACATGATGAAGATCATGCTTATTGAAAGATGCCATGACCAAACTATGCATATCGTGCAAACCTCACATGTCGTGCATATCTTTGCAACTCTACTAAAGCAAGGCATCCTGCTGAGCGATCTGCTATTTTGTCAGAAAATAATACGGTAAGATATACTCCAAGACAGAACAAAAAGTGATACTCCCAACCTTATCAGCAATGTTTCTACAAACTTTTTATTCTCTCAGTCACGTTGCCAGAATATCGCTTGGTGTTGGCGACAACGGCTGGGGGACATATTACAACCAACACATTATTTGGAGGGCGAATCCTCTTCTCTAGTTTACACTTGAAAGCCTTTTGTTCGTGCTCATGAGCCGGAATGATGCAACTGTGTTGTTGCTGGAAAGTTGGAACAATTGCAACGCTTTTAAGCAAATGGCTGTGGCCCGCCGCACAATTGTACAGAACAACTTTGCAGTCTTGATAAATCTGAATGCAAACGTCGTCCCTTTTGCTCAGCAACGCTTTGTTTATCATCTGCGCCGTGGACCAGCACGACTGCCTGAAGATGTCTCCAATATAACCATCTCACTTTCAAGAGGAGCAGCTTCTTATTGGAAACCTTTCTAAACCGACCCTAAGAAGTTAAGGAAAGATCAGTCGCTTTTCCATGCACGCTTCAACAGTTGCTACTTCCGAGCAAAGCTTTGATTCGTTGTCATTTTCAGTTCACACACACTGCTTACACGAAGTGGGTTAATTTTAAAATTTCGCATTGTTTAACAGTCCCACAGACAAGGAAATAGCTGTCTTAACCTTCTGTTATGACAATTTTTTTTGCAACAGAAGCATGACAATGGCGTCTTCGTTTTTGTGCTGTTTCGTCTTTATATCTTTGAGTTTAAAGTTTCAACCCTCACTTTTGGTTTTGTTCAGGAGTGACTGCATTAATTTCGAATATTTGCAAAGGGTAGCCTGAATACATTTTTTAACGTTATTTAGGGCATGCCTAATATGCAATATTTCGCGCCTACAGTTTTAAGCAAAAAGACTTTCCAAAAAATCAAGGTTTGACGAAAATATTGATGGGAAACCTTAGCAGCAAAAAAAGTTAGTGCTTTTCAAACAAGAGCAACTGAGCGTCACGGGTTTCCGTCGTTTTCTTGATGGGAGGTGTTCATATTGTACAGTGTAAGTTTCTGTTACAGTCAGGAGACGTAAAAGAGACAAAACTGCGAAAAGTTGCAAAAAAATGAATGACTAAAATATAAAAACCACATCAAAAGTGGAAAAAATCACGTTTTTCTAAGTTTTCATAAATTTCAGAGCTCTGACTAGTGAAAAGTTGTCTTTCCCTGTGAAAAAAGTTTGCGAGAAACTTCACGAAATAAGTGACAGAATCATTATCTGGAAATGTAGTTAAATGGAGATTTAATTTTAAGTTTGCTTTTGCATGGAACGCCAGAACTCAATGCACTTCATAGTTTCGCTTAGCTTTGCAAAAGTACGACCTTCTCGACCAACCTTTTGGTTCGCTTCCACAATTTGGCCACTTGTTAGCTTTGGTGTCCAAAACAGAAAACTGAACAATAGAAAGTTAAACTATACAGTAACGCGAAACCAGGGGCGTAACGACGGGGGACAAGGGGGGCACAATTCCCCGGGCACCGAATCGCTATGGGAGCGCCGAAAAGTCCCATCAATGTAACAAGTACTTTCCTCAATACAGTGCATTTGCTTCCAAAAGATCTCAGGTTCGAACATGGGGCGCCAAACTAGCTTCTTGACCCGGGCGCCATCTAACCACGTTACGCCCCTGCGTGAAACATATGTTTTTGTAACCATTATCTTTAAGAACTTTTCAACAGTTACGAAGTTGTTTAAAAGTTGCGCAAGCAAGCATAGAGGCACATCTCGTATTAAGCTGTTCGTGAGTAAGCATGCAGCTTTATTGTCGGGTGGGAAAAGGGTTAGAAAACAACGCATTGCAACCAGAAGCGACACGTTCAGGCTTCGTTTATTTTTACGCCACTCTTATACCAAACGCAACAACAACGGACGAACGTGGCAGTCTGATTTTATGAGCTGAACCAAAGAATTGTCAAGGGTGAGTAATCGCCAACAGGATTCAGGCGAAAGCATTTACCTTCGTGCAGTTAACAATGGCAATTTTTTCTCTGTGTGGAATTGAGCATGCGTTTTTTTCTGAATTGCCACAAATATTCCGGAAAAACAACATTTCACAAATGTTTCGGGTAAAGAACCTTTCCAGGTTACTGAAGTAAACTCACGTACAGCTGATATTAGCTACAAATATCAAAACCCATAAGTAGAGATGAAAAATGTGACGCATGGTTTGCTGAGTGCGAGTTACCTCGATTGCAAGACTTCCCCCCAACGTCTGATTAACCCATTGAGTAATGCTTCAATTTACGACTTTTTAATAGTGCAAGTCACTCAGAAAAGATACCATTGTCGTTGGTGCTTTGTCTGGTGCGAAAACCAAACCATGTAGTTACCAGGCTTTACCCTCAGTTTCTCATGTTGGAAGTGATTTGCTTCCATGAGGTCCGCTGATAAGGAAAAAAAACAGGCGCATGCTCAGATTGCTGTCTGGTATATTTCCGCAACGGGCTTCAGATTGGCCTGTATGAGAAGAAAAGCCCCGCAATAAGGCTTAAACCCAAGAAACTACTGCTTTCAAAATTCAATTCACGAATGATTGCTATCTTCCTGGTTGAAAGAATGAAGTGTGAAATTGGTGAACGGAAAGTTGATAAGACTGTCACGAACAACGGCTAATACCTAAATATTTTTCTCCGCGCAATTCGATCACTTTGGGCGACCAACGACTGAGGCGTCTTACGTCACAGTTCGCCATATGGCACGGTCGAGAAGGCACGTGCGTGAGACAGATGCCCGGGCTGGCGATGTGCGATAAAATGCGATCAGGCAGAGCTTTAACTGACCCGATAGACGCGTGTTGTCCTTTTTCTTCGTTTGTAGTTGATAACGTTCGGGACAGTTGTTGGCATTGGGTGGAAGAAAAAAAGTAGAGTGCGCAGAGGAAGTTGACCGGTCGTGTTTACAGGACCGAAACATCAACCTCATCACAGGACTGTTGCCACCTGCCGTTTGTTCTGCTTCGCGTCGGGATCTAAACGAATATCGCTAACATAAACAATTTGCAAAACCCGCCTACGCCTTCTGAAGCTTGTTTTTTCTTTTTTTTTACCTCAAAATGCTTGTCCCTGTCCTAACGTCAAACAAAAAATTGGAACTTGTTCATAACTACGTGGAAAATGAGAAAAAATTAAGAAACTGAAATAGGCTTATTTCGAATTCATGCACTTTTCTCTTTCATTTTCTTTTTCTTGTCGGTCGCCCCCAGTGTGTCACACTGCCACAGCAAGCTGATTTTCATCACCTGGCTTGGTTCGTGAGGTTCAGCTTTTTTCATTACGACTTGATTAAAATATGCGCGTTATGTTTCTACCAGGATAAAATCCCTCAATCTGACCCACAGAAAGTGGTAGGGTCCCCCTGTGTTGGACAAAGATGGAAAGAATCCAACTTTCGGTACAGGCGTGTTTTATACTTGATCAAATGCGTCGTTTTTTTAAAACACGCAGATGATGTTTTTCTCGCAACACGAAAACTATACATATTAAGGTATAGATTTAAAAAACCAAACGTCATCGCTTTTGTGGCAATTTTTGAAACTGGTTTACCTTATCCATCAGGTATCTTTGGACTAATACTTAGTTAACCGTCTGATAGAACAAATACCACAAAGCGTTGCAACGAAAAATTGTTCAATAACCCTCGTTTTGATATTAAGCTGATGCTCCATTAATGCTCAACACTTCCCTGATTTTTTCGAGCAACACCATAGCTTTCGCATAGGCATTAAACAAACGTATCAAACAGCTTTAGGCAAATCATTTGCCCATCACTGGTTCCATACATGGATGCCATATTTAAGTACGCATTTATAGGAGGGAATTGTTGCCTTCAGTACCCTGAAGCTCGAACTTTTCATGTTCGATTAACAGAATCTGAATCTAACTTAGTCTGTATCGTCTATATTATTTATGTGTGTGAAACATTTTTATAACTAAAAGTTAATGAAATGACACTAAATAATTAAAAGAATAAGTTAAGTCAGGGCTTCTAGCGCTGAAAATTTCAAGACCTGGGTTTTCTTGAAATTGTAACTTGCCAACTATCATTTGTTTGTCGTAGAACAACTTGGTTCTCGAAACTTCTTCAAACAGTAATCGATGAATTCCTAATACAATCACCTGGAGCTTTTACATGTATGATCATGGTCAACAACGCCTTTGTTCTTCAACGTGGCGAAGGGTCACTTTAATTTTGTGCAGCGCTATGTCGATTGTGTTATATTACAGCAGTGGTTTTCACCTCTTTTGTACTGCAACCCATTACAGCAAATTACTATAACCCAACGGCTCCCATCCATAACTCGAATAAGGCAAATGTAATACAGCTGTTTACATAAAATATCTACTCGCGACTCCTCCTCCAAAAATGGTTCACGACCCCTCTGGGGATCGCGACCCCTGGTTGAAAATCACTGTCTTACAGGCTCTCTTACAGGCTCTAAGCATCACGTGTTTTTGGGCACAACAAAATTTGGGTGCACAAAGATTTTTAGGGGGAATTTCGCTGGAATGCCCCACGTGGCTACGGGCCTGTAGGCCATTTCCTTTTCATCAAGAAGGGCAAGGTAAAACCCAGGTTCCAGACCCAAATGCATGACTTTAAATTACTTACGTAATTTTTGTGGTGTTAGCTGCAGGTTATGATGAGACTGTGAGTTAAACGACTGGTTTCTACTTGCTGATAAACTGTAAGTTTGGCACAATGAGGTACCGGTAAGATACCGTGCTGTACACGGAAACATGGTTTATATTTAACTGAAAATTGTGTTTCACACAAATCAAGAAAACGTTAAGAGACTGCATAACACGAAAAGTGATTATGCATGACCGAAACAATGGAAATGAATGACATACAGCAATGCAATTTCATCACATTCTTAGAAAATGTAATATTCGTACGAGATTTCGCAGTGGTTGTTTTTCAAATAAACAAGTTTTTGTTGCGTATCACTTATTATGTAACTAACATCAGTCAAAAGCAGCAAATTTTTTAGTCATTCTGTCAGAAGCAAGTGTTAGACTGGTTTGCTGCAGTAAACTCCAACCAAACAGCAGCACGAATAGCGTTATCAACATTTTCAGAAAATATGCAACAATGCAATCATTTGCTTCTATTGAAATTCGCACATGCAAAAGAATATACCTGCCAAGTTGACTGGTTCCCCCAAGTCATGCGGTTATTTGCACAAAAGGTTGATTACGTATCAACATATTCACGTTTTAGGCAGGCGGTAACGTAATACAAAACTATCTATGCTAGGGGCCAGATCACAAACTAGGCTTGTTCGTCTTTTCGCTATTGCTCAAACTTATGACACCACGGATGAGAATGTTCGGAAAAATATAAATCATAACGGTAATAAAAAAATCCCAGCACAAGCGGAAAGTTTGATTAACGCGCTTCATGAGATCTGAATTCAAACGTAATGTGGTGAAATGTGTTCAACCCAAAGTAATATCAGCCCCCAAGGCTGCTAAAAAAGAGCCCCTCGAAGCTAGCGTGCATCGGTGATAGAGCAGTGACAATCTCTGCAACCTCTCGGACGATGGGAGGGTAAAGGTATGTGGCCTGGCCTGGTAAACACAAAGTTTCGATGTGTGGTCGATTTCTTTTTGATGAGTGGTCAATTGTTTCCTCTTCATGCAGAAAATGGAAGAAAGCAATTCTCTCTTTCTGGCAGGTGCAACCGAAATATAGCGATAATCCAGCTGATTCGAAGGGACTGCGCTTTGATTTTTCCAACTTATCAAGATATTTTTCAAACTTGAGCTCATCATAATCGGAATTGGCGGACGATGAGGACGCTGAAGCAAATTTGTCGTTTTTCTGGTCTTCAATAAACCAATAAACACTGTTTTAACCACTGTTTTTACCAAATCTTCAATCAACACTGTTTTAGCCAATGAGATCTCTTCTTTTCTGTATATAAACCAGCTCGGTAGTATCTCCACTTCATTCTGACGATATCCCTTGAAGAGTGTCTGACGAAAAGCTTCGGGATGAATCTCCTACTTCACGCCATCTTCAAGTTCTGTGCCACCAAACGTCTTTTCTTCAATAAACCGATGTATCTTGGAAGCTAGATTGCAGAGGGCTGCTTTCGCACTGACTTGCTGATTGTCGGCGAGCAATGCATTGTGGGTAATGGCGCAAACATCCTGCTTCTTTCCAATTTCAAATTTTTTGCTACATCGGACACAAGCCTTTGCAAGAGGTTATGTGCACGTTTGTTTTTCGTAACGGTAACCGACAAAGTTTTGATTTTGACCGGACTGTCGTCTGTTGTGGACAACCAAATCAATTATTTCCTTTACGAAATTTACTTGCATGGCACGCATGGCAATTGCAACTGTTTCACTTGGAAAATGTTTTTCAATACCACAACCGCTTGATCAAGACTTACCTCGTTCACGTTACAAGGAATTAAGTGGTTCTTCTATTTTCTTGTCCGATTCTTCAACTTCATTATAAATATCCACATGCTTTCTCTTCAGATGTCGCTTTACTGTAAATTACTGGCCATTGACGGTCCATGCTTATTTTGAACTACAGCTAGCATTGAGTCACAAGGCTTTTTTCAGATCAGCATCAAAAGTAATGCTTTTCATAGCTGGTAGGAGTAAAATGTTGAAAAACAGTGACTTTCTGTCGTTTACAGATGTTTATAGTAAATGAAAGCACAGTTTGAGGCACAATTTTGTCTCTGTATTGTCGTGTTAGGTAACAACTTACAGAACAGTCTCTTTCTGACAAAAACGTCTGTATTAGGATCGTATTCCCGCATCGTACAACAGTGACCTTTGCTCAGGAAAGAGCTCCGGAGTGATGGCGAACATACTATTTGGAAGCAGAGCATCACAATTGCATTGTATCGACATAACTACACCTAGCTACATACTAGTTGGCTTTGAACTTGAATGCTTGAACAACTCTACCGGAATTGGAATAAGCGAATTTTTTTTTAAACTCAGACTCCTACTTCGGGAATAAAAATGTTCAGACTTCAACTCCACTTAAAGTTACAAAAACCATCGATTACCACTCCAAATTCTGACGTAGAACCCAATGATAGTTTCTCCCTTGCAGGGATGTGGTAAAGTCGGATGATACCCACAGCAACTTCTTGACTGCATACCTCATACCAAATTTTGGCATTGTGGAATATGACAAATACAGGCAATTGAAGTGGGTAAAAACTAACGTTGATAAGATAACAAGTTTCGAAAAATCAAATTAAAAATATTTCAGAGTATTTTTTGTATTTAATGTGTTAGTCGTTCATAATTTGTTTTGTTCTGTGGCACGAGACATATTATTATAACCAATATTATTCTAGTAATGGGTATGCATTGAGGAACTAGATATTGCAATTATGTAAGTCAATAAGTATCTATCAGATAGGCCTACAAAAAGATAGCACTTATGAGGCAAGATAGGGGATAGAGTTGTCTATTTTTTCTATTATACTGTATATGTATCGGAAATTGTACAACTGTGCAGTTTGATGCATTGTTGCCGTTTGAGGTTTTCTTAACTATAAACAAATCACTAATTATGATTTTTTTTATTTTGAAGACTACAAGTAGAAGATTAACAATAGGCTAGCAGGAATTGGCTAGCCTACCAGGGGGAAATCAGATAGGGTGTAAGACCTTACGATAACGATGGCAGTGCTTCATCTCTCTCTCTCGGATCACTCAACATACATGTGAATGCCCCTCAGGCCAGTTCGTATCAGATCCACGCAGCATGTGTCAGTAGCCTGACGATACGAAGAAGGATCTCGTTACGGCGTTTTATTATAATACAACTTTTTGTAATTTCAATCTTGCATGCCCCCTGCCTTGGATGCCCGGGGCCGTCGCCCCGTTCGCCCCACCCTCTGCACACCCTGCTCCCTCAGAGCCCAAAATAATAGTAATCTCTAAACAAAAATAAGAAAACTGTGCCAATACACAGCATCAGATGGGAAACTGTGCAAAATTAAGAACTGCTGGTCTTAAAAGACGGCTAGATGCAAGTTCGTTAACGCTAAAGCTGTTCCAATTGGAGCTGGAGCTGAACCTGGCCACAAGAGATTATATGCTTAAAGCACATGCCTGGGCATATGTCTCAGACTACAATTTAAAAAAAAATACTTTCGAAGGTTTGTTTAAGCACAGGTCTTCAAGACGTGCGATCGTTTCAATCATTTTAGCAAAGAATCAGATACCGCTTGACTTGGTCTGCTGTTATGAGGCGATAGTGGCAAAAGGAAGTGGAAGGCTTCANACGGCTAGGCGCGTTTTGCTCGTGTGCAAGCAGTCCTGGTAGGATTTTTTAATGGATGGACAAAGGTGCGATGCAGAAAATAGGGTTNCTTTCATTAATATGATCTCTAGCGCAATTGATCGCCTCTGACCAGGTTGAATGCTTGCACCCTGCTCAGGTAACCTCTGCCCAATTTGGGCAAACGGTTCTTCTACTTAAATTAAAAATTAGTTAAAATTCACGTAGAAAGCTGGTTCTTTCAGGAGCTGCATTTTTTAGACGCTCTTTCGGGCAGACCTATCGAAATCTGCACAAGTTTTGTAGTTTTCGATGGGGAACAAAAATATGCCCAAATTCACCCATGGTTACCTGAGGTGTAACAAAATTCCTACACAAAGATCCCTCCTAAGGTAACCTTGACCAATTTGGGCAAAAGGAGTTGGTGCATGTTAGTTCACTTGTAAGCTACGGCAGCAACCTTTGACCGAAGCCAGCACTCGAGTACTGTAGGTAATACGAGTACAAGCACTGAGGACGCAGATCAATTTGGCGCGAATGGCTCCTGCTCAGCTGGTGGTTTTCATTGAGAAAAAGGTAGGAGAATGTTAAACCCCTTCTCTGTCAAAGGAAAGAAATTGGAGCCAGAAAGGGCCTGCACCTGGTTGTGTGTGCACTTGTGGTGAAAGGTCAAAGCATTTGATTGACGACATGATGAACCTTGTGCTTCTCGTTTCCAAACTGAAATTTCTAGAACTGTGGCAAAGTCAAAAAATACTTGCTCCCTGTTGTGCGTGCACTTGTGGCGAAAGGCCAAAGCACTTTATTGAGGACATGAACTTTGTGGAACGCTGTGGAACTTCTCCACCATCAAAACAGGACAAAACGAGGTTCAAGTGCCAACTGCCATGGGTACGTTATGGGTAGTGTGAGTTTGGGGCGAAAATCACCAGTCGTTATGATTAGAGTGAGGTTTCTGTTTCCCTGTTGATGCCTTTATATTGAAAAAATTGGCAAAACTCCAATAATATATAGTTTTCATATTTCAATTTGAAGGCGATCATTGCATTCCCCCCTGTGGCGATGGGACTGGCCGTATGTGTGACAAGAAAGTCAATAGCAGTGCCGCAATCAATCTGATTGCCCAACAATTGTCTTAAAGTATTTGCCTATTTTGGGCAAGTTTACCTTATCTGCCTAATTGTCGTAAAAATGTTCCCAATTTTGGGCAAAGTTGATTAATGTGGTTGAAAATTTCAATGAAAATAGAAAAATTTCATGTCTCAACGTAATTAACTTTTAGTGCAGATAGAACCACAAGCTTGAAATGAGGTTTTGTTTAAACATTAAACCGACGACCAATGACGTCTACTGGTGAAATTTTATGATTTTTCTTTACTTTTTGTTCATTTGTTGACAGCACTTCACA
>JGI24158J21664_10000051_pt1 | contig 60671 bp, 25 predicted proteins | sample Ectturendosymbi3_FD_21664 | JGI IMG/M metagenome (IMG submission 21664) | reverse complement strand
ATTTTTGTCTAAATTTAACGTTTGGTAACTTTGAAACGTCTCTTTTGGTCATGTGACAGTGGTTGCATAGGTTTGTTAATAGCACTGTTTATGAGACATCCATAGCATCTCAATTCGCTTTAGCTAACCATTAATGTCGCTGCAATATTTGCACTGACTCATGTCCAATTTCTACTATGTCAAAATAGTTGTTAGCTTAAATCTATACGTCAGTTATTCATAGACCAACTCGTCTAGTTACATACGGGGCAGAAACCATTGACTTTTCACTCCGTAATGATTGAAATCGTAAATGAATTTCATAGACGGGTACCGATTGTGAGAACACGGTTACTGCTTGAAAACAATCAATAGTTGAACGATTACACACGAAGTCTTGTGCTAGTGTTTTCATTAAGTATTTCGTTTTGCNGTTATTGCACAAAACGATTTAAAAACTGTCTGTTAACTGCACAGATTAGCGTGNATTTAGAGTTGGTAACGTTATGAAAGGTGAATTTATTAGATTAGATTACCAGCATTGGAAGTTCGCTTACGACGCACAAAATTACCACGTCAAGACATTTTTCCGCAAAATTTGCAAATCACTCGATTTGCGTTGATTTGGCATTCCGCCATTTTGCGTCAACGGCCCGAGTGCATCATCATTCCACGAAAGTTTTGAGTGAGCGCAGCTCTGCGTCAAACAATCTCGGTGATCCAGTTATGTTTCGGTTGTTATTGAATACATCTGATTAACGGGAGGTCGCTTCACCTCTGCGCTTACAAGATCCCTCAGGACCGGCTGCGGAACTGCTGACTTGCTGTTCTGCTGTCAGCCCAGGGGGATTCTGTTTCTCTTGACAGGGTTTGCGGCGTAATGTGACATGTTATGCCCAACAATAACCTACCTTTTAACTACGTTTTTTAAACAAATCGTTTTATCGTTTAGCTGTTGTTTATAAAGTCGCTGAAAAGGTTTTTGGAGCACTAAGCGAGTTTTTTTTACGCACGGACCTGACATCCGTTTACTTGTCAGGGTGTGCATTCGTTCCGAAATGTATCTGGCGATCAACCGATTAACTGCGGTTGCACTAGTAACGCGTGTTAGAGTCTGTAAGGTCGAAAATATTAGCCATGGCTGAAAGTAAATTTTCCAATGTTGTATTTCTCAACGTTAATTCTGCACCGTTGTAATTATCCTGCAAATAACTAAAGACAAAATGTTTGGTAATGTTGGCTCCCAACTTAGTTCGCGGCATAACAACAGATACTGCAACTCTTCGTCGGTGGGTCGCGTTTTTCAGATTATCTGTGTTCCGCTTAAAACTGCGCAATACCCACGGAGTGATTTGACGTTTTTATGGGATTACGTTATATCATCGGTTCAATGCGTGTCTGCTCAGTTGTGACGCGAAGTGGAAAAAGCAAACCTTTCAGTTGCATTTCTGATTCATTCCGCTACCACGTGCAAATGAATCCATCTGCCATTCTGACAGATGCAACGAGCTTATGCCTGTGTCGCCGCGTGTGTGGGTGATGCTACCTGCGAGTTACATGTCAGTTGACGGCAGTAAATTTTGCGTGAAAATTTTAGAACTGTTGTTCCTTTCGTAAATCTTGTCCATTCGTGGGGCACTTTTGTTCAACAGCTTTGCTCCTGCATTGAAAACAGGGAACGTGCATTTTAAATATATATTTTACAGAGGATACTTGTGTGTATTGCGCCACACCACATCGAATGCAACGACAGGATTAAGCTGAAACAATAATGAAAATTAAATATCATTTTATTAATAATTTAGAGCAAACCGCCCAAGTGACTACGTTTCAAATAACATTTGATGTTTATCGAGGAAAAGGTAAGATATGGTTGTTTTGAGTGCTGCTAATTGGAGATATGCAGAGATGTTGCATTGCTGATTTATGCTTAGAACAGGCAAAACAAAATCTGTGGAGACATTGTTTTACAGACGTGTGTTAAGGTGGGGTAGGTGGCACTTCTTAAGCATATTTTTATATGAATCAACATTGCTATTAATAAGAAATTCAGAATTTCCTGTTCTGGAGTTCGTAAACATGATTGAAATCAACACTTTATTATTGATTGCGTTTTTGTTTANTTCAAGCAAACGGGGAAAAAAAGAATGCGACTCCTGAGGTGTGATGGAAACGTCGTTGCATTCCAGTCCAAAATTTGATCGTAAATGTTCCCCGGTGTTTACATGTCATCAGTAATCACCTGCTTTCCTGAGGGCCGCACACTAATATGCATTTGTTTTGCTTGCGGAGAAAACTGGAGCGAAACAAAAAGTGTTAGAACGTCTGGGTTTGCTGCTGAGCCTTCGAGGAAGCAGCCTGCCACGCTCTGCTTTCATAACTTTGCGAGGATTCTGACTGCACATATCCACATTTCAGCAACAAGACGCCACCAGGGCGCCGCAGCTGTTTGCGATCAGATTCAGCTGCAGCGCCCTTGTGGCGTCTTGCTGCTGAAGTGTTAGAACGTATTTTTAAAATGCTTATGTGGAAGCTCTACCCATAGGCATAGACGTCGGTGCAACCCTAAGTATTCTTTTTTCGGTCAAAAATTGTTTCAAACATGAAAAACAATTTTTTGTATAAAAACATCGAAGTAACTTATTTTTGAAAGGAAAAAACTTGTCATGTTTTCCATGATCCCCCTTCATTTGTTATTTTCAATTTTGGATACATTTTTTTTCTGTTATATGCAGTGTTGCTAGTTTGGCTTTTTTGTGGCCAAATTAATTGTGGCTTTTTATGGCCAATTAGGTTTTTTATGTTCATTTGGCAGATTTAAAGGTTATTTTGGTAGATTTCTGGGCACTAGCAGATTTCTAGATACTGTTTCTGGACACAGAAAAAATCTTCATTGGAAAATTCACGAGAATTTATACTTTTGTTTTGCTGTTTAATGCTTTTAGGTTTGCAGTTTTAGGTTATTCTTCAGCAAGACCAAAAGTGTCGAGAAGTTTATTAATGGAGTGGGCTTTATTCTTTTTAGGTATAAGATATGTTTGTATTGCCTTTTAAAAGCGCATTTGTGTGCTTTAAAGTTGCTGTGCATTTATCTTTTATTTGGCTTTTTTTGTGTTTTTGGCCTTTTTAAGGATTGATCTGGCCTTTTTTGCTCATGACTAACTGGCAACCCTGGTCACATGCCCAATTTTTGCCTGCCATGCTTGCTTGCACTACCAAAAACTGCAATATTATACAATATTTAAGGTTATTTCTCACAGACTGAGGTGATTCTTGCAAGTTGACTAAAATGTTTCAATTTCGGGCTAAAGTGCATAGGAAAGATACTCTAAGCAATAACATTTGGGTGATTAATGCAAATATTCGAGCATGCTTAGAGTCAATAAAATCAAGGCAATGTCTGACTGCTTTAGGGCATTTGCTTTAGACTTTGAATGTGGGAATCAGAGTACAGGCATACACCTAAGCGCGAAGGAGAATGTATTCCTTTTGCTACACTGGTTTTGTCAACTGTCATAACTTGTTTCCCTGAACTTCGTACTGCGTGAATTAGGGGATCTTTCTGGAATGTTTAGCTTTTTAAGGATGACTAGGAATTCTTCCAATGTTACCCCTACAAAATTGTGAACGTTTGCTGCACTATAATAAATCCTTGGTTTTGTAAATGTTAAGTTGCTGAAATTGTATTGTTAAGAAAATTTTCAATTTAACTATTTTCTGGTACTAAGGGGGTGAACATTGCATTAGATGTGTGTTTAAATTACTTACAGAAGTTGAATTGTAAAATTTTTTGAAATATGTACTTTTGGTGCATGAACATATTTTTTCGGGCAAAATGCTGTAGCTCCAAAGATTTTTTGCCCCCCTACGCGTATGACTAGAGCTATTACTTACTGCTTATCTGTGTTAATTAGACAAATTCACTTAGTTTCAGAAAATTTGATGAATTCTAATTTTCTTCGTTATTGAAGTTCCTGGTCAGCAGAAATATGAGCTGATTACGTGAAGGAAAACTTGGTATGCGGTCTTGTACAGAGCAATATCACGTCAAGTGCTTCGCATTGCGATGAAATGTGTTTATTAAATATACTCCTGTCGAGAATGTGTAGGAGTTACATGGTGCCACTTTAACATGATGAACAAGTTGCTGCTAATTCCATGAGAGTAAAACTTTTGCGTTCGGAACAGTCGGAGAAATTGTGAATGCTTAAGTGAGAAACGTATCATTTAAAAGCATACTTCTCCCTATGTGTGTGGGACGTTGCAGAGTAGTTTGAAGCTTTTCCGTATCACCAATTACAGGCGCTCAAAGTTTCTATTGGGATTCTTCCAACTTTCTGCTGGTTAATCAAAAAACCACCAGCTAACTGTAACTATCGATGAGCTGCTCATCACAAGAAATTATGAGATGTGACTGTATTGACTTAATTTTCCTCACTTTTTTGACGGCAAGAAAGTTGATTAGCTGATGCGCTGTAAAAGAAACCCCAATTAAAAATATTCCCTGCATTATTTTTCTTGAAAGCATGACAATTTATGAAGTTACTGACAAATTAGTGCATTGAATGTTGCAAAAATGTCCTTCTTACGACTGGTGGTATGAAAATCTGGAAAAAAACTGTTGATGTCTATGCCTAGTACTATTGACTATGAAATGCCTAGTACTATTGACTTATGCCTAATACTAGATGCGAAGAGCTTCCATGTAGACTTGGCAAACACACCTTGTCAAATACGGAACCAACGGTGGAGCAATTCGGTTGCTTTGGAGTATTTCGTCTTCAAAGGTAATTTTCAAAACTTTTGTTGCCTGAAAGTCACTGAACGACATCCACTTTTCATGGTATTTGACAACTGGATTCCAACTGATGTGATATATGGGTACAGAACCGTGCTTTGAAGCACTGAACAAAAATGAGCCAGTTCTACGGTTCATTTCGGATTTGCTTTGCCAGGAGCAGTGGTGTCGTGTGTGAAACAAAGTTTTTTGCACGTTACTCCACACAGTTTAAGGATTTTATTGCCATTTTTTACATTACATGCTTTTTTAATAATTTAAACGCAGTACGTTTGACTTGGGTAAACCTTGGTTGTCTATCATACTATCAAAAAAATTGGCAGTTGACAATAAGCGTTCAATTGTTTTTATGTCACCGAATGGAAGTAGCGCTGCTGTAGTATTTAAAAGGTGAAACATAAAATTGTTTTCGAGGTGTTGTTTAAGTGTAAATGTTTCTTCGAAAGATCATCATGAAAATTAGACACAAAAAGTGAAGGAAACACGACAAAGATCTTTAGCGCAAAATGCTGTTTCCAACACACACAGGTCAAGAAACAGCTGATAGCTTTATAGACAAGCTATGTAGACAAGCCTTCTCGTCTCGGAATGCAGGAAGCAACAAAGTCTTTCGTTCGAGTGTTCGCAAAAATTATATGGCATGGAAGGCGGGTTTTCCAAAAGTACTTTACCGCATTTTGATATTGTTAAACTTATGCTAACAATGCATTTTGAAATCTTTTCTTCAACTGTTGTAAAATTAAAAAATGACAACGATGTTTCAGGCAACTAACAGTAGGCTTTCACCAGGGCGAATAGCAACGAGAACGAGAGCAGTGGAATTTATCGAACGCGCGTGATTGCATGACATATTGATAACAGTGATAACGACAATGAAAAGGCTGCGGAGATAATGGAGAATAGAGTTTGAAATAAAAGAAGACAAGAGTGATAAAAAACTAAACTTTAAGCTGAGCTATAAACAAAATAAAAGTATACCTCCACTTTTAAATCAAGTTTGACTAAACGCTGCTTTGTACACTTGTGGAAATTAATAACGTTGGGTGTCGAATTGATAAAAACGATTCGGTAAATCGAAAAAACTCATCCAACTTTATTAATGGAAAATCGTCAGATCTTTTTCCAAAGTATCAAAAATGACATTTGGGTGTGCTTGATTTGATTGTGGATTGCATACTTTTGCTTCGCTTTTTAACTCATTTTTGTAATCACTCTTGCCTTCTTTTACTTCAAACTCTTGTTTCCGTTATCTGAATCTCCCTTGCTTTGTCTAATTCTTATCACTGTCATCACTACGTCACGTAATCACGCGTGTTCGGTGATTTCTATTGCTTTCCTGTTCTCGTTACCATTCGCCATGATGACAGGTTATTGCTAGTTGCCTGAAACCTCGGTGTCGTTTTTAAATTTACAGCAGTTGAGGAAAAGAGTTCATGATGATTATCCTATTGGCTGGTTCTGCAATACAACCTTACCCGAAGTATATCAATAAAACTACAGTACTTCATTTCTTATATGTAATTTATATTACTTTACAATTTACAGAAACAATCAATCCATCTGTTTCCCATTTTTCCTCTGTGCATTTTAGAATCCAGTTCGGTCAGCAAGTCAAAACGTTGCATGTGCCTGGTCTATATTATCAATCTTGTATTTCTAGAAATGGACTAAAATGTATTACAATATTTTTGACAAACTAAATGGTTTATAATTTTTATTATTTGTACTGCAACGAAGCCTAAATTATTGTCGCAGATAAAAACACGTTAATGTAATAACACCTTCCACACTTAAAATTTTTGTATTTACGTAAATTGCTTTTGTTCCATCCTTACAGTGTTTAAATAGTCAGCCTGGTTGTGAAAGCTTTCATGGTTCTGTGTGCTTATTAAGATCGGAGCGTGCCTATTTTATGTTAATAAAAGCTGATTTTGATTCCCCAAAGCAAACGCTGATAAGCTTGGTCCACCTAAAATCATTAGATAATTTAAAATTTGCATGAGGAGAAAGTTCTAATTAGAATCTCTCTGCATGATTGCTGTGTAGGCTATAGCATAACGTGTGATCATGATTTTGCTTTCATGGGTATTTTTTGCACAAAAAATCATTTTTAAGTGATGTGCTTTTAGAACATTGAGAGTTTCAGCCCTTGATAACATTTTCTGAACACGTTCTCATTGCAAATATGGTATGTCGTAATGTTCCCTGAACTTAGCATCTCGTTTGAAACAAATTTAAAGGATATTTTTGACTTTTTGACTAGTCTCAAAAACAGAAAAAAGTCTGAATTAGTCACACGTGAAGCAGCTTTACGCAACTGATTTGGTAGTGTGTAAAGGTAACAAAAACCAAGAACTGCATTTTCTTGAGTTATGCATTCCAGATGAAACAGGTATGAGCACAGAGTTTGGGTAGCTCGCTTCGTGTCTTTCAGCTGTGAGCATAGGTGTACGGGAGTGCATATGCTTGGGGAAGCAAAATTTTATTGCCCAAATTTGATCTCGTTTTTCCGAAATAGCCTGCAAACAGCAAGTTTTAATGTTACAGTGAGACTAAAACCAGGGTTGATAAAAACCCGTTTTTTAAAAAAAAACTAACTCACTTGGGTTTTCTGTTTTTAAAAAAAACACCCGTTTTTTGTTTTTTTAAAAAGAAACTGGTTTTTGTTCTTTAAGAAGAACACAAAACCCCATTTTAAATTGTTTTATTGCATCATGCAATATCACCATTTTCAGGATTGCACAATAACTTGTTATAGCCTACTTATTATGGCATTCAAAATCGAGGGTAAAGAAATGTTCTCCATCTTCGTTTTCGCAAATTATTGTTGGTCAGTTCACACCGAAGTGGTAAGGCTTGGCAAGCACACGCTCAGCAAACAGAAAAGCAACTCACACACAACCTCTGCAGTTCCACGTCAACTATATGTGCATGCCCTGCTAGTTCAGCATCTATAGAATGTGTTTTTTTCAACATCTGGTCTGGTATGGTCCAACATCAGAAACAGTTTGGATGTAGAGAAGGCAGAAAAAGTAGTAAAAATATACTGATTTTGCAGAGCTGAAAAAGAGAACCAGTGGAATTTACTCAAACTGTTCCAATTATTCTTCTCTTGTTTCAAGTCCATTAAATTTCATTGCTGTTTGTTTTGTTTGATAAAAAAATTACAGTTACCTGTACATGTGTATTGCTTATTTTACTTTTTGCTTCATAATTCATAGTAGATTTTTAAAGGAAAAGTAAAGAGTGTTTTTTTGGTGGGTTTTATAGTTTCTTTTTGGGTTAGGTCCAATTACATCAACCCTGACTAAAACGCACCATTATAAACAAATAAAGGTGTCTGCATGCCTAATAATTACCAATCGCCAAATATCAGTAAAAAATCGATTTATGCGTGAGTCGCGCTCCTGCAATTCTTCATGTGCAAATTAAATTCAAGGCAGCAACGTATTGTCATAAAAGTTCGTTGAGGTGGATCTCCATCTCGTTGATGAATTGTAAACTGACAGATTTCTCAGCCCAGACTTTGAAATTACTATTGTTTGTACACCTCTTCATTACCAAATCATGTAAATGACGAGGTGAATAAACGCAATCCTGAAAAGTGTGTGTCACTGTGGGGATCAAAGCCTTATGTCCTCAGCTAGGAATCAATATTATGCATAGCGTTATGCGAATAATGGTAATATTTATTTTGTTTAAGAATGTCAGCTGATTACAATAACCCCCAAAAATTGCTGTTCATACCACCACATGTTGAAGGTGTTGTTCAGCGTCTTAATTTTCAATTTTTTATATACGTTCTACACTTATTCTTCCAACACAAGCATGCTAATAGCTAAGATCTGTTCTTATCTAGCATAGGTGGGTGCATTTGTGTTAGCCACAATCGATTTGGGCGGTTGGAATTTACTCAAATGTTTATAATATATGCAAATCTTAATTAAATTTTTGTAACTTTCCCAGATAGGACCAATTGTAGCCAAGCTTGAATGAAACTGTTTCAATTATCCAAACTTGATTGAGCTGTTCGAATTTACCATGTGTTTTTACTTGTATCCAAATTTCAATGAAGCTCTTACAATGTATATTACTCAAATGAAGCTAGTTGAAGTTGCCCATAATTGAATGAAGCTTTTCCACTTGGCCCAAATTTGAATGGAGCTATTGACATTTTCCCAAAATTGATTTAGACTTGGAATTTACCCTACTTTTTCCAATTTATGTAAATGTTTTTAATTTCACCCAAATCTGAATGAAGCTTTCTCATTTGCCCAGATTTAATTGAGGCTGTTGGACCATATCCAAATGCTCCTAATTTACTCAAAACATGAATGAACATTTTTAATTGGCCCAAATTTGATGAAGGCTCATGGAATTATCAAATGATTTCAGTTCACTTAAAGGCAGTGTCTATTTTGCCATCAGAAGCAGAAAAGAATGGAAAAATAGTTTTAGCAGCGCTTTTGCCGTTGATGGCAAAGTAGACACTACCTGATTTAACCTTATTTAAATGTGAATGTAACTGTATAATTTGCCCAAATGTTGAAAATATTTTCCCGAATAATGGCCAATTTTCATGCGTTGGGGATGCGAGCGCATCCCCTGCATCCCCATGCCGTACGCTTATCGCTGTGAGTTATTAACTGTATTTAACTGTAGGTATTGTTATTCTGAGGGACATTGTGTTGAGAAAGTTGGACAAAGTTCTATCGGTTGTAAAGCATGCTACTATGTAGGTGTACCTTTTGCGAACCCTGAACATGTAAATCCAAAATCTGGAAATTAAATTTGAAGAAGTTGGTTGTCTCTACTCACGCGAAGTGAGATTGAGTGTTTACTCAATCTGGGTCAATAATGTTACGCGCGCATTGTTGAGAGCCGATTTTTCCCCTTAGATTCTAACGTTTGGCTAGGTTTATTCTAATGCCAATTTCTTGTCGGATATCCTGACAACCGAGTCTTACTGAATAGGGACTGTCGCAAGGAAGTAACTTGGTATGACACAAACGGAAATCATAGCAGCTAACTCAGCGATATAAAAGTGCTGCATGATCGGCAGACCTGTCTGATGCTACCCAATGCCAACCGACATTTTGTGTGGCATGTATTTGCTGTTTCTTGACGCATCCTTTCTGCTTCAGTTTTGCTGTCATTTCCCACGTTCCAATGGAATGCAGTCTTGCTGCAAGCAACATGGTATGCTTCGATAGCCGCTGGACTAGAAGGTTTTTAAGCGAATACCGTTCAATAGTTTTTCTAAGTTGCTAATACAAAACAACTGCAAGACATTGGTTCATGACACTGGGGCCTGTTGACAGCTGCCGGACTCTTGAAAGCAAAGGCCGACTGCGATTATACCACGAGGGGCGACCTCGCATGGATATTTTGTTCGCTGTACCCTGTACGAGAGCTTTAATATTTGTAAATGATCACCATAGTTGTCTTTTTCATGCACCAAAAAAATGTGTTGTGCACATAGGTAATGAAGGATTTTTTGAGAAGAAAAGTCATCTTCATCTACTTCACCGTTTGACGTCTGTTACAACTTTAAGCATTTTACATGTNGTTGCTTAAAAAGTGTGGTAACCCAACTTAAGATTCAAAGAGTGCACCGTTTTCTTCATGGTTGTGCGCCAACTTGGGCTCCAAAATTGCATTTGGATTTGTTGCTCTTCTACCATTCTAGTGTATGGTGGTTACATTGGGCGTGGAATAAATGATAATGTGTGTAGTGCTTGAATTTAAACTACAATTTTTCCATTGCCCCTGTTGAGCTTCATTTATTTGAACCTTTCTATGGTACCCTCATTTTTCCGTTGTATCGTGAGTCATATAGGCTCCTTAAACGATTATTGCTTCATGCAGTCGTAACTGAACTACAGAAAAATGATGCTTGTCCATGGTATAGCCTTTTCTATGTGGTGTTTCGTCTCAACTACCTCTTGCTCTGTTTCAAATATCAATTAACTCATATTGTCTGTGGCTAATCACTATATCTTGAACAGGCTGGTTCTACTGTTAATTATTTCTTATGTGCTTCGTGTTCACCTTCTATTCCCTATAAATGTGGGCTACATAAAAAATCGTACAGGTCATCATTTCTTGTATTGTATTTTATTCTCACGTTGGGCATCGTGATGGCGTGCTCAATCAAATTACGCTGCTGCTCATGTAAATGATGAAGTCAAGTCGAGGCATCGGTGGTCGCAACAGAACCTTCAGCCTCTGCGAAAGAAACTAGTCTCCACAAAGGTGCGGTTTGAATCCATCGGCAAATTTTTTTGATTCAAGCTCCCCACCTTTGTGGAGGTTAGTTACTTGAATTTAGATATGTACAAGTTTGATCATCGCAAAAAGGTGAAAGCAGAGCTCAGTCGGCTGATTCCTGGAAAGCTTACAGCACACCTAGATCTTTTAATGGCCTCTGTGAGAAAGTTCCGGATTTCAAGCGATAAAAGCTACAGTAACTTATGCTATAAGCAGGCCGGTTACCAGCTTGGGACACCAGGGGGAGCGAAGAGTTTTCTGAGTGGGGCCCAAATGTTTCAGACTTTGTCCAATAGTTTTAAATTATGTCCAACACATTTTTCCAAAGGGAGGCGAAAATTTTGTAGCGCCCCCTGGTTATTGGCATGGCTACAAACATTTATCAGTGACTTGGAGAGGATAGTTATACCCAAAACATAAAACGTATTTATCCATTTGCTTTGTGAACTAACATGCGTTCTGCTCTTTGTTCTGAAAATACTAGAACTGATGTGTCTACTAAATCTGACTGCTGGGAGGCATGAGCTATCTAACGTTAAGCAATTCCTAAGGTAGAACGTGTGTTGCCAATGTTCTCCTGACACAAACTCTCGTAAAAATTCACTTTGTTCAAAAACCTATCAGTTTGAAAAAATTGTTCATTGTCTTAATGCAAAATCCTTGTTTCTGTGTATTGCCGGGAAGCCAATCATGAGTGGTGTTGCTTAACACATTCTGCACGCAAGACAACTGCTGCAGGCCAGAAAATAACTTTAAACCCATTGTACAGCCTTGTTCATTACCGGTCAGACGTTACGTTGTAAAAAAGTTGCCTAACATATTATTGCCAGTTGTTATGACGCATTAGATGTTGACATATTCAAAAACGTTTGGGATGCAATACATGTGCTTGCGCTGGAAATTGACCAGGGCAGTGATTTTCTATTTCCACTTGCGGGCCGCACCAAAACCGGCAAGGTCACATGCAGTTCAAGTTTGGCGTCCGTGGTCTATACCTCCACTGATGACGCAAATTAGGTCCAGCGTTCATGACTGTCAGGGATGAGGCGATACCAGGGTATCTAGAAACTCCTTTGGAAGGATATCTTGAAGGAGTTTCTAGATATACCTGGGCGAGACTTTTAAAAGTTTCTTTAATTAGTAAAGCACTTGACTCAGTACTTTACGTTGGCTTTCAGCAATTTATTGAGTTAATGTTTCTTAACTTATGTCCAGTTCTAGTCCCAGTCAACCACTATTCGAGTCTTAGTCGCTACAACAATAGAAATTATCTAGTCATGATTGTTCACTCGCTGTCGCTAGTCGAGGCACCTTGATTCCAGTTCAAGGTAAGTCAGCGCTCCCGTGTTGTCAAAATCTGATAAATGGTGTTCGTTCATCAGAGGCGATTAACGAGAAAAACTACAATCATAATAGGATATCGAGTCATTTCAGTGGTTATGTGGCTCTCTGTTAATCTCTCAAGATAAAAAAAGACTGAAGCTTTTGTGTATCACTGGAGATCGCAACATTAGTCATTAAAACGTCGTGTTTTTGACACTCATCGCATTTCTGAGCTCCAAACAAGGGCTACACCGAGTGGCAAGGTATGTCGTGAAGGTAGACGACGCTACGCTTGCTTAAGGCATTTAAAACTACATGGCACTTCTTTGGTCTTGGTTCGTTTTTTTTGTTCTAAGACAGAACAGGAAGCAGAAAAGAGGGGCAGTTCAGTCGAAATCTAAGACTTGGAACTGGAGTGCAGTGGGTGTTCTGTTTATTTGTTTGAAATGGAGCGGTTCGGTTTTAAAAAGAAACAGGCTGGTTGCAGTGTCAAATCAAGAGCTAATAAGATCTTGTATTATCCGGAGAACAAACATATTTGGAGTGTCTTTTTTGGCCCATGTTTAATTCTTTGTAGAAGCAACCATCAATGCAAAGAACTGTAGTCCCCGAATCTATTATCAAAACTTTTTATTCAAACTTTAGTCATATCTAACCAGTTGAAACTTTTGAGACCGTGTCAAATGTTTTAATAAAGATATCCATCCTTACTAAGCTGCAGTTCACGGCCTTTCCTACGTAGAACAGCAGCTAGTCTGTTTTCTTGTTTTTTTCGCAAACTAATGTTTACCTCGGTAAATTTTGATATATTCTTGCAGCAAACATGGTTTTATGAGTCATTCTTAACGCGACGCGATACTAATATGACAAACCAGCTTTACAGTGTTACGTCACCGAAGCGAGAACAGATAGCACCTCTCTGCAGAATGACTATCTTAAAAAAATATTAAAAACAAAAATAAAATGCAAAAGCAGGAGATGAGGAGATTGTTTAGATTCTAGAATGCTTGACTCTTGAACTGACAACTGACGGCGCGATCATTTTATTCGGTCCGAGTTTGAGGGCTTATGCACTGCAGCAAATATTATTGGAGTACACGTTTTCTGTAGATAAAGAATTCAGTGATCGGATTAGACATTATCTTTTGTTGTTTATCGTCAGTGTATTTGTTTTTGCAAGGCGCAACTCTAAAATAGATTTGAGAAGGAAAGGACAGAATCAAGGTACAAATTTAGGACTGATATATACATGGTAATTTACATTTAAAATAACAAAGCGGACAATCGAGCGCGCATGAATTTGCAACGTAGAACAGACGCCGTGGGGTCGTAGGCCTTTGCTAAGTCAGAACATAAGAATCTGAAGCGCGAAGTTTAATGACATTGTTGATGATGAAAAGAAAAACTTACCACACTCTGAAGTTGCACTCCACGATTAGAGCACCAAGAAATGTAGGTTATTATTTTCTGTATGTACGTGTACTTTCAAATGGTAAAAAATGCGATACGCATATGATGCGATGTACAATAGTATCCTATTTGCTGTGATTTTTCAGGTAGTCTGAGTGTCTACTTCTGTTGAAAGGTCCCCCTCAAAATCTTTTCCTCGGGCCCCCAAATTCCTGGATCTACCACTGCTCGTGAGATCTGTTGCTTTTCCAAGAGATTGTTTGATTAGGTAGTGGGTCGGCGCAGGTCACGTAATGCACGTAAACCGATTTTTAAAACGGGAAAAGGTGTGTGCTACTGCTGTCATCGTATGATGCGGTGGAGGTCAGCGTGATTCTAACCTTGTTAGTTCCAGGCAACTCAGCTGGACAATGCACTGTATCGCCCGCGGCAGAAAACTTGTGAGTTTGAGTGAACAGCGGAGTTTACTTTTTTGTCTCCAAAATGCTTGATGCACGAAACCTTACGGCAGAACGTGTGCAACAGCTACCGTCTAAATTGTTTTATTGATGTGAAAGGCGGCCGACTGAACCATAGGCGTAGCCAGGGGGGCCGAAAGAGCCATGGTTCCCCCAAATTTTTGGAAAATATAGGCATTTTGTGCTTTGAGAGGCGTTTTTCTAAACAAAATAGTGTTATTCGCCTAAAATCAAACATTTTGGCCCCCCCAAAAAATTTTTGGACTGGCTACGCCGCAGGACTGAGCCCGTTCGTAAATCTGATGTCACCTGTTGCTTGACATCATTAAACTGCGGACTGCTAAGGTTGCAGTTCATATTCACAAAACTCGATGTTTGCATCAACATTGCTCACGACCTGCTTAGACGGAAAGGAACTGGAATGGAGCTGCACCAAACTTTAACTTAAATACACAGTATGCATTCTTTGCCGATGCGCCAAGCAATCGCGAGGCATTTCAACGCCGTAATGTAAGATGGCTTGTGACGTAGAGACGTCGCGGTGTTGACGATAAAAAATTCTTGTGTTGTGCGGACAAGCCAAAAAGGTTGCTGCAAGACGCTCACTTGCCGATTTGTTTGCTTTGTAGGCAAACTGTGAGAACGAATGCGGTTCAGGATCTTGTCTCCCGTAAATGGCTCTGTGCAGGGAGCACTCTCACGTCTTCGTTAGGCCGCAGACGTTTTTCAGCTGGCGTGTTGCACTGCTGGGCTATAATCTTTCGAAGTCGATGCCTGAGCCAAAGATGTTGTGATACGTGAAAAACATTGCTTCGAAACTTTATAAAAAACACTAGGTCTGAGAATTTATGTTAAACCATCAACACACAAGAGTTCTTCGTACGCAAAAAATTTGAGTGATTACCTTTTGTAGGATTTTAAAAAACCGTTGTTTGCTTTTCAGGACAAGTGTATTAGGTTCTGCTTGTGAAGATCACTTGGACTGACCGAGAAAATTTCTGCTTAGGTAAGTTGGTCATTTTCTACGTGTTGCTGTGCGGTAAAGCATGTTGGTACCAATGACAAAAGGAGGTTCATTTTTCCGAAAACAAGACCAACGCAAAGAGCGTGAGACCATCTGACTTCCAGGGAAGGTATCCTTTCTTGCGTTCTTTATGCGACAGAAAGCGCAAAATCACAGGAAAAAGGTTATTACCTCCAACCAAGCACATTTGCCAACGCAGGAACGCTTTGTGCTCTCGACTACTATGTCCATTTTAGAATAGATATTGGCGAAAAAAACGGCAACGGAAATTGTAGACACCCGTATGCGTAAGGTGGGCCGTCTTGCATCCTTCCATAATATGAGCGATGCCATAATTACTTTAATGGTGCTGAAAACGACTGGTTGCTTATGACAGTCTGGTACTAAAATCAAGCCCCGTCGTGAAATACGCGGTTGAAGCTAAACTGTGCCGACCACAGGACGCGCAGAGCTGTTCGGGTCAATGGAAATTAATTTCTACGGCTGGCGCACGTTACCGCGATGACACGGTTCTAAATATCACGTCCTGGCGCGAACGTCGTGCGGTCCATGTGACGCAGCCTCTGCTTGTGCGCAACATCTTCTGACTCATTCACGTGATGTTCGCTTGTCCAAGCAGCTTCGAAAACAATGCGCTAGTGAAGATCTGCCGGGTCCAGAGCAGATTTAAGCGAAACTGTTTCTTTAAATTTTGGTTTGCCGAAGTAATCAGGAACAAGAAACATCAAACATAGGACTTACAACTCTATTCATGAACAGTGTTGCATAAATCATTGACTTTAATAGACCTGATGCTTAGTTGTTGTAATTCAAGATGTTATTCAAACAAAACGTTTTTAGTTATATGTATCCAACTTCGACGTCGATTCTAACACTCTTACTTTTTAATTATTGCAAAATCACTGGTGCTGCTGATATAGTGATCGCGAAATCTTTTGCTGCGTTTGTCTTTGCTAACAGAAAGACCAAAGCATATGGCATTTGATGTATTTCTATTTTTTATAAGGACCGTCGTTTTTTTTCTTCCATGAAAAGAAATGCTCTCTCTACGTTTCAGTGTACCAGAGCTGCTTTTGTTTCTGCTGGTTCTCTTATGCGCCTTGCAGATGTTTCTAGCCTACAACACTCGGATGACCACAGACTATATGTGTTTATGAAGTGGTTTTAATCCGGTTGGTCAAATGCTAATAATCGTTTGCTTTAATCGCGCATTCAAATCATGCCCAGCGTGACAATCTGTTAGCGCTGAGCTTTCTTGTGGAATTTTCTTTTGTGTAAAACAGTAAGGAAGCTCAGCTATCAGCTGATCTTTGACAAATTCCTTCCGTTAAAAGCAGAGGCTGCGTTCGCTGCAAGATTATTCGCAGCCAGTTACAAACGTAACAAATGCGAGTTTAAGTGTCAGCTGCTAAGTAGACCTGGTGATATTCTATCTATATCATGTCAGTGGTGATCACTCGCACCGCAAGAAAGAAACAAATAACCTGTGGTGAAACTACAGATGTCATAAAACGGTAGCAAAAATTTATGAAATACTGTATGTGATCGATTATTAAGCCGTTAGCACCCAATACAACCACTGCTGCTGTTGACAGTAAGGGATGGGTCGATTTTAGTCAGAAATACGCATAAGAGCTGCGCGCGACTCTCATGCTGCGGAAGGTTTCAAGAAAGTCAGCGTGTAACCTGTGATGTTGTTTGTTAAGCACATGCACATTTGACAAACAGTTACGCCCTGTCTTAAATTGTCCGTTATCTGAATTACAAACGACGGTTTCACTGCAAAGACGACAGAAGAAACCGCCGCATCGCGAGAGCATAAATCTCGTTCTCGCGACTAATCCTGGACATTATCGGTCACATCAATCGAAACAGGCTTACGCGTAGTCCGCATTGAAACCAATGACTTCTTTAAAAAGTGCTTGATGCGTGGCATGACATATCACGACCAGACTATTAAACTGCTAAGATGTATCACGACTGACACTTCAGAACAGCATCAAGCAGGATGCAGGTGGTTGTCACAATTCACGACCTTTGTCCATTTCAGATACGCGCTAAATTCGGCAAAGTCATCATCTCTTTACCAGACGTGCAGATGGTGTAATTTTTGAGAGCGGTAAAACATTGCGATCAATTAAGCTACATATTCGTTGAGGCGTAACCCTTAGTTTTGTCGGTGTACGTGTATAATTTAGTCACCCTAAAGCATATTACCGCCACCGGATAGACGCCCGATCCAGCGCTTAACCAGCCATCGCTTTTACGGATTGTGTGCCAGTCAGGAGGACATTGACCTTGGGTTTGCAAAACTGACCCAGTGACCTTTATGAAACACACAAGGGGCAGTCGTTCAATTCTAACAAGGCGCTCTTTCAATTTTGATTTACCTCAGATTTTACAAATTTCACAACTGAACAATCAATTTATCAACAAAAACAGTAAAGCAACAAAGCTTGCCGCACATAAGTAAAGCGACAAAGCTTGCCGTAAATATGTAATCAAGAGCACCGTGTTGACAAAACATTTGTGAGAGGTTCTGCCGTAGGTTACTAAGAAAAGTTTCAAACTGGATCCTTAAAGTATTTTAGTAAGAAGAACAATGAAAAAAATCTCTAGATGCATTTGACTAAAACCATTTGAAGAGATCGTGTTATTTTGTTCGATGAGCGGCTCTGCAAGTTGCACCAGATGCTATTGCTGGTCCCATGGTCGCTGCAACGCAGCTTTGGGGGTGCTGCCGATATTGATGGCAAGGAGAATTTACCTGTAATTTTGTTGCGTTTGTGGCACATGTAGGCACAGCTATGAGAAAAAATAATTGAATGTCATCAAGACTTTCTTATTGTAATTTCTACTGATTGTTATGTAGCTGTGTCGCAGTTCCAATATGCCTAGAAAATATCGCAAGCATCTTAAGAGTTGATGTAGGGCAAAACTTACGCTATTACTGTGACTGTTGTTATTGAACGCAACCTAGCAAAAAGCAAAGAAGCCCTGAGTGTCAGAATACTATGATAGAATGCTTGGGAGATCCAACAAATCATATTCACCATCTAACCTCAGAATTTTTCAAAGTGTATGGCCCTTACTTTGACTTTAGTTGGTGTTTTTTTGCTATAAGACGGGTTTTAACGTATTTTTAATCTGCATACATTTTCTAAGACCTGAAATTTTTGAAGTAACCGTTACTTTAATTTTTCTATCAAACTATGCTGATTAGATGCCCGAAAGCACGAAACCAGGCGCGTTGTTAGGTTGTTATGATTGTTGGGGGCCCACACTAAAAAAAAGACTAACGTTTGTCATTGTTTCTTACGAATGAAGGGGCATGTACTTCAAATGGGTGGAACCAGCACCACTGGTCCCACTTACGTCATGATGGCCATGCACAAAGCCCCGTGGAAGCATAAATTTGGTTTTCTTGAGTACGTAACTTACAGCTGTGGTTCCCAAACTGTGCTAGGCGTACCAGTAGTGGTACGCGAAGGCTTTCAAGCTGGTACGCGAGACCCTTGGGTTCTTCTACACAAAAAAGAATACATCTTGTTTTCACTTAACGTGTTCTGTTAATAAATTCCTGCATTTTGTGTACTTCCCTTGGTTTCGAAAAATGGCAATTATAATTTCTCACAGCCATGTTGTTCTTGCCGCATTTGCCGTCATGTATATTTTTCCAAACTTTTGATCGAATGATACTGGATAGATTGAGTTTTCCTGGAACAAGGTGTTTTCAAGGTGGTACGCGGTGAAAATACAGGGCCCACAAATGGTACGCGATCAGAGAAAGTTTGGGCACCGCTGACTTACAGGGTCATTGCGGAATTCGAGTCGCAGTGTTTGAATTTCGGCAATCGTAATTGTCAGATAACTCACGTTTTTCACAGGTCTACCAGAAGCGCATGTGGAGGACGCGTCAAAAATCTGAAAAACATCAGAAAAAGTGCACTGGCAGTTTACTATCAGGGTAAACGGTTTCATAGGAAATCTAGCGTGGGCACCGATGGAAGCATGATAAAACTAGGCAAAGTAGCCGATTGATCTATTCAAGTCGTCGATTTGCTCTGTTATACAATGAAATTTGTTTGTAAGCCACTGTGCACAACCCGTTGCACCAAGAACAAAACGCCTTGCCACACGATGTTCAGGGACTCTAAACAAAAACATCCGGATGGTAAAGCGTTTTGAAACCTAACACAAAAATAAATATCATCCTTTTTCATTCGATCCACACTTTTTTGAAAACCATCAATGATTTCGCGATAGACAAATTGAAAAAAAAACACCGAAAATGTTAACATTTCACATAAGTTTACTGTATTAGGTCAACAAACAAAAGCGAAGGAACATCAAAGTGAAAAGTGCTATCAAACCGTGCATGTGCTTACGAATGACTCGAAAACAACTCTCAGATCTTTTGATAGAAATCTATGAATTTCCTGAATTAAATCCTTCGTGCAGTAGTATATCATCTGTTGAAAATGATATGCTTTACGGTTCCATTGACACAACATAAAGTGCAAAGTGTATTCGTTTCGGAAATGCAGGAGCGTATCGAATCAAAAACGATTAGATGGGAAAAAATTATCAAGCAGCACAATGATAGGTTCAACTTCTTTGGTTTTTATCCTTGTACTTTTTTGCCATTCGCACAAACAAAGGGGTTTTACTGAGATGACAAAATTGTTTTTAAAAGTTTGGTCCGTAGAATTTAGGTCCAACAAGTTATTGTTGGTTTGCTTCAAGAATTCTGTTTTTATATTTCAATTCAACATCTACTTCCGTAGTAAGTTTCCTTTGATCTGTGCCAACTACCGCATGAAGTGTTGCTTTCGTTTAATGACGATATCCGGGGTGAAGACCTTTAAAATACTGTAAATTGTACGCTGTGATAGTCTGCGCAGGATACGTTACACTAGCTATTACACCACCAACAACATTTTCCTCGAATATTGTACGATGATTAGCAGTTATTATGAAACGAGGAAAGTTCGCCCAAGTCCACGCGTGACCTGGGTTTGCTTTGGGCCGAGCTTCAGTGTCAAGTGTTTTTCAGAATTTGGCCGCGACACACAATCTTAGAATGCTCACGATCCCATTGGCATTGGTGTAAATAACGGGGGGCAGGGGCGCGAACTGCCCCCTGGCAAGATAAATGTAAAAACGGGGCCCCCATTTAGCTAATATTTCGATATATAGTATTCTTTTTGTTTACAGTACGCGATTGTTTTTTTTTACGTTTTTGGAAGTTTTTTGGAGTGTTTTCCGGTGATTTTGGTATATTGGTATGGTCATCTCATCCACATCCGCATTCACGATCATTTCTCACTGTCGTTTTTCTGAGTGTTGTCCTGTGGTCCCCTACCGTGGCCAGTTGGCCGTTTTCAGCTAAGTCTCCCCTCTGGTTCAAACCTCTAGTTACACCACTTCCCTTTGGGGTATTTCTGACTTCAAGCCAGAGGCGCCATAGAAATAGAAGGCAGGGGCCAAGTGAAAAATGTAGGTCATCAGTTCTAATGGAAGAAATTCGTGAGTTGTGAACTTCATTTTTGTGACAGTGCGCGTTGTTAGGTGTTTTTATGCATTGCTACGTGGTACATTAAAACTTCGAACTTTTCACCACTTACAGCAGTCAGTGCAGAAATACACATATACAAGGTGTGTTTATCAATTTTACATTTCTACAAATTCGAGCTAGAAAATTAATGGTGAAACCTCGGCACACTCCGAACTAAATTTGTTTGATATTGGTAGTGTAAAGCATAGCACTACCTACAGCAGTTTTTTTTAAGGCGTTTTAGGAACCCGATTCGGGTCACTAGAATTGAAAATCGTGTCCCTAAAATCAGAGAAAATCGGGTCCCCACAATCAGAGAAATCGGGTCCCTACCGATCCATACCGGTTACCTAACATTTTCCTTAGAAAAAAAACCCTGACCTATAGTATTGTCTTCTTTTGAAAATAAGGTGCTTCTGCCCTTGTGGCCTTTCGGGGGATTTCCCCTGCATTGCCCCATATTCCGGCATCCCTTCTATAAAATTATCTCACTTTGTTTTGTTAAAACTTAAAGCGTATCATGGGATCTTATATTTTCAAGTGTCTGAGAATTATACGTCTCAAATTGTCTGTCGCACTCGCAATTCTTCACATGTGAGATGCTCTGTTCCAGCATAGATTTAGATGACGTTTTTTTGATACTTCAGCTAGCTGTTGACTTCAGATTGCAGTTGGATGTGGATGGCAAGCATGCGTTTGTCCTTGTTGTGTAATCTTACACGATTAATAGCTTGAGAAAATGTCGTTTGGTGGTTGCTGAATATACTGTAAAAGCTCTGTTTTTCGTTCTCAGTAGAAATGTTTCTTATTTTGTATAGAAGTGTTGAAATGCTGAAATAAAATAGAAAAAATGACGATTAATAGATTAGGTAAAGAATAGATAGTGAAAAGCAGGTTGACCAACAGAAGACTGCGTGCACAGCAACCAAGTGTAGTTCACCCGCAACTGTAGTTTTAGCCTCGAAGTCACATCATCAAAGTGTTGTAGGCTACCCCAAGTGGCTGCCAGTGTGGGTCCAGGTACCTCACATTTGCAACCGGTTGTTCTCGTCTGGTAGTTGCTATGGTAGGAGAAAAATTGCATTTTGGGGACTGCTTCTGAACGTGTCTCCCCGTTTTTGGCTTAGTCGTCAACAATTAAAAACCAATCACAAAATTGCGCAGATGTTTGCACTAGTTCATGTTGCATCTTAAGTGAAAAGGCACAAGTCGTGAGCAACTGAAACTTGATTGGCGGATGACCTCGTTGCGTTGCTGTAAAAAAAAAACGATACAATCAGACTTACTGCGATGGAGATGAAGTGTCGGATAAACCTGATGGAGTCTTCACGGTACAGCAGAAACGTCGAAAGATTTCAATCAGCTTTTCCCGGAAACTTGAAAACTGACAGATACCGGAGCTTGCCAAGTATATGTCATTTAAAAGTTTATGATTGGCGACAGCCCAGTATTTATCTGATATAACTCAAGGCGCAATGAATTTGACATATCCAGCTTCACGAATTGCCTTCAAGTCCTTAAGTGTTCAGATTCACGACATCGGTCCAAGGTTTTGGGGTGGTTTGATGTTGGCAATTTTATGACATGCAGTGACTGAATAAAAACATATTCGAGGTTTTGTAGTTTATTTAGAATGAGATAAATGAGCTATTTTATTTCTTAGTTATTTATGTTGTGTTGCCAACCAATTTTTGTTCTGCACTATAGTACCCACGACGTCAGTCAAATCTAAAGTTGTGATTTATCGTCAGAAGTTGAAATTGTTTTGAACGTCCAGGAATGTCCTTGTCATTTTCGTGGTTTGGTACATTCTGCTTACGGATTTTGTCTTACAATTATAAAGGTCCTGACCTTCAATGACCCCTGGGTCTACCGTATGTATTGTATTATTATAAGCCGCGGTTTATATTTATTTTTTTCCATCGCTTTATGCGGCTTATGCACAAGGACGCCTTACATTTTTGTCGTTGCCATAATCAAATCGTTTGCTACTGCAGAACTGTGCATTAAGCTGTGATGACTCGCACTTTGAGTGTTTTCCAAAGTTCGTAAGATAGATATTGGCACAGTAAAGGTATGGACCAGTTACTGTGGCAATAGGTCTGTCGCTCCTATTGTGCTGTTAAAAAGTGTTACAACAATTGGACTCGCGAAGGCTTGAAAAATGTATCCTAATGCGGCTTATATTCAAGGGCGGCTTAGATTGCTTTTTTTCGATAATTTTATGCGGCTTACACACCAAGCCAGCTAGCTAGCATTCAAATAAATACGGTATGCCAACGAGCTACAAGCGTTGTGACCTTTTAAGATGCCCTGATATTTTTAGCCACATCCTACCACATTGATCTTGCAAAACACTTGTTTATGTGAGGCATTTTCCGTCGTTACATTTGCACAAGAGCCACGGTTAGCTAAAAAGCAAAAGCGTTTAGTGACGTGACGAGTTCGCTCCTATAGGCTTTGGATGTTGCCTGGTAAGTTACGTTGGAAGCATCTGGGAAATAAATCGCGCCGTGGAGATTTACCGGTTCAACATCGAAGCGTAAACAAAGAGCAGGCAGTTTACCAAACAAACTACCTTCTCTTATTTTCTGGTGCACTCGTTCCTAGGACACATTTGTGACCTGGTGATGCGTGCAGGACCCTTGGCCTCCTTGTGGCAATTTTCCGATTGGCTTGTATCACCTAACGGTCTGTCGCAGTGTAGGTCTGCTAAAGGTCACACGTTAGAGATTATTTAAAAATGTCTTAAGTAAAAACACGACACGAGCGTAACAAATGACCTTGGTCGCTGTGTTACAGACCGCTAGGCCTTTTTAGGCGTTTCAGGCAAGCGGTGCGTGGAACTGACGTCCAGCTAGCATTTTATCTACTGTTTATGATGTGACGAATATTTACTTCCAAGTACTGCGACGATCGGGCAACGACATCGCTTACGCGATTTAAGCTTCTGGTGATCTTTCGCTTGCATTCGAAGTAACCTTCGTCGTATTTCATGGTCAGTCATTCAAATACTTTCTCCGTCGGGTGACGTCTTATAAGAGTTTGAGAACATTTATCACGGTGGTTCATTCTTGCTACTGTCCAATACACTCTTACACATATTCTGCGTGTAGGTCTTTGTACAGGAAGTTCCTGTCTACGCTCAGAAAAAGTTTTGCAAACTAAAAAAAGTACTATTGCGTCCGTGACGGCATTGTTTTCTGGTCTTGCGAAAATCAGAAAAATACATGAAAACCAGACGCCAACAGTCTTCGGTTAGCCTGTTTCATACACAGCGTCAAAAACGTATATTCAAAACATTCATGAAAAGGCACACTGCTATCTATGAATGCTGTTTATCGACAGCAAATTTAAAAACTTCATTTTCTTTCAGCCAACATCGCTTGGTTATTTCAAAACAAATGTGTGAATTTCCATGTCTGTCTGGTTAGGAGAAAGCAGTTGCGGTAAAGTGAGACAGCTGAGCACTTCTCAGCAGAGCTTCTTACACATTTTATTATAGCCAGGATTTTAATTTGGAAATGCTAACAAGATTTCATGCGTGTCCACATTCGTACGTTCCCGTCTTTTTCACTGATCGTACAATACCTTAAAATATCCATACTTCAGGTTTGGAAGAATTTTGGCAAACACGAGCGCGGAAAAAAAGTGCTGCGCCTGCTAGTAATCTTGCGCATTGGCTTGAATCTAACCGTGACTACAATGCTGCATAGTGCCGGACATGATCGATGTTTGACCGCTCTTCCTTACAAAGTGTGTCTGAAATGGTGTAAAGAGATGACAAAACGTGGTCATATGAGGGCACATAAAATTAATGGCATCCAAGCGGAATTCAGGTCGCAGTCGTGTTTAATGTGCCTTAATCTGAATTTTTTCCAACATCGAAGATTGCCTAAGGATTTAACGTAAACTTTACATTAAGCTTGTCGAAAGATTCCACCAGCAAGTGCCAACGTTAATTAATACCAGTAAGGTGAAGTTATTTGCGCAGAGGTAAGTTGGACGCGGAAAAATATCTAAAACAAGGAAAAAAACGACAGTCGTCGCAAAGCTGACAAAAGACAGGTTTTTAACAACAAATTTATTCTTTTTATAAACACGCGCAAAACGAGACACACTTGACATACTACCAATTACCAGGTGCTACACCGCTGCATTATTTCTCACGTTCATGCGTGTGCCAGGCGCGGTTGTGGAGCAAGTTGTCTTGAATTGAACTCGATCGCGGCAGTTGCGTAACAGAGGAGATGAATTGAAAGGGGTCTAGTTTTTACCTCTGTAACGGTCATCTCCAAGCGATGCCCGTTCCATGGCAGAAGCTGCGCAAGCAAGGAAAAGACAAGAGTCTGAGCGCAACATCCCCAATGGAGCAGAAGCCATTGGAACGTTACTTTGGCCAAGTTGAAAGCGCGACGGAAGTTCGCATTCATTTCCTCGTTCGAAGTCCGAATCTTCCCGAGTTTGGGACCAGTGAAGCGACCGCTTCACCGCATAGCGCTTTGCATGAATTGACAAAAACGACAAGAAATTTGCATGTTTTGAAAAGAACATGGCGTGTATTGGTGGGTGGCAACACCACTGATCTTGTAGAAATCGGCTACGTGTTAATTCCTGCTATTACCACAGCTGTTTTTACAAAGTTGCAAACATTCCTTAGCAGATAAGGATGAGCACGAACTTATCTATGTCTAGGAGTTTTCAATGTTGCTGTCAAATCCAGGACGCAGTTTTTCATTTCGAAAATGCAGCCTAAAAATAACTTCCGGTTCCAGTGCACGAAGTACGAAAAAAATTACATATTTAAGTGATTTGTTTTCGTTACATTCGCGAAATAACACAAGTGAACACCTCACAACCCCACGTATCCTCCGTCGTGCAAAACGGATGCTGATCGGTTGAACTGCTTTGAAACTGACAAAGCAACACGGGCGCTCTGTGTTTGCGGCGCTAAACTTAACCGATCGTCGGCACGATTTTTGCTACTCTTTTTTTCATTCAAAAATGTTTGCTGTCAAAGATCTTTCGCAACTTGACAACGTTTTGCGGATTTTCGACCTTACGTTTGCGCTCATTTTAAAACAAACCGTGATGTGCTGTGATCACCATCAATTCACGTGTGCAGTGCCAACTGAAAATGACGGTATCATGCGAGGTGCTGTATGTGTGCAGTTCAGTGACGCGAAAGGAAAACGTGATGGAAAAATGTTCGAAGAATTTTTTCAACTTCCACATGTTAAAATTGTTGCAATGGATGTTGCGTTACGTGGCAAGTCGTGCTCATCCCGTTCAAAACGAGCAAGCATAGTTGTCATTTGCTGCTCGTCAGTTGCAACTTATGTTCGTTGACGACCCAGACGTATGGTGAAAAGCGCATTTCAAGCTTTTGCGGGTCAGATCCTTGACCGAAAAACATGGATAATCTTACAAGTATGTGACAGAGCGCTAGTTGTGTCGTCGCCAGTGCTTTTTGTGTAAACATGCGATGCGTACCTGATTTCTGACGAACAAAGCGCAGATGGCCCTGGTGAGTAATGATGACCTGGGTAAAGAGCAAAGAAGTTTCATTACTTTATTTCTTGTCCTGTTTATTTTTTCGGCTGTGATGTTACTTGTGAACGTTTTCGTCAATTTTTGTGGTATACAGTATTTATCACCTTTTGAATACGTTCGTAACTGGTTTCCCCACTCCAGAATCCTAGTGTACGATGAAAATGTGTCCCAATGCTTAACTCACGCAGATGGAGAGCCTTCTTATATTTCTTTGTGATGCAAGCTGATCCACGACAGTGTTGAAAGCGATTATGGAGAAAACCACTCTTGCGTGACTGGTACTGCGATAAAACTGAAACGAATAACCTTACACAGTTGCGTTTGTCACGGTCCAAATAAATTTTCATGTGACCTTTACTGCATGATCTTCCAAATCCCAGCAGGTTTAATCTTTTCAAGCTTCATAGAAAAATTGTGGCAGAGTAAGGGTGTCGGCAAATATGTTAGCGTACTGTAAATAGACGTACGCCTTTGGTTCTCTGTGGTGCAAGCGTGGCAGTCTGTGTTCGTTGTATCTGTATCGCTTTCTACAAAGACGTCCGTGGCAAAAATGTGGTGTAATAGCGCCACACGACACGCCACTCCGCTAAAATTGAAATTCTTAAAGTTTCAAATCGCAGTTTTTCCTTAGAAAAGATTTGAACTTCTGCAGGTCACAAGAAAGGTGTAGTACGCGGTTTTGACGGGACCATTCTTGCTTAATCCTCGCTAATTTGTGCATGGGCACGCGCAGAGTCCCTTTTAGGCGAAAGCTTGAAGCGCTTCAATAACACGTAGCCGAGACAACAAAGACAATACTTGCTTGTCAGTCTCGTTAAAGAATAAACGTCGCTGATCGTAGCGATAAGGTTAACACAATTACTGCGGCGCACATCAACGAAGCAGTTAATGGAGTCCGGACGAAGAGGTTGAACATCAGCGGCTTGTCACGTGCGTATTCCGCATCACTTGTTTTGTGACGTCGCGCGACGTCTTGCAAGGAAGGTGGAATTTTAACAAGCTAGAAGACCTCGCTAGGCGATCTGTCAGAAATCAGGTCGCGCGTTACTTCCAAGTGCCCAAATCGTTGGTCTCAGTGGTTAAGAAAAACGTCGCGTTTTGGTTGTTGAAGCGATATTGGCGCTTCATCACTGATCCTGGCGCTTTTGTCTTAGAACTTGGACGTTAGCTGACGAGATGCCGTCAGTGAGTAGTGTCGTTGTACGTGGAATGCCCCGTTGATGACCTTTAAAGCAGATTTAGTTGTTATCGCTAAATCGGAATTGCCGGCCAACCATATGAGCTTGTTCAAGTCGACTGTTTTTTTCGAACTCGGCAGAGGATAGCGTTGTCTTTGCTGTCACGGCGCTGAAGGATTAAAGGGCTGATCCCTGGGTTTCTGGCTTAGGCGAACAAGTCACCCTGAAGTGGTTTCATGCTTCATCGTCGCCGGGCTTAAGCGAACGGGGCTAAATGTCGCACTATTTGCAGACTGCTCGTCGTGAGACGTGATATTTTGGGGTCGCGATCTTGAATAAACGGATTCCTTTCGGGCGGACCTCGAAGTTGATGAACGAGCCGGTGACCCATGATCAGGGACCCGGAAAAACCGCTTTTCGAAAGTGAAGCGGCATTTGCCCAATTATGGAAGGATAGGGGGACACAAGGAGAGCATTGTCGCTCTGGAATTTTTTCGGGTCGCCGCGTGCCGTCATTTTTCTTTGTTTATCGAGTCGTCGTCGCGTGTTTTTCGTTCTCCACTGATTTTTTTTCAACTGCTCTGTGCCCCGGCGTCGGGTACACGGTTGACGGCGGTGCGTAAACAAGCATTTACCGGATTGGTGTCATTTGCGCTTTAACTTGTGTCTGCGAGCTTCCGCGGTGGGTTGCGTTCCGCTCAAAGGGCTTCTTTCCAAGTTTTTCTGTTTATCGTTTCAAGTCAAGAAGAGTTTGCTCGACGAGAAGGAAGTATTAAACGGTCAGTTGCTGTTTGAAAACGCCGTGAGTAAAACTTACCTGCTAAAGGGCGATGGTATCATCGCGCTATGTCGGATACGTTGTAACTCTTTAAGCAAGGATGTTTATTTACAACTGCGAAATCTGGCAATTGGCAGCAAATATTTTGCTTTGTTTTTATCCGCTTTTGCAAAACGCGTTAAAAGCATTTTTTAAGGTTTGCCTTCAGTGGAGCACGGTCGCAATTGGACAGGGCTAAGCTGACCGCACAGAGAGATTTTCACGAAACCTAAACCCTTGTGAAACGCGAAATGGTGTTAAGTTTATTTGTGTAGTGCGACTGACGCTCACTGCGATTCCTTCGTGCGTCTGCTCGACGGTTTGCCGTGAGGTGAGGACTTTCAGCGAATTCCCGGCTTATCCGATTAAATGCCGTCGCGAAAACTGCAATTAACACTGCCGATTTTTCTCGAGTCGAAACGCTCATGGCTACTTTAATCGTCTGCGACATGCCCGTTACCGCAGAACGTGCTGCAGCGCAAATCGTCCGCTATCGCAATTTGCTATTTTTAACTGGCTTAGCAGGAGTTTGGTGCTTGCGTCGGGCGTGTCATCACTCAGCGAGTACGGAAATTACGAGTTGCGTCGCAACAGGCTGTAATTTCGCAACCGCGTTCGCGACATGTGATTGGGTTTCTCGACGTGAGGGAGGGAAGTTCACGGCACAGGAAAATCACCCACGCCCACCCCATCAAAATTTACTTTTCAACGACTTGAGGTGAAAAATTCGTGGTGCCTCGACGGTCAGTGTTGATTAACCGTTTATGCCAAAACTATCTGTTGCTGGATCTGCTGTCCATTTTGATGAAATGAGCAGTTTTAGCGAACGTAATGGAATCGATGTTTAAAAAAAATGCAAGTGTATCACTGCCGCTGCCCCACCTGAATAATGATTTTAGAAAAGAAAAGAAGTTGAAAGTTTGGAATCTTTCACAAGATCTAGCTTGTGAACGAAGGCAGCACTCGAACTTTAAACCAGTGGGTTTTCAGACCAGAAACGTCCTTGTACCTTATTTATAAACTTCAAATGTTTAAAGACTTCAGCAAATAAGTGTGCATTTTGAGTCTGCTCTGTTTCACGCGCATTTGATGCAAGCTTTAAAACATTGCATAAGTTAAAACAAGTTGGCTAACAAATCGAATTTGATGTAATAGAAAGCTTTCTTTTGTATTGTCCGTAAAGGGCTGTGCCTCAAAATGAGGCGCTTTCCTGTAGTGATTCCCTTGTTTCTTTTATAAACCGACGTGGAGGTGATATTTTACTCTTAAGATGCGTTTAATTTAATATTTACTGAGCTCTACCGCTCTGCCATGCGTAAAACTCTGTTGAAAGAGATTCCGCATCAGTAAGTACCACTCGGAACTGTACTTTTTGCTAATCCCATGACTGACGATTTTTCTATACTCTTCACCTAGCGAAGGATATTACAACTGTGGTTTGAAGCAAATGAAAGGAGTTAGATAGCAAAGCCTGCGCAGAATGTTTTGAAATAGGCGCTGCCATTCAGCAGTTTTGCATGAAGGCACGTACCACGAAAGTCTCTATGAATAACTTCAAGCGTCGCTCGCAGTTAAATGTCTTCAACAACCGACTACGAGCAAGGTAATAGTTAGACTTGGACCCCGACAATTGCTGTTGGATTTTGTACGATGTTGGTGTTGCTACTGCTGAAAAAAAATAGAAACGTTTAAACTATTAGCAAAACGGCTGACGTTTGTCAGTATCATCAGTTTGTCATTGACTTTCCAAGTCACGTATTGGAGAAATCATGTTTCCCAATCTCCTCATCCCGTAAAAGCTTTTAAGGTGGTCTGTCGTAAATTTGCAATACGTTCCTCTTGATACCATCTTTGACAACTTTGGCGGTTAAAAAGTGCAAATCATCATTTTCAAGATCTGTTGCGAGAAACGGAGGTGCTGTCACCATTTTTGAATAAAGCCGTGCAAAAGTGTTATAATTGCTTGTTGTTCGTCGCTGCTATTGGCCTTTTACGACTTTCCAACTGGCTGGTTGACCTTTCGACCTTTTCTGTTTATTGCGATACACCAGATTAACGGAAGAAAACAGCGGCAGTATATTCCCAGAAGCTCGAATATCACCGAAGGAAAATTCACGGGACCATGGATAAGTTTCTAAACCTGTTGACAGGGCTTCGGACGCATTTTTACGTTGTTGTTGATGAATCCGTAGCAAAACGACTAGCTTAAATTTTCCATCCATACTTAACGACCTGGTTGTCTTTCGTTTGCTTAGAAAGGTCAGAACGATGATATAGACTTGGTGACAATGAAAGTGTAAGAAAACAAAACCTAAACAAGGAAAAGTAAAACAACGTAACGCGCCATCAATTTTTTTCCGCAATACAGTAGATGCAAGATCTTTAGTCACCGTGACAAGAGGTCCAGTGCTTCTGAGGCTTCACCCAGATAAATAGCGGTAAATGCCCTCACTTCACTACCTCCCCTTATTGCAAAATATCTGAGGTCATCGTGACCTTCGCTTTCAACATCGCCAAGTCATGGCTGCAACCAAAATTAGCTGTTTTTCCCATAATTCCAAAATGGCGGTTGTCCGATGCAGAGGGAGAAAATGGCGTTTTACGCGTCTTTTGTGTTTGTTTCCATGGCACTAAAATAAGCGTTTAACTTGATAGTTCTGAGATTTTCATGCCACGTAACCTCACACTCAATGACTTTAGAAGATTTAAAGCGGACGAGTATATGAATGCCAGGTGCGTCTTATTCTTGACTAGTAAGCACAGGTTGAACAAATGCGCATCTGAGAATGAAGCACGCAGTGTTTGGAACCTGACTGAAGTAGCGCACCTCCCGGTCCTCATTCGCGAACTTTGCACTCATTGCCGCGTGGGTTTGCGGTGCGCCAAATTTTTAGACAAAATGTGTGATTCCAGTAAGATATAGGCTGCGCCTCCTACAAAAACCTGATGCACAAAGAAGACATCGCTTAACAGATCGTGGCCAGTTGCAAGCTGCACTGTGACCGCCGCATCATGGAATCAGCTTGTAGACATTGAATCATGTGCTAAAAATATTTTTTCCAAATTGCAAAGCAGAATACGTTTGGTTGCATATCTACTTTGAGTGTTTGCTTAGTTAAAGGCAACGGTAGGTGTCGGCCGCAAGTACAAGACTGGTCAACCTAACATCTTTTTGTCGAAACGGCAGATGATTGCTAGAAGTCTTGTTCGAAGTATTATTGCAACCAGCTAACTTTCGATTTCCCCGCGCAACTGTCTCGATCATACAGCAAACTCCCATGCGCATGCCAACATTTCTTGTACACATCCTCATCACAACCTTCAAAAACGACTATTCAACCCAAATCTTCACAGAAGGCCAAGGCCAACAAACTGTCGAGGTCGCTCGACTGGACAAACAAGGCTTGTTTCTGGGCCGCGGCAGCTCGTTTATCGGTCGTAATGACAATTTTAAAGATCAGTAATGCCGATGAACTCAAATTCCATACACTCAATTTTGAGCTGTTGTAGTTGCAGCGTACATTACGTTTTGATTGGTGTGATATGCTTGGTGCCATGCTTACAAAAGTAACGGCACGAAATCACAAAGCTTAATGTGGTGGAAATCACCCTGTCTTTGTTACATGTGTGATCAAATGCGAGAAAACGTATTTTCAAAATCGGTCAGTCATTCCATGATATATTGGTATTTCCGGAATGTACACCCCATGCACTGGCAGAGCACTGTTGTTGTGGTTTTCAGATTTTTTTCAACAAATCGTGTGATAATATTGTTGTATGTCGACCTGTGACACAGTGATGCGCTTGAGTGCGTGCGTACATTTCTGTGAAAGTTAGCTGACCTATTTTTATGATGCCGCGCAACAAATGCGCTTACCCCATCACTCAGTAACTTGATGCGGATGTGGATCCAATTAGTTTTAGGATGATCATAGGTAATGCCTTGTTTTCAGAACAGTTTTGAAACAGGTCATGACATATCCTGCTAAGAACGGGGTGCAACGTGCATTGAGCAACGCTCGATCACGGAAGTGTGCGAGCAAGACTTCTACACATTTTTCCCTGAATAATGACGCATTCGACAAACTGCTCAGAAAGTATCTCCGTCGAGCAATACTTCCTTGCCTTGGTTTTTGATTATGTTACAACACCCACCAATCGCATACCAATTAAACCTGACGATCGATATTAAACGTGGTTGGCATTAGACTGGCCGTCGCTTCCACTTGGGCCGAAAATTATAACTGTGTTGGCGATCTGAGCACTTCGTATGCGACCTTCGGTCACTTTATGCGAAAAATTGTCACGAATGTACAGTACGTGTCAAAACTTGTCGATTTCCAGAACGCGAGCTTTACGTCGATTAATTTGAGAACTGTGCTTTCGCCGATTTGGATTTTCGCGAATGTCACGCCCCAGGGATATCAGCGGTATCGTTTACAGATAAGGTTTCAACGGCGTTACAAACTTTGGCCGACCTGGCTGTTTTATCCTTGGCACTCTTTCCTGATGCGTATCCTGGCGGGTGATGAGGCAACTGACCCCTGGACGCTTTTGGCAAACTGTTGGAACACTGCAAAATGTTAATGAGTTCAACTCCTATACTTGAAAAGATCGTTACTGGGCTTATTTGCCACTATTTCAACTAAAACATTGTGGAGTTTATGCAGAAGTACTGTACGTGACCGCCTCGACTAGACACTATATCGCGGTCACCCGTGTTTTTCTACTTGCGGCATACGATTCTGGAAATATGCTAATTTACTGCAACATGCAATTATTATTAAATAAACGTTTGCAGATTTGTTTTAATCAATAGTTCGGTGGAGTTTTACGTGCAAAATGCTCTGTTGTAAATTTAACTTGCTATTACCGCAAGGTTTCACGCGAGGAACTTAGCCGTTGTCGCTTGCAAAAAATGCCCTGATGATCTGCAGTCGGATGTTTTTGTCTCTTTTATCTGTGAACCGCGCAAATGGGAGCCTTGGAGCCTTCCCAACATGGGCGTCCGCAGAAGCTTTTCCAGGGGGCAACGTCGTCGACATTTTGCTTATCATTTTCAGGTTCCTGTCGATGCAATGCAAATGAACGTTCACAAAAAGGTTTACCCTTTCTACACCACAAAAAATGCCCCATGTTACGGCAACAGTCACAAACATACGTTTCGTCGGCAGCAATAGTTAGTATATTGTGATAATGTATACAATAGGCCATCTGCAGATTTTCAAAGCATACTTCTTTTCAAAGGAAGCATTGCCATGGTCTTTAGAACAATCCGCTCGGAAATTTTGCAACCTGCCTCTGCAGGCAAGGGAGGGGACATGAGTGAACTGCAAGCTCATCTTGTGCATGACACCAGAAACGTGAACCTGGCTTTTGTGCATTGTGAGGGTCATAATGGAAAAGTAAGCCGTCATTGCAAGAATTAAATGAAATAAGCGGAATCAAGCTGCTGACTTCAGGTTTTCTAGATGTTTGTGATTCTTAGTCGCAATTTCCAGGGGCAGCACACACCCGTTTTGCCCACCCTGCGGACGCCTATGCTCCCCAACTTTTGATTTTTCGAAAAAAAAACGAACAGTGAAATCTGTGTTGCTAGTGACGCAGTGACAAAAACTGTGGTGAGGCAACGCATTGTTACAAAAAAAATATTTTGTTACAGTTAAAATGTTTGGAGATTTTTTGTGGTGACTTTCGGTAAAACTACCGGTAACTACATAGCAGTAAAGATTTGCATAAAGGATGCACATCTGTCACTTTGACTGTGACCCGATCTCTACGGAGAAGATAGGTTTTCGGTTACGGACTGGCGCTACCGCTGGTAGTACCGTAGAACTGCCGTAATGAATGCAAACAAATTACGGAAATAAGTTCTTGTCAAAACGGTCATGCCGTTCGACGTATTTTTACAGACAATCTAGAGGGTTCACCATCACGAAGACATGTTTCAAGAGCAGTCCCCGGTGGATAAATGAAGACTTCAGTGTCGTCCTGTGATTCATGGCAAGTGTTTTGAAATGAAATTACTGCCGACAATGTATTTTCGTACCAAAAATTTCCGTATTTCTTTGACATTCACTAGCCTCAACTGTGGCCCGCATATGCTGAACAAGTGAAAGGAACATTGGTGACATTCCACTGTCCGTTTAAATTGCAACTTCTAGCAGCCAGGGGTTTGTGTCTGTAGAGCTGTTTATTAAGCATTGGCTACTCTCTAAGACTGCAGTGCAGAACTTGAGGAAGTTGGTGTTAATCTTGGTGCAGATGTAATGGCTTGAATTATATTAGTGGTGCGTACTTCTGTCTAGTTTTAAAGTAAACTCGAAATTTTAAGGAGGATTTTGCTTTGTTTTGAGCAGTAAATTTCTGGCAGTGTTCGTAGAAAACCAAAACATCTTTACTAAATCCCTTTGTTTTTGTTAGTCCATGAAACAACGCAGTACATCGAATCACGAAACGCAGAGATTAAAAAATTGAAATGAAAGTTCCAGGTTGAAAACTCACCCTAGTTTGTCTATATGTGCGCAGCAACGTACTTTGAGACTTGCTTCAAATGCCATGCCCGTGCCACTGTTTAAATGTGCTACTCTCCTGTAAAGTGTATTCGGGTTATGTACGGGGTTTTGAGATACTTTTTAAAACAAATTAGTCACAATTTATATCCTGAAAATCGTTTCATTGCAACGAAGCTTGCCTTTTATGCATTTCGGTGAAATGTTTCTGACATGATGGTCTTGCACGGCAATTTCATGAAACTGTATATCTTTTGAACAGACCCACTGCAGACTTTCTTTGACACTTGAATTTGTGCAAACCGTGCTATGAATCTACAGCTTGTGGCAACACGTTCTTTCATCTTTCGTGGTCGATGCTATTGTAGTTCGCATATCTTGCATACAACTTTCTTTTACAATTTTCCTTCTGCAAACAAATCGCTCAGGACGTGCCGTCGTACCGAGACACGGGCGTTCGACCTCTCGACCAGTCATCAGCTGTCACCAGTTATGCACCTTGACCAAATTGCTGAATTCTTTTGTAGAATCGTTTTTCAATCAAACTCCACCACTGTTGTTTTGATGTTATGGTGAGTCAGCTGTAAGTTGACGATTATGGTAATTCGAATCAAGTCAAGCCATTGGAGAAAATTTTATCTTTCGAGTCCAGGAAAGTTATGAAAATAATAAAAAAACTAAAGACTTTTTGGTTTGTTCAAACCGTGACAAAACTTCATTTAGATTCATTGACTTCACTCATCAAATCTTGGGCATTTAATGCTGACGGGCTGTGCGCTGTCACTGACATTTTCGGAAACAAACACGGGTGGAAGCGTTGTGTGACGTCTAGGTGTGTTCTGTAACAGGTCGCGATGGATCACCGTGTGAATGGTGTTTTGAAAATGGCTATTTTCGTCAGTGCAGAAATGTAGTGGGATTCGCCGATACCCAGTTGCAGATTTTTCATGTGGAATTGTAAATGTAATGTAAAGCTGACTTGGTGAAGGCCACGTCATGCAGCATACGCCATTTAACAATTTTCGTTAAAATTGGCTGGTGAAAAACTTGAATGTTTCAGTGAAATAAGAACTATTTTTGCGTGCATTTAAATTTTAAACAGATCAACTGCTGGGCGCATTAGATCAGCGCGGGTGTACTGTGAGCTTGTGACACGAAATTGAACCTTCGAACAGCTTCTGTCCAGTGCTTGTACGTTTAAAATTGCATTGACGTTATTTTTTGGGTCAAAAAGGTAAAATCGTTTTTTCGATGTCAAATTTTGCTTAGATAAATGCATACCAGCACTTTTGCACTGTAGCGGGTACTTTCAAACTAATTACATGTTTACTATTCCAGCGTGGTTGTGGAAGATTGAAGATGTAAGTAAATATTATGTGCACAAAACTGGAACTTGGTGGAAATGACGCTATTATTCGTAATCACAACGTGCATTAAGTCAACAGAGGAGTGATCAAACCATGAAATCAGGGTTGCCAGATGTTACACAAAGAATATGGCAAATGTTTGCCCAGTTTATCGCAAATTTTTGCCAAAAAATTTTTGACAATGGCAGTGTTATTGGCAATATTGATTTTTCGATACTTAGTGATCTTATGCAATTCATATTTTTTCCATATTTTTTTAATTTTTATTGTTTGACAATTGAACTTAAGTTCCGTTGTAAAGCATAGCACCAGTAACTATGCTTCGGNGAAATTGGAGGGTGATCAGAATGACAATTCACAACGATTAATCTTCAGCTGTATTTTCTTTCCAAAGCTTGGGCATTCATTTGATGCATTATCCAAAATTGGATTGTTTTGTCAATACTGACAGTTGGCATTTCAAAAAATGGCAAAATTTTGGCATTAAAAACATTGCCAACAACGTTGTAATTTTTTGGCAATAATTGCTAAATTCGGCGCCATCTGGTACCCTGCGCTGAAATGTCTGGTACTTCGTTTTTGTCTCAGAATGAAAACGTTCGATCTAATAATAACGCCAGCAAAAAGCGGGGACGTCTTGCTGTTACAAAACGACGAAATCTTGTCAGTTTCCTTATCTGTTTGTAGCTGGTGCGTTCATTGGCGTCGAAAGTCGAGTATTTGTTGTTACTTGCGACTGACAGAAGAGCATTTCTGCTCTAATCGATTAATCACCCTTCGTATCGCGAGACAGAAGAAATGAGAGCTCAATTCAGGCTGGTGTTATTATGTCCCGACTCAAGGTGCTGTCAGGTCTATCGATTTGCACGTGTCGCCCTGATGTAGTGTGCGCTACAAAGAGCAGCTATGGCGCATGTGATGGTAATATGTCCCTGTTAAAAGACTTGCTTGCGCAACAGGAAAGGCGTTTCGTTCGCGAGAAACTCCAAGTTGACGACCGATGGCGCTCTTCATGCGGGTCAGTATCTTGCGAAACGATAAGGACGACAGCGTTGCAGATCCTCAGTTGTGCCCACCCGCTGAGCATAAACTGTCTTGTTCACTTGCCATTCCACCTTGGTCGGATAGCTGGAAAAAAACTCCCTGCAGATGTTTATCAGTGCGCGGTTAATCCTGCATAAACTATCGCACCATCGTTGGATGCCAGTCGCAGGGCAAGTGGCGATAAAATATGTGGCTTATCAGCCGCAGCAGTGAATAGAACTCGTGTGTTGGTGACGGTGCACGTAATTGGAAAGCCATGGGCCATCGTATGCACTTCCTTTACTGTTACATCCGTGGTGTTGTATAACTCTAAGCTCTTACCCGAAAGTGGTAGCACATATTTCACCAAGATGTTTTATTTTTAATCATCTTCTCAAGTTCCTTAGCATCTCTCAGTTAAACATTATTTTTCCATTGTATCGATGTTGCATTTTTTAAATTTTTCTTTTCAGTTGTAAAACCCAAATCAGTGATTCTCAGCATTTCATATGCAGGTTACCTTAGAAATGTAATATGGCCAAAAACCCTTTGTTATTAAATTGTGAGAACACGTGGCGAGCTAAGAAACGGAGCTGCATGTAATTGTTAGCAGACCGCTTCTGTACCATCGCTATTAAACTGAGCTATCCGATCATGCGCGGTGCACATGTACATTGCAGAACCCCGGCGCTGAAATGTGTTCGATTGAGTAGGACAGTGCCAACGTATAAGCAAGCCTACTGTAGCTTTGTCTTACACATTTAGCCTCGATTCGACAACTCTTGCTCTTATCCCCTAATTATCTCATACTTCGTAAATTGTTCTCGCCCAGCGAGGCTCAGTAAATGTTTGCGGACTTGAGACAGATCGGCAAAATGTGAGGAAGTGTAGAAGCATTCCAGCGCCTTTCAGTTTAAGGTAGTTTTCGTTCGATAGTTTTTCGTAAATAAAAAAGGGAAACACTTAGGCGACACAGAGCTGCTAGTTTTAAAATCAGTACATTTCTGAATTTATTGCGTATGTTGGTATCACCGGCATAGTGGTGCATCCTAGCGTAAGTTCTTGGTAGCAAATTTTGCCTCCTTTGGATACTTTGAAAATTAATCCCAATACCTACGTAAATAGAATATATTTTGGAAAGAATCCATGCTGTCAATAAAACTTCGTTTAAGAATAAAAAACAAACGATGAGTTCCAAGGCAATTCTACATTCATTATATCTTCTCATTTAAACGCATGAAACACAAGCGCTAATTCAACGATGGCTGATACTTCGTTTGGCATCGACTAACAACTCTCCCGGTGCTTGATGTACTGGAAGATAAAATTACCGGTGTCACTAAGCCATCTGATCACTGCATTTAAGTCAAACTGTATCAGACAGCTTCATCTACCCTAGGTGACACCCACAACACGCCCGTACCGCTTCAATTACGTTTCTCTTGTCAGAATTTTTTTACTGCAAAACTATCCTTCACAAGACACAACTGCCTGACTGGAATTTGAGTGCTAGGTCGTTTTTGCAATTGTGGGTCCGTTTGCATTGCCAACTGATGTTGTTCACAACTCAAGACATATCATGCATGGTCACATCTATTTTTTACCTTGTACATACAACATTGCTTGGCCAGCTTGGTGACAATACACTGAATGTTTTTTTTTAACTTCATCTTCCATAGCCTCTTCGGTGTGATACCTGACCTGCTTTATAGAATCGGCACCGGCCCTCTATAAACACCATTGCCACCTCCGTATGGGCAAAATTGCGGGTAGGGATATTTGCATCTGCACATCATTTAGTTTTTCTTTAAGGCCTTTCTATTGCTCTCAACGCACAAAGAGAAATCTGACTAGCAACCAAGATGCGTTGTAGCGCAGGAGAAAACCAGTTTTTGTTTGTCGTCAAACTCAGCAAATACGGCGTTGGTAGGCGCTGAAATAAACCAACAACTCTTGCTGTAGGTTTGTCCAATGACCCAACCCCGTTGTATTTGATCGCATTCATGCGTTTCAGTGGACACTATAGACCTCCACTCATAATTCTAAGAGCCTTATCCAGAAAGAGGTGAATGGATCAAATTAGCAAGTGCTTGGATGACCAATGAATTCACAGCTTTAATCAGTGAAAGGATCAATTGTACATGACCCACCAGAAAGCTCTGCTTTGGTAAAGGTTCAGCAAAACATAGGTAAAATTGCGAGCTGTTTCCCGCGATACTTTTTATCCATGAGCATTGTTTTGACTTGTACTTAATCACTACGAAATACTTTGTGACATGTGAAATGACAGCTTTCTTTAAAAGAAATAATACGGAAACATATCGACCTACAAAGATCGTCATTACGTACATTAATTAGCGGAGCCAAACATTTTCATTTGGGGACGGGGAAGGGCAATGATGTTACTAAGTAAAGTAGAAACTTCCTTGACGTGGGACAAAAATATTTGGTTCGCATGGGGTGAAAGGTAAATTTTGGGGGCACCATGCTAGCTCCGCGCCTGCGTACAGTCAGTAACAGTTTTGGATTCTGTTGTTTTTTTTCTGTGATCAATGCTAGCGCCGCGTAGCTCAACCAACATTGAAGTCAAACTAATTCTGGTCTCAGATCAGGAGTGTAACGTGGGGAGCAAAGGAGCACAATTCCCCGTGCACCGAATCACTATGGGGGCGCCAAAAAATCCCAGTAATGTCACAAGTACTTTCTTCAATACAGTGCATTTACTTCCGAAAGACCTCAAATTCGAACATGGGGCGTCAAACTTGCTTCTTGTCCCGGGCGCCATCTAACCTCGTTACGCCCCTGTCTCAGACAACGACTCCCTGAATCCGCTACTCTTAGAAACCTCAAGGGTCTTTTTTGTGGGGGCCTGTGTGACGAGGCTGGAACAAGTCTTTAACTAGCCCCCACTTATCGAGTGGAACTATTTCAGCTTTTTCATCATAGGAGCAGGATTATGGTGGATAAGATCCAAAACGGAGCCCAGTACGTTGCCTGAAGATTACATTGTATCAAAATGTTTTATGCTGCATTGGAAGCCTAAGTGCAAAGCTTAGGGCTTTCGCGTAGCAAATTTTATCTCACTAAACCATAGATTTGTAAACATTGAACACGCGACACTTGTAACCAAATGACGCTTCGCCTTTCCTGACAGAGAAAGAGGTAGCAAATGCCACTGAAGCAGTTGCTGGCGGTAATTGATTGTTGCTAAGGAAACCTGTGGCTTTACAGAATGTCCATGTATTGTCGGGGTGGTTGTTTGCCTGTAGTGGAAAGCGTTGCAGCTTTAACGCGAAATTACAATTTAATACGCTGTTTTTTAATACTACTAATACGCAAACCGAAGAGCTTATGTTCGATGCAAAAGTGGGAAAGTGTGATTTAATTAGACTCGCTTACTTCGTTATGGCTTACGTTTTGGTATTATCTATTGAAGAGTTAGCTTAAAACATAGATGAAATTCTCTGCTGCGCAATCAAATACTCTTAAGTAAGGAAGTCAATGCAAAGCACGATTAAGGAAGCCGTTTGATTTGTAAACATTTAACAACGCAACGATGTAAACGTTAATAGATGGAAAACAATGTTTCACCCCTAAATATAGCTTTCAGTAAAATGAAAACATTATTCACTAAACTTGTTCTTTTTGAGTTGACTTGAATTTTCTCTAAGTTTTCCAAGCTCCTGATGCGAGATCTTCATTGATTTGCGAGAAGAAAGCTTTTAATAGTAATTTTTATGTACGTTTGCTTTCTTGCTTGATCTCGAATGGAAGCGTATATTTTCGTCTTCCAAAAAGTGAGTTTGCATCTTAGACGAGCGATTAAATGCGAAAAGGAACGAAAAACTTAAATATTAATTCTGAGTTAAGTAATATGTTTTGAGTTGCAGTTACAACGATCTTGAAGATTTTCTGCAAAGAAATTTTTGACAATTTGTTGCCTAATTACAAATTTCATTCTTTGATGGCTATTCAGCGTGGTATAAATCTTTTCGACACGCAATGACGGCTGTAAACAAACTTAATGAGTTTGGTTTATGCACAAGAGTATTCGAACGGTCATCATCCGTCAAACGCAACTCGGCGCTGTTGATCAGTGCTCAATACCTATGATTTTCATATCAGCATGCTTGACAAAATGATCGCGCTGCTCAGTGCGATATATATTTCTACTTTAAAGAGTAGATTTAAAAAACATCCGATTAGAGTTTTGGATGTTTTTGAAACAAATCTTAAAATACATGAAATGTGACCTAGCAGAGATACCATTGAAATACTGTATTAGACTCGGGAGTATAAAGAATTTCGTGCTAAAAGAGTAAGTACATATTCCTGAGGCTGCGGCGTTCAATTACAGTTTAACCCAATACCTCCTTCAGGAATTGGCAACTACGTCCTGGTAACAAATCAGGCACGGTTGTGCGTGGAACCATGAGCGTCTTGGCGTGACATACTCCACGTTAGTTTCATCACGTCTTTGGCATGTGGAAGTTTATTGCTTACGTGGAAGCGATTGAGTTGCATACTTGGCCTTAAATCTCACGCGGTTACGAAGATGCCGCCAATTTTCTGTAGGTAAGATGCAACGGCAGGAGTGTAAGGTACAATGCCATTGAGCTGCGTGCAAAGGTCGTGAAGTACGAGTTGTTGGTCTGAAACCACAAACGTTTGAGGCATTGGTAAAATGATTCAGTCTCTTTTAAGTTGCCCTGGCCTACGATGAAATAGTTTTAAGACTCCATTTTGCGTAGAGGCAGTTCACGCATTCATTTGTATTCAAATCGCAGTACGACCAAAGTCGATGCAGCTTTTTCGCTGAAAGCGTCACCTGAGTGAAATGTTCGTCAAGAACATCACATATGTTATCACATCACGGTATGGTATGGTTTAATCATGCATTTTTGCGACTCAAATCACGAAATAACACGAATGCAGCAAGAGGAAATACAATAACATCAAAGAATACTAGTTGATTACATGGTGATGAAAAAATATATAAAATGAGAAATTTCATGTTTCGCAGCTTAGAAATCGTGTTCTAACATGTTCAATCACAAAGTACTGAAATCGCCACTACCACCAGCAACACTTTTAGCTAAAGTTTTTCATCAACATGTAGGCTTGCTTTTCCAACAATGTCGTGATTTCTCTTTTTAATGACCGTCGTGGTGACACACTTCTTGTGATGTGATGTAGTTGTGATGATAGATTGTGCGTAGTAAGGAACACCAGCATTATGTTCGTGTGTTAATGAAGATTGAGTATTACTAGGGAGTTTCTTGAGGTATGCACTTTATTACAACGCTTCAACACCCAAACTACTGGTGATTTGCGACACTGGTAAGGAAGTGGGCAGGTCAAAAGCAGCTTGGATTTTTCGTTTTTTGATGCAGAAGTGAATCGACTTTAAATCTTTCAGTCAAATGAGCAATTTAGATGCAGAACACCCACCAGTTGCCGTTCATTTGTCCTGCATGCAGCACTGCGTCAACTGCACATGTGATTGCAAAGTGTATGTATAGGTTGTTTATCTATCTTCAAACCTCACAAAATGTCAAATCGGTTGTTATGACAACGGCGATTTGAATTAAAATCAGTTATTGGAATGACCGCAAAGAAAATTTGGAATTGTCGTGACTTGCAGCAGAAAGTTCATTTGATTTTGATGATGTGCAAAAGCTATTGCTGCGAAATGCATACGTGCCTGAGCACGGAAGAAACAAAGCAAGGACGAACCAGCGCATCGAACCGCTTAAAATTGCTTTCTTCCGAGTCGTCTCTCACTGTGGAGGCGGTTTGTTGTTGACTCAAGTGTCGCGACTTGACGCTAAAAACTTAGAATCTTAACGGATCACTGACGGCGGCGGTTATGTGCGAAGTTTGGTGCATCGCTAAATCGTCTTCGTTGGTATCTCGTGACGTTCGTCTGCTTTCAAACAAACACAGTTCTAAAACCATGCGATTTTACGTTGTTTGTTTCATGGATGATGTTTGATGACGTCCCTCTACTGCTATTTCTTGCACCTCCAGGAAGTTGCGGCACATAGAAATATAATTTTTGAGCTCATATAATAGAAATACTGAGCAAGCGCTTCTAACAAGATCCCGATACACACAGTGATGATTTGAAATTGCTCAATGGCGGGAAGTTTTGAGCACAAGATATATTTCTATTCGCCCTCAATGCAGGGGTTCAGCACTCTGTTTTGACTCAGTGTCTGGACCAGCGGTTCTTAACCTTCCCAACCACGGGAACCTCTATTCCTAGAGATATTGACTTGGTGCCCCTCGTCTGTGCAACCTACAGAGGAGGTGCATGACCAACGATTATATCATTAGTCAAAATGGTTGTAGTTGTTGTTTGGGCATCTGAGGGTTAAAACAAAACACTTTGGCATTCCTTCTGGCGACCCCTTTAAGAACCACTGGTGTAGAGCGACGTTGACGGCTATAGCTTGAAAGGGAAGCAAAGTTACACAATTCAAACTTTTTTATTTACATTTTTGTAATTTGCTGAATTTAAAATGCCTTCATCTTTAATTGGAACATGTTTGCTTACCGCTATATAAATCACATAAACGCCATCGCAAATTAATTTCCAGTTTTTTATTAGGAGGTCTAAAATTTATGATAAGACAGCAAAAGCGTGTATGGGTAAAAGCGGTATTTCTGTTGGTTGTTTTTTCAGCATAGTCCTTCTTGGGGCTGAAACTTCCGTCTTCGAGCGTTTCGTCAAGTTAAATTTTTTTCATACAGAAGTGCACTTCTTTGCCTTTAAAGCGACAAATTTTCCAACACTCACGACACAAGCACCTCTCACTAGTCACCACTTGAAAAAAGCTAGCTGCCAGAGTCAACCAAAAATCTTATCGCTGGCAGGGATCTGAACTATCTTTTCTCGCGAAAAGCATGCAAATCTAAGTCTGCTCCGCATTTTTGTGTCGGCGTTGCACAAACACAGTTTCACAGTAATTGCTTCGCAGACGTGTCTCATGCATGACAAACACCAATCAAAACACGCTTGCAGGTTGACTGTCATGTGATTCAAAGTCATTTGCTGGCCTGTGCCAACTTCGACGATTCGTTACCGTTCAAACAAGGCACTAATTGGCCAAGCATTTTTGCGTTGTTGTTACAAACATATCCTGATCAGGTGGCAAATGCCAGTAAGTCCTGAAAATGAGCGCGACTGGATATGCTCTGTACAAACGACGTAACTTAACTGACAGTCTTCAAGAATCCGTGTCAGCTTAGATCCAACCAAACATTTTAGTGGTTTTGTTATTCGGGTGATAGCCAACAAGCTGCACTTGCTATGTGATTAGCTAAAGGATTTTGTCAGGAAAAGTGTATTCGCAAAATCACGCACTTCCTCATGAAGCGAGTTTTTGAAAACATTGGAAACTCGAAAAGGTAAGTTGTGTTTCATTATACTTTGAAAGACGAAAAGTCAAGCGTGGTCATCTGCACCAAAGTTTTCGGAAATCCCGGACCGCCCAAGTAATCTGATGACTTGGATAATAGATTAAATCACAAGCAAGAAAATTAAAGGCATATATTTCATTATTATTTTGAGAGAAGGTAAGAACGGCCGTCTGTACCAAAACTTCAGCAAATTCGGCTCACTAACATGTCTTGTGAATATGGATATTAGGTTAAATCCCAAGAAAAGACGAGAATTTCGCGATTCACAACAGCAGCCCACCATGGTACTGGATCAAGGTCGTTAGTTAGGCAACTGCCGTCATTTTAAATGAGCACGCGGCTGCCTCAACGAACAAAAGGACAGGTAGTGTGTCTTGGTGTTTAGGTGGCGTTTGGGTAAGTGCGGGAAGTGAAACGGAAACGATAAAAATTCGAGATAGCTTGCGGAAGTGACGTTCTGTTTCAGTGAAAGAGGTGGTTTGTGGAAGGGACGTTTCGCACATATATTTTGTGTGAAACTGTTCAAACCTGTGAAGAGTCTCAGAAGTTGTGTTAAGTTGTTTTCCTGTTGCTAGACACAGCACATCCCAAACAGTCTCTGTTATCTTTGGGTTCAATGAAAAAAAATCAGCATTGGTGTCGGGCCAACAGCGTCGCTTGTGCTAGTCAGCGGGAGAACTTTTTACGTTGAAAAATGACCATTTCTATTTACGGTTTTACTCTTAACTTCAGTTCGCAGTTTCATCTTTTGCGAGCGCAAAAGTGAGAGTGACACGTTATGCGACGAATCACCTTCGGTTTCTGCTAAAAATGATTGTAAGCGAAACTCAGACGCTCTTGCACTAAGTGAAAACAAATTTGCGAATATTTGTTCGTTGAAAGCCCGTTCGTTTTCACGCTGATGCACAACGAAAGTTTTCTTGGCGAAGCATCCGTTGTTATCAAAAGAAAAGGTGGCGCTTTCCGGCTTTCGTCTTGGGTGCCAGAAGAGCGAGTTTTTGTCATGGCTTACGCAGATTTCTGCCCAGATTTTAGGAAGAAGCAAGCCCAGATTTGCAATCACCGTTACGGCAACAACGTGATTTAATAATATTTCAAAGTAAAGGAATCTGGCGATGCGGGGAAAGTAGTGGGAGATTACGTGTAACTAAGAAGACCTTTTTTGGTTGTGCTTGAAACTTGCTACTGAGAAAGAGCGGTGCCCAAACTGTTTGCCAAAGTTGGCGTAGAATATGCCCAAATCTACAGGGTTTGGTTGGCAGTTATGTTGAAAGCCAAGATCTTGTTCGTCTGAAACAGTGGTTTTCAACCTTTTTAGTACCGCGACCCATTATAGCAAGCCGCTATAACCCAACGACCCAAATCTAAAACTCAAATAAAGCAAATGTAATGCAGGTATGTACATAAAATGTCTACTAGCAACCCCTCCAAAAATGGTTCACAACCCCTTCGGGGTCGCAACCCCAGGTTGAAAACCACTGGTCGAAAAGATTGAGGAAAGGTTAGTGTAGGCTTTTGCAGTATCTAAATCAGCTATGTGCAGCCCACGGGCCGCATGCGGCCCAGTCGAAGGTTTCGTGGGGCCCAGTTTAGGTGTTCGCTGTAGTAAAAAAGTGTCCTACATACTGACAACATGCTCTTATTTTGATAATTTTGAATTTGACGTTTTAATGCAGGTGGTCCTCAGTGCCACTTTATCATGTCTGTAACCATTGCGGTTAGGATTCGAATGCTTTCGGTACATTAGCCTAAGTCAAACTTAGTTTGCTAAGATCGAAGTAAGCCATTCAACGTGCGACCCTGGCGAAGACAGTGACATAATTTTTGGCTCAGTAAGCCATTTGGGTTGGACATAGCAACTCTTTTGGTGATAGCCGTTATCTTCTGCTGGGCGCCAAAGGCATTAGGGATATTTATCACGGTCAAATCATGTGTCTCTTCCACAAAAGAAGGAAAAGTAAACTCTATTGAACACATACAGCAGAAACTTGTACAGAGCATGTGATTAATGGCCTGGTACTCTGCGCCCATAAAAATACTCTCTAGAACAGCGTTTCTTGACCTTTTTCTACCCCAGCACCCTATTTGGTCACGCCTAAGCAGTCCAGCACCGGCTACCATTGGCTAATACCTGGTTGTTATAAGGATGAAGTGAAGACAAGTGCAGTACATTTTTGTCATATGCTTGGTTCATTCTCCAAAACAAAAACAGCAATTATGGCAGTAGCATTCACAAAAACAATAAGAAAATGAAGGAAAGCTCATGGACAAACCTTTGACCACCACATATGTGACCTTCCCCAGCACCCCTGAAATTGATTTCAGCACCCCAGGTTAAGAAACCCTGCCCTAGAAGAAGATGGTTTCAGTGCAGGAGTCGCAAGGAAGTTTTGTTTTGTTATTTACTTCACTCGTCTGGCAAACCTCTAGAGATTAACTTGAAATTTCTAAGAGGTCCGACTGGGTTGGCGACAATTCCTCTTTCATAAGTTTTGAAAGTTCACCGTTAATACCATTGAAATTATGATTAAACGTGCTGCTTTCGATTTAGATTGCGCGTAACCTGAGCCTCCAATTGTTTTGAATGCGTCATGAACTGTTCCTTACTAAGCTTGTCAGACAAAAGTCATTTGCGTGACGGAATGCCAGAAACGCATGGGGAATGTAACAGACGTCGTGGGCAGACGCAAATAGATTTTTGTTTGCTACTCATTTTGATCAGTGTCATTTACTTTAGCTTGCATACACGTTAGCTGGAATTTCAACCACGTACTTTAATTTTTTTGAAATATTATCTGACACTGAAAGCATAGGTCGTTTTTTCTTTCAGAACTATAGAACTTTGTTTCTAAAAATAGCAGAAAGAATGTGAATAAATTTCGAAAAACCCGTAAGGGATCTTCAAATCGCGACTAAATTGATGTCGCCCAAATGAAACGGATGCAAGCACTTAAAGTTAAACATGCTCGATAGTAACTATCACCACATTTACCACCGCAGAACAGCCGTCTCGCATCGTCACAAGCTTTTAAATTGCAATGATAGATCTTCAAGTCACTGGCTTACCGTTGGTATGAAGTTCTATCCCATAAGTGGTCAACTGTGTTGATAGAAAAGCTGCCAGGCCTTGTGGTCATTGGTGGTCTTTTTTACATTACAGGCTGAAAGATCTGCGAACTATACCAATCGAAACACAGTTTGCTGGGTACACGATTGCCATTGTGAGGAATTCATTTCCGTCTTACCTCGTTTGCGCGAGTGCTCCAACTGTCGTCACTCACTAATTGTTCACGGTAGGTCAGCGGACTTTATCTGCGAAAGCACCCAGTCTTGTTTCTTTGACGTTTTGGAAAGTATCTGCAAACCGGAATCTTATTTTCAAAACGATGTAGTAACAAGCGTTCTTGCAGAGAACAAGCTGCTTGTTACCGGTGGAATTAACAGGAGCGACATGAAATGTTCTGTCTGATTATGAGAAGTGTTGCTTGGGAATGTTTCCGGTCTGTGACCTAAGAATTTAGATAATATTTCCGTAAATGCTACTTGTAGGAATTACGAATAACAGTGTGTGCCATGATCAGCTAGTACTGTGAACGATATATTTAGTTCGTGTTACTGTTCCTCTCTCAATTTCATGTGCAAGTTTGGTTTAATGTGCGCAACGAAAGCTTCCAAAGGTTTATTTCAAAATAACTGGTGTTGCTTTCTGACTGTTAAAAAATGCACTCCTCATGTTTGTCGATACAGTCACCGCATTTTTTGGTTAGTCGCTAGGCAGCTGAATATTTTTTTCTTGCTACCCTTATGGAAAACACACCCTTCTTAAGCCTTCGTACTTTGCAAGAAATCATTGAGAGGTAAAACCACTGTGTGCCATAAGGAGTGGGAAATAAGAATTAGAATTAATGGGGTTATTTTCTCGAAATTTTCAACGATGATACGAATAAATTAATTTCAGTGAGGGAGAATCAGTCAAATGTTGATCATGCATGTATTATATTGTAAATCCGTTAAAATTGAAAATTTACCACAATTTTTTTAGGATTTGGTTGTGGGGGAATGTACTTTATTTGTCGAGTCAAAAAACTTAAAACAAACCGCTTTTATGAAATTTTTGCAGTCAGCTTCGGATATAAGTCAGATTGAATGAACTAATATCCAGTTATGTCGATACCGAATTTTAGGATTCTTTTATTATAAAGCTTTGTAAGAAAATGTGTAACGTTTAAATTGATTGCCACAAATTTTCTAGTTTTTTTCAGTTCTTCACAAACTTAAGAATTTTCATTTCTGCATCAGTCACTTGGATTGTTTCTAATGTCTTCATAAGTATCGCTGTAAGGAACAGTCTGGAGGAAGTATCACGTTGCGACTGACTGTTTTGCTTGTATACTCAAAAACAGTTACAGATTGCGTACTGCCGCGTTTCTTTTTGAAATGCTATTTGTTTCTGTTACTAAAAGTAAAAGAGTTCACTGTTTTCATAAACAACAAAAACGTGTGGGACATTCCATTACTGGCTTGCATATTAATGTGCAAACAGCACTGTATCAATCATCTCGGATGAGAATGAGCTTCACGAATAAACAGACTCTAACAATAGTTCCTGGTTTTCTCGCAAGCCTGTTTTTTTAGCGCATTTTTCATAAACGTCAATTACTGATAAGTATTGTGATTTTCTTGCAGCCTCTGACAAACTTTTAAATATCCGCCGGGCAGCCACGCCATCACCTGCGACTCCGGAAGACGTGCGTCACGTGACAAGGATCGTGTTGTTAGACATCGAAGCCGTTCCTGTAAGGTAGTCGAAGTTGTTTTACATCAGATTGGTAATAACTGTCTAAACTGCACCACATACACTCCTTTACACTGGTAAAAAATGGTGAGTTTGGATTTGAGTTGCTATAGCTGGACTGTGCCGACTGTAAGAGCATTGTGCAAATTTCACTGCTGCAAAATCGTTGTTATGGTGCCGTGCGTTTATTTGATTTTCGAAGTCAATTTGGCCAAGCGGAAAGTATTCAAAAACGAAACGGGACTAACATCTTTGCATTTAAACAAGTTTAAGAAAGCCAAATGTGGATCATTACGGTCGTAACTCTTTACACACAGCTATTCATCGAATCTGTCTAAATTGCAGCCTTGTGGCCCTTGAAACCTTTGACTTGTCGATTAGTTCACGTTGAGTCACAGTTCGGGTGCTACGTCTACGTAAGCGAACATCATGAAATCGTTGTGGTTCCCCTTCGACACCCAACGTATGCGTAACGATAAAAGTCCCGATGAAAACGTGAAAACAGACAATATAGAATTTTCCCGGTCCCTGCGTTTTCAACGACTAGTTCTCTGCGCGGTCACGGCGACGTCGGAGCCGTTGCTTACGTTGCTTGGTTGTAAACAAGATGTAGTAGATCGTGTCCTGTAACAGTGTTACTTTGTGTAATTACTAATGTGCAAAGTTTTTAGTATGGATTTCTGCGTAAGTCAGTTTTGGTGCAATGAAAAGAAACTAAAGTTATTGCCCACGCGTGTGGTCTCAGGAAAATGACTGTAGTCCTTCAGAAGCGAGTGTTTAGAACATGCTGCCAACAGAGCGCCTGGAAATGCTCAACGCATGAGTGTAAAGCTGAAGTTCGGTTTAGTCCAGTCGTGTTTGTTAACCCCAACAGAAACAAATTGGAAGATGTTGCGTACAACGTTGTACCTGGCCATGCATCACGGTCTCTATTAGTTTTTTTGTTGACTTTGAATAAGCGTTTTCAAAAAAATACATGAAAAAGTTGGTTGTTGCTGATATATCACGTACACATGCAAACCAACACCGCTTGAAACTTCGCAATATGTTTGTTAAACGCGCAATTACACCGAATGGAAAAAGTAATGCATTTCATGGGTTGACAGATTGAGAATCCTGCTAGATCGGTTGTTGCTTCCTCTGCCCGTGACTGGCGTGACTGAACTTCTGTCGAGTTTGGACTGGACTTACTCGCAGTACCAGCGAGGCTATAAAGTCACGGTGAGTTTGTTTCGAGTGCGTTTAACCAATAGAAGTGTTAGGAGCCTAAGGTGTCATTAAACTTACGTTTTGTCGTTTCTGTTTATGCCTGGGAGCTTCTTGCTGATTAATCGGAGTCGTGGTAACCAGTTGCATTTGTTAGGAAATTGCTGTACAACAGGTCGCGCCAATTTTCAAGCTGTAGCCAAAGTTTTCGCAATCACGCCGACCTCGTGACGTTGCCTTCACGTCTAACCTTTCTATTTTTTAGGTTGAAAGTGACTGCCCAGGAAAGCTTCTATCGTTGGTAGAAGAGAAATTAATCTTGCTCTTATTTCTTCACTTCTCTGAAACCTCTGACGTAGCGCGAAATATAATGCTCGCCGACTATCAGGTGAGTTGGTAATAACGGCTTGTTGTACACACCTTGATGATGAACGCGACAGGAAAGCAACTTACATTAAAATGAGATCAACCCCAAATTTTTAGTGTGATCATTTATTTGAACCGTGCCTGCGCAATTAATTTATACGGTGCAATTTGCGCGTGAGATTTGGCGAGAATCATCGATTTAATTTAAACGCCGGTCTACCTACATAATCGTTTTTCGAAGATATTTGAAGCGGTCTGAGGGCAAAGTACGTTTGTCGCGAATGAATTGCTGAAACTGTGGGGCGCAATTGCTGTTTTCGAACTTCCGTCCGCTGAGATGGTGTATTCGTCTATTGGAAACTGTTTGGGTGTGGCGAGTGAAGTTTGAAATCTATCTCTGACCATGGCAACTACGACGTCTCCGTGTCTTGTTGTTGCAGTGCGTTTTTGACAATAGCTCCGACACTATCTTTTGTTTGACTTGCGCGTCGGTGTTTGAATGCAAAGCTTGTTTAAATCACTGCGCAAAGCTGTCATAATCCTTGCTTCAAAAGGTCGTCTATTGGCGAGCGGGCAACAGCGCTGCTGCAGACAGTCTTGTTTGTGCGTGGTCACCTCGTGTGCTAATTTGTTCCACTTACACTTTGTGAAGTCTTGCGTGTGTGATTTCTGCTTCATCTCTGTGTTTATTTGAATTCGTTGCTAATGAGTGACGTCAACGTGGCCGGAAAACGAAATCGTCGCGCTTCCTTTGTATTTGCTTTGATTTTCAGACGTACTGACGTGATTTTTTCAGGATCAATGCATGCTTTCTCTGCCATCGTCTTTCTCTTGTCAAGCTTTGTCAAGCGATCCAGCTGCAGATCAAGTTTTTCACCTTACTTCAAACGGTCGCTGCGCCAGAGATATGAAGACTGGGTTTTTCCTCCCCTGCTTTCCGGCGGTGAACGGAGAAAGGCTTCACTCAACTTTGACCAATTTTCAAGCGAAAACGCAGTGCGCGGGATTGGACGCCCGCACGGTCGGAGACCCAAGACTACTCACCCAAAGGGAAGACAAGCGTAATTCACAATTGTCGCAGGTTGCGCGCAGTGCTTCTCACACTGACAGTAGTTTTGATAACGAATCAACGCCTCGTAATGACCTTCACCCGACACCGGGCGTTGGTGTTCTCGAAGGTAAGACCGCACATGACTTACTGCACACTGCCCGCTTTTGCCTGGATCGAGAAGAGCAGGATCATGACGATGAGGAACGGGGTGAACAGTGTGCAGCGTGTGTGGCGCCTGATACCAAGCAAGCATTTCCGTCCAATACCGCTAAGAGCAAAACAGATGGTTCTTGCCTACATGAAGATGGGAAATTTTCTCGTAACGGAGCCCTAGATGAATCTTGGCACGCACGTTCAAACGTCGATTTTAAGGTCGAAAGTTTTCAGGCTATGCTCGAATTGTTTCAGACTCATTATAAAACCATCGCTCTGCCTTGGTTACTTTCCCACTGGTCCAAAACGAAGTCAGACGATTTGCATTCTTGCAACAAAGAAGAGAGTCACCAAAAAACTACCACTAATTTTAAAAATATTGGCAATCTCAATAGTAGTGAAAGCGAAACTGAAAAGCTTGACGTGAATTGTGAAATGGCTGAAAAAACCGCCGACGACATTTTTTTGCCTAAATCTCTGTTGCCGGATCCTTCTGAAATGCCACCAGCACCAGATCACATGCCACACTTCTCTGAGGAAGAGATCAAGGAGGATACTATGTGCCTTCCGCTTGACACAAGCTTTTCATCGCAACATATACGATGTTCTTCTGTGCCCAGCGGTGAATCTAAACGTCTTGTTTCGGCAGGCGACCTCGAAGGCTCTTATTCAGACCCCGAAAGGCATTATTCGAAAACAGACTTTTGTTTAAGGAAACGAATGAAGGATAGACACTTCGATTCAAACGCGCATCTCAATAACTTTTCGCATGACGAAGCAGGTTTTTCACGGCCCAATTCCGCTTTTGGTAGTGACAACAATAATAACCCACCAACATCTCGTAGTGATAAGCCATCAACAGCTGTATCAGCAAGCTTAGCGACCGCCAGGGATGACGCACGCCAAGCGATGCAATCGCGCTTGACAGAAACCCCTCGCGCTGATCGCAAGCGCCCGAGCATGGAATCAACCAGCAGCACTGATCCAAAAGATTTCTGTCTTCCCGGGGGTGAAATACACGGAGGTGTGTGGATACCTACAAGATCCAGAAACTGTCACCTATGTGGAAAAGAGTTCAAAAATGTCTACAGGTACCGGTAACATAAGTCTGCTACGCTAGACTGACTAGTGAAATCCGTTGTCTTCGACTGCAGCAAATAAAGGGATCAAACGCTGTGAAAAACCAGTAACACGCAGTGCAGGGTAATACACGCTTCATGTCACCCTAATCTTGCATAAATGCCAATACGACAAGTTCAGACCTTTGGTTAGTCTAAAAAATGAAGATGTTTTGTAAGGATGTGTTGGGAATGCATGGTGGCGTGTCGGATGCAGACATATGCGGTTGTTATGGATATCTAATATTCGGGGTGTAACCGGCAAATTGGATTCTTTATTTTTTCTGTTAGAAAATTGTTTTGGCAACGTGAACAAATTTAAAAATATCACGAAAAAGTAACGCAACTCAAACGTTTCTTGATATCGTCCTTGGCTTAGATAAATGTATGGTAGCTATTGCTGGCTTGAATTTACTGGTCAATACCGCCATAAGCTAAATATTTTAAGAAAAGCAGCTGAGCCAGTGTTTGGAACACGCTCCAGTGCATCATCCGAAACATAAAATTTTGAAAAGTGCGACGATTTGACGATACTTGACATAAAGCTTCACATGCTAGTTGCAGCAAGTGTCATTCTCAACACTTGCTTATCTCTCCCTGCAGCGTCAAGCTTCATATCAAGAACGTACACTTAAAAGAAATGTGGGAGTGCTCAGTGGCTGGATGCAACGCTACGTTTCCTTCTAAAAGAAGCAGAGACCGACACAGCGCTAACGCCAACTTGCACAGGTGCTTCCTTCACTCCAGACAATTTCACTTATTGTGGTATGTCTAAAAGTCCTGCGGAGTCCAAAGCGAAGTTTTAGTGAAGTGGCCAGAAATAACCCCCGCCAACTTTTTTTGAAATCTATGCACTGAACGTTTTTTGCGCAGCTTATCTTGGAGACAGACATCCTACAAAACATTTCTTTCTGCCAGGATTTTATGAAGTGTCACCGACACAACAATGGTTGTTTGTCTTCAAATATTACTGTGTTTGGTGCAAAGATTCTTTGGATTCGGGATTTTTAAGCTGCGAGAAACGACGCGTAGGGTTGATAGACTTACAGTAATCAAAGTTGACCAATGATGAGGTATAATGTTCACAGGTTCTAAACTGTGTTTGTTACGATGGCAAACACATCAAGTTTGTTGATAGAAAACGTCACATACGTTCAATTGATCAAAATGACGTGGAAAGTTTCTTTGTCCATTTTTTTCTTGTCCGCCGAAAACCGTTACTAAGGCGAGTCCATTCCCGGCCTCAGCAGTTTTCGTTGGCCGTCGAAACCGGCCACGGTTGAACGATTCAACGCCCAATGTTGGCGTTGTTTAAGTAGCTGATGCAGTCGTGCTGTCTCGCCGAGGGCACAAAGGCAAATCTTTAGAAGAACGGGCCAACGGTCTCTGATCTGTCGAGACCAAACCGGCGACGACCATATGCTTGGCGAAATGGAGCTGTTGGCTCGTGAAGTTTGTGATTATCGTAAACATTGTCGGGACTCCGAATGCCTTTGATCGGTTGAAACAGAAATTCTGTGTCGAGATCAATTTTCATTTTTATGCAGGCTCACCTGTAAGCATCGCCGCCTTGACCGTGGCGAAGCGTAATTCCACACTTAGTTAATATTTTAGTGCCGTTATCTGTGTCACCGATGTGGAAACGCTTCGAAAACGAAGGAACCGACGGGTAGACCTGGCAAACAAAACTGCTGGCGGTTGTCTTTGGATAATTGATGGCTTAACCCGTGCTTAATTGAGCAAAACGATGAAAATTGCACCCGACAAATGAAATGTCTTTCCAAATGAAATTCTTGTTTTGGTACAGAATGTGTTGACGTGAAAGGTCCCTCTAGGGGTGAACTATACGGAGGTACCTAGATTGTTGCTGTCGTTGGTTGTTAGTCCCGAATAAACGTTACAATCAACAATACTTGGGCTATGTTTGGGCTAACAACCTTGCCATCAAAAATACAATTCACGAAAGGGTTTGATCGGCATGGTGTTATAGGACGTTTCACCATTACATAAAGATACAATTCTGCCATTTTTTGCTAACATCACCCAAGTAAAACGCAGCGTGTAAGCATGGATTAGACGGTTTGTTTCTGTTGCTCAAGTTGCTAAACTGAGCAATATTAATCAGTAAGCTGCTCTATTCAAAAGTTTTAAACAGTTATGCGTGTTGTTGTTTGCAGCAAACTACGACTTCGCGGTCTCTACAGCGATTCAAGGATCAGCTCGCAAACGACAGGAATGACGGAAAAGCTAAAAGAGCAACTTCTGCCCAATTTTCACGGTCCCTTTCATACATCCCAACCTGTGCGCGCTCCCCGAGCTGCTGATGGTAGTAGATCACCTGTCACAACAGACAGTCGCTGTTCGTCGGCGTCCCAGTTCCAAGATAAAAGCACCGTTAGTCCTGAAAATGCGGGAAACAACGACAGCATGTCTAGGTCTTCACGAGACCAGTTTTACGCCATTTATCAGAAGGTCTTTGAAGAAGCAATGAAAGCCTACACTGGAAAAGCTGACCCATCCTTGTTGCGGTTTGGAAGTGGTGGGGTTGCGTCAGCTCTACATGGAAATGCAACCTTTTCAAAGTTCCCCTACTTTAAAAACTCGGCCATGAATTCCTTTATCAGTGACGCTAGCAAGCCATCTCTTGTTAATCCACTGCAGCCGATGTATCACAGCACTCCAACGCATTTTCCAATTTATGACTCATATTTACCGCCAGAACCGTTTAGAACTGGCCGAAAATTTTCGGTCGACGATTCAAGACTCGCACATTCAAAACCGCTCGAAAGCAATGTCAGCAAAAAGCGATCCGCAAGCACTGTTGTTCCTCCGTCGGATATGAAACACAATGTGAAGACAACGGCCTCTGATGCAGCGTTTACACGTGATTTAGAACATCCTCTAACAAGCGATTTTGGGAAAAAACTCAAAATGTACAAAACAAATAAATCCAGCAGTCACGAAGTCATGCATAAAGAGGTGACAACTGCTCTTCTCCAAGAAAATCCGGCTAGTAAAAGCTCTTCAGGTCAGCCAGAAAAGTCGGAGAAGCAGAACTACGTCAGTGAGGATGTCCACCTCCGTTCCGCCAAATCTACCTCAGAGTCACCGACAATGGCCAGCGATAAGTCGTTTAACCTTAACGGTGCTTTTAGCATACCGCGAAAGGGCCGTGCTTTGAACGATAGCTCAGAATGTCATTGGGAGCGAACACCGAAGCGCAATCGGGAAGAGGAACCTGCTGACGTGATGGCGAAAAATTCAACTGACTGGTACCCCTCCGATCCCAAGCGAAGGAAGTCAGAACCAATGCAGTTTTTTGACAAAGCATCTTTTGATAAGAGCAGAGCAGATGAAAATGCTGCGTGGAGGCGTCGCTACTCGGTGCATTCGGGATTTCAAAGCGATCGATCGAAGCTAAGTCAGTGCGGTCTCGACGTTAACAACCTGCTTTCGTCAACGTTTGCGGCTTCCGCGAAGCTTTACCCTGGTAACACATTTAACAATTTCAACAGCTTATCGCCGACTTGGGGACACCCTTACCTTGCTCAAGTGCCTTCAGTGCTCGGTCCTGCCGGGATCGGAACTCCGGCCTCCCAACGACCTGCACCTAATCCCAATTTTTTCAACCGGGGTTGGATGAATACTGCGCTTCTGGCCGCAGCTTTCGCAGCTAATAACGGTGCTAGACATCCAATGCAGGTAGATAATCCTCGGTTCGACAGTTCCACCGCTGGTGTAAGCCACTTGAGCAGTAACGACCTTGACCGTGGAATGGTGCCAGGCATGGTTTCACCCTTCAGCGGGGTGACAGAAATGGACGATCCAACGCTGAGCATGGAAGGCAACACGTGGAAAACTGGCCCGGTGCAGTGCAACATATGCAAGCGCATGTACAGCAACAAGGGCACTTTGCGTGTTCATTTCAAATCCGTGCATCTACGCGAGATGCACCAGTGCACGGTGCCCGGATGTGATATGATGTTCACATCAGTTCGGAGTCGAAACCGGCACAGTCAGAATCCTAACCTTCACCGCAGTTTAACCTACCATCCCTGACTGCGCACTGAGTTGTTTCTTTGAAGTTTGTCATCGTGCTATAATAGCGTTTAGATATTTTTCATCGCATGGGCAATTTTATTGTCATTTCGTTCAAAAGAAGTGTTATTGTCACATGCCATGGCGTTGCTATGTTGGTGCAGTTCTAGTTTTTCGAATCACAGTATCCTGGAATGTTCACATCCTGAGAAGATTGCTATTTTCTGTGCTTGTAAAAAGTTCTTTGCTATTGTTCCTTCATTTTATGCTTATGGTTACATTATTCATGCATGTCAAGCTTAAACCGCAATCCAGTTTTTATTTTTTTGTTGATGCGCTGGTGCCTTTATTCTGCAACACCTTAGTATTTTCGTCAGTACAGGTTGTGCTTCATGACAATTTCCTTTTTCCGAATACTTTTGCAGCATCTGGTCAGGATATGAACTAATTTGTGCCAATAAGGAATTCTTCGTAGGATTGTTGCCAACTAAGTCCACTTAGTATCACAAAAACCTTCTTCTGCGTTAAATTCATTTAGGCAATGTATTGGCCGGTTTCTGTTCGAAATTGTCTGTTAGCAAGCTTGGCGTTTGGACCTTTGTGAAGCGTAATCGATACTGCGTTTTATAGTTTTTCGCCAACGAAATCCATTGCTGATTCGTCATAGTGGGGGTCTCCAAGCATTGAAATTCTGCCCCAGAACCTATTTGGCTGTGACGCAGTGTGAGCCTGGTTCCGTAAATGCTTCAGCTACACTACCAGTTTTCCGTACTTCAAGCTACTGCAGTTGTATGTTTTATGTGCGAAAATGCTTACAGTGCTACTTTTAGACTTTTCTCTCATGTACAGAATCACACATCAAGTCGTTGACTTACGTTACTCTCTGTCATGTTCCGACTGTCACCGAGACGCCCGCAACGCATGGCGCTGAACTTCAACGTATGCAGACTGGTGCTCGCTATTTCTTTTGCTTACATCACATATACTGTACTCGCGATTTCGATGCTATTGCAACATTTATAATGTTGAAAACAGGTACTTCGCACGCAAAAGCTGTTTTGGCTTTCAACCGTGCTATACTTAATGTTTGACTTGTTGTAACCTAATATCAGTATTTTGGGTCACTTTTTAATTAACCACATGCCTGCGATCGTTGAAAGTTTTAATAGTTGCTGCGTTTGTTTCTTGCTGCTTCTGTGTGTTGCGGCTTGTCTGCACTGCAAATGTTACGAATACGCCCAAGCGCATTGGCTATATATTGTTTTGCGGTGCATTGCTAAATTGACAAGGAAGTGTGTCGCACCGATACGCATCTTGTTCTCCACAATAGTAACACAGTTGTTCGTGTCACTGTGCCAAAATGCATGCAGTTAGTTCTACTGGCATGCCGAACAAGTTCCTATGTTTTGAAACAATTGAGTTCGAAAAACATTTCACAACGCCAGACAGACATGTCGCTATAGGGTGAGGTAGCGTAAGTGTCATTCTTTTCGTCCCATCTCCGACCTGTCCAAACAGAATCTTGCGGAAAAATTTACAATATTGTGCCTCGTAGTTTTACCACAGAGATAAATGCTGTATCAATAATGCTGAAAAGAGAAAACAGTTCGTGCTCTTTTAAGCATGTCATGTTCATAGCCCAAGCTCGAGTACCTGTGCATTCTTAAAAGTTTTTATGAGGCTGAAAGTATTCCACTCGGTCCAGTAACACATCCTTGCAGCTTAAAACTAATGGCGTCTTTCCTGCGCGCTTCTCACGTCCCAAGTTGCATCACTGTTCCAGATAAGACGCTGCGATCGCGCTGCTGCTTTATACACACGCTGCTTTGCAAAATTCACCGTGAACTGGTGAATATATGCTGCCTGTTCAAGTTATGTGACGTTATTGACATAGAATGAGTTTAATCCGCACTACCGATGCTAACCATGATATTTCTAGAAAAAATTAAGTTTGTTGCTGTGACAGCGACAATTTTTGAGTTCGACGCAACATCTTGTGGTACCGTCTGTTGCCAAGAAGCTTGCTGAATTCCAAAACCTGGTGCCAAACTTTTTGTATGCGTTCTCGTGCCAACGTGTCTTGCTAATATGGAATGCCATTCTGCTGAAGATGTATATGCTGCTAAGTAAACCAGTGACTAGACTGGTGTCTTTGCTGGTCGTGAAAAATGAGAACTGAGATGTAGAGGCAGTTGTTACGCTGGTCATTATGTGGTGAGTATTGAGTTTAGAATGTTCCGCTAAAATATCTCTGGATCGAACCAGGCTCTTGACTTGGTTTAGAATAGTTAGTGAAAAAGTGCAAATGAGGAAAAGTTGCAGTTTTTTTTCATCCAGAGCAAAACCTTTGTTGACTTTCTGAACACTTCAGTTGCGTGCATTATTAATATTCATAGACGTACACGGTGGGGGCGTCTTCCCTAGCGTTGTGAAAATCGTCTAAAACAGGCGAATTAGGACGGTGTTTTTTAATCTTCATAGCAACAATTTTGAGGGCAACCGGAAAATTGAAAGTGGTGATAGTTGCAGAAAGAAATATGTAAATTAAGAATGACAACGAAACGTAAAAAGTGAAATGCTGGCGTTTCTTATGTTACCTCTTTGTTCTTCGCGTCGGGATAGGCGAGTGGCAGCTTTTCAAGGCAATCGGGTATGTTCACATTGGACGTAAAGCGGTTGTGAAGAAATACACAGTAATGCGCTACAATCATCCAATTTTACATGTACGTTAAGACCACATCAAGAGATACTCATTTTCTGCATATACTGTACATGCGCGCTGTGCCGGATTAAAGTAGTGCGGAACGCTAAGTTAAAACGTATGTACGTATCTTTTTACCAAGAAGGAGCACGTTACTATACAGCCAGTGGCGATTCTAAGGAGGGCCTGGGTGGGTCATGGCCCCACCAGATTTTTGCTTGGCCCCCCCAGTTTTTTCTTAGTTTCCCGTTTAAGTTTGGTAGACATACACAATAGATAACCTTCGGGCAGCAATATTTTAAACGATAATTTAGAAAAAACTCTAGCCTGCATTCAATATTTCCCAAATGCATGATAAGATGTGTTTTTGTTTTTGACGGTCGGGTAAATAAAATTGATTATGACGACACACACCAATGGTTTCTCGGATCCTGCGTGAAATTTAGTCAGACCGCGGTCGTGGTGTTGAAAAAATCATTTCGAAACTAAGAAGCAGTCGCAGAAGTGGGAAGATTGATCTTTCGTGCATTTCAGTATGAAATGGAACTG
>JGI24158J21664_10000050_pt1 | contig 60818 bp, 35 predicted proteins | sample Ectturendosymbi3_FD_21664 | JGI IMG/M metagenome (IMG submission 21664) | reverse complement strand
CCGCTGTTTTTTTTGGTCCAAAGCTATATCCGCCCAATAAGCCGACCCCAGAAAATTAGGTCGCAAAAGTAGGTCCAGAAAATCGGCTTATTAGCCGGAAAATACGGTAATCACCATTACAATCGTGATTGCATTTGCCTTGAAACATCTTCAGAACGAAAGCAAACCCTGTTTGTATGGTTTGATGTATAAGTATATTTTCAGACAACATACGATATGAATAAATGCAGTAAACGAAATTACCAATCTGTAAGGATCAAGCACCAGAAAAATCGCATTGATTGTTTGATGAGATGTTCGTGCTGTCAACAAACCAGTGGCGTAACTAGAGGTTTGAGCTAGAGGAGAAACTTAGCTGAAAGATGCACACAGGCCTCTGTAGGTGACTTACTAGTGAACACCCCGAAAATAACTTGATAAATAATGGTGAATCCCGATGTGGATGCAGTGGCTTAGCCAGCCCAGAAATTTTTGGGGGGACAAAATATTTGATTTTAGGCGAATAACACTATTTTGTTTGGAAAAACGCCTCTCAAAGCACAAAATGACTATGTTTTCTAAAAATTTGGGTGGGGGCATGGCCCCTTTGGCCCCCCCAAGGCTACGCCTATGTGTGGATGGCTATACCAGAACCCCAAACCAACGGAAAATACTCCGAAAAAAGCAAAAAGAGACAACTTATTGAAAACCAATTAAAAGAATGATAAAACCGAAATTTAAGCTAAGTGGGTGCCTGGTTTTTACATTTAGCTGGCCAGGGGAGTCAAATCTCCCCTCTTACTCCACTGCAACAAATACATTAAAATAATAATTAAAAAAAAATGATCAATTTTAAAAATCCTTGTTACAGTTGATAAACAACAACACTTCAAAAATTTTATGAATCAAACGACATCAATCAGGCCTGAACCTTCGTCCGGCAACTTTGAAAATTCGTTTGTTAATAATTTCAAAATTGCTGACTATTTCTCCTAATTGCGGTTTGCGATTGTCTGCAAAAAAAAGTCAGCATAGCATTGTGCAGCTTTTAATTGGAAATGAAATGGACAGTGACGCCAATATAGCTGTTCATCTGTCACTTAGACCAAAAGTCAATGGTCAACAAAACCTTACTGGTTTCGCTGAGTTTTTTTACCAGTGTCTGGTGGATCACGGTTAACATGCTAGTTATCAGTATTGTGGAAATGTGCTTTCGAGTTGGATTAAATAAAAGTACCTTATTCCTCGGAAAAAAAGTTTATTTACTGTATATAAATTACTGTACTAATTATATACATAGCCTACTCCAGCACATACATTCATAAGTTCACTCTGAATATATATAAATAAAACCAACACCTCTCTTCGTAATGTCCCATTATTCTGTTGCCCAACGCACAGTGATGTAGGTTGAAGATTTCCAAACTTAATCGCGAAAGTAATCGTCGATTACGATTAAATTGTCAATGTAATCGATTGCGATTACGATTACATTTCATTTTTGGTCAATTCAATCGATTACGCTTACGATTACTCAAAAAATTGCAATCGCTTACGATTTACGATTACGATTACCCCATGTCTGATTGCAAGAATTAAATCAATTTAATCGGAATCGAGATGCCAACTTCAGATTTTTTATGATTTTTTGGTTCTTAGTCCAATTGTCGGGGGGAAAATGCCCGATTCGCCCCTTCTGCGGAGGCCCATGAAAGTAGCCCACCGTATCTTTGAAAAGAAAAATGTTCTTGAAAAAATTTCAAGTGATCTGGCAACCCTAGTTGGGCGGTTGAGTGACTCAATCACCGGGCTGCTCGCTGTCATCCCTTCATAATTGGAATTAGTTGGTTTCTGGCTCTGATGATAGCAGCTTCACGGTTTAGCGTGTGTTTGTTACTACCCTGCGCACTTTCTCTGATCTTGCTTTAGTCTTTGTCATCATTGCACCTATAAGCTTTTAATTGCAAGTTGCTGGACTGAAGATGCGCCGTTGGCGCGAATCGATATCCTAGCAAAACAATTCGCGATCAGATTCGGTTGTGGCATCTTTGTGGTGTCCTGATGCAGAAATGTGGATATGTGCAGTGAGAATCATCGCAAAATTATGAAAATATTGCGTGGCGCAGGGCGTTTCTACCCCCTGGAAAATTTTCACCCCCTGGAAAATGTGTTGGACATAGTTTACAGCTATTGTGTTTCCAATCGTGCTTTTGGGCCCACCTCGGAAAATTCTTCGCTCCGGCGGTGGCCCAAGCTGGTTACGGGTGGCAACGGCAGGCTGATTCCTCGAAGGCTTAACAGCCAAACCTGGAAGTTTTCATTCGTGAAATTGCTCAGAAATTTGGTAACTAGAAACAGTTTTCAAAAAATGCAATGCTTGACTGTTATTTGCAGACGTTGATGATTAAACTGCAGTGGGTTGTTCTTAATGAAAAAAATTCAATACTAATCAAAANAATTTTATGATTAAACTCTTTCAAACTTACACACGTAACGCTCCCCTAAAATANTGTGGATGGATAAAAACTACTTGACGATAAAATCTTTGAAAGGTGTACGAAATTTTAGAGCATAACCCCGACTAACTTCTGTGGTCTGCACAGCCTCATGGTGTATCCCTTTTCTTGATGCCTTACATGAACTCCGCGTTTATTGTAGTTTAATCGGATCTTTCGGCCTCATTTTTGCGTGGAATAGGTCCAGCATTTCTCACAACTGCATGGCCGAACCCCATGGCGCTAGGTGACGCACACTCACCGACACAATTACCTGCGTCGCAGTGCTGGCTTGTGACTGTGTGCGAATACCACAAGGCAAACGCACCTATGCTAAATTTATTAGCAGTGCCAGATCAACAACAGTAGCAAATGTAGCAATTGCTACGAGCCCCGCGCTTTTGGGGACCCCGCGGTCATTTGCGTGAAATTTGATCTTAATTATATGCAAGGATGGATATTAGAATTCAGGTGCCCGAGGCAAACTCTCAGAAAGTGGGCCCTGTATGTTACACATGCCATACAGAAACTTCATTCGCTGAAAGCAAGTTAAATTTTTTATTTTGTCCGATATATCCACATTCCTGATATATCGCGACTGGCTGTCTTTTTTACATTGCTGTGTATTACTTGTTTACCAACAATGGAGCTTCTACTCCACAAACATATATGAATTTATGGAGCTCAGTTGTGAAAAGCTACAAAAACAAGACCAGCTGTTTACTCAGAAATATCTTCATGATTGTGCAATAATGCATGGAAACTACAGCTTCAATGATTTTTCCACAAAGCTGTTATGTCGGATTTCATTCCATCCTTTTGGCATTTCGCTTGCTTTTTCTAGCAATGGGTGCTTCATGCGGTTGAGCTCGTGAGCGATCAGGTGAAACGGGAGGATAAAGAAATGCTTGTAGTAAAAATATTTTTTGACCTTATCTGACTGTTTGTGAAACATGATATCACGCTGCGCGGAGGATGGACAGGGAAGGCAAAAGTGTGGGTAAGTGAAGGAGTGAGAAAAACATGAACTGACGCAAGCATATCGATGAGACAAAATAGAATGCATCATCCGAATAACCGCCATTGTCTTTGTTCAATTTTGACTTCGCTGCAAATTTCTATGAGATGTTGGAAAAAGTAGTTATTGTTGAGTTACAGAAGAGAAGATGAATGGATGCGCTTTAAAGCATTGTCTTTGAATTATTCAAAAACTTCGTACATGCTTATATGTCCCAGGGGCAAGCGACTTCATGACTTCACTGTAAAAAATTAATGAAAATACTATACCCCAAACATGCTCTACTAAATGTTTGGGGGTGAACATTGATGATAAGTTTACCAAGTCAGACCACATTACCAACCTTGAGAAAACCATCTCGCGTAGTGTTGAAACTTTCTACAGATATAGACACTATCTAAACGAAAGCGCACTAAAATCCTTGTATTTTAGCGTCGTCTACAGTCATTTGCAAGATGCAATTGGAGCTTGAGGTGGAGTTGGAAAGACAAGCCTTCGACGGTTAAATATATTACACAACAAAATAATTAGAGCTGTGACTTATAGCTCCTTTAGATCTAAGTTAACCCCACTTCACAAGGTTGTTAACCTCCTCAAAGCGGATGACATATATAACCTGGTGATAGGTAAAATGATGCATACAATTCACTCCTATAACCCATCAGACGACTTTAAACGACTCTTTACTCCGTTTAATCCAATTCGTTCCTATGCAACCCGTGGTGCTGGACGAGGGGCGTTTTTCTGGCAAGTAGCATCAAGAATATACGAAAAAAGGTCTTTTAAAAACATCTTGGCCCCAAAATCTAGCACTGTATTGATCCCTCCTTGCATGAGCTTTCCTCATTTACGTTCAAGAAATGTTACAGAGATATCCTAATCGCCGTGTATTAAGTTTTAGCCAGTGATGTTGATGCATCGCACTGCATATTTGCCTTTAGTCCTCTTTTCAGAGCAAACTTAATTTTTTCCTTTTGTGGATATTCTCGTTGACTTCCACACATGAAATTTTTTCTCTCTGTGTGTGTATTTGAGATTGTGTGAGATGTTTTCTTGTGTTGCTGCTGGCGTTCTTTTGTTTTGCAGGAGCAGCGCATTTGACTTTGCGGATCACTTCTGGTGGTTGATGAAGTTCAAACACGGACTTTCAGAATACCCGACCCCAGGAGCTCCCAGCCTCTCCATTCCAACATTATGATGGCTGCGTTGGATGACTCACCTAATTGACTCATCTTCATTCTACAACCGCTGCAAACAATTGTAGAGCTTGCAAGATGCGAAAGGGTTATGAAAACCCAAGTAGAGTTTCATTTTAGCTTGGTTTATACTTTCTCTGCCACGCACAGTTCCTTGTGGATCTGAGCACCTGACCCACCGAGAGGGACCGGTTGCAACCCAGTACTCCCTGCCCAACTGCGTTGATCATCTGGTAGCTCTTTTCCAAGTATCCACAACACTTCGATCTAAATCTATTTACATCATGGTTTATTAAATAAAAATGGTGGAAAAAACTCCCAACTTTTTGGTAAAGTAGGACATCCTTATTCAAAATTAAGCAAAATTATAACATACCGATTCAACATTTGGGTAAAACAAGAAAGCGTCATACTTTATGCAAAAGTATATTTGCGTGGAGATGCAGTGTTTCAAATTTCCCGCCGTTCCTACTAACCCCATTTTTCCTAAATATAAAATTGTTTTGTTTCGGGCATGCATAAATGAAGTCACAATGAACAATAGCAGAAAATATCTTTCCAGACCACAATGAAGTGTTTATTATGCGGTAAAATATTTGTCTCTGATTACAAGCAAGATCACCTTAAAAGGTGTGAAAAACGAGGTTTTAACCTTGCTTCAAGCGCCCCATCAAAAAATACAAACATGCTTCATTGAGTTTCTATTTTTCAATTAATTTCAACAAGGGGTTAAAACCCTTACTTGCAAAGGCGCATCGTTGACATGCCAAGAAGAACTAAGTCGGGTTTTGACTGAGGTTTCTGTATTCGGAAATGTTAAGAAGTGATGCCCTGAAATCAGTATAGTTTATAAAAGTTCCAAATATACCACTTCTCAAAGATGCGTAGTCCAGTAGCTAACTGTTTGGCCGTCAGGTAGCTTATTAGTTGTTCGGAAACAATGGCCGGGAAAAAAGCATGATTGTTACATTTGCTCACGCAAAAGTCAAGCGAGATAAAAGTATTTGGTTTGCTGCAAACACTTCATACTTTTGTTTGTAACGTCACTGCATACTTGATAGTTTGTTTTTATTAGTTGATCCTGTGGTGTCCCTTTCCTATTCTATGTAAAGTGGATAGCTGGCTTTTTAATTAGATTCTTTGTGGTTAGCTTTACTGTTTGTAGTTTTAATTTAATTCTATTTTATACTTTATGCATTTCGCAGGGCTGATGATATCTAAATAGACGAAATGTATACTCTGGTGAGATCGTGGTGTCTCATTCTTCTCCCTGAAAGCGTTCCTTTAGATCAGTAGTTCTTAACTTTTTTTTCTACGCCTCCCTTAAGTAATCGTCCTTCCAAGCCCCATGATTTTAAATAAGCTGTTAAAACAAATGTATTTATTGGTAAATTGAGCGATCAAACTTTCTATGTTGTAGGGCGCGTATGGACTCGCGCCCCACTGAAAGTTTATTGACGCTTCCCCGGTTAAGAACCACTGCTTTAGATAGACAGTGATTAAGGTGCATGCGCAACAATGTAACTGATTTTAAATACCAAGCACATGGGAGGCCTACCCCCGTACAACACACCTCTTGGAAAATTGTGTCGCACCCCTTGGAAAACTCTTGTAGATTTGGGGGTGTACTATACACCCCGTTGACAAGCACTCGTCTAGACTCTTAGAATGTGTTCTAGTATTTCTACGTAAGAGGTGTGTTGGTGGCAAATATTCCCAAATTGACTACCCAAGTGACTTTCTGCCTTTAGATAGGCTTTCCATCTCTACCGTGAGCATATTGGTGCGTGCGATTGCATAGCTTTTCATTTCTTTTGATGAACAAACCTTTTCGTCATCGCAGTAAAAAAGGTCATGGCACCGAACTTTGCACGATGACTTTGTGATAAAGATAAGACAGCTGAGATTTAAACATACATTATTCGTAAGAGTAAAATATAGTCCGACAGATTTGCAATGACACGGCGTTTCTTATTTCAAGGCAATTAGCACTGCAGCACGCCACTGCAATTAATCACGGGAGACTTTATTATTTACCCACTTAAAGCATCCGCTGTGGTATTCCCCGAAATGAAAAACTTCGAAGAACACGCAATTTCACAAAGCCTTTCTGATTTCAAGCGGAATGCTGTTGCAGATAAATTTTTGGATCGCAGCGCCAAAAAAGCCCCGAATATTTGATGGTGGCTGGTCGGTTACCAAGGCAATGTTATCACTCAAGCAACTCATTTGTACCTTATCAGGAGAATAAATGAAATTATACTGTAAATGCTCAAATGTTCAGTTTCTCTCACACAACTGCTCTATGCGCTTTTCAACACTGTGGTGGGCATATCTGTGAACAGCATCTTGTCTGTTTATGTAGACAAAAGTTGTCGCTGCTGCATGCAAGTTGACATTCAAAGTGAAGTTTGAATTTGAAGGCATTTTTAGGCTTTCAGCCTATTTTTTGCAAAAAGGCGTCCATTTAAGTAAGAAATTCAAACATATAAGGTGCAGGAGTTCGAGTGCAGGAAAGCAGTTTTGGCCGGTTGCTCAAAGCGTTTTAAATAATTTTTTTGAAAAGTTCATTTCGGTAAATCTCGAAGTGTTTTGCAATAGAGATGGTGAGGACAGATAATGTGTCCTCTGTCCGCACCGCGACCGCATTTGTTGTACAATTCCCTGTCCGCACTTCACCACAGTCCCCCACACTTCTTGAGTTTCTCCCCAACAGCAATCACTTTTTGTTCCACCTCACCTGAAGCACTGTGTTCCCCCAAAATCTGTCTTTAGTGCCAATTATGGGCATAAGAGTTGCACATAAATTCACAAAATGTTTAGTCCTTCCAAATTTTCTCACCGTATATATCCCATTTGCTACTGCGCGCAAACCCATAGCAAACATGCTGTCACAAGTTAATCAAAATTCTATCTTTGTTTTCGCAGTTACACCAACTGACACACAAGCAGCATTTCCTTTACAGCACTGCTTCCACGAACAAACATTTCCTAGTTAATTGCATTGTGTCAAAAGTTCATAAACTTTGAAGTTTTAAATAAATGTGTTCCACACCTGTTGCATTTAAACACTGGTTATGTGATACATATATTTTAGCTACTATCACAAATCTAGTCATCAGTGCAAAGTATGCAAATTAAATTATACAGAGGAATGGGAAATTTAACAAACTTCAAGCTTGCATTCCTGAAGGCATCTGAGTCATAGCCCCTCCTGGTTTTTGGCCCCCCTGCTGCTAAATCCTGGAGACGGGCCTGCCTCAAACTGTTGTGTAATACGTTATGTGGTCCTCTGAAAAAAAGTTTGGTAATCCCTGGTCTGTACAATACACAGAGCGAAGACTATGGAACAATATTACCAAAGATATTTAAAAAATAAATCATTCCTTTTCTTTTGTCCAACTTACAAAAAGTACTTGCTGGATCAAGTGATACTGTAGTATACTTTATTTCAATGCCTTGTGATTTGGGAAATACTTCTTTTAATTTTTGCTTATGTGCTCCAACTCTCCTCAGTATTAACGATTTAACCCGAGGCATAGTTTTCCTTGACTTGCCAAGACCTATGTGTACTTTCTTAGGACTCTACCGTCGTCATTATTCATTTCTTATTGTATTTGTTAAAAAAGATAGGTTCTGTGGTTATGATGCTATTGTTCTACTATTTCGTCTGACTGGGTTTGGTGTTGTGTAGTGTCATCTGCGTAGTGCCGTCTGTGTAGTGTCGCCACTGACGCGATAATACTTATGTAAGTGGATTCGGATGTACTGATAGAGATTCGAAATAATACGATGACGATTTCTTATACTACGGCGATGTGACGTGAACTGTGAAGGTACATCAACTGTGAAGCAGTTGTTACTGTTTAATCGCACTGCTTATATGCAGTGTTGTTCATACATATGTCCGGTTTGTACATTTGCTTTTTGGTTGTATTAATTGACGCAGTTGACCTAAGACCTAACAATTTGAACGTTCCCAATTTACCTCATATATTATTTATGTCCTGTTTTCAGATATTTACCGGTGACTCCCCCTTGGCTTTCTTTGTCTGTTGAAATGTACTGAATTGCGTTGGTGTCGGTCGGGATTCATTTGGGACAATCGGGATAATCGGTGATTGTTGTTGACGTTGTTGCTGTTGCTTTTCCATGTCTTTTGTTTACGTGTTTGCGTTATTTATTTGGTTCTTTGAGGGGCTTGATTCAATGACCTTGCCGTCCGTCTCCCTCCATAACGATAAACAACACACTTGCAAAGTTGTATAAGAAATGACAATTCAACAATCAATTTGAAGGATAAGATCATTTAAATCATCGGTTGTTGGGTTAATATTTCCTATGCAACTTTGAAAACAATTGTTTTATTGGAACGAACACCGAACTGAGAGTTTTTCACTTGAAAGCCTAACTTTCTGCAGAAAGCCTGAAGTGTTTTTGATTTGTCACGGATCAAACGTTTGACCAAGTACATTGATCCAAACATTTCCGTAATCCAATTGCTTGCTGCAGCTGAATTGGTATTGCATGTTCAGCTTATATTCCACAGTTGATGCTGAGTTAATTAAATCCGACTGTTTCGTTGACAGGCTTAGGTCTTCTAAATCTGGAGGAGATTATGTCAGCAGTCTGACCGCAAGCGATCTGACGAATACCGCTGGACTTCTTGCTTTCCTAAAGTAGAATCCGGACGCGTTTTTGAAATTCTGTCAAAGATTATAAAGCAGAGCAGAAACAAACAGTGTGTAGTGATATTTCTAGCAACACAAAGTGTCCTTGAATTGGTAATTTTGGACTTATTTTGAAGTAATTATGTTGGCATCACAGCGCATGGTTATTCAATTGCAGAGAAAGAAAACTCCTTAAAGAGTCGAAAAAATGTTGCTCATTTCGTGTCGACTTACACTATAAATTGATACACGCATAGGTGTAGGAGCAGGAAAATTTTTGGGGGTGCAAAGAATTAAAAAAAACTCTTCATGTCATTTTGGGCGCCATGTTTTTCAAATCAAAGCATGTTGCGCGCCATATTTGCTCATTTTTTCAGGGAGTTTGCACAGATTTTCAAGGAATTTGTGGAGGTTTTCAGAAATTTTGCCAGGATTTTACAGGATTTTGCCTGGATTTTCACCAAATCAAAACTTTTGGGGGTGCGCTTGCACCCCCTGCGCCCCTGCCTCCTGCACCAGTGAATACAGGAATTATATTTTTGCCACCAGAAATTTTACAACGATTAACGCATTCTTCATAAGTTTAGTTGGTTTTACATGTTTATATTCAACTATTCCGATGATTTTACACTGAAAGACTCTTGTTAATACAAACAAATGTTGAAGTTTTCTTTCGTTGTAAATTTGTCGCACAAGCAATTGATTCTTAAAATCATGAATCTTGTCAATCTGCCATATAATTTAGCAACAACATTTTNCTCTCAGTATTTTTATTTAGTCAGTTATAACCAGAGTTTTTAAAAAATTTGTTAATTATTGCAAATGATATATCCAAACCTGGCTTACCTTTATGGTCCTTATGGTCTCACAACATAAGAATCTAATGTATCTGTGCAGATTAAGTTTGTTATTTTACATGTGCTTGATCCTATTGTGAACATGTTTCTCTGTCCTGTTCTCTCTTGCTTCCTACAGACAAACATAAGGCGATCTTGATTCCGAAAATCTTGTGATACTAATGCTGGAAACAAATCAGTATCCACATAAGATTATTCTCTTTAACTTACCATTTTTGCGAGATAAAACTTGAGCCGTGTGATGGGGCGTATAGCAATGATGCTGTTGGACGCGTGGTCATTTGTGAAAACATTTCTTATTTTCTTTTTGCTCTTCACTTCAGCGTAGTCATGAAGTAAATCATGGTGGGCCGTAAACTTTTTAAAAATGAAGACAAAGCTTGTTGAGAAACCATAAAACAATTGTTGAAGCACGCAAGGTTTACTAAAAATCCTCGAAAGGCATACCACGGAAAAATATGTTGAAGTTCTCTGATGTAAGTATCAATTAAGATTCTTGACTTTATATTCTTACCTAAAACGTTCACCTGAACAAAAAGGCAAGCTGTCAAAGCACTTCAAACAAAACTTTTCTCAAGCTGTGATTTCCTCACCACAGAAACCAACAAAGTTCAAAGTAGCGTAGAGTTTAGGTTCTGGTTGTGAAAAGATCTTTTGTAGGATTTTAGAAACGTCCTTACTGTTGAAGGCACCTTGCTGGCACAGACAACTACCATAAAAAAAACTTACGAATTTTTGATTGTTGAAACGAAAAACGAAAGCTGACCTGCTGATTGTGTAAAAATGCCGATTTGTTGAAAAGTTTGTGGATCACCCTGTCGATATGTTTTATTGCGTAATTGGAAGAAACCTTTTAAAAAATCACGTCAAAGATAACTAAAATAGTTTTCAAGTGTCTGGCTTGACCGCTAATAAAGCAAAGCCCCGAGATAAACATTCCAGCAGCAGAACTTCTATATGCGGTTCTTGTATATACGTTGACAGACCGTAGCAACAATTCAAATTTTGCCACGTCTTTAGCGAGCACAGTTTATCGGGAAAATTTTCACAAAGGAAAGGACTGCATGACTTAATGCGTCTTTCTCGTCTACTCAGCCGTGATTTATTTTGACAACACTAAACGATTATCTTTTTTGCGCACACATCATACAAGTGCTCACTTGCTAAGTAATTGATGTCAAGAATACCTATGGACCACCACTGTCAAAAGCTATTGTTAACACAAATATGAAAGATGTTATCTACGAACAGCGAAAGCAAGAAACTTATTTCCATTAATTTAAGAGGCAATTTCTTTTCAGTGCCCAATGGTGAAACGGCTAGGTTATAACATCTACATTCCTTCTTATTTCATGTTACCTTTTCCCCGAAATAATTATTTTCAAAATACCCTTTTGACAAATATCAAGTGAATAGGTCTATAATATGGCGTTTGTTGAAATTCAACATGAGATATGACATCATGAGATATTTCTTAGGAATAAGATTAAAAAGTAAGAAAGGTATTTCGTGTGCTTCAAATTGGGTCGAAACTTACAAAAATGAGATCTTCAAATTTGAAACCTTTTCTTGATGATGCAAGGAGGTTTTTAAAAAGCAAAGCTACATCTAAAGTAGCTACAGTTTATGTTGGAAGTTCAGCGAAAGCAGTGAAAATCACTCATGGTCTGACTACGGAATGGAAAGCGAATATCTTGTTATTAGCTATTATTCCACTTCTATCAAAATGTAGTAAGCAAACAAGCGCAGTGGAGAAGTTAGAAATTAAAAAAGTTATCAAACTTTAGACATTTGCCAATATTACAACTGTAGATGACACTCGAATGAAAAAAAACGGTTCTTCGCCACAAAAACAACAGTTAAAAATGTTTGTTTTCAAACTGCTAAGCATAAGTCCATTAGTTAATTACTGTTAGGATTTGCCGCAACAAAACTTTCAGCACAAAGTTGCTTTTAGCAGGATCGCGAGTTTGTGCCGAGTGCACTTGCCCCACTGTTGGCGAAAATCACGAAGCAGCTTCCCCGTGGAAAGTACCGCAGCTAACCGTGAGTCGACATAAGCCATACATTGCTTGCAGCCAACAAAAACAAAGTTCTTGCGCTCATTACTAATCACGAGTTTCCCGCAAAAGTGTCAGTGTGCAAAGCAAGAGCACGACGCCTCATGGCAACACGCAAAAGCTGTGCAAGAAGCAGTAATACTGAGACATCGACGCCTAATGAGATTTTCGAATATTCCCCTTACCAACTACTGTTTCGATGTTTGTATCAATGCAACGCAAATGTTATTGGAAAAGCACTGTACTGCGCCATGGGATTTGCTGTATGTTTTTGTGTTTAATCCATGTCGGCCGGCCTTGGGTCAAGGTCATCTTAATGAAATGCAAAATGCCGAATTATGCTGAAGCCGGGTGTAGACTTCGACACAACGTCATCTAAGCGGTGCTCACTGAACAAATGACTGCAGTTCCTTTTGTGATTTGACGGCTGCAAGGTCTCTTGCGAACCGATTTTCTGCAGATTCTGCAGCGCAGCTGGGAATTAGACGTGCGAGATGATAGGATGTAGACCGACTGCGCCTGCAAATCTTGCACTCTGATCTGTGAAAAACGCCTCCCTACAAAGTAAAGCAGTTGAAACATTCACCAAACCTTTTCCACCATCCTACTTTATTTTCCTGTGAAAGTAATTGCCCGGCGTATCCCAGTTTTCGTTCTTGACATAAGGATAGTAAGCAGCAACAGTTTGCTTGCTTAAACTTTGCAAAATGGACGGTAGGAAAATTTTTCCAGCTAAAAATATCGGCAGCTTGGAAGTCACATTCCGCCGTCCCAGAGGTCCAAACGCTCCTTATCTTCATCAGGATAATCCAGGTGGCGTCGTATTTGCCACGTAGCAATTAACGTTTCTGCCCATTGCAGTGAACTGCGCTTGAACTTAAGCTTGGAGAATAACAGACAGCTGTTTTCTTCGAAAAAGACCTTGGAATCAAAGTATGATGAATCATTAACCTCTTAAACATTAGAAGCAAAACAAGAACGAAAGGTCAGCCGACTATTTGAGACGTTCTGTTGCGACTTACGAGCAGCGTCAGCGGATCTGGACTGCGATAAATAATTGCTTGCAACGGAAAACCTTCGCTCAGGAGTTTTTAAAGTGCAGAGAAACATCCCAATTCAAATGCGGTCTGAGAAAATTTTGAAGCCAAATAGAAATGTCTAATGTCGAGGTTCACCGAAAAACAGAACTGAGTGTAGCAACTTACTTTCTTCCCATCGTCTACTAAACGGATACCAAATGTTGACTAAAAGCAACTTTATGCCTTTGATTGGCCAACGAAAACCTAAAATTTATTCGGCCATTGCTTTGCTGATTTCAAGGGTGTGACTTAGAAATACTTTTGCTCCGCCTCGACGTTATCTTGAGGATAAAATTTGGAGTAAAAATAAAATAGTTCAGTGAAGCAAGGGAAAAACCTAGCTCTGTGCCATTTTGATGCCTTCCATCAATGGTATGTTGAATCAGGTTTTTAAGGCGTTCTAGGGACCCAATTCAGGTCCCTAGAATTGAAAATCGGGTCCCTAGAATCAGGGAAAATTATCATCAAGCCCCTAGAATCAGAGAAAGTCGGGTCCCTAGAATCAGAGAAATTGGGTCCCTACAAGTCCATACTGGGTACCTAACATTTTCCTTAAAAAAATCCTGGTTTAATAGATGTACATATTGATGTTAGCACGTAGGTAACTAAATATTGCATTTATCTGAAGCGCCTTTCTGCACATTTTTGAGTGAGTTCAACTATAGTGAAAAGACAATCCATTCTTTCAGTAAAAAATCTGAGAAAATATGTTACTGTGAAGGAAGATTAGCAATAGACTACCTGCGGGACTTATCGTATGTTTTAGGTTCTGGGTAGAATGAAAACATCATGATGGCCTAGTACTCTTGACTCCAACGTGCTTAAAATGTTTCCATTGAACCTTGCTTATGAGCTTAGCCATTGCTCACACAATCTCTTTCAAAGTTGTTTTTTTTTGATGAGAAATTTTATTTTTGAGCGGAAACTTGCAGTCTTCAACATTTGCATTTTATATATTTTGAACGTACCTATAATAGGAATGTCTGGATGAGCAATAATAGTACCGATTATTACTTATATTACTATTAGAAAACTACGTAATAGTAAGAGTTTGTTATTCGCAGTCAACTGTCAAAGGTAAGTTTTATATCTAAAAAGCAGAGTTCTTGTTTCAGGATTTATTTAACTGAAATGACAATTTTGCTCAAACCGTTACTTTTTTGCAATGCTGAAACACTGAAAGTATGAACTAACAACTCAAAGAAAAATTAATGATAACTTTACAGCACGCTGCATTGTTATTGCGTGGTAATTTCGAACAGATATACTGCTTGTGTCGGTGACTTTTACTGCCCCTCAGTTTTACTTTACGATCTGTATTACAAAATCGTCTGCCGTAAAAAGTGTTGGTCCAGTGTTCTCCGCATAAGCTATAGACTACACAATGATGTTACAACTTCGGAAACAGTTTGCGTGTGACAAACAGGTAAATACTCTGATGCTTGTTTACACAAAGAATCTAAAATAAAACACAACTAACAGCCATCAAACTACCTTATTTTGACGTAACGTTTAATACCGAAGAAGATGTTTCGTGGCCTCAGCGGAAAGGGTGAAATGACTTAAAAGTAATGTTGAGTGTAGCTTACCTTTCTCTTATTCACAATAACAAAGTCATCGGCTAAAATTCACGTACAAAATTCATCGGCCAAAAGTTCATGCACACAGTATACAGCATATCTGTTTTACCATAATCTCATTGGTAATTGGTATAAAATCTTATAGCAATGCATTTCATCACACTTTTCCATTTCATCTCGTTATCTTAAGACGTAGTCACAACTTGTTTACGTTTTATTATTTTGTTTTATTCTTCGACGCTGTCAAATTTTCACCGGCTTTCATTCAGATAAGACTGAAAACACACCTTGCTGGTCTGCATCCTAAATTAAGCAAAAGTCGTATATAGGATCCCGAAAGTACTACACGTAAAATCTTTCCCTGATCTCATTGCAAACCGAGAAAAATGGATGAAACAGAAACAAGAAGGAATGTTGATGACGTACAAAAAGCTTAATTTCTTATCATTTTTTTCGTTTAAACCAGTCTCCGTAAGGCAATAATTTCAAGCTTCATATTCTTCTTCATTTTCCCATTATTAATGCAGATCTCAAACTCAACACACATAAAATCCCAGATATATTAAAAAAGTTTATTAACTCTTCATGGGCATCTTTTCAACGTNGGCTATTTTGAAAGGCGAAGTTGATTCAGAGACATTAAACGTACAATGCTTTTGTTCACGAATCTGAGCTTCGTCCAGCGCTTCATTATTTAGTGGAAACATGGGCTAACTACGGTCTGCTAAGTTGTCTGATCCGGCAGGATGAACGTGTGCACCTAATATTAACTTGGCAATTGAGTTTTACATCCAGTTTATACCAATTTATCCATCTGCTCACGATGCGGCCCGCTGTCAAGTTTTAGAATCCAAAGCGGTCGGCGCGTCAAAACGTTTTCTCGCACATGGACTAAGGAATATAAAGCTGTGTGAACAAGCGAAGACGTTTTCCGGAAAACGGTGTGCCACTGTTAGTAACAAACGGTATTTACTCTTTTTCAAACAAAACCTAAAATAAAGTAAACACAAAGATGTTTCTTTTCAAAGACGTTCGTTATTGAAAAATAATTTTCCAGAAAAAAATATAAATAAATTTCCAGAAAAAAGTCACTACAAAACGTTGCTAAATAACATCAAATAGCTGTATTGATAACATTTTTAAAAATAAAAACAAAAACTTGTCAAGTTTTTCAAAAGTAAAATAGAGCATTTGCAAAACCACTTGTTGCCAGCAACCTTTCTCAAGAAGCGTTTCTTTTGCAGAAAAGATAGCGAGGTTGGCAAAAGAGATGAATGCAAGTCATGGATCAGGAATTCAACCTGGTTCGGAGTTTCAACAACTCAGAGTCTATGTCAACGATAAGTCTGAGTTATTTGGAATAAGCTTCTGGCGAACGAGTCCTTGTCAGTGAAGAAGGAAGACCGCTATTCGAGTTATATCTTGCAGCCGAATTATTTTGAATCTTACACTTTTTTTACATGTCATTTCGTCTTTTCTTATACAATAGAAATCGGAGTATTTTTATAGTAGCACAGACGTAAAACAGAATAACAGAATGAACAATTGGAATAAGTTTTGGAAAAACACTAACTACCCCCAAGTAAATGTACTCCACAAGTAAATATGAGTCTGTCTTCGGTAACTCAACTCAAGTCGTGGGTTTCAAAAAAAGTGACGGCAGTCGAGTTTGGTTATTCAGTGCCCAAAAAAAGATTTGAGTCATTCAGAACCATTAAAAACCCAACCTTGAGTCTCACTCATTGAACTATTGCCTCTGTTCAGTCGTCACATTGTTGATAGGCAATCATTTTAAACTGAAAAGTATGCACGGATGGTAAGATGATTCGTAGCTAAATTGTAATTGGAAGGAGTAGTATGACCTGCTAGCAAGCGTAAAGTTGTCCAGGACAAAGGTGCACAAGTGAGAATTAAGCATATAAGGTCATCAAGCCGGAGATATTTAAGGCAAGGTAGATGTAATAAGGCAAGCGTAGGAACCCAGATTTTCTTTTAATGAGTATATAGGCGACCACAACAAGTTATTTGGAAGAAGTCAAGGAGACTAGTGAAGGCCATGAACACCACGCTAGACTGGTATTCCAGGTAGGAACAACAAAAACAACAATTATATTTTTGGCCACGCTAGTAAACTTCTCAGTATATACACACTACGCAGTGCAGGTGGCTTCACACAGAATCCGGTTAGGGCTTACGAACTGGCTTGTGGCCAACGGCAGTCTTCACACATGCCGCAAGAACACCGTCACCGACGACCACGGCAGTCTGCCTTACTTAGACTAAATTTAGGTAAGCCGTTTGAAACCGAGAAAATTCAGCCGGATACGGCTAACGGAGCATGTGTGAAGTCGAAACAGACCCAGGTGATCAAAATCTAGACCCACACCAACACAGTAGATTGGTTAAACTACATAACCTCAGAAGCATCAGCTGTAATTTTTATAAACGGACTTGGCTATAGAGCATTAACTCCGGATTGGCATTTTTGTTGCCATGATTACTAAACAAATCATGCAAGGTTACGTTTATTTGCGAATACTCACGGTTTCGTAAGGGCTTTTACTGCGTAACCTACGAGTAAAGCACACTTAACACGCATCATTCCCAAGTGCAGACTGCACATGAAATCTTCGGTGACAGCGATGAGTAGTCGTAACAAAAAAAGTTTTTCGCACAAAAGTCTGCTGAGAATTTAAAAAAATTTTCATTGTTGCAAAGCTTTTTTATTTTTTTCATTGACGAAAATGTCTTTGCAATGATCATATTCACACAACAGAAAAATGATCTGAAAAAGGAGTATCTGTGATTTTCCTTGTAATCAAAACAAAATTCAAACAAAAAATTTTTTTAAGTTTGCACATTTCAAACTCTAGATTTGCTGCAAGCTTTCGAGGAATCAGCCACTGGGCTCTGGTTCCACAACTTTCTTGTTCCTCTGTCCTGCAATCTGCACGCAATACTTGCGCCTGCAATGTTGAAGAACTAAACCAAGGGCAGAGCAAGCAAGCAAACTTAAGATTACAATGAATAGATCAATGAGTCAACCAAAACACAATCTGCGCCAAGTAAAACTGGAAAACAGGCCGTTCTCAAACAAATACTTTCACTAAAACTGAACTAGATATCTGGCGCCAATTACAGAGCAACACAACCACTGCTGCAAAATCACAACCACAAGAGCAACGTAGCTGTGACTCAACACAAAGCTGGCAAAGCACAGTGCGTTGTGAGAACGTACGGTTGACTGACGCACACCAAGGAGGTCCTATGGTAAACGTTGTAAAGGTGGGCACAGAAGTCCGTAAATAAAAACTGCGTGTGTTGTAAAGAGGGTGATAAAATAATGGGTCAAGTCGAATCGCAAAAGAACTATGTCAATGAATATAGCAAGTTGGAAAAATTTCGAATGCGTATCGAGTTACGTGAAATCGAATAATTTGCTAATTGATTCGACTGCGTCGTCTTTGTGGAGACGTATTACGTTTAAGTTTCGTTACATTTTTTTATTCACCTATGTGCGCTTTACCTTTATCAGTTGACTGTGATATTGTTGCAGAAAGCTTTTTTTGGTTGTTTCTTATTGCAATTCATTTTGCTTCTTGAGTTTTTTCAAAAAATCAAATACTCATTGTCGACTTGTCTTAATGCTTGAACGCATGATGATGCTTTGATTGAGGGTTTTTTTCAAATACATTATAGCATGCTGCCATTTTATTCGTATGATTAGAGTTTCCGAATTTTGTGAAAGTTTTGTCTGATATTCTAAGTTTAAATTTCACCCAAACTCATGCATAAACTCTAAATTATAGGCTTTGGTTTTGTGGTCAAACATATACTTCACGAGACACAGCGTCCTTTACGATGATAGCAGTTATCTATTACTCTTACTATATTACACAGGAAGTACAATTTTGAAATTTCTACATCAAAATAAAAATGAAATATTAATGACGCCAAAATTTGCTTTGATTCAAATTTGAGGGTGAGACTACACTTTTTCTACGCCTTGCACCAAGTCCCGGGAAGAGGAAGATTTTTAGTCACTAGGTAGTGTGGTCTTTTCAAGTTTTCCAAAAGGTCTGTGCATATCAGTCTCCGCAGGGATGTGCAAAGGTCTTGCCATTCTCGGGACATCTGCTTGATTGTATGCCCCTTTACCGTAACATTAAGCGTTCTTTACTCCCTAATCCAACTTTGACCAAGTAAGTCTAAGAGGTCTCGGTTTTTGTTTATTGCACTGCCCGCTTTGTTTTTATTATGGTGTTTATATTAAAATCATAAAATATTTACTTATGGTAAAAACAATGCGTTTAATACTTTTCAACAATATGTGGCATACTCGCGCCTCCTTGCGAAACTTTGGCGACCCCAGGTTAAGAACCTAGTCTCTAGGAAGAATTGAGAGATATTTTGATAAGTACAAGTCGTAGATTAACAACAGGCTAGTATAAATTTACCAGCCTACAAAGGGGGTGACAGAGATAGGGTTTAAGGCAGTATTTTCCAACCGGGGTGCCGCGGTATCCTGAGGTGCCATTTACGATATTGAGGGGTTCCGCAAGCTAATGCGTCTTTCAATATATCATTAAAAAATAAATTTTAAAATGTCGTCAAACTTAAAAGCAAATTGCTATGGGTTCGCCACTGGGTGCTGCAAATTATAATTCTCTTCCTTACGGTGCCGCAAGCCAAAAAAATTTGGGAAACACTGGTGTGAGGCCTCAAGACAACGATGACCGCGCTTCATCTCTCTCTCGGGCCGCTTAACATACTACACGTTTGCATGGCCCACTCGCCCTCAAGCAAGTTCTCATCAAATCCATGCAGCATTTTTTAATAGCCTTACAATACGACGAAGATTCATCTAGTTATACCATTTTAATAAATTGTAACATTTGTAATTTCAGTCTTGGGATGCCTGCTCCCTTGGGTGCCTGCGGCCGTCGTCCCGTTCGCCGCCCCATGCACGCCCCTATCAGTCGGTTAACTTCCGGTACAGCCTTGAAGACCTTGAATATATACAGTGTACTGCAGCTTAAAGTCATTTAGCTGGAGTCTGAAAAGTTAAACATGTACTTCGCAGCACGTAACTTCTGCAATCATCGCAGCAATTCTGTTGAAACACATTTACAATCAGCAATTCTGTTGAAAGACTGTTGAAGTTTCAATCAAAATTCAGAGCTGCTGAGCACTGCAACCTCTTTAGAAGGACATGTGAGAGTATGCTTTGTTTGAAGCATATTCAAGAGTTGGTACTACGCTATATGAATAGGCGATTTTCTAATTCTCGATTTCTTGTTAAAAATAATAAATAAACAATATACAAAAGTTTTCTAAACGCAAAAGTCATCACTGTTGTTTAGTATAGATCACAAGAAAATTTCATTTTAATTTTGATGTTTAGTTCTCCAAGTTGTTGCAATTACAGAATCGGGGTTTTATTAGAATCGGGGTTTCATGAATTTTTAACAAAAAATAATGAAATAAACCATTTGCACACGTACTTTATACTTCGTTAAAGAAGTATTTTTCAGGTGACCTGAAAAAGACACTTCTGAATGTTTTTCAAGTAAGAATTCAGATATTTGTTATATTTTTCGCAATTATGAGAACCAGCAACATTGCTTATTATGTCACTCAACTATGTGCTAGTCAATCTCATGAGTAGCCCAACAATTTCACAAGGCGTCATTATAAAGGCCAAAAAGTTATGTGCAAATCTTTTCGCCTTGTGTGGTGTAAGCACAAATTCAAGAAAATTGAAACATCAACAGCTGAATTTTAAACGATAATCTTCTTCGCTGTCCTTTAGCGGTCTCACTGTAAAAGCCATAATTTTCCGAAATCTGACGTGGTCAATGGAGCAGCACTTGCTTGATTAGCCCAGGGTGGGTGTTATGTCAAGGCCTCCGTCGCTTCACAAGTCTATTGGACTTAAAAATCCTGATAAGTCTGAACAATGTGCCATGGTTCGCTTCCAAACCCGGCATTGTAGGTACTCTCGTAACTGCGACGGAACCCATCGCATTTCCTGAATAGGTGATTCATCATGAACATTTGCTGTCTGACATCAAACGACTGAAACTGCGCGATTCGGCAGCATTAATTGTAATCACCAATGCCGCGCCAATTTTCGGAGGTCATTACCTTAATTCAAAGATGACTTACAATTTATTGTGTAAAATAAAGCTTTAAGAAAATATCACCCAAGTTGGCTTTTGCATCTTTAAAATTATTTAAATAAATTGCAAAGCAAATATTTAACGAGGGGAAATCGGATGCAACCAACNACCAACAATAAATAAAAGAATCCAACTCGGAGATACGGTGCAATTAACGCACACTTTTCATGTTATGACTTGCAAAACTGCATTGGCACTACATTTTCAGCAAATAAGGACAAACAAGATTTTAATGTGAACTTCAAGATTATGTGGCATTTGATAAACATTGATGAGTTCATTTACATTTTCACATTTACATTTCATTTTCATACTGCGAAATATACAGTACATTATTAAAGATGTACATAATTACGCATGAAAATCTTTGTGGAACTTACTATAAAAGCGCAAAAAGTAATAAGCCGCTGTACCGCTGCATTATAATCCTAATTCAAAGCCATTACTTCCAAATCGCGCCCCACACGCGTCGTTTTCAGAATGCTTTTCAGCATTTCACATCCTCGTGTCGTCATCAATCAGATTGTCACAACAGGTGAATCGAATGAGCCGCGAGGAAGAATTTTTGACGAAAATATGTGCTTCGAAAACATTGTTTTGCACCCAAAGGTGCGAGCGCTTCTCAGTCAGTCTTGAAAAAGAAAGCGTTTGACTTCATGGTCAGTGCAAAGTTGCGTCACTCTCGTGTGTGGTGGGCCGCATTTTTGCGGCATGGTGGGTAGGACGAACTTGATGTTCAAAATTTGGTAGAGGTTTCGCTTATTTATTGCGTCAAAAAGACATACGCAGATTAAAACAACCGATTTGGTGACTGCGCCAAAATTCTTGGAAATGCGTGCATTTTGTTCAAAAGTTGTCCGTCCTTGTGCTTTGTGACTCACTGCACTGAAAATGCGTTCGTTTACAACTTCTGATTGCAACTGTTTTTGTAAAAGTGATAATAATCTACTTGCGAAAAATTGTCACAGTGAACAACTATCAAAAAGAGAAAAATTTACTTGATATAAAATCCGTGTTAAATTGGAATCAGTTTTTGCCGAATTTTTGTGATCTTGCAAATCAATATTTTCGCGACCAACGCATCGTAGTAACGAGTCATACGCTTGTGAAATTTCACTTGTCAAAATTGAACTGGTCGGCGTTTCATCGTTCCCAATGCAATAATTTGCAATCACTTGTGTTTTAAGTGGTCCAATGTCGACATGCATACAACCTTCAAAAATCGTTTGCACTGCCATGCAATGTTCTCATTGTGCTTGGTGGCGTGTTATCACTCTAGATGAAGATAGGAAAGCTTTAAAAACGTTGCGGAGCTGGCTTCAAACGCAAATCTGTTTGACAAATATTGCTGTCGTTTCTTCTTCACTGATATTTCATTGCCTGCTAGACCCACAAACGCACGCGATACTTGGATTACATTAACACAGCTGAAAATCAGGTGATACCCATTGAACGTGATGCTTCAGGTATTCATTTCTACACTTCGAAAAACCTGACGCCCACAGACTAAAAATGAAGCCGAATATCAGATTCTTAAACGGAAAACCGTGGAAAATTATGCCTTGCCAATGTGCATTGGATTTTTTAAGATATGAACTTTGTTTATTTGTTCGATTGTATCTGCAAACTAGTTCAAAAATGTCAGTTGCAATCACAGGCCTATTAGATATTGAGAAGGTATACACTAAACTGCTACAACATAAGGCTACCAAATTTGTTTTTTTTCCCCAAATCTGAGGATTCACTACTTTCCTGGCGTTCTGGGTTTTTCTATTGAAGATCGGGGGTTTTAAGATCTAACTGCGCAGCACTGATTTAAAGTAGGGTATTCACATACTATACTGTGCCAATTATCCAGTCCCGAACAAAAAGATGAAATGGTGCACACAGCAACGGAAGGTACAGCGGCTAAAATATCCAGATCTCAAAGATTGCAGCAGAACGTAAAATTAGCGTTTTATTTTTGGCAAATGTATGCAGAAAACCTTTAAAATGCAAACAAACCCGTGTTGCTTCAACGTATGTCATAAACAATCAGACAAATATGAAATGAATTATCAAAGTTAAAAATACACATGTACCATAAACAGTGTTTAGTGTTTTGCTAGGAAAAGTTCAGTATAAGGGGAAGATATAGCGAGAGGTGAGTTTCTATTTGTCGGCTACTTTGCTGAATACTATATACTGTTGTTCATGCTGACCATCAAGTAAATAAGCACTTATTTTCTAACAGAAAGTTAGTTACAAAACTATCAAAGAAAAAACTACGACTCTTATGTTTTGCAAGACGGCATTGCTTTCCATAAAAATTTGGAATTGGAAAATATTTGCAATGAAAAAAATTTCAACTAAACGAAACACGGATATCACCTTTGCACAAATATTAGCAGTGATTGAACGATATTTCGATACAGAGAAACGTGATGTTGTTGATGCTCTGCTTAATAACATTGTGTATGAAAAAGGAATGGCTCAAGGTTTTATGAAGCAGTTAAATCACTTTTCGATTACCACTCATTTTTGTTGCCCATGTGCCCAACTCCTGTTCTTTATCTGTACATTTCTCAACTCTTTATGCGCTAATTGTTGTAATATCTTTTCAATATGCTTGCTTGTGGGTTAAACTGGTTGTAGAAGTTGAAATAACTTCTTAAAGAAAGAATCATTCTATTTTGAAATATTGTTGGATTTGCCATCAATAACTACTCTTCTGTGTAAAAAGTGAATTTAAAAAAATTATTGTGATACATATACACTTCCTTGCCACATGATCTGTGTGGATGTGTAGGAACCTGATTTGTGATTGACTACTACCCAGATAGCAGGAAGAATTACTTAATTTTATATTATTTCTTACGAGGGTTTTCTGTTTACACCCGGATTTTTTTGATAAGCTTATATGGGGTTTTCTAAAAAATCTCATTGGCATCCCTGCTGCAAAATTTGCGAAATTTCCAACTGTCAATTATGGTGGCACCTCGAAACGATATCTGCTTTAATTAAAACATTATAAACTTTATAATTCGTAACTGTCGTCAGGCTGTGGAATTTTGACTCCGTGGACGTTCAAATCGTTTTTGTTCGAATTGAAGCCACGTCATTGTCCAAAGCTTTCATCTTGAGTAAGGGTGGTGGCAAATGGCGTGCAACAGCAAAAGTGCTTACAAAAGATTGTCAATTTTCTATACGGTCCATCGAAACTTGTCTAAATGACATCGCGTTATTCGACAGCGCATAATGTTTATTTTTGCAAGGCTGCGTCGTGGCGGGCATAGCGCAGACTGCACAGGCCCGCGGGCCAGGTAAACCAATCACGGGCAGAAAAGTGCACCGCGGCTTTTGCTTTCTGAATTTGTAGCTAGTGAACAAATGTCAGAGAAAAATATTTTCGTTGTGATGACCAATGCGGGAAGAGTTTCAATCAACAAGCCCAACGGGATAACTACTTTTGTATATGAGTTTTACCAGTGTAAATGTTTGTAAAAACATTTGAAGAGTTTACTAATTACTTTTATATACGATGAAAAAGACAGTAGTATAAAAATAAATTCAAACACTTACAACTTACTTTCATCATGCAACAAAAATGAAAAGTAACAAAAAATAACTTCAGCAATAGCCGTTCTGGAGACGTAAACTGACTCATGTGGTTTACAGAGCGAATCAGTAGAACGTTCGTCTCCCTTATTTCAAGCGACAAATCCACAGTGGTTAACGGTTTTTCAAACATACTTTATCCTGATACAGTAAAACAAATGCGCCGTATTTTGAATTATGTTGCATGGTTGATGCACCAGTGCTTTTAAAATAGTAAAAGTAGTAGTAAAGCTTTTTACTGCGAAGTAGCAATAAACAGGCATGGATGGACTGCGCCCCTGTACGGGCCACAGGCCGCCCGTTAAGCTGTTTAATTGGGCCTGATGAACTTGTCCAAATTGCTTAGGAATCCTTCAAACGCTGTACAAGTCTGGAAATGTGTAATGCAATCCTAGATTTGATTACATTTTCCTGGGACATGTGACATCCATTATTTCCGTACCAACTATTTTTGACTTCCCGACGTCCATTTTCAATCACTTTCACAACAAAATCGTATCTGCGCAGCGGAACACACATAGCATACAAATGTTATACACTGTATCTCCAAATAACTGCTTTTTCAGAAGTAAATTTTAATTGGTGCGAAAAAGACGTCATGCGCGTTTCAGGTCGATTTTTTCTTCATGTCAAGTCATGGTGTAGGTCGACTCTTCACGAAATCGATTTTTAATGATGTATCTGCCACAAAAACGTTTTGCACTTAAAATCAAATCAAAATTTTAAGGTAGTAGCGTGCACAAAATTTGCTACACATCAGGTAATCCTAGTAGAGTGCCCCAATTTTCTATTTATAGGCTTTTTATAAAATAACTCTGGCACCATTCCATATGTGTCTCTGATAATCAGGAAAAGTTATGGAAACACAGGTTTTTAACATTTTTCTAAGTATATGACATCAACAAAAAACAAACCCCTGGGTGGTGGACTACCCAGTTATCCTGAGCAGGGTTTTAAAGCCACTTATATTTTTCCATTTTATTTACATTGGTTTACACTAAATATCCATCCATCTATATCCTCCCGCTCCAGCAGTTGTCAAATTTTAGAATCCAGTGCAGCCCTGGAAGCAAAATGTTTGACCATTCTTTGTAGGTAAAAAGTCACACAAAAGTCGTTTCAATCTTTTTCTTCAAACTCCATTTCTATTTGCTGCTCACCAACAAAAGCAGATTTTTTCGTAACAACGAAATAAATTATGATTAAAAGCATCAAAATTTTGCATTTAATTTCGTTTCGCAAAGAGTGAAAAACCAAAAATTATTTAAAACCTGCAAATCATCACAATTTTAGCAAACTCTACATTATAAAAATTCAAGTTTGCCAGTAAAATATTTGCAGCTGCTGCTTTAAGGCTGAAGGAAGTAAGTGTTGTTTATAATTTGTTTTTGCCATCTGGTTGAAAATGCAAACAAGACACAGTATAAACAAAACAAAATGATTTGCCAACTTGTCAGAAAAACATTTGCTTTTATATAATTCAAAAATTGAACGGCAGTGATCATGATATTAATTACCGTTAGTTATGTCACATATGAGAGTTATGCTTGGCTAATTCTGTTTACATTCATAACAGGGTCTAAGTTTACAGACGTAATTGACTCCTAGGGTTTCTGGATTGCACTCGTTCAATTTGCTTGGGACTTGACGTTCATGCAAATGAAAACGAGTTAGTGACAAGCAGTGGCAGTCGTTTGAAATGCAAGACATTTTGTGCACAAGCCTATGCGTTGGATTCCTTCTCTGTAGGTCAGTGGCGGATGCAGGGATGGCAGTTTGGGGCAACTGCCTCCCCTCCAAAACGGCTGGGGCACCCCGTTAAAATGCCGCCCCTCTGATAAAAATGCGCTCCTTTTTGGGTGCTTACCGAAGTAGAAAGGAAGGCAAAAAATACTAAACAATGCTTTACAGTTCGTTGAACTTCAGGATTTAAGTGACGGACATCGACCCAGCCTCTTACCAATTAGAATCAATATCCGCATTGTTTCGTAATAATACTCCTGTTCCCTTATTTCTTTTCCGCGTGAGATCTGCCCAGCGATCACAAACGCGGGTCGCGATGTCTTTCGCTAGCACAGTTCTGGAGTTGACGGTGGGCTGTGCAAAATTAGTCTGTTTTTGTTACAAGTCCATGTTTTAATGCATGGTGGCAGCCTTGAAAGGAAAAGCAGTGGTGAATATAGGAATGCAATAAATATGGGAAACTTATGACTGACGCAAGATTTTAGAAGCCTGCAAAACAAAAAAACGGTTTCAGGTCTGCTACCAGTGCAGTACATAAGCCCGCAGTGCGTCTGCATCTTAGTTTTGCAACACCAAGGTAAGTGGTTGAGTTTCTTGTCAGAAGTAATGCCCCTGATTGAACCATATTGCAGCATGTGAAAAGATATAGCATTACATTTGTAGGTTAACTAACAGCTTGCCGGTATCTGACAAAAATGCATTGAGCGTTGCCTAGTTTATTTTCGGTCGCGTACCAAGTTTTTTTTAATGACCGAAAATTAATGAGTCAATTCGGTCATAATGTCCGAATAGGTAGGCTGGTGAATACTGTTACGACGAGTTTTAATACTATTACAGGACAAATGTCTTAGCGAAAAAAAGCGGAACGTGCTCCAGTAGCTGAAGGAATTATGACCGAACAGTGCGATTGTGCAACACCTCACTCCATCAAGGGGGACTGCGCAGCGTAGCATTGAATTTCTACGTGGTAGCAGTAGCACGACGCGCCTCAACAAACCGTGGCACTCAGCAGTCAGCTCTCACGCAGAAACTTCGGCAAAATAACAGCTACCTAAGCTTGGTGGAATAATTGCCTGCACGCGGTCATGACAATTCCTGCTCAACGATTCAATATTTACAGTTCAAAATTTGAGAGGGAGTAGCCTACAGGGACTCTGTCCCGCCTTGGGGCAGTGACTGGTCGCTATGTGGTTTTGTCTTGATTCTTTGGTTGCAAGTGCAAACCCGTAGACAGCTCTCACGCCGGGCACGAAAAGATGTTGGCGTGGTTCTGCAACCGACAGCACAATGCATAGGTTATTGGCTAAATCATTCCGCGTAAATCACATAAATTTGAGCAGAAAAGCAGAAAAACAATGCAAATTTTAACTTTTTCACTGGTACCTGTGGTGTTGGTTGAGATTCATGGTTTTAAATTGGTTGTAGGCTGTTTCTCACCTGTGTTTGCTGGCCTGGATAGAAGCAGATCCATCGCCAGATCAACAGCATTGGGCCTGACTTTAAGCTTGTTTGAGGGGTTCATAGTAGTATAAAAAATTGGAAATTGACTTCATCAGGGAAACTAAAGATTGAGTTTGAAGGTATTCACTGTGAATTTGATGGTCTCAGCCTTCCTGCCCCTACTTCTTTTGAACAGTGTAACACCTTTTCTTCATATTCTGGACTAGTGAGATCGATGTTTTTTCTTCACATCAGCAGTCCAATGTCCAAATATGTGCAGTATTAAAGACTTGGTTGAAATTCTACCTATATTAGTGGCGTTAAATGTATTTTAGGGCAATATGCTTTCAGGCCCAGTGTGAACATATCATGCGATTATGAGATCGTTTTTCACGACAGCCAGCGGAGCTACCTAAAATGGGAGTAATGTCATTAGCAAATGCCTTTCATTTACTTTTTGTTTTTGAACTGTCGCTTCAGCAATAAATATGTGTTCCATGTGCATATAACTGCACAAGTTTCACCTGGAAATGTGATCGTCATTTCGCTATTTATTAGTCTCCTATAGACTGGAAATTGAGTGGTCAATTACTAGTGCAGGGGTGGGGAACCTATTTACTATCCCGGCCCGCATGAATTGTGCATTGTCGGCGGGCCGAAAAATCAATTAATTTTATCCTAAAATTCTACCTTTATCTAACTATGAGGAAGAGTGTGACTTCTCTTGACTTACTATCTAAGTACCTGCTTACCATGGGAGTTTCGTTTTGACGCGTTGTTGCCGATTCTTACCATGAAAAGACTGTTGCGAGAGTACTCCCGTGGGCCGCGGTAAAATTGTCAAGCGTTGACCGGCCCGGGGTTACAAAAGGTTGGGGACCGCTGCTTTAGTGTATATTTTTAAAACATCTATTGTACTGTAGATATAAAAGATTGTTTGAGACACTCACAGCATTCTCAATTATGTGTAGCTTGTAAAAATTAGGACCTATCGTTTTGGACCGCTTCCAACTTTTTGTGAATTAATGATACAAGGCGATTTTAAACTGGGGCGCCTCCCTGAAGTATCACATAGTTCCACCAACAAAAGTAGCCATTTTCTTTAAAAGGTAACAACTTTTGTGTGAGCCCCAACGATTATCACAGAGAATCTGGGGTATTTGAACAAGTAAACACTTTTTGGCGCCCCCTTATTTGACTGCCCCCCCAAACGGCTGGTCTGGATCCGCCACTGCTGTAGGTACTATTCTACCCGGATCTCTTTCTCGTGTTCAGAAGCCGTCATTTTGAATGCTGATTTACAAAATCTTGAAAAAGTCAGAACTATTGTTCTTGTCACTTGTAACACAGAGGTACTGGTTTTGTCATTGGAAGCAACCTGCCTACCGCTTGTCAAGAAAGTGCGTTAGTCTTCCCTGTTTACTAAAAGCTTCAACTTGTCGATTTTGGTTTAAAAGTGATTTCTGGCTGTGTAGACGTTTCCACTTTAAATGGGAGGTGCTAAAGCACAGCATGGACTTAATTATCTGATGAAAAGCTTATTAAAAAACAAGAAACACAAGATTTTTAAAAAGCTTGTAACAATTTTAGGTGTTTCAACAGTTGGTGATAAATACAGCAATAACATAAAACTATTAATAAAAAATGCGTTACGTAGTTTCTGAAGCAGTTGGTGCAAATTCTATAGCAATGGTCGGAGAGTGACAATTTAAATTTGATTTTCTCTGCATGAAATAATTGTAATAATAGTTCTAACGACAAAGCGCATTGCGCAATACCAAGATTCAGTGGTACTGCCCTTTAGTTAATTTGAGGATTGAAGATTTCCTGTTTTTCCTGTCAAATATTCCGTAATTATAGCACAGATGCCTTTCGGTAAAGGAAGAACTTCTAAACAATTCAGAAAAAGTGGCTTCACATGTTCCCAGATAGGAAGATGCATTTATTTTGACGCTGTTATATCTTCAAATTTCAAATAAAATGTGGCCTAAATCTGTTAAAGTAAAGAAAGAAATTCAGTGATTTTTTATTTTTTTAGTGCAAGAGCATTCCTTTGTTGTTGGTATTGATGCCAACTTAAGGAAATTTTAGGCTGGTTCCAGCAGCGTAAAGGTTACCGTGTTTTTCTCAATTTGTACATCTGATTTAAACGCCGAGTAAAGGGGAATGATTCCAATATCCCTATATGTGGAAAACAAGTACAAAACAGTCTTCGACTGCCAACAGCTAATGAGCAACTTCGTGGAATCCGGTCTTGGCGCTGAGAGAACTGTTTTACTTCAAACGATTTCTTAGATGAGGGGTGCAATGGCAATTTTATAATGGCGTCGGAGCTCTGCTGGGAATTATCGCTTATATTTGTAGGCAACCACTCACCATTTACTGGTAGAGGTGGCGGAGCTCCAGCAGCAATACATTGCTAGATGTGACTCACACTGATGATTTGACAGCAAGAACTTTTCACTGCTTATTTAATCAAATCATTTTGTTCCCTTTGTAACTACTTTTATACAGTTCGAATTGCATGCATTTCACAGATTTATTTTTGGAAAACAATATCAACACCTGCACGCACTGGCTTTGCTGTTGGCGTTGGAAAATTTTAAGAAACTACACGAAAGCCTAAGGTTTTGGGTAAAAACTTGTTTGTGGTAAACATTTTTATCTTCTATGACGTGAATGTAACAACATTATTTGCTGATAAGGACGGTGCGTTCCTTCCTGTTGTTTTGCGTCGTTATTTTACCCGGGAAACGATTTTTGTGGCATTCTTGTAGTCGTCGTGCCGCCTGTAAAAAACACGTCATTTTTAGAACTTATGACCTCCAAATACCGTATTAGTTTGAAAAGTACGTTCAGATTATTTCATGTACTGTATTTTAAAGGTTTTTGTTAGGGTTTTTCTCCGAACAGAGATGACGAATATGGAGTGAAAGAGTCCAAAAGTACGTCCCAATAGGAACGTAAATTTCTTGCCGTTGGAATCAAGCTTTTGCCAAAGGGATGAATAAAGTGAACCAATTTTAATTGAACTAGCTTTAAGCTATGGGAGCCATTCTTGTTTTTGATGCTTTTAGGAAACAAACGGAAAAAACATTTAAACCGTAGAGTAAATTCAGTAGAAAAACATTCTTTAAATTGGTAGAATATAAAAATTACGCTGATTTCGGCAACACTACCTATTTTTCATGGCTGTGATGGATGTAATATAGTTAAGAAAAAAAAGTTGTTTAAGGTTTCTACAATTTTAAAATACACTTCTTTTGCTAATCCTCCATACGTTTCTACTTTGTATTAAAAGCAAGAGAGCCATCACACTTGATACCAAGAAAAGTTTCTACACCTCAGAATTGGGAAAAAGAATGTCGGAGACAATTTTCCCCAAAGTTCACATTTTAATTACGGCAACATGATACTGTAATAACACCTTTCATTTTTGTAGGATATGTAAAGTACTGTAGTTGATATTGATCACTGAATGTTTGAAGAAAGAACTCCCCAGATTTCCGACGACGTGAATAAGCATGTACGAACAAAACAGTCATGTGCTTGACAGTCAGTTTCACATTTTTGTGCCGCGCCCATTGGAAGACTTTAGATTGTAAGAACCGTAGGTGGGCCGTGCCTTTCGCAGACAAAACCCATTTCAAGGACATTTCCTTCAGAAACCAGCGGTGAAGCATTCTGTTCTTAGTAAGCTCAGTTTGACTAATGATACTTTGTTAAGAGATGCAACCCAGAACGCAGATATAGAAACATTTTGCAATTCGGAGAATTTGGCCCCAAAATAGTCATTTAACCATCATAAACATAGACTTTTTCATGAAAGAGTATGGAATTATGAAGTGCTTTCAAGCGTTGATTAAGTCTTGGAGATGAGACATATTAGTCCACTTGAAAGGTAAGATTTACCTTGGGTTCCAAGTAACCTCGGTTTTCTACTATCTGGAGGGGTGGTAATCAGAAATAGTACACGATTTTCCTCAAAATTGGATAATCGTTTGTGACGTTTTACCGCTAAAAAATCAACCCAACATAGACTAATTAAACTTTGCAGTTATATCTTACTTGAAAAGTTGGTTACAAATGCGATAAGCAGATCCTGAGTCATTTCGCCAACAGTGCAAGTTTGTATAGGGTCTTTACATCTTAGTAAGGCTTAATTGATGTTGTCACATCGAAATTTTGGTAAACGTTCTAGGTTGTTGTACAGACCACAGCATTTGTGTTTCTTTGAAGATATGTCTAAATCTAAATAGTTTTGGGGGACAGAAGTGTTCATAAGGGGCCCGTGCATGTTTTCTCGCTTCCCTCAAATTGTGTTTTCTTCCCACTGACAATTTTGTTATTGTTATTACGGCCGATTATAGGTCATCCTTGGAAGTAAGAGAACACTCTCAGAAGGTCCGTGGCCACATGAAATGGTTTGAAATTGGTATGAAAACGCGTCATGCCCTCTTGTAAATTTTCCGACAAACTCAATCTATTTAATCTTGCTTGGTTCCAAACTATAAATCAGACTTTAAGAACTGAAAAAGCAGCTCTGCTAAGCGAATGGCTGAAAGGACCTTAAAGTAAAAAAAACAGATCTTCGCTGTGAGAAAAGTATAGGTCATAAACGCATCTCGTGCATTCTAGACGGAATTCTCAGTTTAGACAAAGTGGCTCAATTTTCCCTTCCGCCATGGCTTGGTATATATATTTTTGCTGGTTAACATAGCTGGAGGTCTGTGGTGGGTGAAAGCCACATCTGGTCTATCAAATCTTCTTAAGCAAAATGACGTGGAGGAAGTTGAAATCTTTATATTTGTGGACACCAACATTAAAGCAAATCGCTGAATGATAATAATCAAGTCATTCAGACTAATTACGACTTTGCTTGTGAACTGCATGATATAGTTTAAAACCGTCACTGGCTACGGCGGTGGACGCTTTAGTTGTATACTGTGGACTTATCTCTCAAGGACCAGCGCCTTGCTCTAATGTTGAAAAGCACACCTTTCGCAAGAGACCTCGTGTGCTATCGCACTTGCCATCGCCCACCGCAACTTGTAATTACTCAAGACGCACTTTTTTTCTACGTGAGCGACGTTCTCGCTAATGTTTTGAAGTATCGCAGTAATTCCCGCAGGTTATAACTCTCGAAAAACCGCACGGCCTTGAAGAAATAATTCCAGCTTCGTCCTTTGACATTAAAAAACTCGCTCGACTCGTTATCGTCATCCGACGTGTGCGGCAAGTGATTAATCCGACGACTGTTTTCCGAATAAGGATTGCGCCGATAAGGAATCGACTCTCCTACATGGGAGCGGTATAAATGATTCGAACCTGGATTTAGAACTCATGCAAAAATAAAATTAGATGAAATCAGTTTTTTATTTTATATTTTGATGGGATTATGTGGCAGAACGTATTTGCTGTTAATAGGTCTTCTAAATCAATTGACATCGTTTTAACTACTTTTCTACGCAGTTTCAACTGTATCAGGTGCGCAAGCCAAGAGCGATAATGAACATTTTTCTTCGAACGTTTTATCTCTGATTGATTGATGCGTTGCAGCTTTGCAGCTGCCAGCGCTGGATGAGTCACTCTGAACAGCAAAATGCCTGTCAACAACAGCAACCCTAAAGACACCACACAGGGCCTAAGTGCAAATGATTTATAATTTGATGCGGTGTTGCATGTTGAAGCTGTGGCATAATGTCACTTAAACATTTCAGCAAAAAGAAGAAATGGCTTGGCAACGCTCTCACAAAAAGAGGCTGTTTGGAAACACAAAAAAAATTTTATTTAGTCTTTCAATCTATTATCTACGCCTAGTTCCACCAGTATCACAAGTCCCAGTGGCTGCTAAGCTTTTCTACAAAGCTTTAAATCTTTGAAAATATACTGTATTGCCCATATCTAAGACACAGCTATCCAGGACCCTGCAAAATATAATAGTGGCAAAGCATTAATGGAGTTGGTACTTCATTAAACATTGTCACCGCGTTGAACAAGAAAATCACCACGTTGGAGAACATATTGAATCAACTTCGCTGCAAGTTAGTCAAGTACACATTTGAGAGTGTTGGCTTTCGTCCACAGCGTGTCGTGAGACACTGCCATGTGCGTGACTAACGAAACTTCGTGATAGGTTCATGTGTTCATGTGCAGAGCAAACTATTTTTTATATCTCGGCAACAGATTTATTTTCACGTCAAGTGTTGTTCGCACGCACAGCGAATATGTCAAATAGAGTGATTGCTTATGGAGCAATCGCAGAAATCCCTACGTCAGTCCAAAATCCCAGATATCTTCGCAGCCAAGTAATCTAAAATTATGAACTTAAGATTGTTCATAACTGCCTGGATATGGCGGTCACTAATTGGATGTACAATTATAAATACATCAATCAATTCGTTTTGTTTCTGCGAAAGTCTGCTGTTGGGAGGTAGATGTTTTCAATTTGAGTGATTTTCACCGATATCTCAGTACTTAGATGACGTCAGTTTAGCAGTGCCCTTTCCTGAAACGAAAAATGAAAGATCCACAACAGAGCCTTCCCTTCACAAAATGCTGCAAGCCCGTTTGATGGCTCCTCGGCCTCCTGTTTGTGAAGAGCTTATATAACAGTGCAAATGAGAGCAACGTCAGTGGCCGTTGGACAATCAGAAATGAAACCAACGTTTGCGATAGTCATAAATTTTCGCTCTTTATTTCTTTTCGCATTTCAAAAATGGTACATGACGTGGTTATTTCCTTGCTCAGGCTTTCAATCAACTGCTGCATGGAGACGAAACGATTCTTATTCCATTAAAATATCCTTAGGTTTAAAACGGGCATTAAATCAACAACAGTTGACTGCCAACATTCATAACGCCATTACGATGGAGAAGAACTAATCGGAGATAAGAACTACGCTGCTAGCAATGCGATAGGACACGCATCTCGTCTTGCTGTTGATGGAGCGCACGGCATTGTCAAATTGCATTGCAACATGTGAGGCGACAAGATTTTGAGTTGTGATAACGGCCCGAGGCCTCCAGGAATGTCTCATTCGTTTACACTGCGATACCACTTCTTCAGGTACACCGGCGCGTTGAAATTCCCCAATTTTTTTGCTCAGGATTCTTTTAGTCATTATGTAAGGATTAATCGTCATGATCAATTAGTCATCTCAGATGTATTTCAAAAAACTTTTGAGGGCGTGTGCATACCACAACACATTCGTACTTTACCTGGCTTTGACCGGAGTTGGACTTAGTGTCCTACTCTGGAAGTAGTATTGTACCACGTGTTACGGGTTAACGAACAACAGTGTTAAGAAAGTGTCTGTAACCCTGTGGTTGTGCTTCCAACGCCGTTGTTAAACGTTCTGTCGCGCCTTATTTAATCAATCTGCGTTATGCAGACAGTGTGTGCTTGCACTATGGACTCAGTATCTGTTTCAAAATTAAAAATTGAATTACAGTAATTAAATTTTAGGACATTTTTAACCCTTATCAGAACAGTGATTTTAGGTAACTTAATCGGAACATATGTTGACAATTGTCAACATGCCATTTTCGTGAGTTCTTCAATGCTAATGCACTGTTTTCAATGTAGGCCTATATATGTTTTGTCCTCTTATGATCGATATGCACGATTGATCAATCTCACACTGCAGTCATGGGTGTCGGAAGGATTTTTTCCAGGGGGGGACAACAGGGAGTTATTCCAAATTTTTTCCAGGGGGGTCAAAAGTGGTGAAATTTGTTTTTTCCCACTCAAAACTAAGAAAACAACCTTTTTTATTTTGATAAAGTTTTCAAAGTACAGGGAAGGCAAAGCCCCCCCCTGCCCCCCTCCGACGCCCATGACTGCAATCGATTGATGGTGCTGCGCAATCCATTGATAATAGGGATATGGTTACTTTGATTTTGAAAAAGCATTACAATCTTGAATCTGAAATCCAGAATCTGCTTCCTACCCACAGCGTAGTTTTCGGTTGTAAAACTCTTAGCTGAAGTACAAGAAAATTTTCAACAAACGGAGGTTGTATTTCAAACACAAAACCACACAAACATTTAGACTAATGCAACCACAAATTGTTCAAGAGTCCAAGAAATGTGTGTATTTTGGTATTTTTCTGTGTTGCGGGCAAACACGTTGGCAGCAAACCATGCATGCAAGGCGAGTATGCTTTGCACATCTGTAGCATCTTCCCCGTCTGATGCTTTGAACTGTGTGATTCAAGGTGTTTGAAGCAGCATCAACAAAGCTAAACTTTTCAGCAAATAGCTTTGTTTCACCTCTCAGTTTTCGGTTGCCGACATATGGTTTTGCAAGCTGAAAGGTTAGTTGCTTGAGAAAATATTTTTTTGTCACTTTTTCCACTACCTCTCATGACGATAAAAACGTTGTTAGTTGCAACATTTATCATATTGTAGTTGATGACCACTGGCCAACGATTTGTTTTCCTCAAACAACTGAATTCTCCACAGTTTTCATCAAGAGTATCAACTCCTCCATTATGCTTATTGTAGTCTGTCATAACTGTAGTTTTTTGTGGCAGTCCGTGATTGAAATGGAAGAGTGTGAAGAGGACATCATGAGCACACTCTTGTTGCGTTTGGGGACGTATGACAATAGAAGAATTTTGTTAGAATGGTCATACAGTGCCTTTGTGCTTTCAATCTCTCTTCCCTTTCTGCTTTGAACTGCGATGGTACTTCACGCATATTAGCCATAATTGTCGCAATTAACGTCAGATTTTGCTGCAAAAAGTTGCACACCAGACCATGAGAGGTAAAATGCCGATCAACATATATGTCTCGACCTGTACCAAAATAAACTGAGGAGCATAAGTTCATTACAATACCATTGGCGAGGTTTCTGTGAGGTCCCGAGTCAGATTCTCTGCCAGAATAAATCATGTCATTCAGAGCGAAACCTGCTGTGGCTTCGTACAGCCAAAAAGCTTAACACCGTATTTCCTTGGCTTTGATGGCATGTGTGTTCTTCCAGGAATCTTGCTACGATACCCGACGAGTTGTTCGTCCGCAGTCAAGGCCTTGTTAGGGATGTAAGTGTTGTGCAGATTACTGTTGAATGTTTCCCATACATCTCTACCGAGATGTATATCTTCATGTTCAGGAGCAGCAATAATTCGAGGTTGTTGTGCCAATATATTTCTTCTTTGCTTGCTGGGAGAGGGACTATCATAATACGTTGCATTTCCAGCTGTTATTGCTATTTGAACATCATCTACTGAGATATGATGATCGTCATTAGGTTCTAGATCCTCATCACTACCATCATCTTCATTTTCTTCCTCAAACACATCTGTGTCAGATAGTTCCTCTTCCAAAGGAAGTTCCTCATCGTCAGCAATAGATTACGGTTCGCTGCTGCTTGTAGCCTCAGCATCAGAGTTGTCACCAACATCAGCAGAAGCTATCTGCAGGTGTTTGAGGGCCTCTGGAAATGTAAATGTCCTCTGTCTATCCATGAGTAAAATTCCACCTGTGCAACCCAAGCAATCATATACGGTAGTACAAGTAGCTAGTATTTCAAGCCAACCACAGTGTATGACTACCTATTGGTATTTATTCTATGTTCTAAACTCTGAAATGTGCTAATATCCAGGTAAGTATTCTGAATTGTACCGCACTAGGCTACTGCTTCTAAGGATAGGAACTGCTGACAGAAACTTATCCTCTTCCAGCCAAATGTCAGATCCCTAAATGCAGTTGCAAGTTTCTTACAACTTGCTGTTGAAACAATAGCAATAGTTAGTTGTAACAATAGTTTATCAGTAACAACAAAAGTAGCAGTCATTCCGTAGTACTTACAAAGCTCAACGGCCTTGAGTCTCTGTTAATCTGATACTGTTTCTGTTTGTTGACATTTGTCAACATGTGTTCCGATTAAGATAAAACGCAAATAACTCATTGTAGAAACAACTTGGGATCTTGATATCACAACTGTAGCAAGCTAATGTAAAGTTCTACTTCGTCGGTGAATAGCGTTGGGCTTGCGTATGAGGGGCGAGTGCAATCAAACAGAAAAAAGTGATGTTGACAAATGTCAACGTTTGTTCTGATAAGGGTTAAATGATTCAAACATTAGGTTTTTCCATGCAGCCAACCTACTTGTGCAGTCTTAATGTAACAAACGTCTACATCAAGGCTTTTTGAATTTTTTGAAAAGTGAGCCTCAGGTTCTATGCACATGGTGTAAGTACACCAAAGTCACAAGCACACATGAAAACTTCGATAAAGGCAGTATGCGTTTTTTTACTGTTGCACACTGCTTTCGTTGGAATCTCAAAAGAGTTTTTCGCCCTTGCAATCCAGTGGATCTTCAGGAGCATTAGAGGCAATCGAAACAACCTTTTGATTGGTCACATGACGCAGCCCGCTCGGCCGTTGCCGCGTTTCATTGCTTTTTTCTGACGAATTACGTTTGTTTTCAAATATTGCTGATATCAGCACGTCTATTTTCTTGCATAGCGTTGGAGTAGCTTGTTTGGCGTGGGCGGCGCAAACTGCTGTTTCGAACGCAAGTTAAGTATAGGCCTTGTTATGTAATGAGAGCAATAAGCTGGCATGAATGTCTTTGACAACGAACTCAGAATTACTTCATGTCTCGCTTGTACAGAGTTGAATCGATTTGGTTGTACTACGGGGGTTCTTTATGACATGCATGGCCTTTGCGTGATTGTGGTGGTTGTGAAAAAGCTTCAACTCGTTCTGCATAATATGCGATTTAGATTTGAACAAAAACACTACGTCGCAGGCGATCAGAGGGATTCGCTGCAAGTTGTTTGAATCGCTGAAAGTCACCGTTTAGTCTCATATGCGGTAAAAGCTTTGCCCTTTCATTCCTTTGTCACATTTCTACGATTCGGAACGCTACACGTGTTTACTGTATAATTAAAGTAAAATACATTCAGGTTCTTCGAATTCCACTCCATATTGTTTCTTATGTAAGCGATTGTGACTACACGTTTTGAACTTTGGAGTGGCATGATATTTCTATGACAGCAACAGGCTAAGGTTTAACACGCATGAATGGTGTTGAATCTGTAAAGCGTATTGGCTGCTAAACGGGCTGCAAAATAATTTTATTCCAAAACTAAGGTCTCTGTCGGAAGGAAATTCACAGGCAGTTATGCATCAAACTCTCCCGCTGGACGTTATGGCCAACCATTAATTGCGAAATTATAAGAAAACTGTCTGCGAACGTTGGCATAGTTGTTGCTTCCAAGTTAAAGTTACTTTCCAAACCACTTTTGGTGACATTAGGTTTTGATTTGAATTAGGTGACAGCAAGAATGAGAATTATCTCGGTTTTTGGAACAGCAAGAATGAGAATTATCTCGGTTATTAGCGCAATCGAATGTTAATAAGCCTCACCTTGTATGGTCATAACAGCGACTTCAACCGCCTTGTCTTAACTTATCTAGACACACCCGTATATCCCACTTTTAGCTCAAAAAATTGTACGATATCCGGCAGTTTGTTAAAGCATTTTTGCGTAACCCTTCAACTGACGTTAAGGTTCTGTATCAGTTCTTTAAGCGACTTTTTCTATTACGTTTGGCCAAGAACCACCTCGGCTACAATATTTTCATCCAACCCTTTAGGGCAGGACTTTCGCCCTATTTCCAGGAGCTGCATGGTACAAATATGCTCAGCCAAGTAAGCTTATACATCAACGTGGGCACGCAGGCGACGTGTTGTATAATTAAGTTATGCGTAGACGTTTCTCCATCACGCCGCGCGACATCCTTTCTTGAAAAAAGTCGCCGGTTTGCAGAAAAAGTCGAAATGCGATAGAAGCAGTATTGCTGATGTCTGCTAATGACGTAACTCAAGAGGATTTAATCAGTTCTAGGAGGAGCTTCATGTGCATTCAGACAATGCGAAGGCCAGCTCATGGCCGGTTGAAGCAAGTAGCGTTGAGTTTATCTTTAACTTGATTATTGTGGTTATTTAGTAAAAGAATGACAGCATTAACTCACTAGGCACTTTGAGGAGTTTTAGTTTAAAATCAATAAACAACAATTTTTTATCATTCATGGAAGCAAGCTTGTTTTTAGGCGCAGAGAGAGCAACATTGAATTGGCGATTTTATCATGACAGCTTTCACAAACCGAGTCAGATATTTCCTTGCTTACTGATCGTATGTGGTGTTTCAGTCGGATGGATGCGTGGAGTGTTCATATTCCATGTCCGACACTTTTCCCAAGATTTTCGCGGTGAACTACACTTCAGAAGTCAACCGAAGTTGTTTGATAGTAGTTTCTACGCGGGTTGGAACAGCGCTGTGTACGTCTTCATAACTGACCGTGCTTAAACCGCAATTCGCTTTGTTTTATAAGCTCGCAGTCTAATGTGTGCCGGGCGATCTCTTCCGGCTATGGGTCTATTGCTCTCCACCAAAGCTTCTTTCCGTGATTAGGAAAAATTTACGTTGTGAAACCCGACACTTCTGCCCTTGTTGCTGGCCACGCAAAACGCGTGATTTAGGCCAACTTCGTCTATAAGCCGCCGTTGCGGTTGCAATAGCTGGGCTGCTAAGGTTCTAAATTATATTCTTATTGGTACAAGCCGCCAAGAAACCTTCCATGTGGTCGCTTGTTGAGGCGGAAAGTATTAAGAACAGGTGATGTTGTGCAAGCTTGTCCATGGCAGTGGAAGTAAGTTTTCAGATAGATGTGTCATGGTTTTAAGAGAAGCATACGTGTGTACATTTTGTCGTTCCTAGAAGACTTCACAAAGTTTAAGGATTTTTGCNTTAGCTTTGTGNGGTTGCTTCAGCATGCGCAGCCTACTNTAATGGTTGATAAATTCAAAGTTTTGTAGTATGTTGCACTGTTCGAAGCTCACAGCAACAGGGAGAAAGATTCGCGTTTGTAGTCAAATTTCATTTACGATTTACGAAGTGGAATGGCTTTAAAGGGCTGGTGATTTACCTAATTCTGCAAAACTGTAGGATTAACATGAAACGTGTCATTTTGGGAAACGAAAAGATTTATAGCAATGTTTACAATAAAACGTGGCCTACCAAAGAATATGGAACACGTAATTTTCTCCTGGAGTTAGCAGGTTCTGATTTCTTGCGAGGTTGTTGTTATGTAAATGCACACGTTTAGAAAATTTGTTTTGATGGTTTTGTGTGACGACATCCCTGTACGTTATCGCATAGTGGGAGTATTGTGACCATTCGAAAACCATCGCTATAGACTTGATCTACAGCCAGCGTATGTGGTGGTAAAGCAATAAATAGCTGCGAGTGGATATTGTTTGGGATTTATAGCTTGACATTACTTAGCATGAATGCAGTGTTTATTGAAAGTGGTAAAGTCAAGTGTTAGTGCTCCTGTGTCATGCAACATAGTTCTTGGAGATTTGCCTAATGTCGATTCCAACTAAAAAGCGCAATATGATAAAAGAATTAAAAATTCATGATCTTCTGAATCAGCATCCAATTCTCTAAAAGACTAAAAAAATTATGATGCTTTGTGCTCCAGTTATACTAAAGATGTATCAAAGACTTGCTGCAGCGCAAAAGAAAACTTGGGCACAATCTTCATCTAGTAGAAAGCTTCATCAGAGAGCTTCAGCTAGCGAGCATGATATTGTAACTTTCTGCTTGTTAACCCTAGGTAAAATTGAGATTTACTAACCAGGTAAAACATGGCATTTGCGGAAAAATGTTTATCTGAAAAATAGCATCTGACTAAAGTTTTATAAAAATGTACTTCTTTTTTTTTTTCTTTATCAAGCAATGATTCTGACCTGTTATTGAAAGAATTATTAGATGTTATGTTGAAGACTAATAAATTTCTATCTATTACATTTTAAATGAAACTTTTATGTCAAAAATAGGGTAATTATAATGGAACAGTGCTGGGATACCACGGTAAAATGTTACGCAATCTCGAGACCTTACCTGAATGTGTCTTCTATCATCTTTACCATTAACCCTAACTGGTATAAGTTGGTCCGTTTGTTCCATGTAACAGTTTTTTATTTGTTGTAACTAAAACATGTTTTTCTCAAAAACTCTATTTTCCAAGGAAAAAATTCATGACGATTCTTTTGTGTACTGCAACGAACTGCGCCAACGAAGTGTTTCCAATTTAAATTTGCGAATAAACCACGTTGTAAATTCACATGTTGCATGATCGTTTTTTGTGGCGTTTTTGCTAATAAATCGTCGCTAACCATTTTTCTTATGCGGTATGTTGCTTTGCAGTTTCTCAACGAAGTCTAATGTCTTTTATTCTAATCTTTGCTGAAGTTGATTTTAAATCATTGCCGTGTAAGCGTAGATTACGAAATGCATTCCTTGAATCGAAACTTTTCATACGTGGATTTGCACTTTCTATCTTGCGGTTAGATTAGCCTAAGTACACTGGGTCGATGTCGTAGGTGTAACGTGGACCACTAGATCACAATCGCTAGGAAAGGTTACCATGCATGTCTGTAATAACGCTTGTAACAGGCCTTGTTGTCCAGTTTTGTAGGATAGGTTAGGCTTAGAATAGTACATTATGATTAAAGATATTACTGTAAGTTTCGTTGAGAGAATGCAAAGCCACATACCGTAGAAGAAATAAGGTTAGCAACGATATTTCACCGTTTGCCGCTACCTCTGACAACCAGTTTGACTTTAAGTCACAACACGGGACAGACTTATGTGTTTTTACTGAAATAGACTGTATAATACTATGTAAACAAAGGTACCCCAGTATTCGCAGACTTTTTAGGTGCTTCTAATCCATTTGACAGAACTAAACACATAATACTATGTAAACAAAGGTACCCCAGTATTCGCAGACTTTTTAGGTGCTTCTAATCCATTTGACAGAACTAAACACAACCTATTGCTTACAAAACTAATTGAGCGCAATGTAATAGTGTTCATACTGCTGGTGACTTGGTATAGGAATCAGAGCACGCAAGTGAAGTGACGTACTTAATTGCTTTTCAGACACCTTCACCGTAAGCAAGGCGGTAAAACAAAGGAGAGCTCTGAGTCCATATCTGTTTATCTTCGTGAGCTTTCAGTATAGCTGGGCACAGCCAGAGCGGGGCACAGCCATTGTAGGAAATGTTTGTGAAACACTTACTTTTTACTGTTTATATATGTGTGTTTGTCCCCAGCTTCAGTGGTGTTCAACATCTTCTGAATGCTTTTTCTGATTATGCGGATGAATATGGATTTTTTTAACTGTAACAAGATAGTCCGTGTATTTTTTGTCCCTAAAATGTTTAAACAGCTTGATACACCAATTGTTTCCCTGAATGGGGCAAGGGTTAAGATGCTATCAACAAATCTCCATTTTTCGTCAATTATGTGACGTTTCTGCATGGCGATGATCGAATACAGTTGTTACTAGTACCTTGTTTCAGTGTTTGTCCCTCTTCAGCATCGACTACGTGCACACCTAACTTCTACCCTGCGAAGCGTAGTGTATGTATGCATTTCTGCTCCCTTATGTTCTTTTAAATACCGTAATGGGATATGAGCCTTGTGTCTGAGACAAACACGAGAATAAAAAAACGGACAAAAACTGCTTAAATATGAACATACAACAACCGAATTTACAACATGTCAATCCATCCGAACGGGGTAAGACAAAGAGGAGCTCTGAGTCCATGTCTGTTCGCTGTTTACCTCATCCGAATTACAACATGTACGGTTTATTCGTAAACATGAATGAGAAACATTTTGTTGGTGCAGTTTGGCGCAGTAAAGAAAAATATCGCCATGAAATTTTTATTTGGAATAGTATTTTTTTATTTTTAAAGAATTTGTTAATTAAAATGTTTTTTCCAAAATAAAATCTTTTTGGGAAAAACATTTGTTGGAGTTATTTGTTTCAAATATAACAAAACATCTGGATGACGCAAACGGGCCAACATGCAGGTGAAAGTGATGTAGGGTGCAAACCCCACGTGATCTGCTCTGATTTGGGACAGGATGGCAGATCGTTTCGTGATCTTACAGTAATGGGTTAAAATTCTCTGTTGTAGACTTTCCAGATCTTTCATTCATTTCGGTGCGTGTCGGTATGGGTATCTCATCTGCGCTGTATGTTTTGAACTCGAAACTTGTGTCTTCGCTTATGTCGGCCCATGTTTGCACCAAATCTCTCACTGCGAGCGATTAAAAACATCTTCCCTTTGGCTTAGCATTGCTTACGGCAAAAATCGCTGAAAATGCGACCTCATCACGCACATATCGAATTTCTTGCGTTCTTTGTCGGTTCTAGCAATTAACAATCAGATTACTACAGGGACCGGCGGTGATCGCAACCTGCAATCCGTCCGCTACATTTCTTAATCAGATGACCGGGTGCCAACTAACGTATCTTTCAATTTAGGTTAAAGATGAGGCCTAGTCGCTACCCGTCGCTCTTCCGCATTTTTTTCTGCGGAAGCAATGTTATCGCGGTCCACTGTTTAAACAGGAACGGTAAGCAAGAACTGACGGTAAGGGAAAAAAGCAGAGCCTAAAAAGCTTGAAACGCGTGGATGGTCAGATAGACCATTATAAATGTGAAAAACGTTCGTTTCATTTTCACCACGCAAGCGTTTTTGCTAGGCGCGGAGCTTCTGCGCTCCATCAACGCAGTCAGCAAACTTCAGATTTTAGCATGATGGAGTAAAAAAACTCCGTCATCCAATTTTTCTAATATCGGATCGTATCTTAAATTTTATTGCATTGAATAGCTCTTGCTGCTTTAACTGTAAATGCGCTGTCCGTTGACTAGGTTTGCCATGTTGCTAAAAATAACGCTTAAAACGTGTACATTCAGCATTTCTAAGGCCAGCAACATGAGCGTTCAACAAGCAACCTACGCGAAATGTTCAGTGACATCGAGATCCACGTTGACCGACCTCTTGGCGGTCTTCGTGCAAAGCCACCTGTGCTGGTTTTGTCTGTACGTACTCATGCAGTTGAGTGCAAGGGATTGTTAGAACTGACAAGGGTTTTGATTAATGGAACAAGACATTTCGCAAAGTACATGACACGTGGGCAGCTTGCATGCTTTGTCAAACTTTCAATCGCCCACTTCAGTCCACATTTAACTTTTCAGTGACATGAATCGATACATCCCTTCCCGTGGCTGAAGAAGGATGGATATTACATTTCTAAATATAGTTTTAATGAAATTTGCGAACAACGGCATACCAAAAGAAATTACTAAGAAGGCAGATGAAAGAAATAAGCACTAGTCCGTCGAGGTCCGGAAAATCGTGAAATGAACCACAATGCAACAAGCAAGCTAAAAATACGTAAATGTTTTTACCACACGCACTGCAAACGGTACCCTCACGTATACCGTGTTCATTAACACTTTTGGGGAAGAATGTGTTGCTATTCGCTAATGCTGCAAGTATCAATATAAGTAAATTATCACTACTAGAAGAAAGTGGATTATGGGAATTATCTGAGACGTGTTGCACAAGTGCACTAAATCCTGCAAAAGCTATGGTTTATTTTTTGTCAGTTTGCGTGAAAGTCTATCGTATACACTTACTTCTAATTTTCATAAACTCTCAGGGCCTTTAGTATATTTATCCTGATGATGGTGGTAGCTGGTATTAATGACAATACATGTTTTTCATTCTATGTTTTATCTTTTTTATACTCGTGGTTCTTTTGCAACAGACACAACCTTTTTTTAGGCTGCCTGTATAAGTAAATCTAGGCTGCTTTTCCGCCATAGCGAGGCTTTCGTCGAACTTGGCTGAAATCACCATGCGACATTCTACCGCTTGTCTAGCGGCCACTCTAATATTTTACGCAACGATCGTTTCTTCACAAAATGGTCACGTCAATATACAAGACGTTTCATCAACCTCTGTCCGCGTTGGATTTTCTTACAAAAGAGGCGCTGCGAGATACTTGTGAGTGCCGACTTCTTTCTTAACTGACTAATGTTTATCACAGATTATGACCGGTTGGTCTTCGCATTAAGTTGCTCTTTTTCTTTGTCATGTATGTTGCAGGGCAAACGACTGCGCTGCCAAGGTCGGTATCAAGCTCATGCTCTAAGCTGGTAAACAATTTCAATCGCGAGCACGTCTGCAGATGATCATACTACAGTTTTCGCCTTTTGTGCAATCCAGTACACATAGCTTTTATGAACATGGAAACAAAAGTAAATTTGTGAACCATGCTAGAGATAAAATGGAACGCAAATTATGATCTCTGGTAAGGTTACAATTTAAATTCGAAAACCACTGAATATTGAGAAAATTTTCAGGTCCACAGAAACGCAATTGACCGTCAAGCTGTGATGTTCACTAGGTTAAAAATGAATAGACGATTAGAAAAGTCAGTTGCTACTTTTTGGGATATCTTCACATTATTACTCATTTGACTGTGGGTGGCATCTTTCGGCAAGCTCATGCCTAAATTTAATAAAGCGGACCAAGTATACTTTTTGTGTATTTAGGTTTGGTGCCGAAGCTTGATACTTTGTCACACGAGCCAGATGCCGCTTGATTTTCACTCTAAAACTTGCATGCCGTAAACACTTGAAGCGATCAACATCTTTTGTCGAATCTTGTGTCTATTTATGATAATTCAAGATTCGCTACTTTGGACGTCACTGGAAAGTTGTGACTTTCGCAAAAATAGAGTTCGCGAATCGGATTAAGGCAAAAGTAGCCTCCAGGCAACACGTCGTATAATAATCGATGCGACCAGGTGACATCGTCGCTGGGTCGACCTGCTACGCTTGTTAATGAATTTTTGCGGCTGGCACGCAACTGACATTCACCCGACCGTTTTCAGTAGTTTCGCGGTTGAAGCTCTTGCATTGAAACGAGTTTTTTTCAACCCAGTGCATCTCAGAGCTGAGCATTACTGCGTTTATGAAATACTTTGTGGAGTTTTCTCAAGCTTTACCGAAACGAACTCTCTTGTGCGATCCTCTCATTCAATAANAAATGACGAGGATCAGCAGTTACAAGATGTTTTAACAGCTGGCGATAAGGATAACCTTTTTTTATGTTGAATAAAAGNAAGTTTTTCAAGATAACTCTTCCTCTTGCTTNTCACCATTACGTATACATTGGGAAAAAAACAGGTCGCACCAGCGTTGCTCTTGTTTTTGTAGGCATATAGGTGTAAGGTGTTTTTCATAGAAGAATGCTGAAATTTCGCGCAACTCTTGAGCATCGCCGGAAAAACAGTTCGGCAAACTTCGCACGGGCAGCTTTTCAGCTGCTAGCTAAGTAAAAAACGTTGAACGCAATTGTTAAAATTGAGATGCTGTTGTGAAGGGATAATTTGAAGCAGCCAATTTACACGCTCAGCAGTTTTTCACAATCGCAGAGAGAGCCTTGCGGATAGAATCCTGAGAAATGGTGCTCCCATAACCAATTATCAGATAATGAGTTTTGAAATTGTTACGAACTGACCGCTTCGTAAACTCACTGTACCAAAAATGGACTTACCGCAACCTCGCAATGCTTTGTTTGCTAATCAGAGATAGGGATGGTGATTTGCTTCACGTTTTTTGTCACAAAAACTGCTTCCAGAGTAGCTTGAGAACACAGTAGAAGATTTTACCGGAGGAAAGGAGTTCTTACTCTGATGAAAAATGTGAAAAACACCGTTCTTGTTTTTTCTTAATTTTTCTCGCGAATTTATATGTTTTCTCTTTCTAAAATACTAGTTTGTCTATGCACAGTGGAATCACACTTGAAAACCTTGCTTTTAAGTTCTTACATCATGAAGTTATAATAGACACATAGAATGTTATGTTCGTTGCTGAAAGAAACTGTGCGTAAAAATGCTTCCTGTTTTGATTCCTAAATGCTGTAATTAAGCCCACCGTCTGTTTTTCTTGTGAGGTTTTCCGTCTTTTTTGCCAGTTTTTTTGCCGTGTGCGTGAAGTAGACCAATCAAGCCTCCGGAACCCGAGACACACGAACTACGTCATGTCCAAGTGCCAAACAAGAGGTTTTCAAAACTACGGAGTTCATTCGCCCCCACCGACACTGTGTCAATTAAACTCCTACGCTCCACGAACGTCTCGTAACTCACGTCTTTTATGACGTCCTGCAATACCGCTTGTTATCACCGTGTAAGCGCAAGCCGTATAAACCCACGTATCCCACATCGTCGATACGTTTTTATTTTGCTGATGATCGTTGAAAAGTGTGATGCAGTGGCGAAAGATAAAATGGAGCATATCTATCAATTCAAAATACATCGCTTATTCCTTAACTGCAGTAACTCCCCATTTTCGTGCTGTCTGCCCAATTTTCAAAATATTTACCTGCTGGCACACATTACACAGGAATGTTTTTATGTAGAATATCGGCCAAGGAGTGGGTTGACGGAAGACGAGAGCAGACCGTTTCTACAAGCGAAAAATACATCGGCAGCCATGGTCGAAGCACAACTTTAACGCGCCTTGTTCCTGGAGTAAGCTGGCACGAGAAGTAGTAGGGCTTTTGTTTACTTTTGCGGGGCTATTTCGAGGCAGAGGACGGTGAAAGGCTTGAAATGCTTTAAACGCCGTGTACGCGATGTGACTCAGGAACTGTTGTCGCGTCGGGTTTGCTTTGCTCTTCTACCCGGGAAACGGGTTTGTTCTGAGACGAAAACGGCAATCATCCGCTTGTTTGTTCTTTCAAATTTTTCGTCTTTATCGCAGCCTCTCTAGTCTCCTATAGTATTAGCGCGGACGCAGGGTCCTGAAAAGCGGACCGCTTGCTTGAGTGGGCACTCTCCCATTGACCGAAGCCCTGGCCTCTCAGTTATTTTTTAATGAAATGCAAGCACGCCTTAGCTTGAGGCTGTTGACTGGTATTCACCGTTGGTGTTCTGTTTAAATGTTACGGCGTAGCGTCAGTGAGAGAAATTGGCCAACAAGCAGACGAGACGGAAAAGTGCATGTGTGCTGACGACGTGCTTTTGTTTCACTGGCGGTGGTCTTCGTGATAAGCTGACACGAGCGCTTGCCGGTAATTTTCGACAAAAATGGAAATTTGTTTAAGTTTTTGCTTGTGCGGTCATCCAAAGCTATTGTCCGTTTGTCTAAGTCGAATGAAAACAGTCTTTCATTGAAGCAAGTTTCCCTGAACTGAAAAATATTGAAACTGTAATTCGTGAGTCGTGTCACGCTCACATTCGTTTGCCAATAAGTTCTAGACAAATGAGTTGTCCAATGAAATAACTTACAATTGAAGCGCAGCTGGAGTATATTGCAACAACGCAGATGATGGGAAGAACTGGGTGAAACTAAAATGTACCTGTTCCTAATGTTTCGATCTCCTGACTCCCAGAATGATTTCAAGTTTGTAAACTGGCCACATACGAATGTTAGTCAGATTATTTTCACAATTCACAAGTAAATTCGTTTCAGATAAATAAGTAAAGTAACACTTTCATGGTCTGGCACTAGTTCAAAGCCGTTTTTACCAGCTTGGACCTTGTGGTAGCCAAAAGAGTCTTTGACACTCCGAAAATTATAACGGAAGAACTATTTTACTGACTGAATATGCAACTGCAAGATTCTTGTTATTCAAATGAAAGAAAGATCATCTTGTGGCGACGGTCATCTTTCGAAGAAGCTACAAAAATCAATAATATTCTATTTAAGTTTTGCTTCGAAAAGATCTTCACCTTTTACGTATGAGCTGCTTGAAATAAGAAGCGGAAGTTTTCTCTACAATACAACAGGGTTGCAGAATTGATAATGCCCGCATAAAATAATATAAGCCAGCGGAAACCTATGCCACTAAATCTTTATTTTTTGACTTTGTTGGTACAATTCTAGCATAAAAACATTTGAAGTCGGAATCCAGCAGCGAAATTTTAATCTGAACACTGTGGTTTCAAAAGGAGTTACCATTATTTTGTTTCTGAATGATGGTTCTTGGCGTCCCGCATTCGCATTTTGATCAAAAGTTTGCTTCGCATCCCGAAAAGTACACGATTCACTGTGGATGCTTAACTCGTAACTGCTGCCATCCAACTGTTGATAACGGTTTCGCTACACTTGTTGCTTGGGGCAAACGCAAATCCGTTATCTCTACATTGGAGTCACGTAATGCACTTTTGAATTCAGAGAGAATACCTCATTCAAGTGCAAGCCATAGATAAGAGAGGAAGACCTATTGGCTTGGCAGCGCGAAAGGTGGTGACCACTCTTCTCCGATGCTTCACCTGCAACGGCAGAGCATCGAACAAAGAATGCAACAGAAGAAACGCTGTGAACTGCCCTCTAGGAACGGTAAGATCCAGATCTGCTGCTGATGGAAAATCAGTGAAAATGGTTTGGATAGCTGTTGACTTTTTAAAGCTGATATGAGAACTTTCGCACTTGTTGTAATTGTTACGTACTTGAATTATGATTTCTGTTAAACACTTTTACCGATCAAACACTTTTACAAAATAGAACTAGTATTAAGACCTGTTCTTGAAAATAGGTAGGTCGCAAAAGCTGATAATTTGTATTGTAAAGTCAAAATGCTTATTGTGCATCTTTTAAATAGCAGGACTGAAAAAAACCAAAACGTTTCAGAAAAAAAGTATTTTGGTTATTTCCTTTTTTTGTCGAACGAATACCGATGTCAAGGTTTTGTGCAAATGCGGCAAAGTTGAAAACATCTCAGTTTGTACCCAACTATGGTGCGGAATCAGAAGCTAATGGTTTGGTAGTCCACTATTCAATCTATACTGGTGCACGTATATGCTTCGTATCAGACAAAACGTTCGCCACAAATCTTCATTTGAGATCATCGACAGCAAATACACGTCTAGTCAGTACCATATATCACTGAAACATATGTAAACGACAGCCGTAATTTTAACGAAGAGATAGACCGGTTGTCGATGATCATTTAATTAAAGGTTTTGGACACATTTTCGAATTCCTAAGCACTTCATAGTGGCGACACCAGATGGAGGCTATCGTATCTTTGGCGATTAACAATCACAAATGTCTATCGCTAAAATGACCAATTCCCCAGGCGTTTTTGGCAACACTCCTAGCTGGCCGTTTAACCAGCACGTACGGTTGTGCAAGCCTCACGACCCATGGATGAGAAATCTTGGAGTGTGACTGAATCATTCAAAATCAAAACCATACAAAATATCCACTTAACAAAAATCATTTGTTTCAAAGTTTTCAGCTTTCCGTGTTGGAATGCACATTTTTGCCCGGTTTGGTTGTAAATCTTATGAGACAACAGCTTAATATACAGTCACTAATCGGAAGTTTGTAGAATGCGACTGAAATACGAGGAAACAAAGTGTTTCAAGTTCCTACTTTGCTTTGCATGAAATCTGCGTCAAAGGTTTTCCGCGGATTGTTGCCTGTACCGTAGTGCAAAGATGGAGTGAGGTGATGTGTTACTTGTGTTACGACAGGACGCCTGCTTAAACGAGATGAGATATCAGAACGGTATCATCACTTTCACCAAACGATGCGCACAGTTCCAACCCCAGCTTTCCAGGCAAATTCAAAATGGAAGGGACGTGACCCTTGCATGCCGAGGGGTCCACGCGTAAGTGTCAGATGCTGTCACAACACGCTTTGCAGCTTTGTGGAGAACTTCCGACCTTTGCAGTTATTTACAAACAGGGAGTGTTTGGCTTCACGCGCTTGACAAGCAGCGTTTCCTATTTGTTTTTGCTCATTGCGGCCGTTAGTGTGAAATCGATTGCACAGACTCTAACGTTCCANCANATTCACAAGTTTATCACTCGAATCTATGGACACGTATTCTCTTTGAATAAGATTTTAGGGCTGAGTGTGCGTGATGTTACGTGAAATTGATTGCCTATTTTTTAAAAACTACGAACAGAGTTAACTCAGTAGTCTTGGTGGAGATTAGTAGTTTCTTGAATATGGATACCTAGAACAGAGTTTTTTGTTACTGTTGCAACCTCTCCGGTGGTCTTGCGTTGATTGTGTGATTCACCACGAACGGGATGTGCGTGAAAAATAACACCATAAGATATGTAGCGCGAGCAAGCAATTGTAAGAGATTGAGAGCATGATCTCTATTGTTGCTTGCTGCCACCGCGTGAAACTTTGCGCACATGCCGCTCGGGATTTCCGACCGCAACATTACAACGATTGTAGTGGAACAAACGATTTTACGCAAGAGTAAAGGTTTTATTTTTGATAAAGTTTACCATTTTTGAGTAGCAGTAATTCAGACGTATATGCGCTCATAGTTCAGTAGCCAATCCAGAAGCCTGAAAAAAGTCAAACAAAAATTACACTTTATTTCCATTTTTCGGATCTATGCATTATAAATTCAAAGCCCAGACAGAAACCGTCCTTTGTTCACTCCTGACCTTATATCTCTTCATATGTCATTGTCTGACGACTTTAAGACTAACTTAAGCTCGACTATTATTTCGTTTTATCACTTTCGAGTTCATCTTCATGACTGGTCCTGTCCAAGGTATGAAACTGGACTCGAAACATACGAATCGCCCTGTCAGTTATCCAGTCCAACATATTGCTGTTACACCCAATCAAAGATCGTGGGCAGTAAATTTTATGCCCTTTTACATACAAATGTTTTGGTTGTTTCAGCAAGGACGCAGTGTGCAAATGCATGTGCAAGAGCGACGCCTGCAATCGAGCTGAGCTACCATGCAATAGCGGTAGGTAACCCTTTTCCATCTGATTTTTACAAATTTCCGATTCCAGTCAAAGTATGTGCGAGGTTCAATTATCTCACCAAAANCTATTNTTTGGCAATGTCTTACTTGGCTGCTAGTTTCGGTCGGAGAGGATTTTTCTTTTTNGCTTGGTGTAACCCCTCAACATCATCCACAGATAACTTAGTGTTTCTTGAAATAAATTGTCATGTTGATGTACGCAGTACCTGCGTCACGACTTATGCTAATTTTTTGTCGGCAAACAATATGGAACACCAAATTTTGTCACTCATGAAATCTGGCGGCATTAGCAGTGACATTTGTTTTTAATTATTATCCAACAATGCAGAATTTTGCTGTTGGCGTTGCTTCCACCTTTGACGCAGAATGTCGCCACGCACTTACAAACATTTTTTCTCTTTTATCGTTTCACTTTATTTGCTTCCAATCGTTGCAGGTGCACACGTTTCAAATTGTTTGAAAATAGAACCGTTTAACCGGGATTAAGCCTGGGACCACTCTTGTCTTCGAAACTGGAAAAGGTGTAATGATGAACGGAATGCTAAGTGTCGTTGCGCTTTGACTTGTTTTCTGCCACCTTGTGTCATTTACCCAAAGGTAAAAAATCAAGCAAGGAATATTTTAGGCATTGCCAGGTTTCAGAGCACATCGCTGTGAAAGTATTGTCGTGCGTAGTTTCCAAGGTAAAAAGTGAGGCAGGCTACTTGCCAAAGTTCTATGAAGATACTCGTATATCTCCCTTGTGATTTTGGTAATCTATGCTACTAGACAATTTTCGGAGTTGAAATTGGCACATTTAGCGTTTCCTGACACCTTTCTTTTGTGTCTGATTCTGGTAACATACCCATGCATTTTCCTTATTTTTTTCAGAATGCTTTGAAACTCTTCCCGCTCCGGTTGGAGGGAAAATTACGTGCACCAAAGGCAAAAAAGTCAATTCACTCTGCAGGTGGTCCTGTCCGGCTGGAACGAGTATTAGGGGTCTCACGACAAGCAGATGCCGCGCAGACCGTACATGGAGCGTGTTAACTCCTCCCAAGTGTATGAAACCAGGTAAAAGAACAATTTTTCTTAACTAAGATTTCTTGTTTTTTCTAATTCTGGAATTCATTTTTTCTGTTTTTCTGTTTCTAGTTAATATCAATTTTGATGGGAATGGCAATTTGCCACCGAAAAAGGAAACTTTTAACTGTCCCAAGCTCACCCAACCAACCAATGGAAAGATGTCGTGCACAAGTGAACATAAAACGAACTCGGTTTGTTCTTTCTCCTGCAATAGGTAAGAGCATTTGTGCATACTGAAACGCAATTTTCTGATTAGATACAGAGTTCATACTCCCAAAAGTTTACGATGACTAAAAATCACGATGAGGAGGCATTTTGTAGGTTTGAAATAATCATTGAATACCTTGTTGTTTTTCCACTGTCAGAGTTTTGTTTTTCTAATAACCCAAATGTTATATTTTAGAGGTTTTGTGGCTACAAGAGGATCAGCAACTCGACGTTGTTTATCAAACGGAAGATGGACTGGATCCATCATGAGCTGCCGAAGTACTTGAAATTCTTACGGTTTTCGATGAGATGAATCAGAAGTCGTAGGAGTATAGGAAATCGGAAAGTCGTCGCTGTTAGCTGCTCGTCAGTCACCGTTAATCCCACAAGCAATTGCAAATGCACAATTTCGTAGAAGCATGTAAAAGCATGCCTACATTTCTTAAGTGGTGAATTCATATAATCTTGTCTTCACTAAGCCATATCGCGGGCAACATAACCAAACATTTTCATACGAATTTATTTTCTTACAGTCGTAACCTGTCCAAAACCACCAGTATCAAATCGGCTGATCATGGACTGCGATGACGGATACAAATCAGGCTCAGTTTGCGAGTTATCTTGCTTGGAACCACTCACTCTCAATGGTGTAAATCGAGTCATGTGCCTGAAAACTGGAAGATGGTCAAAACGTCTACCTAGTTGTGAACGTAATTTTGGTTTGATTGATCAGATTTTACTATTCTGAAAGCAAAGTGTTGTTGTTATTGGGTCAATACGTTCCGTGATTCGTTGTAGCTTGTCTCACTTTTATTTATTTCAAAGCTGTTTGGAGCGTTTTGTGTGAACTATAACGCTTTTTTTTATTTTTTACCAGGCCGAGGCTGCATAGCTCGCCCTCGGGTATCCGCCAATGTCATAGCTGAGTGTCATGACTACACTTCCCCGGTAAAGGGCGCCACCTGCCAGTATTCATGTAAAATGGGTTACCGGCTCCAAGGTCTGTCCTCAATAACTTGCACAAATGACCGATGGTCGAACCCTGGTCCAAAGTGTGTCCGTAAGTCGAACGACGCTTATATCGGTGTTGATCTCTACGTGCCCTGTGCAAGAAAGGCATCATTTTTTGTACATTTTTTCAGCCGTTCGATGCCAGCCCCCATTGGGACAACCAACCTATGGACTAATTCGTTGTTCGAACTCCAATAACTACCGGTCGCAATGCACCTTTTCGTGCAACCCGAATTACGTCTTGAGTGGAGCTTCGACGGTTACTTGTCGCACTACTGGAAGCTGGAGCGCACCTGCGCCATTTTGCGCACGTAAGGCGGTAATGTGTGGTTTGGTCCTTGTCGTCTCAACAAAAGTCGGGCAAGTTTAAGCGAAGAAACGACAACTATGCATATTAAGATACTGCTCGTTTTGGTTAGTAATGTACAGTTCTGCATAATGACGCCCCAACAGCTGATGCCAAGTTTTGAAGGTGTAAGAGGCGTTTGGAATTATTTTCATTTGACATATGCACGATTTTGCATTCTGATTAAATGTGTGGTTTCGTTGTTTGTTTCTGTTACCGTTATCTTTTCCTTGCACATTTCTCTCCAAACAAATCGGTTTACATTTGATAGGGCTTCCATTGCAGTCAAGGAAACGGCCCCGAGCTTGCCAAGGCTTGTCAGGCAGACTTAACACAACTTACCCGATCCCAGGTGGCCCAAAGTAGAAAATGGATTGTGTTTGGACCCGTACGAATAGTCTTAAAGGGGGCAGTTACTTATGAAACGAAGTTTTACACAATACCGCGATGTTACCCTGTAAGGAGTCACAATGACGTTGCTATGCGTCTACATTGTATGTTCTGCATGCTTTGACAGCGAAAAGCACGCTGGGAGTTTTTTGCGAAAAGTATAACTGGTTGATAGCAGGTACCAATGCGATACACATCTGAAGTTTTTGCGCAGAGCACTTACATTTAAATTCGGTTTGTCAGGTGTATCGTGCCCACCTCTGCGAAGTATAAGCTTTGGGCAATACTCCTGCAACAAAGGTCGCGATCATGGAAGCGTTTGCTCATTCAGATGCATAGATGGTTACGGATTCAGCCTGGGTTCACAATCAAAGGTCAGTATAGAAGCTTAGCTTCTGAAGTGAACTTGTAACTGCGACTAAAAAGCGAGCTTTTAATTGCAATTGCAACGTGAACTTTTAACTGCGAGCGCAATGGCGCAATTGAGCTTTTATATAAAATACTCAAATACAACTCATCTCCTTTGTGCGTTGTTTTCGCAAGAACCCGTGTTTCCGAGGTTGTTTAGCAATGTTGCATGTGTTAAAACAAACCTTAGAAACAAGTTAAAACTTAGCATGTTGGATGCCATTTTGCGAGTAAGACACATGTTAATAATGAAACAGAACTGTTGTAAGGATTTGAAAGCGACCAAATAAATGCTGGAAAAATTCACTGTGGATATTCACCAAGGAAATGATTAAGGATCAGATATGTTACATATACTAGTCTTACGTAATATTGCAACATATCATGGCTGCACATTTTCATCGTGAGATTTTATAGCTTTGTGCAAAAAAAAACTGAACCTTGCAGTACTTTTGATTTCTGCATGCATGGATTCAAGTGTTATTCTAACAATGTTTATGTCTACTGTGAAACTTATTTTTGATTCTGACGTGAAATTCCGACATATTGAAAGCGCCCGTCTTGTTGGCCACTGTCTGCTGAATTTCTACTTGTGTATATTTGTATATACAATACATGTGAATACAGTGAAACCTCGCTTATTTAAAATTAATGCATGTTGTGGTTACCATCACCATTCACCAATCAGTACTGGGTGACATTACGGTTTAGAACAAGGCTCTATGAGAAAAGGCATAACAGCAACATCACCTAATCCTTAAAATGTGTTTATATGAATGGTAGATTGTGCGGTAAACAGGAGTATAAATGTGAAAATGTCGTGCTGCTTATTTTTTAAGTGTTTTTTGAATGAAAAAATTGGAATATTTTTTCTGTTTGGCATACTCTAAAACACAATATTAGGCGTATTCTGTCGTTGTGGACTTGGAAACTTGGCAGTTGCGATAGATTTAATCGATGTTTGTCTGTTGCAGTGTGGTGTTTGCAGTCAGGCCTTCGCTGATTGATCTAATTTGAAAATCGAACCACTGCCAGAAGCAAAACATTAGGGACAGACGGCAAGCTGCTCAGTACAATAATTTCTGAAAATATCTGAAATCTCAAACTGAATCCAGTGAAGCTTAACCTAAATGCTGTGGTTCAGCATGAGTTAAGTTGCTAGGCTCTGTAGCGATCTAAGCTGAGGTTGGCCAGCTCTTCAACTTCGATTAGCGTTCAGGTTTGACTCCAAAAGGGCTCCAGATCACAAGCATGACCCCGCATGGGAAGTAAGTAACCCCACATTTCAGGCTATACAAAGGATCGTGCGCTACTGGGCTGCTTGTAAACTTGACTTAAATGCTGTCGGCAAGATGCAACTCGGAAAAAAGTAGGCAAGAGAGATGCCAGACTAAACCAAAGCCGTACCGTTACTGTCATAAAATTATTCCATTTCTAATAAACACACGGCGTTCCAATTCAGAGGAAACTACCTGATAGTTTTGGTGAAGCGACAATTTTTAGGGGACCAGGGTTTGACAGTTGAAATGTAGATTTTATGGAAATCGACCACTAATATTGAAAAAAATCTACACCAGCTCCGGGGCCTCAAATAACTGTTGTGCCGCCCTGCGGAATTTCTCTCAGAAACCTCGGTAAATGATCACAGCACACTTACGCACAAATTCAGAAGAAACACGCAAACAAGAAAAAGATCACGCTACGGTAAAATGCCTGAATTGCAGTTCCATGTTAATTCGTTTTTAAATAGCGGGACGAAATATTACTAGACAAATTCCAACTTGCTTTTGAGCGCAAGTCAATCGTTTGCATACATCCAGTAGCGTATTACTAAGTTTGCTTTTACGCCAAATTCGCGCATGTGAAGCAATTTCAAATCAAACTTAGAATTGATTGAGGTATTATAACTTTCCTAAGCTTCGTTTTAAATGCGTGCCTGGTGTTTGATGGTAAAAGCTAGGTCTTTTCGTATGTGTACAAACGTTGCTGTTAACACGTTATGCTGAGACAATTTTCGTGCATTTGTACTTAAACAGTGTTTTAATCGAACAGGTCAAATGCGTTGCCCCTGAAATTATCAACCCTACGAGTGAATTTAAAGGAAGATGGAGTCCTCGAATACCAACATGCGAACGTGAGTTGACAGCGCACGAAGTCGTAAATGTCGGGCTGTTTGTGATGCAACTGCATGCAGCCACTGCGTACTGCATTGCGCAGGTGCGTTTCTGAGCGACGATGCCCAGTGAAAAGTTCAATTGCGACTTCAGCAGCCGCTTGGCAACGGGTTGTTACAAACGCAATCGTATTTCTTTGTTTGGGAGGCGTGCCAAGTAACATTGACATAAAATCACACGTAGTCAGCGCACGCCTGCTTCCTTTAGTCGGGATTCAGGCTNCGGTGAACGCGCTGCTGCAAAATACTGCAAGCCAAGATGGAGATTCTATCAAAATGGGTTTCGGCAGGCAAGGAAATTAACTTCANGCAGTCGTTAGAAACAAAAAAGCAGCAACTCTATCATTCCTGAAAAAATAACGTCAAAATCAACATTTCCGTCGACAAACCACATCCATAAATTTCAGAAAACCGAATGTCGATACATTCAATGTAAGACCTTGTGCATTGTTAATGATAGTTCAATCTGCACCGTGAAACAGTATGCAGCAATAACGCCCATTAACGTTTTCGCAGTCATCAGATGTCCGGTTCTGTCACTTCGCGACAAACTCTCGATCAGATGTACCAATCGCAGAGATTACCGAGCACTTCGCAGTACGTGCACGTTCTCCTGCGCTCCTGGTTACTACGTGAGAGGCCGAAGATCCACTGTCTGTGGCGCTGGAAGGAATAATAGAGCTTTAGGCCGGTGGTCAAACGCTCTTATTCCCACTTGTCAAAGTAAGTGCAAGTTTCACACTCTTCAACGGTGCTATTAGCAAAATAAGCAGATGCGATGTATTTGATCAGGATGCGACTTTGCGATTTTTTTGACAGTGTGCAGAAACGGGTGATGAAGACGTTTTTCTGGAACTAAAAACAGTTTATTTTGTGCTCTGCTAACATTGCAAGTATCACTTCAAAGCTAAGAGCAAAGTACCCTATTGCAAACACAATATTCTCGCGTGTTGTTGCACCGGGAATTTAGTTGGCTCATATCGTCGTTATTGTTGCCAGGAAACCAAGCGTTTTTTCAGTCACTGGCTTTTACACGAAGGCATTGCCCTTCACGAGGCTAATCATAATTGGCATTTTAGGAAGAAGATGCCGCTCACTCCCATTGGTCCGTGACGGACGGATAGCGTGCACAGAATCCACTTACTCGGGATCGGTTTGCACCGTTCGCTGCAATCACGGGTACTCTGTAAAAGGAAATCCCAATGTGGAATGCCGAAACGACGGAAGGTGGAGTCGTAGACTTCCTAGATGCACTAGTAAGTCCACGTGGTTAAGCAAGGTTAAAAGATTAGGAAATATTTTATACGCTAGCAGATGCAAGGCAACGAAATTGTGCAGGTCCTTAACGAGTATGGCAAAATCATAACAGTAAATTGCTTTCCAATATTCTTTGAGTTCGTCAAAACGTATTTTCTTTCAGGGATAATATGCCGAGTGCCATTCAGGCCAACAACGAAACACCTCATTTATGTATGCCGACAAACCTCTCCCTCAAACACGTTTTATCTAGGCCACCAGTGCCCTCTCACATGCAGGTATTTATTAGTTTATTTATTTTGTTTTAGTCGCATGATTTTCCACCTACAACTGAACAGTTTACGAAAGAAACCTTCAGTATACTCGCTTTGTACCCACTTTGGGGTTTGCCACGAGTGCTCTGTGGGCGCCCGTGTCCACTTACACTGCGCTGTAGGCTACGTGGCTACTTTCGCAGTGATTGCTGCACTGATGTCAGGTTAACAGCAGCCCCGCGCGCGAAGCTTTTCCTTTCACCCATCCATTAACGAGTACTAGGCTGGACAAGTCGCAAGTACTGTTTTCAAAAGTCTTCGGTATGACTTGATCGGGAATCGAACTCTGTGTACCAGCTTCAGTGGCACGCGCTCTGAACAGTTTAGATCAGAGGTGGGCAGTTAGCGGCCCGCGGGCCACATGTGGCCCGCAGAAGCACTCAGGAAAAATCTTCAAAGTTTTTTGACGTGTGTGACGTTACATTTGTCTCATTGAGTTGTCTGCGCTGGGTAAAGTTCGTTTGCACAAGAACAATTAGGCTAAAATAAAACGTTTTCTGTGTACGGTCATTGTTTTTATTTATTTATTTTACGATCAAATTAGAAGGTACGGTCCTCCGTTGAAACCGGACTTCTAAAAGTGACCCCCGACCCAAATTAATTGCCCACCCCTGGTTTAGATCAATGTTTTTCAATCTGAGGATCGCGACTCCTAGATTGGTCGAGTGCCATTTTTGCAGGAGCCGCGGGTAGACATTTAATGTACACAGTTGTATTACATTTGCTTTATTCGAGTTTTAGATGGGGGTTGTTGGGTTATAGTAGGTTGCTATAATAGGTCGCGGTGCAAAAGTTGAAAACCACGGTTTTGGTTATATTACATTAAATGTATAGTCCCTAGGACGTAGATAATAAACAGGTCTACAACCTCTTGCCGTTGCCGTATTCACTTTGCTAGTGGAGGAAATGTTTCCAAAGGCGTTGTGCGACCATATTTCCTCAGAGTCGATGGATTCATTCAGTTAGTACTTTCGAAATATTTTTTTCTCGTTTTCTCTCCTTCCCACGTGTATGCAACACCACGAGTTGAAACTGGACAGTAACAAAGCTAATTTAACTGCTGAGGGGCATCGACTCGACAACCTTCCGGTTCCTTCAATGCC